>Ga0056121_1000024_pt1 | contig 108894 bp, 86 predicted proteins | sample WorMetHEROISLAND_FD_83872 | JGI IMG/M metagenome (GOLD analysis project Ga0056121, IMG submission 83872) | Marine gutless worms symbiont microbial communities from Max Planck institute for Marine Microbiology, Germany - Olavius sp. 1 HERON ISLAND ...
CACTGTGCTTGGTGATCGCTGCCGTCAACGTCGTCTTACCGTGATCGATATGCCCAATCGTTCCCACGTTCACGTGGGGCTTGGTCCTCTCAAATTTTTCCTTGGCCATCTTCCCGTCCTCCCATAAAGTATTTGGCGTTAGCTATCCGCACGGCTCACAATGTCACATAAATGCAAAAGAGCGCTTCATGTTATCCGGCCTGGCGCGTGAAACCTGTTGTTTACGTGAAATTCAATTTCGCTCTCAGGACCTTGAATACCAAAACTGGAGCCCACGATCGGAATTGAACCGATGAACCTCATCCTTACCAAGGATGCGCTCTACCGACTGAGCTACGTGGGCTTTTTGGCTGCTGTATTCTCCAGATTGTAATGCCATCGGGAACCCAATTGAGTATGGAGCGGGAGACGAGGTTCGAACTCGCGACCTCCAGCTTGGAAGGCTGGAGCTCTTCCAACTGAGCTACTCCCGCTCAATGCTGGGTAAACCAATGGCCCGGGTAACCCGGTGAGACCCAAAAGATCCTCAAGAAGCGCAGACTTACAGAGGAAGCCACGTAGTTAATCAGCGGCCCCGTTACGAGCCCTCTGTAAAATCCCCCCTTTTTGCCTGATCTCCGTGTTGGTCTCAAATTTCAATCTTCGAAATACTCTTTTGTATTCCTCAGCTTAAAATTTTCGTCCGCCTTGAGCTAAGGCAAAATTGGGCATTTTTCAAAGGCCTCTTGGAACCTCCTACATACGACTCTCATTGAGGCTGGTGGTGGGGGGAGGATTTGAACCTCCGAAGGCGTCGCCGACAGATTTACAGTCTGTTCCCTTTGACCACTCGGGTACCCCACCCTTTTTTCATCCATGGAGCCAGAGACAGGAGTCGAACCCGCGACCCGCTGATTACAAATCAGCTGCTCTACCAACTGAGCTACTCTGGCCCAGGGCAACCGTTTTGAGCATAACAGGCACGGTCGCCAAAAAACCCGGGCACACTGCGCCCTGAAAAGCGTATATATGTCAAAACCCGCCGTGCCTGTCAAGATGTTTTTTTGCTAAATTATCAAGTTTTCCTGAGGGGTGCAGCGGCGGAACGTTATATATAAGGTACCAATTATTGTCCGGCCTGGCCGCGGGCATAAGCCGGGGGGTTGCAACCGCCGCCCGGGGAGCCCCACCTGCCGCTCCAGCGATCCATTAAGCATCTTTAAGTAAGCATCCTTAAAGGTTATGGCAAGATCGCCGATAGGAAATTATATATCTCTTGACAATCGCAATAGGGGTTGTGTAATTCGGAGAACAAATTCAATGTCCACGATGCAGCCCTGTTAAGAACCTGTTGGCATGAGGAACCCTACGTGGCAAACCTGTTCAGATTGATCCTGCTCCTGATTGTACTCCCATGGTTTTACGGTTGTAATCAGACAGTTATAAAAAACATTCTTCCCGATAGCAGCCAACCCCCGATCCAGGCCGGGAACCCGGAAGCCCCCCCCACTCCGGATGAAACAAGCCTAGAGGACGAATCCGCCCCGGTTACAGCCGAACCAGCCCAAACAGCGGAATTACCCGAAGCAATCGACACAGAGACCACCCTTGCGGAAAACAGCGCTCCGGCCAATGACAAAGTGTCGGAAAATGGTAAAAAAATTGAAATCGCCCTGGATGAAGCCCTGGACTTTATTCGGGCATCTCATGAATTCTGGCAAGCCGGAGAACTTGATAACGCCTTGGAAGCACTGGATAAAGCGTACTCCCTAATCCTGGATGTAGATACGGCCGGCAATCCCAAGCTGATCCAGCAGAAAGAAGACCTGCGGTTTCTCATCTCCAGGCGGATCCTGGAGATATATGCCTCGCGTCACATCGTGGTCAATGGTCATCATAAAGCCATTCCCATGGATATGAACCGCCATATCGAGGCTGAAATCAAACGCTTCACCAATGGTGAAAGAAAGTTCTTCATTGAATCCTACCGCCGCTCCGGATTATACCGTCCCGCCATTGTGGCGGCCTTACAGGAAGCCGGGCTCCCTACCGAGCTTTCCTGGCTGCCCTTGATCGAAAGCGGCTTCAAATCACACGCCCTTTCCAAAGCCCGGGCCCTGGGACTCTGGCAGTTCATTCCCTCGACCGGGTACAAATTCGGGCTCAAACGCACCACCTACCTGGATGAACGCCTCGACCCGGTCAAATCAACCCGGGCCGCCGTGGCTTACCTCAAAGAACTGCACCAGATATTCGGCGACTGGACCACGGTCCTGGCCGCTTACAATTGCGGAGAGGGACGCGTCCTACGGGTGATTCGCACCCAGAACGTCAATTACCTGGACAATTTCTGGGACCTCTACATCCGCCTGCCCTTGGAAACCGCTCGCTATGTACCGCGTTTTCTGGCAACTTTGCACATCCTGCAGGATCCGGAAAAATACGGCATGACCGACCTGGTCGCTGACCCGCCCCTGGAATATGATACGGTCCAGTTCACGCGACGGGTCCATCTCAAAGACGTTGCTAATGCGATTGGAAGCAATTACAATCAGTTGAAAGTACTGAACCCGGAGCTGCGCTACAAGATTACCCCGGATGAGCCCTATACCCTACGGGTACCAACCGGCAAGGGCAACATCCTGCTCACCAAAATAGATACACTGCCCATCACTTCGCGGCCGCAACCGGCTTACGTTTATCACCGGGTCCGCCCGGGTGAAAGCCTTTCTGTGATAGCGCGCCGCTACCGTACCAGTGTGAGCAAGATTATGCGGGCCAACAATATTCGGCGCAGCCATTTTATCCGCGCCGGCAAGAAGCTTAAGATTCCGACCAGAGGCGTTGTCGTAACCCGCACGCCGGCAAGATCACCTGCAAAGGCGACCGGTCCCGTACCATCCCGGCATGTGGTCAAAAGTGGCGATTCGCTCTGGATTATTGCCAAGCGCTACGGCACCACCACCCGCGAAATACAGCAGCTCAACGGCCTGAATGGCCCCAACCTGTCCATCGGACAGGTCCTGAAAATTCCCGGCAAATCATCCCAACCGGCTTCCAAGGCCGGTCTCAAGACCTATAAAGTCAAATCCGGGGATAGTCCCTTTAAAATCGCCCAACTACACAATATGGATCTGAAGCATTTTTTAAAGATCAACCAGTTGACCCCCCGCACCATGATATACCCGGGGCAAACGCTCTACGTCGACTAACACACCGCTAACGACCGGCGATAGGTGTGCTTGCCTGCCGTCCATCCAGACGCGTTTATACCGAAATAGATTGAGGATTGATGAGCCCGGAAACCGGCTAAACCCATTAAGGTTCGCGGGACAGGGAACGCTCCGGTTCGAGGATATTGACGTCCAGGCGTGTATTGGTTTCATGACGGGCAATCTGCATGCGGCGCCGGGTAAATACACCCAGCCGCTCCCCCTGCTGGGCGGTCTTCACCGGCTTATTGTATGCGGGTTCCGCCGGGTCAAGGTCCAACCGTGGGCAGGTTGTTCCGGCAGCATCGAAAGGGGCTCTGACACAGCTTGAAATGGCTTGTCAACACTTAGGAATTGATGTAAGGCTGATGCACCTTATCAGCCGGAACTCCGGACAGATTACCGCGATGCCCCCGTAGCTCAGGGGATAGAGCATCGGATTCCTAATCCGTGTGCCGCAGGTTCGAATCCTGCCGGGGGCACCAAAGTCTATTCTTTCGATCAATACTTCAGAACTGATCTTCTTCCGTGGAGCCATCCATAGCCCCCACCGAACTCTGCCCGCTGGTCACGGCGTCCATGAGACGATCGAAGTAGCCGGCCCCCACGAACTTCTGGTGGGTGGTGGCCATGTAGCCGTCCTCTTTGCCAAACCGGAACTCCTCCTCCTGGAAGCGTGAATAGGCCAGCATGCCTTCATCCCGGTAGCTGGCGGCCAGTTCAAACATGCCCAGGTTCAGGGCGTGGAAACCGGCCAGGGTGACGAACTGGAATTTGTAGCCCATGGCCCCCAGTTCCCGCTGGAACTTGGCAATGGTGGCATCATCGAGGTTTCCCTTCCAGTTGAACGAAGGCGAGCAGTTGTAAGCCAGCAATTTGCCCGGGTATTTGGCATGGATGCCTTCGGCGAAGACCTTGGCCTGTTCCAGGTCAGGTTTGGAAGTCTCACACCAGACCATGTCGGCATAGGGGGCATAAGCCAAACCCCGAGCAATGGCGGATTCCACCCCGCTTTTGATGTAGAAAAAGCCTTCGCTGGAACGTTCGGTATCCAGCACGAACGGTTTGTCCCGTTCGTCGAAATCGCTGGTCAAGAGCTTGGCCGAATCCGCATCGGTGCGGGCGATGAGAACGGTCGGCACCCCGCACACGTCGGCGGCCAGGCGAGCGGAGATGAGCTTGGTCACGGCTTCGAAAGTGGGTACCAGAACCTTACCGCCCATATGGCCGCATTTCTTGGCAGAAGACAACTGGTCCTCAAAATGCACCCCGGCGGCTCCGGCCTCGATCATCATCTTCATCAATTCAAAAGCGTTGAGGGGCCCACCGAAACCGGCTTCGGCATCGGCCACGATGGGGGCATACCAGTAGGGACCGTTTTTGCGGCCGTCCAATACCTGAATCTGGTCCGCGCGCCGCAGGGCACGGTTGATGCGACTGGCGACGGCCGGCACACTGTTGGCAGGATACAGGCTCTGGTCCGGGTACATCTCGCCGGCCAGATTGGCATCGGCGGCCACCTGCCACCCGCTAAGATAAATGGCTTTCAAGCCGGCCTCCACCTGCTGCACAGCCTGATTGCCGGTCAACGCGCCAAGAGCGGCCACATAGTCTTCCTTTTTGAGCAGGTGCCAGAGCCGCTTGGCTCCCACCTTGGCAAGGGTATATTCAATGGCCAGATTCCCGCGCAACTTCAGCACCTCTTCAGCGCTGTAGGGTCGCACAATGCCGTCCCAGCGAGGATCCTTGGCCCAGCTTTCCTCCAATTCATTCTGCTCGTCGATGACAACCTCATGACAGGACAGCCGGGCGCATATCTCTTCGGCTTTTTCTTCGATGGTCTTCATATCTCCTCCCTCTCAATTTTGCCTTTCGCGTTTAAACAGATCCCGTTGCAATTTCTAACCGGGGAGTACTGTCACAGGTTTCCAGGGTATATTTCGAATTCATTGCGCTAACTACAATTCAGCATAGGCGGCCAGGGTTAAGAACTCGGCCAGATCGTCATTGGTGATGATGTCATCGAACATCTGCGCCGCCTGGGCATAGTGGCCCTTCTCAAACGCCATGCTCCCCACCGCGGCTTCGATTTTGGCAACCTCCTCCGCCTGGATCGTTTTGTACAGATCCAGGTCGATGGCCCGTCCATCCGCCAATCGGCTGTCCGGGTGGTGCACCCACTGCCACAATTGGGCCCGGGATATTTCAGCAGTAGCAGCGTCTTCCATCAGATTGTTCAACGGCACACAGCCGGAGCCGGAAAGCCAGTTGGCCATATAGCTGATCCCGACACTGATATTGGTGCGCAACCCTTCTTCGGTGATCGTGCCGGCCGGCAGGCGCAGCAGGTCTTGCGCGGTTATCTGGACATCTTCGCGCAACCTTTCGATCTGGTTGGCACCAGGCATCTGCTTGTCGAATTCATCGCGGGCAATGGCCACCAGCCCTGGGTGGGCCACCCAGGTACCGTCATGACCGTCGGTTACTTCCCTGGTTTTGTCCTCCCGCACTTTCTCCAGGGCGGCCGCATTGCGTTCGGGATCATCCTTGATGGGAATCTGAGCCGCCATGCCACCGATGGCATGAGCGCCACGCCGGTGGCAGGTCTTGATGGCCAGCAGCGAATAGGAATGCATGCAATGGCGCGTCATGGTGATCTGGGCCCGGTCGGGGAAGAGGTAGCCGGGAACATTCTTGAAGCGTTTGATAAAGCTGAAGATGTAATCCCAGCGGCCGCAGTTTAGCCCGGCCATGTGGTCCTTGAGTTCATAGAGTATTTCATCCATCTCAAATGCGGCCAGTATCGTTTCGATCAATACCGTCGCCTTGATGGTGCCGACCGGGATGCCCAAAGCCTCCTGGGAAGCAACAAACACATCGTTCCAGAGGGCGGCTTCCAAGTGGCTCTCCATTTTCGGCAAATAAAAATAGGGACCGCTGCCCTGGTCGAGCAGGGTTTGGGCATTGTGGAAAAAGAAAAGGCCGAAATCAAACAAACTCCCTGAAATCGGACGCCCGTCCAATTGGACATGCTTTTCATCCAGATGCCAACCCCGTGGTCTTACAATCAAGGTCGCCGTTTGATCGTTGAGTTGGTAGGCTTTTCCTTGGGGACTTGTAAATTCGATGGTGCGGTTGATCGCATCCCGCAGGTTGATCTGACCATTGAGCGTGTTATCCCAGGTGGGGGCATGGCTGTCTTCAAAATCGGCCATGTAGGTGGATGCGCCGGAATTCAGGGCATTGATGACCATTTTACGATCCACCGGCCCGGTAATTTCCACTCGACGGTCCTGCAGGTCCTCCGGCACCGGGGCAATCTGCCAGTCCCCGTCCCGGATGTGTTTTGTTTCCGACAAAAAATCGGGCAGCTTGCCCTGATTGATTTCGGCCTGCACGGATTGGCGACGGGCGAGGAGTTCCTGCCGCCGGCCATCAAACCGGGCACTCAGGTCAGCAACAAAATCGAGGGCTGCCGGGGTTAAAATGGTCTCGAAGTCTGCCGTAATCGGGGCAGTGATGCTGAGATTGCGGCTGGTGGCACTGGGCATGTGAACCTCCTTTCGATCATTGTAGTTGCATGTCAGAAATCAATAAAAATCCGTGTAAGGCGGGTTGCCGGGCAGGGCTATCGGCTTGCCGCCGGGCACGCTGGATGACTTCGCGGCTTGGGTCTCCGCATATCGATTATCGGTTGGATACCTGCTAAGATAATGATTCTGGCAGTATTGTAAAGCGAACTGAACCAGAGGCCGGCAGTTTATTTATTCCGGAACGACACGGTAATTCTGGTTATAAGGCAAAATATGACGAATATGACCGGCCTGGATATCGACCTGCACAGCCTGCCAGAATTCCGGGGTAAAAAGATCCTGGTGGTGTTTCAAGAAAACCGCCTTCAACTCAGGCGACAGGCCCAGAAAGCGCGCATGCTCTTCGGGGAATACATCATTCTCGGCTACATAATACCAGGGCTCCGCGGCCATCTCCTGCAGGTGGTTGCGAGGTTTGGGCACCTTTCTGAACCTGCAGTCGGTCAAAGGCACGATTTCGTCATAGTCGTAAAACACCACTCTGCCGTGGCGCGTGACGCCGAAATTTTTCAAAAGCAGGTCCCCGGGAAACACATTGCTGTAAGCCAGATCCTTGATGGCAAAACCGAAATCAATCACCACCTGCGCCGCCGTCTCCGGGGATGCCTGGACGAGAAACAAGTCCAGCGGGGTGACCCGGCGTTCTACGTAGGCATGCTGGATGATGACGCGGTCTTTCTCAATCCTGACGGTTCGGGAAGCCTCCCGGGCCAGTTCGTCCAGAAGCGCCTCGGTAAACCAGCAGATATCGAACGACAGGTATTCGAAAGGCTGAGCTTCAATCAACCGGCCGACCCGGTAGTGCTTGAATACGAAATCGTACTGATCCATCACCTTGCGCCGGGTCGTGTTTTTGGGCTTCTGGAACTGATCGCGAATCAGCTTCAGCACCATGTCGTCGTTGGCCATATCAAATACAATCATGACCATACCGCGCTGACCGGCTGAGATTTCGAACCGGTCGGCCGTGCATTCCCGGGTATGTTGCCGTAAATCCCGATACAATAAAGTTTTCCCGTGCTTGTAGTAGCCGATGGTGGAATAAATCTCGGCTTGTGGTTTGGACTCCAGGATCGAATCCAGAAAATTGACCGTGGCGGCCGGCCGGGGAACAAAGACGTGAAAAGCGCTGCGGGTGAAAGAAAACAGGATGCGCACGGGCGTCACCCCGATCAAAACCGCATCCACTTTGATGCCCCGGTCGGCGTGCAACAACGCAAAGACAACACCTGTGGCTAATGTGCCGTCTGTCAGCCTTCCGATCAAGTAGGCCCCCTGGCCGCGGTAAAAAATCTCGCGATGCATTTCCAGACGCGCAACTGAATCCGTTTCGCGGAACGACTCTATGGCGTGCTCAATGGGCGCGGCGATCTTTCGCCGGGCATCACCTGTCCCTAGCATGCTTTCACCGAAACCGTAGTCGGCCATAATTTTGGGCAGCACGGTTTCAACACGTGTTGATAGTGAGTAGGTCCTGAAAATGGAGGCATTGGCCGACAGATCAAGGGCATCGAAATCATCGGAAGGAAATTCGATCCGTGCGTCTACACCAACTGTGGTGAAAATTCGCCGGGTAACCGAATTAAAAAAGGTACGCGCCAGTTCGGGAGCATCCGATTCGCCCAGCAGTCCGGCATAGGCGGCTTTGATCTCACCCCAGAGTTGCTTGTCTTCACGTTGTTCGCCCAGCATCATTTCAAGCGCAGCAGTTACGGCATCCAGACAGTCAGGATAGAGGTCCAAACGCTCAACGGCGTCGGATTGCATTTTAGACCACTGGCGATGGGCAAATCGATCGGATGCCCGCCTGGTCACTTGTTGGAAACGGACCTGGTACTCGGTGAACAGGTCATATATCTTGGTGGCATAGGGGGTGGCGGTTATCATGATGGCTGCCATTTCATTTTTCGCGGCCGGTCTGATTGATTCGAAGTGGACACACACATTTTGAGCTTCAGGAATCAGTCAACCGTCTCTGCATCGGACCAAAGATGAATCTATATATCTGAAAACAAGATGTTTTTTAACCCAAACGCCATCTGCGATTCTTTACTTCTTGTAAAATAGGTGTTATTCTTGCGATATGCAAGCATATCTGGTGATATGCAGCAGCAGCCGGAAAAAGACCGGTAGGACAGCACCCCATAAGCCCGCTGAGCGTGGCGGTAAAACCACGGAATATCGTTTGAAAACTTGATAATCCCCGCTAAACATGTGCAAGGGGCAGACTATGGATAGCGAGCAATATAATTTTGGTGATCCGGAGGCGTTATTTTCGACGTGGGTAAAAACAATCGGCGATTTCTGGCAGGGCGCTTTCAAGACGTGGCGTCCGGACGCCTGGCCGCAATCATCCTCTGAAAATAAGACGCCATTCAATGCTACCAATTTCAAAGGCAACCTGGGTGCCACCATGAGCGCCTTTCAGGCCGCGGCTGCCGGCCTGACCGACCCGGCAGCATTGCAATCCCTTTTCAAGGGAGCCGGCGCCATGCCTGAACTTCTGGCCCGCCTCGCCCAGTCCAGTTTGGGCAGCTTTGCACAGATGCAGCAGAAATTATTCGAGAGCGCCGGCCGCATTGGTAAATCGGCGGAAGCCTACAAGTTCGAAGAACTCGATGAAAACATTTTCCGATCCTGGGGGGAGATCTACGAGAGAGAATTCAAACAGTTTCTACAGGTGCCCCAGCTGGGTTTGACCCGCCTCTACCAGGAAAAAGGCAATCTGGCTCTGGATAAATACATGGTCTTTCAGACCGCCCTGGCTGAATTTGCCCGCCTATTGGCCCTCCCGGTCTCGCGGTCATTCGGCGTCCTGCAGGCCGAACTGGGGGAATTGGCGGAGAAGGGTGAACTTCCCGAAGACAGCAAGGTATATTACAACATGTGGGTGAAAATACTGGAAGGACACTACATGACCCTCTTCCAGTCGCCGGAATACATCAGTGCCCTGGGACACACCCTCGCAGCCATGTCGGACTTTACACGGGCCCGAGACGACCTGGTCGCGGACTTGCTGGCAGCCCTGCCGATTCCCAGGCAAAAAGAGGTGGATGAACTCTACGAAGAGATTTACAGGCTGAAAAAGCGGATCAAGGCCCTTGAGAAGAAAAGTTAGCTAAAGGTGGCTGGCCTTCACTTGCTTCCCGGTTTCACGGAGCATACAATAGTTGGGGCCAGCTGCGGGGGAACGATGTTATGAGCCGATCTAAAATCCCGGTTGATCTGATCCTGTCCAAACTGGCTGAAGAGGCAGACAAGGCTCAGGAGCGGGCCCAGAAGGCGTCCGACGTGCTCCTCGACGATCTGGACACCGAACTGGCCACAACCCCGTATGAGGTTGTCTATCAGGAGGACCGCGTCAAGCTGAAACACTACCTGCCGGTGACCGAAACCCGTTTCAAAACCCCCCTGCTTGTGGTTTACGCCTTGATCAACCGGGAAACCATGTTGGACCTGCAGCCCGGGCGCAGTGTGGTCGAAACATTCTTACAGCAGGGCATCGACCTCTACATGATCGACTGGGGGTATCCCACCCGTAAAGACCGTTTCCTGACGATCGATGATCATGTCAATGGCTACATGGACACCATGGTCGACCACATTCGCCGACAGCACGGTGTGGATAAAATTAATCTCATGGGCATCTGCATGGGCGGCACCTTCAGTGTGATCTATGCAGCCTTGCATCCCAACAAAGTGAAGAACCTGGTGACCACCGTCACACCGACCAATTTTGACACGGACAAGGGCCTGCTGCATATCTGGATGAAAGGGGTCGATGCAGACCGCCTGGTCGATACCTATGCCAATATCTCAGGCGATGTGATGAACTTCGGATTTCTGCTGCTGAATCCCGCGCGGCTCATGCTGGATAAGTATGTGGGGTTTTTCGAGCATATGGACAACAAGAAATTCGTCGAAAACTTCGTGCGCATGGAAAAGTGGATCTTTGACAGCCCTGATCTACCGGGCGAGACGTTCCGTCAGTTTATCAAAGATTTTTACCAGCGGAACCTGTTGATCCAGAGCAAACTGGAGGTGGGCGGCAAGCGGGTAAATCTTAAAAATATCACCATGCCGCTGATAAACTTCTATGGTAAGTTCGACCATCTGGTGCCGCCGGAAGCCTGTGAACTGTTGACCGGCCGGGTGGGCAGCCGGGACACCACCGATGTCTGCCTGGACACCGGCCATATCGGCATCTATGTCAGTTCCAAATGCCAGCGAGAGTTTGCACCGCGCATCTCAGACTGGCTTTTGGAAAGGGATGCCCCGGCTGCCCGGAAAACCAACCCGAAATCCAAAAAGAAAACCCCGGCCGGGAAAAAAGCCGGCACCCGGAAAAAAGCCGGCGCCCGGAAAAAAGCGCCCGGAAGAAAACCCAAAAAAACCCGAAACATATCATAACCCAGGAGTTCATCCATGGCTAAAACCAAAGATTTTTTCAAAGCAATCTGTCAGGTCAGCAAGGCGTTCGGGACGACCCTATCCCGGGAAAAGTTGCTGGATTTGATTGTGGCCAGCGCCGTTGACAGCATGGACGCCAAGGCTGCGTGCCTGTTTATGGAAGATCGCAAAACCGACATATTCATCCCGGTCGCCCAAAGGGGGCTCTCCAAGAAATACCTGCACGCCAAACCAATCCATGCCAAAAAAATCGTGGCCGCGGTATTGAAGGGGGGCCATCTCTATATCAAAGATTGCACCACCGATCCCCGCGTGGAAAATCATGCCGAGAAAAAAGCAGAGGGCCTCGCCTCGATTCTGGATGTGCCGGTCATGGTCAAGGACCGGGTTATCGGCATCCTGGCACTGTATACCAGTGAAATCCGCAAGTTTACGAAAAAGGAGATTGAATTTTTAGATGCCCTGGCTGACCAGGGAGGGATGGCCATTGAACATGCTCGCCTGGTGGACCGGCTGCAGAAAAATGCCATGCTCTTTCTTGACCTGGCATCGAACATCAACTCCAGCCTGGAGATCAAAAAAATCCTGGGGAACCTTACCGATGATATTTGTAAAGCCTTGGGCCTGAAGGGGGCCGCAATTCGTCTATTAGACAAAGAAAGCGGCGAACTTCAGTTGGTGGCCAGTTACGGGCTGAGTGATGACTTTCTCGATAAAGGTCCGGTCACGTCAACCAAGAGCGCCGTCCAGGCCCTCAAGGGCGAAACGGTTGTCATCTCCGATGTCACGAGCGACAAGCGGGTACAGTACAAAGCCGCAATGAAAAAAGAGGGTATTGTCTCCATGATCGTAACGCCGATCAAATCCAGGGATGAAATTATCGGCACGTTGCGGCTTTACAGTGACGTTCCCCGGGAGTTCCCGGAAGACGTCCAGATCATGGTGAAGGCGCTGGCCCACCAGGGCGCCCTGGCAATTGAAAATGCCTCCATGTACCTGCGGCTGCAGGCCGATAAAGAGAGCCTCGAACAGGATATATGGAGTCATCGCTCCTGGTTCTAAAAGCTGCTTGTAAGTTGCGTCTAAGGCTCAATATAGGCGTTGGGCCGTTGAATTTAATCCTCGCGATCACGGGTTCAAAGTGCGTGGCAGACTGAGAAAGGAGAGCTGAAATGTTGCAGGGTAAGACAATCGACCAGATTAAGGTCGGCGACCAGGCCGCGGTCAGCAAAACCATATCCGAATCCGACGTCTACCTTTACGCCGGTATCACCGGCGACCTGAATCCAGCGCATGTCAACGAAGCCTATGCCGAGCAGACCTTTTTTAAAACCCGCATTGCCCACGGCATGTTGTCCGCCGGCTTTGTGTCCGCCATTTTGGGCATGCACCTGCCCGGTCCCGGCACCATTTACCTGCACCAAACGCTATCGTTCAAAGCACCGGTGAAGATCGGCGACACCCTTACGGCCAGCGTGAAAGTCATTGAAGTGATTGCAGAAAAAAACCGGCTGCGCCTGCAGACGGTTTGCGAAAACCAAGATGGGACGGTGGTTCTGGACGGCGAGGCCCTGGTCAGCCCGCCTAAGAAACGGTGAATAGCGGTAGCCCCTGCAAGATCAGAGAGTGAAGCCTAGAGCCCATCTCAAAACTGGATCTTGGTTCAAAATGACGCGAAGCTAATGCCTGACGGGGTGCCAGGCGGCCGCGAATATCGAACCGGAGGAATACATATAGTATTTCGAGGCTTTGATATTCGCGCCCAACGCCGAGTTTGGGCCAAAAGGCATTTTTGAGATGGGTTCTACTCTTCGGGTTTGAAGGCCTCATTTATGTTCTGCATCAGCTCCTGAAACTCATCTGCCTGTTTTTCCATCAGTTTTGTAAATGCACCCACGGCCGCTACGGGCGTGTCGCCGTCCGGAACGCCGACCTGGCGCAGGCGGCGGATGGTGTTCTCCTGAGCGGCCAGTTTCTCTTCGAGGTCGTGTACTTTTTTCTCCAGAGCCTCATATTCCGAACGGGGAACCACTGCCATCAATTCCAACCAGGCCGACAGCGAGGCCTGAAAGCTATCAAAGGCCTTTTGCCAGGCAGCGGTCTGGTCCGCATCCTCTCCGGGTCGTGGGTCAAGACCATAAAACTTGCGAAACAGATCGTCTAACGCCTTGTTCCCGCTCGGTGCAATCCCCATCCAGGTCTGCATCTGCGTCAGCATATGCTGGCTGCGGGCGGCATTGAGAAAAAAGTGACCGAGATATTCCAGGAAGCGACTATCCATTTTTCGGCTGGCCTGTTTTCTTCTTGGCCGCGCTTTTACGGCGCGCCTTGGCTTTCCGCGGTTTGGCCTGGGCTTTCTCCAGGTCAAGCTGGAACCGTACCGGCCCCCGGTAGTTACCCTCACCGAAACGGGTGTGCAGGGCGCAGGCGGATTCAGGATCGGACCAGGAGGTGGCGATGGCCACGTGTCCTTTGGGAAACGGCGACACCTCAGCGTCTATATAGTCAAGCGGTGCCAGGGCCGTCTCTTTTTCAACCAGGTCGTCATGCTGACCATAGCAGATCAACCAGGGAATCCCCATGGCTGCCAACCGCTTGAGGTTCAGCTTTTTTCCGAACAGCTTGACTGGCAGGGTACCGTCGGCCGTAATCGGATCATTGTAGGAAGCAAAGCTCATCCGGGTGATTTCCATCGGCAGATCATTGCGCTCGTTGTTTAACCAGTAGTTCAAAGCAGCAGCGGTCTTGCTGATTTGGACCGCCTTTTTCTCCTGGCCGGCGAACATCAACAGATCGCGGTAGAAGGAGGCAATTGGTGATTCATGCTCAATGCTTTTCAGTTTGTACACCCACCCCATGAGTTTTCCATCGGCCACCTGGTTCCCATTGGGCAGGGTTTTGGTGCCGTAGATCAAATCATTGAAACGCACGGGCAGGTTTTCGAGAAATTGTTTAAGACCTTTGCTCCGGGTGCCGTCCATGGGGGCCACACAGGTGATGAAAGCATCCACCAACCCGTCCAACTTTCCGGAAAGAAGGTTACACAAGGCCGAGAAGCCACCCTGACAATAGCCGTTCAGGGTTACCGGCCGTCCGTGGCTTTTTTTAATGACCTCACAAAACTGGCGCGTGTCGCGGGCATCATCTTCCCCGGTCATGACCTGGAGGGCTTCAGTCGTTTCGATGTTTTTTAAAATACGGATATATGTCGGGATACCACGATTGGCATAACAGTGGGCGTAACTGCGCCCTTCCTGCGGCAAAAACCCGAGAATATTGGCCCCCAGAACATAGGGCGGCAGTATCAGTAAAGGTTTGCCGTTTTTACGAATGCGGGTCTTTTTGTTTACCGGTGCGATCTGGTAAAGATAGAAGCGATCCGTTTCCGCCACCAGTTTATGATCACCGCTTTCAAAATGAAATCCGTATTCAGGCTCGATCGCCTCAATGGCCTGCGGGTAGGTATTGGTCAGTAAATCCATTAAGCGGGCCTGACGGGCGGCATACGCGGATAACGCCTCGCCATCCATCTGCTGCACAGAGCTGTAAAGAGCGGAGAGGAAATCTTGCAGCGCGGTCTGGTTAAACCCATTGATCGAATGCAGGGCCCCGAAGACACCGCGGCTAAAAATATCCAGATTGAAATCAAGCAGCTTTAAATAGGAAAAAAAGCTGTCCAGAGGGGATGCTTCGACCAGCCGTTTTTTTTCAACGTTCTGAAAATAACCCAGCGAGATCAGATATGGAACCATGAAATCGGTGGCGTAGCGGGAGAGTCCGGCCAGGTAATTATGAGATACGCTCAGCAGCTGATTGAAAGCCGGGAGCTCCTGTCCGGATTGCGTCTCGGTCTCAGCGGCACGATCGGGGGAGTAACTTTTCTTGGTCATCTTTCGGCATGTCTCCCAACTTAAGTGACCGGGTTGCGTCAGCCAGTTGCGGCCCGGGCCGGCCTGCCCGGGCCGATTGGCACTCAATTCGAATGGGCCCTGTTTTAAAGCAGCGGAATTTCAGAGCTAAGTTACCAACTGTTAGTCAGACCCGGTAAAAAACTCATCGACTTTCTGATAGTTGTCGTCAACCATCTTTTTGAAATCGGCGCAGCCTTTTTTGTAAGCATCGACCCAATCGTTAATTGCCTTTTTGCCCTCGTCCGGCAGCCAAGTGGCCTGGTCCAGGAACGCACCGATCATTTTCTCGTTTTGTTCGTATACCATTGTCATGGCATTGAAGCTGTTGTCAAAGGCTGTTTTGTTGAACTGAATCATCTGCAAAGCAATCTTTTTCTGGTCCATCTTTCTTTCCTCCATTTAAACAATTTGGTTTTTGCCCTTTGGGGCGCTTATAACCGGGGTGCTGCCTACGGGTTGTCGTCTGATTTGCCGGTGCGGAACACGACCCGGTTGCATGTTGTTATGAGCCGATTATAGTACCGATCAGCGACTTGTCAAGAGGTTTTTTGTTGCACTGCACAATTTTTTAATTTTTTCGTGCTACAGCCTTTTTTCATTTAATTTATAATTATCTTACAGTTTTTATTAGTTAAATTAACTATTGACTAATTCCAAAATGTGTCTATTATACAAAAATAGTGAGGAAATGTCGCAACACAACATTTCAAGCCACTAACAAAGGAGCCCATCATGGAGGAAAAAATCCTCTTAAAAAAATATGCCAACCGTCGCCTGTACGATACCGGGCAAAGCAAATATGTGACCCTGAATGAAGTCGCCGCACAGATTCGTAACGGTCGTCAGGTCGAAGTTCGGGATGCGAAAACCAAAGAGGATGTTACGGCGTTCATCCTGACCCAGATCATCCTTGAAGAAGCCAAACGTGAGAATATACTCTTACCGGCTCCTCTGCTGCACACGATTATCCAGTACGGCGACAACGCCCTGCTGGAATTCTTCGATAAACACCTGGAGCAAACCATCAACGCCTATCTCGCTTATAAAAGTTCAGTTGATGAACAGTTCAAGCAATGGTTGGGGATGGGGGTGGACATATCGCGGATGACGCAGGAAGGTATGACCAAACTAAACCCGCTCCAATCTATGTTTGAAGGGTTTGCCGACCGCCCCGAACCCGACGAAGGTGAGACGTCTAAATAGATTTGACGGTACGGATTACAGGCGACATTCCGGCGTCTGGCTCTCCAGGATTGTCCGAATTTTGTGGTAAACGGACGTTTCGGGCTGGTTGGGAAGGCTGTCCGTATCGGCCAGAATCTGCTCGGCAATACGCAGCACCTCCCGGCGCCGGGCCCTGGTTTGGAGCAGTTGGGGCAAGGTTTCCAGCGCCAACGCTTTATCCGCCTGGATGATCATCGCCTGCTGCTTGGCGATCCTTCTTAGATCGAAGGGGGCTATTTTGCGGAGCAGCTTGTGTTCCAGAACAACCTGCCTGGCGATCTGGTACTCGCTGCGCTCAAAAACCCGATCTGCGCTGAGTATGGCAATGATTACCCGGATCGCTGCCTCCTCGAAACCGCCGCTGCCGGCCTCCTTGACCAGCATCTGGTTGTCGGTATCCGCAGCGGGCGCCTGCTTAACCTTAATATCGAAACCGCCGGGCTCGGCAAACAGCCACTTCATCCAGGCATTCCCGTAGAGCGCTTTAAAAACGAATTCCTGGCTGGCATCGCGAATATCCCGATAGAGATTCAAGGCGTCCACAACGCTGTCCGCACAGTCTTTTTCAAAGGCCAGAAAAGGATTGTCCGGCCGGGCCGGTTGACGCTTGTTTTTCACTTCCTCGGCCAGCGCTTTGGCCGGCAGCATGAACGGGTTCATGTCCGAAAGCAGATACTTGGACATCCGCAAGGGATGCATCTGTCGGATCCACTCGGCCAGGGGCTCACTCATCATCATTTTAATCCACGGGCTCAGCATGGTTCGGTACAACTGGTCATTCATCCGCGAAATAAAAGCCGCCGGTTTAAAATCCTCCTCATCTTCGAAACCATCATCCAACCCCATGATATGCTCCATGTCCCGTTCTTCGAAGCGGACCGTACAAGCCCCGTCCCCCCGAACCGCCGGGGTTTCGTCAATGACCATTTCATACAGTCCCGGTGCGAGGTAATCCAGCATGTCGAAGCTGGCAATAATCTGTTTGTGCTCTTTGCGGGCCACCTTGGCGGAAACGAATATCCCGAGGTGACCGATGCTCTCGTGCACCATGTAGACGATGACCTGGCCGTTGCGCTTGATTTCGTCGACCGTATGGTAGACTTTTACAATCCAGTTCAACGCCTGCTGCGGCGGGGTGATATTATCGCCCCGGGAGGCAAAAACCACGATGGGTTCTCGAAAATTCTTCAGATCGACAGTCGTCCCGTCTTCCAATACCAATTCGCCAGTTTCCAACTTGTTGCCGATAAACAGACTGTCCACGATAAAATGGATCTCCTCGGCATTCATCAGGTAGAAACCATTCCACCATCTTTCGAAATTTAAATACCGGTCTTCCTCGGTATCGCAGCGGGTGTAGGTGTTGTATTGCTTGGTCCAGTGAGTATTCGCCGGATTCAGATCTTCAAACCCCGCAACCAGGTGGGCGCCGTCAAAACGGCCATTGCCCAGATCGTTGGCCAGGGAGGTCATCCAGGCGCCCCCGAACAACCCGCCCCGGTAACGCATTGGATTGGCGCCTTCCACGCCGCCCCAGTACGAAAGCGGAGATCCATTGAATACCATGGGTCCGACCACATCCGGCCGCGACCCGCCGATGAGGGCGGCGGCCCAGCCTCCCTGGCAATTACCGATGACCACCGGCTTTTCAGCTTCGGGATGGCGTTCGGCCACCGCCTCCAGGAATAGGACTTCGGCATTGCGCACGTCGGCGAGCGTCTGCCCCGGTTCAGGGTTGGGATAAAATATGATGAAATAGACGGGATGCCCGGCATCCAGGGCGATGCCGATCTCGGAATCGCGCTTGGAACCACCAATACCGGGACCATGACCGGCGCGGGGATCGATAATGACGATGGGTCTTTTAGCCGGGGCCGACCGAGTACGCCCTTTTTTGCGCCGCTCCGCCTCGCCTTTGAGACCGTGCGTTCTCTTGGCCCGCCGGTCGATGATGCCGACCAGGGCATAATTTACCGGGCGCTCCAGGTCGCGGCCATCTACGATCGTCTCGTAGTCGAACACCAAAACCGGCGGCATGCCCTCTTTGGCATGTTCGATATAAATATTACCGCGCTTGCGCATGATGTCAGCGTAAACAACGGATCTCTGACAGGTGTCTACCCAGTATTCGGTCGCGCTCGTAAACCAATTGGTATCACGCATCAATTCGATCCACCGCCGTGACATTTTGCTAAAATCCATAGGCACCATGTCTGTTCAATCCTTTCATGTCTGTGAGAATCAACTATAGATGCAAGCCAGGCTTTCTGGGCCTGAAGTCGAGTTTATACGGTCTGCTGCCGATAATCAAGCCATCTGGTGTTCGGTCGTTTTGAGTAACCAATGCGCCATCCCAACATTGCGACCCGTGTGGTCCGGTTTGAATTGAAAAGCTTTCGCAGGCAGCTGACCAGGCCACCGGCTTCCGAAAGCTATTTCAGGGTGTGAAGAGCAGCTAATATGCGACATCCGCTTGCCTGTCCGCACACGAGCTTAGCGAAATCTAAAATTCATTATAGTTTGAACACACGTTTTCAACAGCCATCCCCTTGTCTGCTCGGAACCATAGGCCACTGTTCGGCCTGAATGGGTTCCCAGCCTGCAGCGGCAGTTGACTTAGTTTGGTATCTTGGTGTAAATCACCCCCATGCATTTTAGCCTCTACGTTAAAGTGAACTTGATTGTCCGCCTGATCATAGCGGTAACCGTGGCAAGTTTCGTGAGCAGTGGGATTCTGGCCGGCGAAATTTCTGTTTACCAGGATGAAGATGGGGTCATCAACCTCACCGACCGACCGGTGCCATCCGGCACCCGGGTTCAGCATGTGATCCGTTACAAGAAAAAGAGCGCGGAAGAATTGGATCAAGCCAAGGCGGCCGAGAATCAAAACCGCCGGACGACCGAACTGCAAGAGGAAGCCGAAAAGACACGGGGGCTGCAGGAAGCAGCTGTCAAGGCCCGTGAAGAGGCGGAAAAGGAGAGCACGGAGGCCCGCGAAAAGATTGAGGCTGCCGAAAAATACCTGGAAAGGTATCGACAGAAAAAACGGCGCCTGCGTCGGCGGCATCGCCATGAAGCCCAGCGGATCGCGCGGGAAGCCGAAGAGGCCCAGGCGCGGGCCAACGCAGCGATTGAGCGCGCCAATGAAGCGGAAGAAGCCGCCCGGAAAGGAGCCCCGTCTCAATCCGGTAAAAAACGCTGACCGGCCTGTTGATAGCCAATTAATTTCTCAAGTTTCTTGACTTCAGGCCGATGGTATCGTCAGTAGCGGGTTACGCGAAAGCCTGCTATTGAAATTCCTTTCTTTGCGGGGGGGCCTAGCGTGTGGGCTCCCTCGTGTCTTTTTGAGGCTGTCAATTTATAGACCTAAACCGGTGTCTGTGCCAAGCAACCCCTAACAATAAGATAACATTTTATTTTTTAACCTCATTTTTGTATTGCCAAATACAGAAGAATAGTATAATTCTTTAATAGTACTGTTCATCTATTCAAGAAAGGAAGAATTTTATGCGTCGAATCGCGGTTTCCATGGCCAAAGGGGGGGTGGGTAAAACCACAACCGCGGTCAACCTCGCACACGGCCTGGCGCTCAAGGGGCATAAAGTGTTGCTGGTCGATTGCGACACCCAGAATCAGGCGGCCCTGTTTCTCGGTGTTAAACCCAGCTACGGCTTGTACGAATTCATCACCGGTAGCGATGAAAAAGGGCAATCCGTATCCAAAAAAGAAAGTATTACCCCGGCCCGACCTAATCTCTGGCTGCTATCCGGCGGCCTGAAACTGGTGGAACTCAAACACTGGCTCGGGGAACAGCCGCGGTCACAGCGGCAGACTCTTCTGGGCAGCCACTTTACACCTCGTAACGGCGCTCTGGATTACCTGATTTTCGACTGTGCACCGGGTTGGGACATCCTCAGTGTGAACATCCTCATGGCGGCTGCCGAGATCATCTGCCCGGTGGCGCTTCAGAGTCCGTCCATCGAAGGGCTCAAAACGTTTTTCGGTTACCTGCTGTCAGCCCAAAAGTTGAACAGCGACCTGCAGCTCAAGTATATCCTGCCCACCATGTTCGACCAGCGCACCCGCCATAGCATTCTAATGCTGAAACAGTTGCTGAAATTGTTTCGTAAACAAGTTTGTGATCCAATCCCTTACAATGTAAGGCTATCGGAAGCGCCCACCGCTGGAAAGACCATCTTCGAGTTCGATTCCCGCGCCACCGGTGCCAGAGGCTATCAAAAATTGATCAGGAGGGTAACGCATGATGACGCCAGATAATCCCGGACCGGATGGTTTTTTCGAAGATACCCGTTTAGATCCAATGCAGACGGCTACCGGTGGCAAAGCAGCTGCGCTGGCCAAAAAGAAAGCCGGTTTTTATCTTTCCCTGGATTTGCTGGAGCGCTTCAATCGCAAATTCTTTGAACTCAAACTGGCCGGGTGCCCCATCGAGAATAAGTCAGCACTGGTAGAAGCGGCCCTGCGCTACGCACTCAATGATCTGGATCAGGGCGAAAACAGCCGTCTGTTACGTGGCCTGGCTTCCTAAATGCAGCCTTTCGGGGGACCGTGCCCAGCCGGCGCCGGTCTGATGGAAACCGGGGACGGTAGGCCATATTGTAACCGGTTGCGCCGTAAGGGAGCGCTCAACCAAAAAGGCCTTTTGTTCCCCAACATTGTCTGTTAATGAGTGGACCCTAAGAGGGATACCGGGTCGGTGGACATCAACCGGACTCGATTGACGCGCAACTGGAGAATACACATGAAAGGCATTATACTCGCAGGAGGATCCGGAACCCGCCTGTACCCGATCACCAGGGTCATCAGCAAACAGCTCTTGCCGGTTTATGACAAGCCCATGATCTACCATCCCCTGGCCGTCCTGATGCTGGCCGGGATCAGGGAAATCCTGATCATCTCCACCCCGCATGATCTACCGCTATTTAAAACCCTGTTGCATGATGGGTCCCAATGGGGGGTCCATTTTTCCTATGCCGAGCAGCCCCGCCCCGAAGGTCTGGCCCAGGCATTTATCATCGGACGGGAGTTTGTCGGCAGCGGACCCGTCTGCCTGGTGCTGGGCGACAATATCTTCTATGGAGAGGGTTTGACGGAAAGCCTAGCGCAGGCGGCCGCCCGCCAGGAAGGCGCCACGGTCTTCGGATACTGGGTCAAGGACCCGCAACGCTATGGCGTCGTATCATTCGACATGCAAGGCAAGGCAATTGCCATCGACGAAAAGCCAGAAGATCCACAGTCGAATTACGCGGTCACCGGGCTCTATTTCTATGACAACCAGGTGCTCAACATTGCGGCCGGCCTCAAGCCGTCCGCCCGCGGTGAATTGGAAATCACCGACGTAAACGCCACCTACCTGGCCACCGGCAACCTGCATGTGGAGAAACTGGGCCGGGGTATCGCCTGGCTGGATACCGGCACTCACGAGAGCCTGATGCAGGCGTCCAGTTTCATCGAAACCATCCAGGAACGACAAGGCATGAAGATCGCCTGTGTCGAAGAGATTGCTTACCAAAAGGGGTATATCGATGCCGAGCAGGTGGTAAAGCTCGCCGAGCCTATGATGCAAAGTGAATACGGCCACTATCTGATGAACATGCTAAAGTACGAGAGGTACCAACTTTGAAGACGGTCGATACCGACATCGAGGGGCTTCTGGTTATCGAACCCGATATTTACCCCGATAAGCGCGGGTTCTTCACCGAAACGTTTCAGGCTCTACGCTATGCCGAGGCAGGCATACGCTGCGAATTTGTGCAAGACAACCTCTCCTTCTCAACCCGGGGCACGTTGCGGGGGCTGCATTTCCAAAAAAACCGGGCGCAGGCCAAGCTGGTGTATGTCATTACTGGTGAAATCTTCGATGTGGCCGTGGACCTGCGTCCCGGTTCACCCACTTACGGGAAGTGGGCGGGGATTGCCCTATCTCAGGATAACCGCCGGCAACTTTTTATACCGGAAGGTTTTGCCCATGGTTTTTGTGTCGTAAGTCCAACCGCCTATTTCGCCTATAAATGCAGCGATTATTATGCGCCCGAAGATGAGGGCGGCGTCCTCTGGTCGGACCCCGAGATCGGCATCCGCTGGCCCACAGACGACCCTATCATCTCGCCCCGGGACCTTGGCTTACCGACCTTAGCCGCACTGACCCCGGATAAATTACCCTCAAGGTAATGAAGCTTAACAAGCGTGAACAGGGATGACGATGCGAATTCTGGTAACCGGTGCAAAGGGGCAATTGGGCTGGGAGCTTCTAAAGCAGGCTCCGGACCGGGCTTGTGACTGTGTCGGCATCGACATCGAGGAGGCTGATCTCACCGATCCCGCCCAGGTCAACCGGGTGGCAGTCGATATCCGGCCTCAGTTGGTGATCAATGCCGCGGCCTACACACAGGTCGACGCGGCCCAAACCAACCCTGATGCAGCCTTCGCGGTAAATCAGGAGGCGGCGGCTCACCTGGCGGCGGCATGCGCTGTCAGCCGCATTCCCATGATGCACATTTCAACGGATTTTGTCTTCGATGGAACTCATACTGCACCTTATAACGAAGATGATCCGATCGCCCCGCTCAGCGTTTACGGTCAAAGTAAGGCTGCCGGTGAAACGGCGGTACGCGACGCTTCGGATCGGCATCTCATCATTCGCACAGCTTGGCTTTACGGAACCCATGGAAACAATTTCGTTAAAACCATGCTACGTCTCGGTCAAACCAATCAGGAGGTCCGGGTCGTCTCAGATCAGATCGGCTGCCCAACCTACGCCGCCGATCTGGCCACAGCCCTGTTGAACCTGGCCGGCCGATTGTCAATTTCGACGGAAATTACCTGGGGAACCTATCATCTTTGCGGTTCGGGAGAAGTTTCCTGGTACGGCTTTGCCCGGCATATCCTGCAGATCGCCCACCGACTTGGCCTGGTTCCTGCTGTGGCGGTAACCCCGATATCCACCCCGGAGTACCCAACGCCGGCCCCCCGCCCCGCATATTCGGTGTTGGGGTGCCGTAAAATCGAAGCAAATTTCGGGATTGTCTGCCCCCCCTGGCAGGTCAGCCTGGAAAAGATGCTGCAACGGCTTGCACAGCACCCACAGGAGATGGGCTGATGCGTGGCGATTCTACGCGCAAGGTCGAACTGTTGGCACCGGCCGGCAACTTCGAAAAACTTGAAATAGCCGCGCACTACGGGGCCGATGCAGTTTACCTGGCCGGCAAGGCGTTCAGCCTGCGCAATTTTTCCGGGAATTTCAGCCTGGATGAGATGCAGCAAGCGATTACTTTCGGGCACGAATTGGGAATAAAGCTCTATGTGGCTTGCAACATTTATCCCCGTGATGGCGAAATACCGGCCATACGCGATTATCTGGCCGCCATCGGGTTCCTGGAACCGGATGGGGTGATCGTGGCGGATCCCGGCATATTCAATCTGGCCCGGGAGACCATCCCTTCCATACCACTGCATGTGAGCACCCAGGCCAACACGACCAATTCTGCTACCGCCCGGTTCTGGAAGGAGATGGGGGCCGTGCGGGTAAACGTGGCCCGCGAGTTGAACCTGTCTGAAATGGCCCATATCGCCGCAACCACCGATATTGAAGTGGAAGCCTTCATACATGGTGCCATGTGCATCTCCTACTCCGGTCGTTGCCTTTTAAGCAGCTTCATGGCGCAGCGCGACGCCAACCGAGGAAGGTGTGCCCATCCGTGCCGCTGGCAATATTCAGTGGTGGAAGACCAGCGTCCGGGGAAATATATGCCGGTCGCCGAAGACAAACGGGGCACGTACATCTTCAACTCCTATGATCTTTGCATGATCGCGCATATGCCGGAAGTGATCCAGACCGGCATTGCGGCCGTCAAAATTGAAGGCCGCATGAAAGGAATCCATTATCTGGCGGCTACCGTTAAGGTGTACCGTGAGGCAATCGATGCCTGGTATGCCGATCCAGACAACTTCCAAACCGATCCGGCCTGGTTGGTGGAATTGAACCGGATAAACAATCGCGGCTATTGCACGGGTTTTTATTTCGATGCCCCGGACCAGGTGGCCCCCAACCTGAGCAACATCAAACCCAATCCCGGCACCCTTTTCGTTGGAAAGGTGTTGCGGACGAACGTTCCCGGGGCGCCCCTGGTCGCCGTGCGAAACAAGATCCAGACCGGGGATCAGGTGGAAATTTTAGCGGCCAAGGGTAAAACGGCACGCGGTGCCATCGAGGGAATTACGGATGAGTCGGGACAGCCCACCAGCGTGGCCCAACCGGGACAGAAAGTGACCCTGACTCTGGCCGCAGCCTGTGCTGAAATGGACCTCATCAGGCGCATTAATTAAATATATTTTAATATAAATATATTATATTTAGTATAAATATATACTTAATTAAGTTTAAATATTTTGATAAGCCTAAAAGTATATATAATATGTTTATGTATGTTTATATTAATATAACTTCATATATTTTAAATATAGTTACATAAACATATTGCCTCTTTCCGGAAGTTACCGACCGGCTCGTAACCGGTATGTGCAAGTTGTCTCGGCCTGCTTGGGAACCGGAACTTGAAATGTGATCGTAAAGGCATCGGTTTTTTCAAAGGGGTGGCTGTTTTTGAGGATACGCCAGTTGGCCGGTAGCGATTCAACAACTGCGACCGTCACAGCTTCTTTATTACGATTCTTCAGGGTAATCTTCCAGGCTGACTCGTGTTGATGGTCGCTTATCTTTCGGTAATCTGTCTGCTGTCTGTGCGCGACCACGTCAAACGCCTCACCCACGCGCAGCTTGACGGTCTCTTCCGTAGGAGTGTGGCCAATCCGATCTTCCCCGATATACTGATAGCTGCCATCGGTATCGGCTTTGTAGAGCCGCATAACACCTGCCGGCAGCGGGCGCCCCAGCTTGTTGCGCCTGTTGTTGTCGAACTGGATGTATACCGCTACGGGGACCCGCCGGTCAGGGTTTGCCCGGGTACGCTGGAAATAGCGCCCGGAACCGTTAACCTGGAGAGATTTAACAACTTTCAGCGGAGCGGCTTCCAGCAGCTTGATCTGCTTGGTCTGGTTGTTTTTCAGGTCGGTTTTACCCTGCAGATTGTAGACGTGGTATTCAAATAATTCGCTTTCGCTGAAGGCCGGCGCGCCGGCGGCCGCCATGCGTGCTTCCGCGGCGTAGATGCCCTGGTCCGGACGGGGTTGGACTTTGTGCGGACTTCCGGCCACGAGTTTGAGTCCCGCGTTGTGGTATGTCGCTCCGCTCAAATTGTCAATGGTCACCCAGCCGGACAGATCGGCGCGGGTATCGGTTTTGTTCAAAGCCAGCACGTAATCCGCCTTCCAATTCATTTTGCCGGTAAGATACGTGACCTCGAGCTGCTGGGTTTTGCGTAAATTATTGCGATATTGCCAGGTGAGCGTTGGCGTGGCGACCAGGGCCTCGGGCAGCTTCGGCAGCACCCGGATGCCCGGGTATCCCAGATAAATCCGGCCGTCAATTTGAAACACCTGGCCCTGATCGTTGCTCAACAGCAACGCCGCGACTTCACGGCAGGGTTTGGATTGGCTCCCGCAGGCCGGGTCCAGGATGGCAATGCTACGACCGACATACTTATCCAGCAGCTTATCGGCATGCATGAGATCATATTCATAAATTTGCTCGATGACCGTGAATCCATCCTGCTGACTGCCATCCTGCTGACTGATGGATCGCGCCCGCACCGTGACTGGATCGACATGGGCAGCTACATCCCGAAAACGCAGTTCACCCGTGCCTACCGGCAGCTTCAGGGTGCGCACATCCCGGACCAGTCCCTGGTTGTTGCTGTAAACCGTCACCGCAACGTATTCACGCTGTTGGGCCCCGCTTTCAGCTACCACCGCCGCCCAGGCGATCCCGCCGGAAATCGTAACAAAGGCAGTTATAAGCAGTATGGCCTTCCGGATCTTATGCATAGCCCACCTCTATAGTTGAAACCTGGTTGATTTAATTACGCCATCCCCTGCAAACGTTCATGCGTCTGTCCCTGCAGCCAGCCGAAAGCTCGGAAACACGGAGCTATTTTTTTAAGGTCGCCAGGATCCGTTCGAACTTGGCGGTAAGACCCGCGGTTAATTCCACCACCTCCAACAGCTGGGCACCGGCTTCCGGCATACCGTGCGACTGCGCCTTTTGGGCCCAGTCTCGATATGAGTCCGCATGGTCGTCGTTGTGTTTAATCCAGTGTTCGAGGAGTTTGATCATTTTATCTTCAAATGATAGGGTACCGTCCGTGTGTTGGGTGTGATCATGGTGATGACCATGGTCGGGGCCATGGGAATGGTCGCGATGATGGCTCATGGGAACGCTCCTGTCTCAGGTTAGGTATTGGCCGCAGGGGTATTAAGACCGGATTCGGCGTAAAGGTAAGGTCTCCGGCCGGCCCGGTACGGATAAGGACACCGCGGCCGGCTCCAGCCGGAACTCCCGGCAAATTCTTTATACAGAATGACCGAGAATGCAACTGAAATCCTTCCTTGATCGCAAAATGGCTGCCTGGGTGGTGGTTCTGATGGGTGGTGTGCTGTTTGGTTCCCTGGCCGGGGCCTTTTTCGCCTTTACCCGCGACCTGCCGCAAATCCGCGCCCTCGAAACGTATTCCCCATCAGCGGTCACCCGCATTTATTCCGCCGACAATCAGCTCTTGGCGGAACTTTTCGCTGAGAGACGAGATCCGGTCCCACTCATGAACATGCCGGGCCATCTAAAGCAAGCCCTGATTACCACCGAGGACCGCAAATTCTACTCCCATGGGGGGGTGGACCTAAAAGGTATCGCCAGGGCCATTGTGCGGGATATCAGAGCCGGCGAGTTTGTAGAGGGCGCCAGCACGATTACCCAACAGTTGACCAAGACCCTTTTTCTCACAAATAAAAAGACCATCACCCGCAAAATAAAAGAAGCCATTTTGGCGTTTCAACTCGAAAGACGCTACACGAAAGATGAGATCCTGGCACTCTACCTGAATCAGGTTTACTTTGGTAGCGGCGCCTACGGTGTGGCATCCGCCGCCCAACTATTCTTCGGAAAGGCGGTCGGAGAACTGAACCTGCCCGAATGCGCCCTCATCGCCGGCATGCCCAAGGCACCCTCGCGCTATTCCCCGTTGGTTAACCTGGACTTGGCCACCCGGCGCAGAAATATCGTTTTGAAGCAGATGCTGGTTACCGGCCTGCTGACCCAACAACAGTATCAAGAAGCCACGGACAGTCCGGTCCGCCTTGCAAAGCGGGTGCCGGCGAACCAGGCGGCACCCTATTTCGTGGAATATATCACACCCAAATTGGAAGAGGCCGTCGGCGAGTTTCAACTATACAAAGGTGGCCTCACGGTTTTCACAACCCTGAATGCCAAGCTGCAGCAGGCCGCTCGCGAAGCGGGCAGCAAAGGCCTTGACCGGCTTAGGCAAAGAATGCTCCGCAACCGGATAGAGAACCCAGCCCCCCAGTACGCGCTGGTCGCCCTGGATGGGGCCTCCGGGGGAATCCTGGCCATGGTCGGGGGGCGTGATTACGCCCGCAGTCCTTTTAACCGCGCCACGGATGCCTACCGCCAGCCGGGATCGGCCTTTAAACCCCTGGTATATGCCAGCGCGATTGAGAATGGGTACTCCCAGGACCGGTTGATTCTGGACGCACCGGTTGTTTACCGACAGGGCGCCGCCAACAAGCCCTGGCAGCCGCAGAACTATTCCAAAGGCTTCAAGGGCGAGATCACCCTGCGCCAAGCCCTGGCCCTCTCAAAGAACATTCCCGCGGTCCGGTTGATTGAAGCCCTGGGAACACCGGCCGTCATAGACTTTGCCCGCCGTGCAGGTATCCAGGCGCCCCTGCAGTCCAACCTCTCCCTGGCTCTGGGAACCTCGGAAGTATCCCTGCTGGAGCTGACCGCAGCCTACGCGGTCTTCCCCAATGGCGGTCACCACATCAAACCATTCGGCGTCACGGCCATTACGGACACCTCGGGCCAGATCCTCTGGAAAAACACCCGGCAGAAGAAGGTAACCATGCAGCGGGATGCCGCCGCAGTCATGACCGATATGCTCACCGGCGTTATCAGTGAAGGCACCGGTCGCAAGGCCAGAATTCTCGGTCGCCGCGTGGCGGGTAAAACCGGCACGACCAATGACTATCGGGATGCCCTGTTTGTCGGCTTTTCACCAGCGCTTACCGCCGGCGTCTGGGTCGGCAGGGATGACGGCGGCCCCCTGGGCCGGGGAGAAACCGGTGCCCGAGCCGCCCTGCCCATCTGGATTGATTTTTTCCGGGTCGTGTTCCAAGACGACACAGTGGCCTATTTTGACCGTCCGGACAATATCCGGCGCCTCTACCTGCACCCGAAGACGGGCAAGACCGCGGCTGCGGCCTTTCCCGATGCTGTTCCGGCCATGTTCCGCCGCCGCCATCCATGAGGCTCTCATACGCCGGCCGCATGGCAGCTGTCCATGCCCCAGACCAATACCGATGTTCTTTACGCACCACCTTTCGGTTGGCCGGCTTTTGGTCCTGCCATGGAAAGATAAAGCCCCCTTAATGACCGCGCTTACCGGCCTTCGCAGGTTGACTTATTCTATAGCATGCAATATAAAAGTATAACACCTTCGGGTGGTTAACAGTTCTATCCGCATTTTTCGGGTGTCTTCTTCAATCTGGAACCAGTCTTTCGATACTGGCGAGACCCTTGGGGAATGCCCAGTTTTGTTTCCGTTCACCCAGGCGCTGAATCACGGCTGCTACAATCAGGTGAGTATCTTGCGCGGGTGCCCCTGAGTTCAACGACGAAACGGGTACAAAGGGCTGTTCTGAAAGGGTCTCCAAGCGTTCACGCTGCATGGTGCCTTTATGAAAAAACTATTCAAGTTATCACCCCTCAAACTATCTATCCTGATCACCATGGGCGGCATCGCAGCGTATATGGCCGGGATTCCTTTTCTGGATCTCATGGAGTTGAAAACCCTCGACCTTCGGTTCCGGTCGCGGGAAAAAGCCCCCGCCTCCCGGCAGGTCGTGCTAGCCGTCATTGATGAAAAAAGTATCAACAAAGAAGGAAAATGGGTCTGGCCACGATCAAAAATGGCCCGGCTGGTCGACAAGCTTTCCGCGGCCGGCGCGCGCGTGACGGCCTTTGATATCGGTTTTCTGGAACCGGATGACCAGCGGGTTGTCAATGCCATCGGCACCATCCAAACCGATCTCGGGCAATTTCAACTCAAAGATAACCGCCTGCAGGCGTACCTGGAGGAGTTGAAGCTCAGGTCAGACGAAGACCGCCTGCTAGCCGGCGCCATCGAAAACTCGAAATCAAAAGTCGTCCTGGGTTATTTCTTCCACATGGGCCAGTCAGAGTTGTCGCATGTGGATGAACAGACCATCGCAACCCACCAGGAAAACATAGCCCCCGGCGGCTACAAGTTCGTGCGTTATGCCAGCCCGGAGGCTCAGCAAATGCCCATGATAACGGCCACCCTGCCGCAATCGAACATAGCCCGGCTCGCAACCGCCACGCCCTACGCCGGCTATTTCAATATGTTTCCGGACCCCGATGGGGTCGTGCGCTGGATCCCGGCCGTCATTAAGTTTGGCGATCAGCTTTTCACGCCGCTTTCCATGATGGCGGTAAGCGCGTATATGGATGAACCACTCTCCGTCAGAGTCGCCGATTTCGGCGTGGAATCCGTTGACATCGGTACGCAGGCGGTACCCACCGATGAGTTCGGCCGGGTACTGATCAACTACCACGGACCGGAAAAAACCTTCCCGCATATCTCCATCACCGACATCCTGAACGACAAGATCCCGCCCGAGATGCTGGCGGACAAGATTGTCATGATCGGTGCGACGGCCGTCGGCATTTACGACCTGCGGGTCACACCCTTCGGGAGCGTCTTCCCCGGGCTTGAGATTCACGCGAATGTTGTCAGCAGCGTACTGCAAAACCGGTTCATCATTCACCCCGCCTGGGGGGCCGTCTTTGACCTGATTGCCATCATTATCGCAGGTTTTTTCCTGGGATTCGTGCTGGCCCGCACCGGCGTTATCGCCGGAGGAATCACAGCCTTTACTCTGGGCACCGTGTTTATCCTGTTTTGTCAGTATATGTTCTCCTCCCACGGCCTTGTATTGAACCTGGTTTATCCCGTTACGGTGCTCATTGTGACGTATACGGCCATCACCGGCTATAAGTATCTATCCGAAAGTCACCAGAAAAAGTTCATCAAAGATGCCTTCTCGTCCTACCTGGCTCCCACGGTCGTCAAACAACTGATCGATTCACCCGAGACCCTGAGCCTGGGCGGTGAAGAGCGCACCATTACGGCCTTCTTTTCGGATGTGCAAGGGTTTACCAGCATTTCTGAAAAACTCACCCCAAGCGAACTGGTAGAACTACTCAATGAATTTTTAACGGAGATGACGGACGTCATTCTGGAGCACGAAGGCACCGTCGATAAATTTGAAGGCGATGCCATAATCGCCTTTTTCGGGGCGCCCAATTACCTGGAAAATCAGGCCGAAGTTGCCTGCATGGCCTGCATCGATATGCAGGCGCGACTCAAGAAAATGCGGGCTCGCTGGCGTGAGGTGGGGCAACCGGAACTGCATATGCGCATTGGCCTGTGCACCGGCCCGGCCGTTGTCGGCAACATGGGCTCCAGAAGCCGGATGGACTACACCATGATGGGCGACACCGTCAATACTGCCGCCCGCCTGGAGGGCGTGAACAAGGTCTATGGCATCTATACCCTGATCAGTGACTCAGCGCGCCATGAGGCTGGCGATAGCATTGTCACCCGCGAGATCGACGCCATCAACGTGATCGGCAAAGCGGTCCCTATCACGGTTTATGAAGTCCTCGGATATCAGGGCAGCACCGACCCGGCCTTGCTGGCAGTGGCCGACGCCTATACCAAGGGCTTGTATGCCTACCGCAATCAGGAATGGAACCGGGCGATAATCCATTTCAACGCAGCCCTGGATGTTGACCCGCACGACGGCCCCAGCAAAACGATGCTGGCCAGATGCAATGATTACAAGGCGTCACCACCACCCAAAGATTGGAATGGTGCGTATACAATGACCTCCAAATAGAAGGAAGTAAAAATGGGGATAATTAAAAAACATCCGACCCTGGTTCTCGGAATTTCCATTACCATTCTCTTTCTGGCAATGGCGTTCATGCGGGCCGGATTTCTGGATACTCTGGATCTGAAATTATATGATGTGGGCATGAGCCTGCGCAGCGATCCGGAAAGCGATAGCAATATTGTCATGGTCGACATTGATGACGACACCATTGAAAAGCTGGGCCGGTGGCCCTGGCCCCGGGCCTTGATCGCCGCGGGTCTGGATAAAATTGACGCCGGCAGTCCCCGGGTCATTGGATTGAACTTTATCCTTAGCGAACCTGAGAACAATCCCGGTATTGCTGCAATCAAACAGCTTGAAGAGATCTTCTCCCAGGAACTGCTCGCCATAACCGGTAACAAAGGCCAAAATTTCGTGGAAGCCATGGCCGAAATGCAAAATGTGCTGGACAATGATGCCGCCCTGGCCGACGCCCTTGCGTTTTCAGAGAAGGTCATCCTCCCGGTATTTTTCATGCCTCCGGTACCGGGTGTCGCCCCGGACCAGGGCCTTGCGGAGGTGCTCTCCGGCAGCAGCATTGCGAATGTCAGCAACCCGGAAGGATTTCCCGTACCATTGGCCGGCGATATAATCCTGCCGGTAAAAGCCTTTTTCGATACCGCCAAAGGCATCGGGCACATCAACCTGGCCTATGACATGGATGGCAAAGCCCGGCGTGAACGTCTGCTGTATGACTACAATGGCATGTACATTCCGGCTTACACCCTCCGGTTGGCAGCCGCCTATCTAAACATCCCGCTGAAAAAAATGCGCGCCGACCTGGGAAGTACGATCCAACTGGGCGGCACCCAAATTCCAACGACGCCGTTTTCCGAACTCCTGGTTAGCTTCAAGGGTCCCACCGGTTCCTTTAACCGCTATTCCTACTTTGACGTGCTGAACGACAAGATTCCCCTACAGGTATTCAAGAACAAACTCGTCATTGTCAGCGCCTCGGCCTCCGGCATCATGAACCCATTGAGCACACCGGTGGATGCCAGCATGCCCCTGGGCGAGTTCACCGCCAATACCATCTGGTCCATGCTCAACGACCAGTTCGTCTCCAAACCGGTCTGGGCCGCACTGGCCGGGCTGGTCATGATCGTGGTCGTGGGGTTCATCATCACGTTTCTCCTACCCCGACTCAAAGCCATGGTGGCCGGCCTGGTGTTCTGGCTGCTGATATTCGCTCTGGTGGGCAGTTCGACCTATCTTTTCGTCTTTGAAGGACTGTGGATCGGCGTCACCTATCCCCTCCTGCAGCTCATCCTGGGCTATATCGGCGTTGTCAGTATTAAATACTTCGTTACGGAAACCGGCAAGGAAAAAGTCGAGGGAGAATCGGCGGAGACCAACCGTATGCTGGGGCTGAGCTTCCAGAACCAGGGCATGCTGGACATGGCCTTTGACAAGCTCCGGCGGGTACCGGTCGACGACGAAGTCAAGGATATCCTTTATAACCTTGCCCTTGATTTTGAAAGAAAGCGACAACTTAGCAAGGCCGCCGCTGTTTTTGAGTATATCGAGGAACATGATGCCAAGTTCAAGGATGTCAAAGAGCGGAAAGCGAAACTGATGCAGGCCAGCGAAACCATGGTGTTCGGTGAAGGGCTTGCCGGAACAACCGGCGATGGGCTGCTGGCAACTGGAACCGGCACCAAACCCACCCTGGGGCGCTACGAGATTCTCAAGCAACTCGGCAAAGGGGCCATGGGTATCGTCTACCTGGGCCAGGACCCGCGCATCAACCGGACAACCGCCATCAAGACCTTCCGCTTCGGGGACGATCTGGAGGCGGAAGAGGCCGAAAAACTCAAGGAAAAATTCTTTCGTGAAGCAGAAAGCGCCGGAACCCTCTCGCATCCGAATATCGTAACCATTTACGATGCAGGCGACGAGCATGATTTGGCGTATATTGCCATGGAATTTTTAGAGGGCAGCGACCTCGAACCGTACACGAAGAAGGACAACCTGCTGCCCATTCGCCAGGTGATGGACTATTGTGCCGATGTGGCCGACGCGCTGGACTATGCTCATGAGAAGGGCATCGTTCACCGCGATATCAAACCGGCCAATATCATGCTCATCAAAGGCAATGTCATCAAGATCACGGACTTCGGTATCGCCCGGATTACTGCAACCTCGCAGACGCAGACCGGAGTGGTAAAAGGAACCCCGTTTTACATGTCTCCGGAGCAATTTTCCGGGGAAAAGGTTGACGGCCGCTCGGATATATTTTCGCTCGGCACCATGCTCTATCAGATGCTCACCGGATCTCTCCCCTTTCAAGGCGAAAGCCCGCCCGCACTCATGCACCAGATCATGAACGTAAAACACAAGAATCCCAGGACCATCAACACCAAAATATTTAAACCCCTGGTTACGATTATTGACAAAGCCCTGGAAAAAGACCGCGATCAGCGCTACCGGCGTGCCATGCAGATGGCCAATCACCTCCGTACCCTGGGCAAAAAGGTGGATGCCGCCATCGCCCATCGCAAAACCACGGACTCCGGCTAAAAGCAGTTGACATTATCTCATCCGGCTGTCGGGAAGACCCACCTTACGCGGTGCCGAATCATTCGGCGCCATATTCGGACCTTGTTGAAAAGCTTGACCTTTTCACGCCAATTTTATATAAAGAACAGGTTGCAAAAGGTTGCGATGCAGACGACTTTATACTGGATTGACCCTCAGAGTCGGGCTTTATCTATTCGCGTGGGATGAGAGTATTTTCAATGGAGTCCAGGGTAAATGGTTTTAATAGAATCTGCAGGCATGACCGATGTTGGCAGAAAAAGACCCCACAACGAGGATTCCCTCTTTATTGATGAAGAACAGAATCTGTACGTGGTTGCTGATGGGATGGGCGGACACGCGGCCGGGGAGGTAGCCAGTAAACTGGTCGTCGAGACCCTGCGCGACTATATGCAACGATTTGAGGCGGATGAAGACGCTGAGGCACTTGAAGACGCCGATGAGTCCCTTTCCAAAGAGGCCAACCGGCTACTGTCCGGCATTCAACTGGCCAATCGGGGCGTATTTCATGTCGCTTCCAGCAAAGATAAATTCAAAGGCATGGGTTCCACCGTTTCAGCGGCCTATTTTACCGATGACGCCCTGATTCTGGCCAACGTTGGTGACAGCCCGATTTACGTAATCCATAACGGTTCGATTGAGCTGTTGTCCGTGACTCACAATGTCATCTCCGAACAGATGGCCATTGATCCTGAGGCTGCCCAGCAAATCGGGGCCCAGTATCGCAATATGTTGACCCGGGCCATGGGCATTGAAGAAACAGTCCTCCCGGATATAACGGAGATCCCCTATTACCAGGGGGATATGGTAGTGATCAGTTCAGACGGGTTGACAGATCTCGTCGAACCCGAAGAGATCCTAGATATCATTGAAAACGAAAAACCGGATAAAGCCTGTAAAATCCTGGTGGATATGGCCAATGACCGCGGCGGGCACGATAACATTACGGTCATTACCCTGAAAGTAAAGGCAGTCAAACATCAGAGTGGTGGAATCATGGGTGTGATTTCATGGCTAATGTCCCCCTTAAAAAAGTTACTTAATTAAAAAGAGGATCTAAAATGCCGACGCTGACGTTAAAATTCAAAGACAACAAACTCGGTGAATACCCCATTGAGCCTGGTAAGTCCCTGACCATCGGCCGCAAGGAGAGTAATGATATCTCCATTGAGAACCTGGCTGTGTCCGGTCACCATGCGAAAGTAGATGCCGTGGGAGAAGAGTATCTGCTCACCGACTTGAAGAGTAAAAACGGCAGCTTCGTGAACAAAGAACTGGTGACCACCCATTGGCTCAGACACGGCGACAAGATCATCATCGGCAAGCATTGTCTGGTTTTTGAGTACACCGAAGGCGAGAAACGACCGCCGGCTGCCGCGGCTGGTAATATGGACCAAACCATGGTCATGGACACCGATAAATACAAGGATATGCTCTCGAAGGCCGCACCGGCTGCCAAGAAAGCCGCAGTGGCCACCGGGGTGTTGTCCTACCTGGCCGGTGGTGATGGTGAAATTGAATTGACCAAAAAGCTTACCAAAATCGGCAAAGCATCCTCTTGCGACATTGTTATCGGCGGCCTTATGATGGGCAAGACCGCCGCTACCATCAGCAAGCGCCCCAACGGCTACTCATTGGCCTTCGTGGAAGGCATGACCAAACCCAAGGTAAATGGTGAAACAGTCAAAGATTCGGTTATGCTCAAAGAGTTCGACAACATCGAGTTCGGTGCGGTCAAGATGCAATTTTTCATTAAAAGTTGAATCGAAAACTTTTGTAGCAATGAAGTAAAAGGCCTGCGCTGCAGGCCTTTTCTATTTGAATCCTTCTGCATAGTCCTGCGCGCGCCCATGGCAGGAATCATCGATCTTTATGAATACTGGATGTAAACTCTCCATTATCATCCCCACCTATAATCGCCCGGATCAATTAGAGGCCTGCCTTCAGAGTCTGGCGGCACAGGACCTGGCGGCCTACAATACCGAAGTGATCGTGGTCAATGACGGGCAGGCCCGGTATAATGTTGAAGTGGTCCGACGTTTCGATTCTGTTTTTCAATTGGAACTGTGTAATCAACCCCAGCGCGGACCATCCTATGCGCGCAATCAAGGTGCCAGGGTGGCACGGGGCAGGCACCTTGCCTTTCTTGATGATGACTGTGGCGTAGGATCCGATTGGATTGGGCAAGCAGCTGCGGCCCTGGAAACATATCCCCATGCGATGATCGGCGGAACGACGGTAAACGGCCTAATCTCGAATCCATATGCAACAGCCAGCCAAATGTTGATCGACTACATGTATGCATACCAGCAAACAACTGCCGGGCCGCAGTTTTTCACCTCCAACAATATGATCCTGCCAACAGCGTCCTATCGCAGGTTAGGCGGATTCAATCCTCAATTTCTCCAACCTGGGGGTGAAGACCGTGATATTTGTTATCGTTGGCAGCAGGATGGCGGACAGCTGGTCCATATTCCGATGTTGACGGTTTTTCATTATCGCCAAATGGACCTAGCTGGATTCTTGAGACAACATTTCGGCTATGGGTGTGGAGCGTTACGCTGCCATGCTTCCCAGACCAATAGAAAAGGGCGCAGATTGCTACGACTGGCGCCTCTAAATTTCTACCTGGACATGTTGACATATGCTGGCAAGAACAAACCCTATGAAATTCGAGTAAATACCGTTCGCGTCCTAATCACCCTCTCTCAGCTGGCTTATGCCGCTGGGGTCAGTCGTGCCCTCCTCGACCAAAATCGTCCATTCAATAGGAGGTAAACTTGCTTGCGTAATTGAATATGAACCCAAGCAGTAAAGCTATCATGAGATCCCCACTGTCAATCGTCTTGATAACGCCCGGCGGGCTTGGACCCATCCGGCAAACCCTGGGGGCCCTATCACGACAGATAGTGGCCAGCCAATTGGAATTAATCATTATCGGACCGGCACCGCCGGTTGCGGATGAATTCAATCTTTCGGGTTTTCAAGTCGTGCGCTGGGTTCCCTGGCCAAAAGTCTCCATGAATTTGCATCGGGCCAGAGCCATAGGTGTAGAAATAAGTCAAAGCGCAATGGTTACGTTCGCGGAAAACCATGCCTTCCCTAAGCCAGGCTGGGCGGCAGCCTTGATCAAAGCCCAACAACGGGGCTGGGATGCTATCGGTCCGGTAATGGACAATGCCAACCCGGCCTCCGCTGTCAGCCGGGCTCACCTCATGTTGGCTCACGGCCCCTGGACAGTGCCTCAAAAGTCGGGCCCGCGCCGGTCTTTGCCCTGGCATAACAGTGCCTACAAAACCAAACTGCTGCGCAGGTTCGGCTACCAGCTTCCTCGTTTCTTAGCAGCGGAAGGATTATTGCAATCTAAATTGCATAGAGATGGAGCACGATTTTACCTGACAGCGGACGCGGTAGTGGACCACCTCAACATAAGCCGGATCCAGCCCTTTTTTGTCGAGCAGCTGCTGGCTGGCCGCCTCTTTGGCGCTCACCGCGCAAGCCATTGGTCGGCGATCCGGCGGATTGGCTACACGCTCGCCACAGGCCTGATACCCGGCTTACGGCTGCTGCGTTTGAAGAAACGTTTTCCGCATTTGCCTGGGCTGCTAACGGTACCGCTCCTGGTTGGTGTGACCGCCCACACGATTGGGGAAGCATTCGGGTACTGGCTTGGCGCCGGATCGGCTATCCGGCGGTCAAGTGTCTATGAACTAACCCGTGACAAATTTGTCAGAGCCTCTGATCTTAAAGAAATCGAAATGCGCTACCCTTCTTTCCGGGGCAGCCATAGTTCAGTGCAACAAGTTCCGACTGAGGCAACGCATGCTAAATATCTTTCCGATTTCCCCGAATCTTGGAAAGACATATTGAAACGGCAACTACTCCGCCTGCCGCTGCCCCTGCCACCACTGCGCTTGCAGGTAGATGTAACGGACAACTGCAATTTTTCTTGCCCGGATTGTATGAAATGGCGCACTCAAAACCGCGGGCAGGAGCTGTCGGCCGCCCAGTACCAGATTCTATGGTCGAAGTTGAAAAATCTAATCCTTTTCAAAGAGGTGACCTTCTCTGGAGGGGAACCTCTGCTCCGGAAAGACCTTCCCGAATTGATAACTGGAGCCAAGCAATCCGGTTTTCATACAACCGTGGCCACCAATGGTTGGCACATGGATATATGGCAGCTCAAGCGTCTCAACCAGGCAGGGTTAGATCGTACCCTGCTGTCTTTAAACAGCCTAAAGGAGTCGATCCACGACGACAGCAAAGGAATGCCGGGCAGCTATGAACGGGTTAGATCCGCCATTCAGCTCTGGGAACGGCCCCAGGATTGTCCGGATCTGGTTCTTAGCTGTCTGATCACGCCCGGCAATGTAGCCGAATTATCGGCCTTGGTGGCATTTACTCACAAAAACAAGGCTTCTATATTATTCCAGGCCTACTGCGAGCCGGCGGCCCACTACCCTTTTTCAGATCGAGAATCCATCCCGAAACAATCGGTACCAGGCAGGTCGTTACCCTGGACACCTTATTCACTTGTGACTTTAAATCGAGCCGTCAAGCAACTGCTCAAACTGAAAGCCCAGGGGGCGCCAATCCGAAATACTGCCGCCCAGTTACGGCGAATCCGAGCGTTTTGTCACCATCCCTATGTGGAAAACGATACCCAATGTGCCGGACCATTTTTCCGGTTGTTTTGCGACCCTGCCGGTAATCTGAGATTGTGTCAGGGATCTGTTCCCATAGGAAATATCTTAGTCGATTCACCGGTGAGCGTATGGTGGGGCCGAAAGGCTCGGCAACTGCGGCGATCTCTGCGCACCTGCGACTTTAGTTGTCGAATGCTTAACAATCACTATTGATAAATAGTTCTGAGATGCTCTCGGGTACTTTAGTTCGCAATTTCTACAACAAACGGGGCTTATTTTTGGCAGCACACAACCGTGTAGTATCCGGTTAATAGCCGGGTCGGTAAACGGCTTAGTTTTTCAAAGCGATCCAGCACTTGTAAAAATGCTGTTTGGGTCTTTTCTGACGCGTAACGTTCCAAAAGCTTTGAAACCAAAATAGCCAGACTACGGGGACAATGCAATGACCAATCGATGGCTTGGATTTTAAAACCTTCCCGTCTAAGGTAGTGTTTCAATGCTCCGGGCAAAAGCGTTTTTCCGTAGTAAAAATTTGTTATGTGCAACTTTAACAGCAACTTGTAGGGCAGCACCTGTCGCAAAGCAATCACTGGATTGAGAGGGTTATCCAAGGTAAGAAGAAACTTGCCCCCGGGCTTTAGGACACGATAGCATTCACCTAGGCTGGTGGAAATCTCATCTTTCGAATTAAAATGATCCAGAGTTGAATTCGAGAAAAGGACATCAAAAGAATTATCAACAAAAGAAAGAGCCCGGATATCAGTTGCCGCCAAACAGTATCGACCGGATACACGCCGGGCCGCATTTAGCATGTCTACAGCGATATCCATGCCTACGCTCGTCCAGGCGGATGCCCGTGCAGGCAGGGTTATACCGACTCCCAGAGACTCATCGTACATGTCCGTTTTTAAAAGTCGACCGGAGGGCTTCTGTGGCAGCCAACGATTCAGCAATAGGGAGTCCACGGCATCGCTATGTAGACGCCACAGCCGATCAGGAGGTTTCCGCTGCAGCACTTGGGCCGCTTGTTCCCAATATGTTTGCCCGGTTCTCATCCTGCGTCCATTTGCCAGGTAGTTAGCTGGCGTATTATTTTTCAGAAATCATGGTTGTTCGCCCGGTCACCGCTGGTATAATATGAGCGCAAAACGACTGTCTCAGGGATATACCATATCCTCTGGTCAATTGCCACGCCGGTCATCACTAACCTGCATAACCGCCGGAAGAAATCGGAATATGCTTAACCGTTTTAAAAAATACCTTACCTACGTGGACGTAAAGCTGAAGCGCGATACACCCCTGCAGATTCTCTACCATGCCCTGAATGCCATCGGTATATGCATTCAGCCTTTTTATATTATGAAAGAAGGATTGTTCGCGGATGTCAACCCGTACGAATTGCCGCACTTGCGGTCTTATACGGTCATATGGTTCGACCGTGGGGACATGGGGCGCATTGCCGCGCTCCCGGATAGAAACACCCCGGTGAAAGAGATGGCTGCCCGACTCGATCATGGCGATCTTTGCCTTGCCGTGGTGGATAATGATCGGGTTGTGGCTTTTACCTGGTGCAATCTCACCTGGTGCGATTATCCCGGATACCGCTTCCGCCTGGCGGACGATGAAGCCTATCTGTATGATGCCCATACAGCCGCAGCTTATCGGGGAATGGGGGTGGCGCCTTTTATTCGGTATCGCTTATACGAAGAACTGGCCCTGGTCGGTAGAACCCAGCTTTATAGCTTTACAGAGCGTTTCAATCAGGCAGCAATCCGGTTCAAACAGAAGTTAAACAGCCGGATAGTTGACACTGGTCTCTTTATACAACTGTTCGGGCGGTGGTCCGTGTCACACTGCCGCTGTCACTACAAGCATATTATCCGCCAATAATATGACGCATACAGCCAACATAAAAATTTCCAGCTACCGCAATATCGATCAAATCGATCAGGCCCAATGGGATAAGTTGACCGGTGGCAACCCCTTGGCCAGTTCCGGCTGGCTGCAAACGGTCGAACTCACTTTCAATGGTCTTCTCCGCCCCCTGTATGTCAGGGCCGAATCCAACACCGGCCACCTGCTGGGGACTGCAGTCTGCTACGTGGCGGACAAAGGCCCCGTGGTCGGTGATTTTGATCACATGGTCCTGGGCCGCTTGAAAAAGCCGATGCATGGCATAGGCTTGTCATTCATGCCGCTGCTGATCTGTTGCCCGTTATACGCCTATGGGCGGCACATCTTGCTGTCAAGTGCTGTTGAAAGTGGGAGGGAACGGCATGTTATCGCCGCCATTTTGGATCATATCGAACATGAGGCCAAATCCCGGGGCCTTTCGTTGGCCTTTACCAATATCACTTCGGATGAAAGAATATTGATGAACGAGTTGGAAGCCAGGCAGTATATATATGCATATGATTTACCACATTCCTGCCTGGACATTGCCTGGGAGACCTTTGACGGTTACCTGCTAGATTTAAATAAACGCGGAAAACACATCCGCAAGAATGTTAAAAAGGAAATGAACCGGCTAAGGCGAAAGGGTGTCGAAATTCAATCGATCACGGATCCTGCCGCCACGGCGAACCGTCTAATTGAATTGCTCAACCTCAACAGCCAGCGTCATAATGGCCTTCCGTTTATGTTCAGCCAGGACTTTTTTATTGCTTTGAAAGATCACATGGGGGCAAAGGCAACGATTTATGGGGCTTTTCGCGGCCAGGAACTAAATGGTGTCTGCATCCAGTTAAACAGCCACAAGGAAGGTCATGTAACCTTCGTCGGTGTCGATCATCACGCGGCCGGAAATGATCATTCCTATTTCAACCTCTTTTTTTATGAACCAATCAACCGGGCCATCAAATTGGGGCAAAGGCGCTTGTATTTCGACCGGCTCATGTATACGGCCAAGCGCAGACGCGGTTGCCGGTTTATCGACACCTGCATCTTCTATAAACCTCACAAAAAAAATCGGAAATTATTCGTGAAATTTTGGTTCGCGATACTGACGCTCTGGAACCGACGCATCGGGCCGGTGGCCGAAGAATAACTGCGGTAGAAAAGAGTATCAGGATTCTTTCTCCAGACTCTATCCGGGTTGGGAATCTTTCTGACTATTACTGATGTTTAAACCTTACGGTCTTGTTATAAACCCAACCGATGCACCCGCCGCTAAGCAGGCCGACGATAAAGCCGTAAAAAAACCCAACCAGGCTTCCGACAAATGTTACCTTATAGCCCCAAAAGAATTGTCCTAAGAGGCTTAAATGCGGCCCGACCGGGTCCCCCCCCTTGATCACCAGCCAATTGGTGGCGATAAATATGATGCCACCGCACACGAGGCCGACTGACAGTGCGGTAACTTTGATATTCAACCATAGGGTCCGGGACATCAGCTGCTTAGACCGCCCAGTCCGTTTTTCAATATCTTGCTCCATGGCCACCTCTTAAAATCATTATATCTGGTCCAATAGATCCCTGAGTGATTTATATTCAGCCGATTTGCGGATTTTGAACAGGTAGAAAAGCAGCAAAAAATTCCGCAAGAATGCAAACAGCCAACCACTGCAAAAACCGGCGACAAATCCATATAGGCACCCAACCAGCGCACCTTTGTAAGTAACGGTATAACCCCCAAAATATTGGGCCAGCAATCCCATCTTCGGCCCTACCACCGGCCCCCCTTTGATAATCAGCCAAAGGGTAGCCACGCAGACAGCCAAACCGGTGACCGTGCCGACAGCAGTCCCAAAGGCCGTCTTATCCATGCGGGTGAACACCTGCGCCACGATTTCACCTGGTGTCTCCACTGCCATCTGATTAACTATTTCCTCGTGGTATTCCGCTTCATCGTTGACATGCCACAGGTCGAAATTTTCACCCAGAATATTCCGGGCAGCAAGAATCCCGCTCTGCATGGAATGATCCATGTTGTTATAGCGATGGGTGCCATTGCGTCCAATTGTCTGCAGATTTTTGAATCCGTTTAAGTATCGGCGAATGATAGCAAGATTACGCCGGTAGCCATGGTCATAGATTGGATAGGCTTTGGCCTGCCGAATGACGATCCCATCCAGCACATCGCGGTGTGCGGCAAGTCCAAGTTTTTCAAGTTCACCGGAAGCCATATCAATAAAGGTCTTATCCGACATGTTCCACGTTTGGTCACCTTCATTGCAAAAATATTCCATGCCGAGATTGGACCGCTGTCCATCCGCAACCATGTCGGGACTCCAATTCCTAAAATTTTGGATTCGTCCCACGGCCACGTCCGGATCATGGATATAAATCCACTGCTCTGGAAACAGGTTTTCCCTGTTTACAATCAATCCAGCCATCATCAACGCCCGATAGGAAAGATTTTCCGCGGCAGTTTTAACCGCTCCCGGGGGTGCCGGGTCCAAAGCTCCGATCAGGTTAGGAATCGGCATACTCGAGATCACGTGATCCACAGATAGATCCTGCTTATTGAGCCCGTCGAATATCTGTAATGCAACAATTGAGCTGCCGCTGTGCTTTAGACTCGTGACGGTGCAATTCGTTTGTATCTTTCCGCCCCAACGAGAGATTGCCTCCTGAAAGCGCTCCCACATCATTCCCGGGCCGCCTCTCGGATAGTGAAAACTGTCAATCAGTGTCTTGGCCGATCCGGCACCGAATAGGGCCTTGGTAACAACGGCCCTCATGGAAAGGCCCTTGATCCGTTGAGCCGCCCAGTCCGCCTGGATGGCGTTACAGGGCCGTCCCCATACCTTTTCGGTGTAAGTTTTGAAGAATATTTGGAAAAGTCGCGAGCCGAAACGATTGGACATCCATTGCTCAAATGTATCGTCGGTTGGGTTTGGCAATAGCTGCGCCTGTACATAACTCAGGAAAATCCGGGCGCTTTCTACTATGCCCAGGTTCTGGAGCGCATTGGCAGTCCGCAGGGGATAGTCATAGAAATGACCACTGTACAGAATGCTGGATTTTCGTTTGACCGAAATGAGATCAGGCCCAAGCATATTCTGCCAAAGGTTGTGGATGGAACTCAGCTTGGTAAAAAACCGGTGACCGCCGATGTCGAACCGGCAACCCTTATACGAAACAGTGCGCGCGATCCCACCCACATCGGCACCGGTTTCTAATACCAGCGGTTTTAAAGCGTTGGCAACCAGCTCATGTGCAGCCGCCAGCCCGGCCGGTCCGGCACCGATAATAGTAACAGGCGCTCTATTCATCGTGCCCAGCCCTGCGTGCATCTGCCCACCAATTGGTGATATTATTCATTAAAAACATCATGGTGGGTTGAATTTGTTGTGATTTATATATGTTACCATAACTGAAGGCACCAGAAAGGACCAGGCTAAACCGAATAATCCGGGCTGAAAACGGTGGAAGGTAAACCGATAATATATTGACTATTCAAGGTCAATCCTTTATTCTCAGGAAACGTATAATACCATACGGCCAATGGTACCAACCGCAGCGACCAGGCTGCCGATCACCCGACACGCCATTTCGCAACCAACACAGGAGGCTTTAACATGCCTACCAACCTGACACGCACCGCACTTACCGGTTTCGCCCTGGTGTTTTCACTTTTGACCTTGGCCGGAATTGGACCAGCACTGGCCGATGAGGCCGCCAATCCCCCCGGTTATAAAGTTAAAAATCAGGAGGCGGTCAAAAAACTGCGCCAGATGAGCAAGCAGGAAATCGATAACCTCGATGCCATCATCAGTCAGGCCCTCGAACTTTATTACGATCGCAAGTACACCGCCGCACTACCCATTTTCCAGGATCTGGCCGAAAAGGTCGAGACCATGGACATTATGTTCTGGATCGGCACCAGTGCGGCTCGCAGCGGCAAACTGGACCTGGCCAAAGAGCAGTATGAAAAGATGCTGGCAGTCGATCCTGCCCTTGACCGGGTGAGGCTGGAGCTGGCAACCGTTTATTTCGCCATGGGGAAAAATGATGCCGCCCGCAAAGAACTAGAGACGGTCAAGGCCGGTGACCCACCGGACCAGGTTCTGGCCAGTATCGCTAAACTGGAAGCCGCGATTGATGAGAGATCGCGTAAATATGCCTGGAATGTCCGGGCCTCCGGTGGCTGGATCTGGGACGACAACATTACGGCCGGTCCGGATGCCGGTGTCTACACCTTGCCCGGCGGCTCGACTTTTACACCTGCACCCGGCTCAACCAAGATCCGCGATGATGGTTTTGTTGCTACGGTAACCGGCAACTATATTTATGATTTCGGTGATCCCAAAAGTTTCATGTGGAATACCGGGGCCAATGTCTATAGTAAAACCTATCGCAATTTCGGGCAATATGACTATTTGGCGGCCAATATCTACACGGGTCCATGGTGGGCCAACCGGGATGGGATCGCCAAAGTTCCGTTCAACTACACCACAACCTATTACGGCAGCGATCGCCTTTCGTACCTGATGAGTGTCGACCCCAGCTATGAGCATTTCTTTTCACCCCTGTTCAGCTTGCGGGGCGCGTATACATATAAGGATGAGAGGTATTTCAACGAGAGCCGGGCTGCCGATCTCGACAACATATCACACATCATTGAACTGGCCCCCACTTTCTATTTCCAAAACCGGCGCCATATTCTGACCGGCCGCCTGGGTTATGACCATCACGCAGCCAAAAGCCATACATTTTCTTATTACGCGCCCTATGCCGCCTTGAGCTATTTTACCCGCTTCCCGACCCAGACCGAGCTATATTTGGCCTATCAATGGACCCAGCGCGATTATGCCAAAGTGCAACCCTTTCCTTACGCCGGCCAGATGCGGCATGACAAGCGCAACTACTATACAGCGTCCCTGAGCCAACCCTTTTTGAAATATTTTTATGCGGTTTACGCATTTGCTTATACCGACAACCAGTCCAGCCTGGATTTATATACCTGGGAAAAAACGACCCATACCGTCAGCCTGGGATTGAAGTTCTGATGGTAAGTGGAGGTGTCTTATGAAACTGCTAAATAAAAAAATAATCTCTACCAGCTTTGTGGCCGTTGCCCTTATTCTTGTCTGGGGTCCGGTGGCAAGCGCCCAGGCAGCACGGGGGCAAGGCGTAACAACCGACCAGTTGCCGGAGGAATTGCGCGCGCTGAATGTGCAAAAGCAGTTTATCCGGGGTGCGGGTGTCCCGGTAGGGAAAGTGGGCAAAATACGCGGCCACTTGGTCGTACGTCACGGCAATGCACCCGAGGCCTATTTTGCGGCCCAGGGCGACAGCCTCTATGCCAATGATGAGCTGTTCACGCTTATTAAAAGCCGTGTTCGCATCCGATTTACCACGGCTGATATCGTCAATATGGGTGCCGATTCTCGAATCCGGGTCGATGAACTCGTCGATGATCGTAAGAATCGAGTCAAAAAGACGCGCATGAGCATGCTGCGCGGCAAGGCGATGTTCTATGTCATGCGGCTTTTGAAATACAACAGCGTAGATACGGCGGTAAAAACACCCACTGCTGTTTGTGGCGTGAGGGGTACCAAATTCGCTGTCATTGTGAGAAAAAAAACCGACCTGTTTTCCAGCATGCCGCTTTACCTGGCCGACGTTTCGGGGACAGCGCCGAACCGACTTTTAGCTGACAATGGTGGGGATGATACGGAAACCGTCATGGTCATGGTGGAAGGCAATGGATATATGAGTGCCGGTGGCACCACCACGAATCTAGACGGCGGCCAGACCGGCACGGCGGGCCCGACCGGACCGCCCGCGACCGGCGACGCCACCCCAGGACAGATCCAGGGGTTGAACAATGAAACCAATCCTGACGCCGGTGGCGGCGGCGGAGATGGCGATGATGGTACCGGCGATACCGGCGATACCGGTGCCGCTGGTGATGCGGGACAGGACGCCACCGACAGAACCAATGTCGTTAACCAACAGGGATTTGTCCAAGCTGCCCCCCGCCCTACAAAACGCATCGGCTATTTTGCGGCCCTGCTCACCCGTTATGAACATGCGACTTATTCGGGGGGTACTGCGGCACCGGGCGATGTAGATCACGCGTATCTCAGCCCGTCGGCACAGGATCATGAAGGTCCCAATATTGTGGGCACAAGTATTACCAATGGAGGGACTGATCTAATTAAGTTCGACGGGAGTACGACTGCCCCTCCGGTGGTTACCCATGTGGACACCCAGCCTGGTGATACGCTGGACACCGAACTCGGACCGCAGCACCAGGTACAGTACCAGGAAGTCGGCTTCAATCCGTTTCTGGTGTGGGGTTTCTGGAATATGACAACCCTGATGGAGATACCTGGTACCGGTACCTGGGTCATCGACAATGCCGGTGTCTATGTCCATGGAGATCCGACCGAGAATCTCAATGGCATCACTGGCCATTATGTCGGGACCGCCTGGGGGACCATGTGGAATCAAGGCGGCCCCGGTATCCGCATGGACGGCACCATGTCGGCTGATGTGGCCCTTGGATCCACCGTCCTTAAGAACCTGAATGTCTCTGTAACCGACGGGGGGTCCAGCTCGGTCACTATTTGGCAGGACCCCGGCCAGCAGGCCACCTTCGACGATACGGCAAATTTGAATTATAGCAGCGGGGATGTCAATATGCAGATCAATGGTGGTGCGGTTGCGTATGGTGACGTATCGGTGGGACTTTTTGGACCCAACGGTGAGGCCATGGGAGGTGCGGCCACGGTTTATGGCGGCGGCGATAAAGCTGTGGTTGGTTTCGAAGGCACAAAACAATAGATAACGCTTCCTGTCCAGTCGTCAATAAGGTGCCGGTTACCTACCGGCACCTTTTTTTTAGCATTCTACGCATTGCTTAAACGAAAACTGCTTTGGTGAGTCAGTATGTTCAGGACTATTCGGGTATGTTGAGAACCTCGAACAGCCATTACCGAGCCACGAGGACCGCCCCTTTGCTGGCAGCATTGCTGCTGATTCTTGGGGCGGGCTTAGTTGTATATACCCAGGCAACTGGTTTTGATTTTGTTTATTTTGATGACGATGAATATGTATTCAAGAATCCCAAAGTTCTCCAAGGTCTGTCGACCGGAGGCACCCGATGGGCCTTTACAACTTTTCAATCCAAGCACTGGCACCCATTGACTTGGTTGTCGCACATGGTTGACGCAGAATTATTCGGGAGCAATCCGGTCGGCCACCATGCGATGAATCTTGGGTTGCACCTACTAAATGCCCTGCTGCTTTTTTGGTTCCTTGAGCGGACCACGCGAGACCGGGTACCAGCCCTGCTGGTAGCCCTGGCGTTTACCGTCCATCCATTACATGTCGAGAATGTCGCCTGGGTGGCCAGCCGCAAAGACCTCCTTTGCGCTTTCTTCTGGATGGTGACCCTGCATGCTTACACCGCATACGTTCGCAGGCCCGGCTTTGGGCGATATACGCTTGTCCTGGTAACCTTCTGCCTGGCAACCCTTTCTAAATCAATGGCCGTAACCCTCCCGATCGTGTTGCTATTGCTTGATCGGTGGCCCTTATCACGCACCGCCAACGAACAATTTCCCCAGCCTGCGGCAGCCAGTCATCGCCATGGAACAGGAATCGGTTGGTTGGTAATTGAAAAATTGCCCCTGCTTACAATCTCACTGTTAATTGGCCTGGTGACATTGGAGGCCATACGGTCTTATCATGTCCACACCCCGATACAACTGCCGGAAGGGTCCTCACTGACCCTGGGATCGCAAGCGTTCCTGGTATATCTGATGAAGCTTTTTTACCCGGTCGGCTTGATAACACCATACCCGATTGTTGTGGATCTCAGTTCCTGGATGCCGGTCTTTTCTGGGTTTATGGTGCTCGTGCTCACCATCGGTACCATCCTTTTTTTGAAATCGCACCCCTATCTTTTCGTCGGCTGGGGGTGGTATCTTGTCACCCTAATGCCCGTGGCCGGCTTTTTCGGCCCCCCCCGCGTAGCAAACCGTTACGCCTATCTTCCTCTTATCGGTATCTACATTTTGCTGGCCTGGAGTATGGTGATCGTTTGGCGACGCTGGCCCCGGTTTAAGGTCTTGCTACTGTTTGTACTAGCCGGCGCTATGAGTGTTTTGACTGGGCTGGCCTATCAGCAAACAGCGACCTGGCGTGATACCCCGACCCTTTTCAATCACACTTTGAAAACAAACCCACGCAGCGCTGTCGCCCATGTCAATATCGGTGTTTACCTGTATGCCGAAGGACGCTATAAAGAAGCAAGTGACCATCAACGTCAAGCTGTCCTGCTCTCGCCTCAAAAAGCTGAATACCATTATAATCTGGGTGTCTCGCTGCTCAGAATGAAGGACACATTGGAAGCGTTGGAGCACTTTACGCGGGCGGCTCAATTGCGGCCTGACTATGTTGAAGCCATGAGTAATCGCGGATTGTGCCTTTTGCAGTTAGGAAAATTGGAGGCGGCCCAGCGGGAATTCACCAAAGTATTAGATATAGAGCCTGATCACGCACATACGCTCAACCATTTGGGCCTTTATCATGTCGCCCGGGGAGACCTGACAGCGGCTGAAATCCGATTTCGCCAGGCAATAACCGCTAAGCCTGGGTACGCAGACGCAATGGCCAACCTGGCTGGTACGCTGGCAAACAAGGGGATTACCCAAAAAGCTGAAGAACTATACCGCGCGGCCATCCAAATAGCACCTGCCAAACCAAATTATTATTTTGGCCTGGCAAGCCTGCTTACGCTACAAAAAAAGTTCAAAGATGCCGTCGCCCTGCGTCGCCAAGGCTTGTTATTGGCGCCCGAGAACGCAGAGCAACATTACTTTCTGGCGGTGGATGAATATTTTACCGGCAACTTGAGGCAAGCTTGGCAGCAACTGGAACAGGCAAAAATGTTAGGTTACCTGCGAGTAGAAAAACTCTTCGAAGAAGAATTAGCCCAGGGTCTTTCAACATTAAGCGATGAAAATAAAGGCACAGATTAGTGGCTATTGGTGCAGACAAGCTTCCCATAAATCATTTGACTGTTTCCATCATTATCCCGGTACACAATGGTGGCCGGGCATTTATACGCTGTCTAAAAGCTTTATTATACAGCCGCACTCAGCCGGATGAAATAATTGTCGTCGCCAATGGCTGCCGGGATCGCAGTGCCGAAATCGCCAGACTAAGCGGGGCCCAGGTCATTGATCTGTCCCAGGCGGTTGGACCGGCCGCAGCCCGTAATGCAGCCGCTGGAAAAGCCCGCGGAGACTTACTCTTCTTCGTAGATGCCGATGTGGCCCTGCACCCGGAGTCTCTGGGAACAGTGCGCGCCCTATTTCAAGTCCATCCGGAATTATCCGCCTGTTTCGGCTCCTACGATGATAACCCACCCGAAAAAAACTTCTTCTCGCAATACAAAAATCTGTTTCACCATTTCATGCACCAGCAAGGCCAGCCCCAGGCAACCACCTTCTGGGCTGGATGCGGTGCTGTCAGGCGTACGGTTTTCGCCGAATTAGGCGGATTTGATGAATCCTACCGGCAACCTGCAATTGAGGACATCGAGTTGGGTTACCGACTGATTGCCCGCGGCTTTAAGATTCGCCTGGAAAAACGCCTACAAGCTACCCACTTAAAGCGCTGGGGATTGGCCAGCTTACTAAAAGCGGACTTTTTGGGCCGAGCCCTACCCTGGTCTCGGCTTATCCTGCGGTCCTCTTTCGTGCCCTCTGATTTGAATACGAAAAGACGATATCGATTTAGCGCCTTGTTGGTCGCTTTGTTCGTTATCCTGCTTTTCGTCAGCTTAACCGGAGCCATACCCCTGTGGCCGGCAACGGTAACTATCGGTCTTCTGACAGTCTTGAATCTGGACTGGTACCTGTTTGTTTTCAATAAGAAAGGGTGGTCCTGGACCATCCCCGCCGTTATATGGCATTGGGTCTATTATCTGTATAGCACCATCGCTTTTTTGATTGCATTAGGGGAACATTTCACGCCAACCAAGGTACAGCAAAATCAATAACGGATTAAAACCCGACTGCGGATAACAGCTGGATTGAAACTTACCATCGAAAAGTATGATCATAATGGAATGGTTTTGTGGATACTGACCGACTAACACGTTTAATTAGTTTGAACTTGCCGTTGCGGGTGCTACGCATCCGGGTCATCGATTGGCCCCTGAAGGACAACTATGCCAGTTTCATCGACATCGATCGCGCGGTTGCTAAACATATAGAACGTATTGACCACATCGTATACTCTCCAGCCAGCCAAAAACTTAGGGCCATTCGGTTGCGACATAATTTTACTATGTATCCGACCCGGTCCCATTCCAAGCTGCATTTCTTTCGGGACGCCTGCCGCCTGGCCGTCAAGCTTCACCGGCGGCATCGGTATCATCTCATTTATACAGATGATCCCATGTGGTCGGGTCTGGTCGGGTATCTACTAAAACGTCTTTTCAAGCGCCCCCTGCTCGTCATGGTCCACTCAGATTACTACAGCAACAATGCGTGGCGGCAAGAAAACCCGCGCTACTATCTGGACTACCTATTATCGCTCTGGATAATCCGAAAAGCCGATTGGATAAAGGCTGTCAGTCACCAGATAGCGAAAGAACTCGTGCGTCTGGGCGCAGCCCCCGGTCGAATTACAATTTTGCCGACGCTTATCCGAACTGGTCTTTTCCGGATGCCTATCCGGGCTTTAAAACCTTCTCAGACCGACAGGTTCCTCTTCGTCGGCCGACTGGAAAAACAAAAGGGCTTGCCCTTTCTACTTCGCGCAGTTGCTGACCTGGTTGCAAGTGGTAACCCAGTATACCTAACCATAGCCGGAGAAGGCTCCCTGCGCCCAAAGATTGAGAACATCATCTGCCGCCTGGGAATACAAGCGAACGTTCGTCTGCTCGGCCGACAGTCCCATCATCAGTTGCAGGATATCTATCGGTCGCATCGCTTTTTAATACTTCCTTCACTGCACGAGGGTACCCCCAAAGCTATAGTTGAAGCCGGTTTATGCGGCATCCCAACCATTGGCACTAATGTCGGGGGGATACCGGAACTCGTCGTTTCTGGCGAAACCGGCCTGCTGGTCCCTCCCCGGAATGTACCCGCTTTGGCTAAAGCGATCAAAATCCTTCTGGATGCACCACACCTGGCACGGGTAATGGGTCGCCGGGCGGCAAAACAGTATCGCGATCAATTCGACTTTCCGGTTATCCTGTCAAAGCTATTGTCCCTGTATGCCGCGGCCGCCTTACAGACATCCAAACCTTAAAAACAGAGCCCTCGTTACCACTTCATTTGACCGTAGATACCTACCTGGACTTCATAGGACTTTTAACACGCGACTACTCGCGATTCAGTTTTAGGCTGACCTTAAATTATTATTGGCAAAAGACAAATTTTTCATGTATATTCAATGGTATCCTAACTATTTAACTGCCTCGCATGATACACTCAAACTGACTCGATCGGGAGGATTTATGCTGAACCAAACTTGGCGGGTAAGAAAGATCATTCCGGTATGCGCACTGGTCGGCATGCTTGTGCTATCTTGCCTGCCTCTGTATGCTGCGGATAATCAGGAACCGGTCGGTGACGTCGGTGCCGCTAAAACCAACGCTGCGGCAGCCGAAAAACTCTCCAAAATGGATCCCCGGGAAATTGCCAGCCTGGATGCCTTGCTGGCCCATGCCCTGACACTTTACTACGATCGTAAGTTTGCCCTGGCCCTGCCCATCTTCAAAGAATTGGCCGACAAAGCCGAAACCATGGACATCATGTTCTGGCTGGGTACCAGCGCAGCCAAAACCGGCGAAAATGAACTGGCCATCGAGAAATTTAAAAAGATGTTAACGATTGATCCTGCTTTGCATCGCGTGCGTCTGGATCTGGCTTCGGTTTACTTCTCCATGGGCCGCTACCCGGAAGCCCGGCAGGAATTGGAAATCGTGCAGGCCGCCATGCCACCCCCTGAAGTAAATGCGAACATCACCCGAATGCTGGCGGCCATCGAAGAAAGAGCACGTAAAGTTTTCTGGAATGTCCGTCTGGATGCCGGCCACATGTGGGATGATAATATCAGCTCCGGTCCGGATCCGGGGGTATACTCCCTTCCGGGCGGCAGTTCATTTCAGCCGGCCCCCACTGCTGCCAAGTTGCGTGACGAAGCTTTTGTGGCCGCTTTTGCCGGAAATGTCCTATATGACGTAGGTGCCAAAAAAGGGTTGCTTTGGAACACCGCTGCAACCGTTTACAGCAAGACCTACTACGAGTACAGCCAGTTCAACTACCTGGCTGTTGATGTCAACACCGGCCCCTGGTACGCAGACACCAACAACAGTATTCTAAAGATACCAGTTGGCTATACGAATACCAAGTATGGTAGTGAACGCCTCACCTACATCCTGCACGTGGACCCCAGTTACGAATATTTCTTCAATCCCTTTTTCAGCCTGAAAGGCACATATACCTATAAGGATGAACGCTATTTTCAAGAGAGCCTGGCAGCTCTTTTTGACAACCGGGCCCATATCATTGATCTGGCGCCGACATTTTTTCTTGGCGATCGCCGCCATATCATTACCGCCCGAGTAGGGTATGACCATCACACGGCAAAAAGTCATCTTTATAGCTACTACGCCCCTTTGGCCGGTTTGAGTTATTTTACCCGATTTCCGACCCTCACCGAACTATATCTCGGTTATCAGTGGACACAGCGGGATTACGCCCGCACCCAAGGTTTCCCCTACTCCGGATTCGAACGCCACGATAAAAGGCACTTCGTCTCTGCCGTCCTGAGCCAGACTCTGTTTAAGTATTTCAATCTCTCGTACGAATTCGGCTATACAGACAACAACTCCAATCTCGATCTCTATCGCTGGGACAAAACCACGCACACCGTTAGAATCGGATGCCGCTTTTAAGCATAGGGAGGCACCATGTCTTACAGAAGAAATATGAACAGTGTAAAATCCGGGTTTCCCTTTCTGCTTTGCTTACTGGGGATATTTGCAGCTACCGGCGCGACAGCCTCATTACAGGCTGCCGAGAGACTGCCCGAGGATTTGAAAGGCTTTACCATCCAAAATTCCTTTGTACCGATGAAGGCCAAACCGGTCGGAACAATACAGGCCTTGCGCGGCAAACTCGTGGTCCGCCACGGTCGGACATTCAAAGCCTACTATGCCTCCCGTGGAGACCGCTTATATAAGCACGATATTCTTTATACCCTGGACGACGCCCGCTGCCGGGTACAACTGGTGACCGCCGATGTCATTACCATGGGGGCCGACACCCGGATCAGCGTGGATAATGTCCTGGATGATCGTAAGAATCAGAAGAAGAATACCCGCTTCAGTGTCCTGAAGGGTAAGGCGATGTTTTACGTGATTCGCCTATTTCGCTATAAAACCGTAGCATCCCAGGTAAAGACACCGACCGCCGTAGTCGGTGTCAGGGGAACGAAATTTGGTGTCAAGGTAGCACCGGCACCGAAGACGTCAGCCCGGGCCAGGCCGCTGTACTTCGCCGATGCTTTGAGCTCGACAGCCCATGAGCTGCTGGCCCAAGCCATCGGCGATACGCCGCTCCAGACGACTGTATACGGATTCGATGGGCAGGTAACGGTTACATCGACCGTGGACGGCGCCACGCAGACGGTGGGCGCTGGCCAAAATGTCATCATGGGACCGACAGGAGCCGGTCAGGTGGTCGTCACCCCGCCGGCCGAAGCCAACCAGTTCCGCAACGATACGCAAGCCGACCCCGACCTTGAAGCGACCGGTGCAGAGGATGATGCGTCTGCCGGGAAAGGTGAGACCGGTGATGCCGAATCTGCTACCACTGCAGAGGAAGACGAAGAGCAAGATGCAGCCGCAGATACCGGCGCCAGTGATACAGACAGCGCATTGGCCGGAGCAGAATCCGCGGCCACCGATTTGAGCCAGAAAGCCACCACAGCCAGTATCCAGGCTCAAGGCGGCAAAGTCGGCTATTTTTCAGCCTTATTAACCCGCTATTTCAGCGGCGCCTGGAATCTGGCCGATGTCTATCTAAACAAAGATCCCCAGTTCATCCAAAGCGGTACGGTCAGTGGTGAATCCATCGTGGACAATCAAGGACTCATCACAGCTACGAACACCAATGTGGAAGAAGGGGACGTTTATGTGCAGCGCATTAAAACGGTTGCCGGCGGTCCCATGGACTCCGGTGACTTGGACACGTCGCATCCCATGGACAATGATATGAACGCACCCGGCTATCCTTCCAATGACGATCTGGGCGAAAATACCTACATGCGCTGGGGCTTCTGGCGTATGTCCACCTGGGTACAGCCCGGCGGAGCGGGAAACCCAGGTTTCGCGGTCACTATGCGGGCTTATCGCCTTGAGGGTCAGCTGACCCCTACCGAAATTGCCGCCGGCATTGTTGGAACCTATGGGGGGCAGGCCTGGGGGACCTACTTTGAAGCCGGGAATGCGTATGGGACGGATATGGTAGGCTCCTTCAGTTGCGATGTGAATGTTCCAGCCAACTCTATTAACAATTTCAATATGAGTGTCACTGGTGGCAGCCGATCCGCTTATATCAGCAATGGAACCGGAATGTTTCTGCCGGGCAGTACCAACAGTTTTACCCTTAACGGCGGCACATGGATGCTCGGCACCACCGGTTCGGAAGCGCCGGCCGCGGCAAAGGCCGCCAATGGTTCCCTTTTTGGACCAACTGGTGAGAATATCGGCGGGAACTGGGGCATGGACGTGGGCGGCGGCAACAATGCCGCGGTCGGTATATTTGTGGGTGATCGTAATGGGACGCCCACAACACCGTCGTTACCGCCGGCATTGCCGCCTGTAACGCCACCGCCCTGATATGGCCAGCCGACTTTCTGACTTGCCCCCAAGGAAGCACTGAAGTATGTAATACCTATGATACGCAAGGCTACCATCAAAGATATCCGGGCTATCCACACCTTACTCCAGATCTACGGAGAAAGGGGTGAATTGCTGGCCCGACCGCTCAGTGAATTGTATGATCATGTGCGAGATTTCTATGTCTATTCTACTGTGGAGGATGGGGTCGTGGGCTGCTGTGCCCTGCAGTTTTGTTGGGAAGACCTGGCTGAAATCCGGAGTTTGGCCGTGCACCCAGATCACCTTGGCCGGGAAATCGGTACCCGTTTGGCGGAAACAGCAATCGCCGAAGCCTTTGATTTCAAGATAGAAAAACTTTTCACCCTCACCTACAAACCGGAATTCTTCACAAAATTCGATTTCGTGCAGGTGGACCGCTCACTACTTCCGCTCAAAATTTGGAGCGACTGCATGATCTGCGTAAAATTCCCGGACTGCGATGAGATCGCCATGATGCGCGAACTCTAGCCAGCGCTCATATTTGAATTAGTTGTTAAGGGGAGGGACGATTGCGCCGAAAGCATACAATCTCCTGCTACCTACAGCCTTATAGCTAAATAGCGCTTCCTATGAGTAAATTACATTAAGCGGCAGGGGCGGATACTTCCAGACCCCCGGTTTGGGTATGAGGTGTTGACCGCCCACGGAGAGCCAGTTGAGATCCGGCTTCAGGTCGCGCAGCTTGCCGTCATCCGGCGGCCGGGAGTGATCGGTGTAGGCATAGGTGGCCTGGAAGATACACAAATCCTTTTTCTTGCTCTTGATAGCTACATAATTCTTCCGGAAAGTACGCGGCCGAATGTTGTGTTCCAGGGCAATCTGGTCGACCTCTTCCCGGGAAAACTCCATGAGCACCATTTTGGACACGCCCCGCTCGGAGATGCGGATCAAGCCACGGGATTCGCTGGATCCGACGTACACCGTCGAGATGCAGGGGATGCTTTTGAGGTACTGGGCGGCCACGATGGCCGCGGTGCGCCGGCCGCCAACCATCACCGGAACGCCATAATACTCGAAGAATTTCTTTTGAATGTCTTCAGCATATTTGTCCCCCCGCTCGTAGAGGTCCTTGGATATGTAACGCAGGCTGCTGGCCAGGCTTTCCGCTGCATCGGCAATGGGCCAGTCCACCCGAACATGAAAGTGGCTCAACTGGTAGTTGTCCCGGGCGCGGCTGGCCGGGTTGCGCTGAATCAGCAGGGCATAGTCGATGGGCAGCAATCTTTCGATAAACTTGTTGAAATGAACCGACTCGAGGTTTTTCTGGTTTCGATCGAATTTTTCATTCAGGGGCAGGGACCCGGTGTGCATCAGGTTGTCTTTGGTGGTTTTGTTGACGTCAAAAAAACGGATGTACTTCTTGTGCGCAGCCGGAATGCTGTCTTCTACAAACAGGACCAGGAAAGTGTTCTGAGCGTCATACTCTTTGCCTGGAATCCGGGCGCGGGGTTTGAGTTCGCGTTTTTCGACGAAGGGATATTTTATCTTACGACGGATAAAATTGTAATAGGAATCAACCAGCGCGTACTGGGTCATGAACTGGTCCAGTTCATCCCTGAGCAGTTCATAATAGGATCGCCTTAACCGGTTTACCTGACTGAGTTCTTCCCGAACGCTCCAGAATGCCACGTCTTTTCTCCCGTAGTAGGTTTCGCCTGAGGTAGACCTGATTATCCTGTTTTTTCAAAAAGATAACACTATTGAACCTAAGCGTCAACCGCAAGAGGGGTGCGGCTGGGCCTTTTTCAAAGGCGTGCGCCGGGTGGCGGGAAAATCGGCAGCTCGAACAGGGCAGGATTTTTTCAGCGTCTACGGTGAGGTGGTAAGTTGGACCCGCTCCGTCACACACAATCATTCAGCCCGGCGTTGTGCTTCTTCCAAAGCCGCCACCGCCGGCAGGGGTTTGCCTTCCATCAGCCTTAAAAAGGCGCCCCCGCCGGTGGAAATATACGTGATACGATCAGTCTCGCCGGATTTGTGAATGGCCACGTCTGTATCGCCACCACCGACAATCGTCATGGCATAGGAATTGGCCACGCTGTGGACCATGGACATCGTGCCCCGGCTGAAGGCATCCATTTCAAAGACACCCATGGGCCCGTTCCACACCACGGTCTTGGCGTCATACAACACCTCGCTGTAGAGCAGCGCGGTGGCCGGCCCAATATCCAAAGCCATCCACTCTTCCGGAATTTCATGGGCCGGTACGATTTTAGTCTCTGCGCGTTCATCGAGTTTAGGGGCCACCACAAAATCAACCGGCAGGTAAAAGTGAATGCCCCTGTCAGCCGCCGCCTGCATAATAGCGGCGGCATTGCCCATCAATTCCGTTTCCACCCGCGAGGTGCCCATGTCCAGGCCGCGGCTTTTCAAAAAGGTATTGGCCATGGCCCCGCCCACGATGATCTTGTCTACGTTCTTAAGCATGTTTTCGAGGGCACCCAACTTGCTGGAGACCTTGGCACCACCCACAATCGCCACCAGGGGGCGTTGCGGATCGGCCATCGCTTTGCGAAAATAGTCGAGTTCGGTCTGCAATAGGAAACCCGCCACGCAAACCGGTGCAAACCGGGTAATGGCATGTACGGACGCATTCGCCCGGTGCGAAACCGCAAAAGCGTCGTTGATGTAGACGTCGCAGAACGAAGCCAGGTTTTGGGCGAAACCGTCTTCGTTGGCTTGCTCTTCGGAATGGAATCGGAGGTTTTCAAGCAAGAGCACTTCCCCATTACCCAGGTTGTCGACCAAGGTGCGTACATCCGGACCGATGCAATCCGGTGCCATGCGGACATTTTCTTCAATGAGGCGCCCCAGCCTTTTGGCCACCGGCGCCAGGCTCATCTTCGCCACGACCTGACCCTTGGGTCGACCGAGATGCGAGGCAATAATGACTTTGGCGCGATGGTCAAGAGCATATTGAATCGTCGGCAAAACCGACCGGATCCGGGTGTCATCGGTAATATTCTGGTGCTCATCAAGGGGAACATTGAAATCTACCCTGATGAGGACCCGGAGCCCGGCCAGGCTGATATCCTTTATTGTTTTCATTGCGCCTCCCGACGGGAAGTTATCTCAAAAAACGGATCCTCAAGAAAGGTCCGGTCTTCGCTCGACGAGCTTACGTTTTCGCCTTAGGCTACGCCGCACATGTCGCCCGACAGGCAAGGGGGGTGTAATATTCACACCGGAGGTGCCGGCGCAGCCAAGGCACTGTGCGTCGAATACGGCATCATTGCAGCCATCTGAACCTGGCACCCAGCATCGGGGTGGACCCATGCATCTTTTTGAGATAGCTTCTATTCTTTTTTCTTTTTTTGTTTGTGCAGCGCTTTCTTGCGCGACCACCGGCCTAAAAATCCGATCATGCCGGCCTCATAGGCCCGCTCCAGCTTCTCCTCACGGACAGACAAACCCTCGGCCCCCTCCATGGCACTGCGCAGGCACCTGGTTTTAAAAAGGCAGACCATGCACGATTCGGGTGTATGCCTGAGACCGTCCTCCCCCGGAGGAAAGACTTCTTCCAATTTGCCGAAGCAATAAGGCAGTTTTTCTTCAGTGTCGATCATAACTATTCAGTTAGTTTGCGGGTATCGCATTCCCTGTTCAGGCGTGTCATAAAACCCTCATCGGCAAAACTGTAATAATGATTGGCCCCGATGATGATGTGTTCGTGAACGCTTATGCCCATCACCCGGCACGCGAATACCAATTGACGGGTAATCTCCACATCTTCGGGTGACGGGTCCGGTTCACCAGAAGGATGGTTGTGGGCAAATATCAAGGCCGCGGCATTTTTTTCCAGAGCCGCTTTCACTACCTCCCGCGGGTACACCGCACTGGCCGTCAGGGTCCCGGTGAACAGCGTTTGCACGTCAAGGACCCTGTTTTTGGCATCCAGGAACACAACCTTAAAGCACTCGCGGGATTTGTCGCGTAGGCTGTGATAGAGAAAATCGAACAACTCGCGGGAGTTGTTCACTGCGGTCCGGCCAATAACCTTCTCTTTCAGGTACCTTTCCGCAACCGCCTTTACCAGCCGAATCCCCAGCATGTTCCGGGGCCCAATCCCGGGCACCTTTACCAGGGTGTCAGCCGAGGCTTCCATAACCGCTTGCAGGGAGCCAAACTGTTCCAAAGCCGCCTTGGCGCTCGCCTTGCAATCCTTGCGCGGGGTTGCCAGGGTCAATAGCAACTCGATCACTTCATAGTCATGAAAACCCTGCAAACCTCCGGTCAGAAATCTTTCGCGCAGCCGACCACGATGGCCGGTGCCCCTATGTGGCGTCTTATCAGTCATATCTTAAGTTCAAAGGGCTCGAATTCAAGGGGTCGTGGGTTATTGGTAACGGTTTTGCAGCAGCTGGATATGGAACGCAGAGCATCTAACAGTACACGGTTATTGGTTCACGTCCAACTCGTGCTTGAGATCCCTTGTCATCAGCTGGCCGAGCACCTCTAAGGGATTGAGGTCGTTATAAAGGATATCGTAAATCCCGTGGGAAATGGGCATGTCCACGTCAAGCTTCCGGGACAAATTATAGACAGACTTGGCCGTTTTAACACCCTCGGCCACCATGTGCATCTCATCCAGGATCTGCCTGAGAGTGGCGCCCTGTCCGATTTTTTTGCCCACCGTATGATTGCGGCTCAAGTCGCCGGTGCAGGTCAGGATCAGGTCTCCCACACCGGAGGGACCGGCAAAGGTCCCGAACTTTGCCCCCAGCTCCAATCCCAGGCGCCGTATTTCAGCCAAACCCCGGGTAATCAGGGCGGCGCGTGTATTGAGTCCGAGTCCAAGACCATCTATCATTCCGGCGGCAATTGCAATCACATTTTTGACCGCCCCGCCCAGTTCCGCTCCGATCACATCCGTACTGGTATATACCCGAAAATACGGGGATGAAAATACGGCCTGAACTACCTTTGCTACTTCCAAATCGGTTGCCGCTGCGGTAACGACGGTGGGCACTTTCTGAGCCACCTCCGTGGCAAAACTGGGCCCGGTCAGTACCGCCAGGTTGCGGGCGGGAACACTGGGCAGGGTCTGCGCCAGGATACCGGTCATGGTGAGGTGGGTGATGTTCTCAATCCCCTTGGACGCCGAAACCAGGATTGAATCGGCTGGTAGATAGTCCGCCATCTTTTCGGTGGTCACCCGCATGACATGGGATGGAACCACGATCAGGACCAGGTCTTTGTCGCTGACGGCTGTCTCAATATCGTTGGTCGGCTCCAGATTTTCGCTCAAGGTAAACCCTGGCAAGAACATACGATTTTCACGTACCGCAACCATCTGGTCCTTCACCTCAGGTTCAAAGACCCAAAGGTCTATCTGATAGCCTTTCAGCGCCAGGAGGTTGGCCAGAGCGGTTCCCCAACTTCCGGCGCCCACCACCCCGATTTTCAACTTATCCACATTCATGGGGTTAGTCATCCTCCGGCAGGGCCTGTTCTTCCTTTTCAGCCAGGCGTGCGGCGCCGGCAACGTGCTCGCCGGCGTTCATACCAATCAGCTTGACCCCCTGGGTATTCCGGCTGATGACGGAGATCCCCCCTATGGGCATTCTGATCAACATCCCGGAGTCGGTCATCAGCATCAAGTCATCATCTTCCTCTACCAGTAAAATGGCGACGACTTGCCCATTGCGTTCATTGGTTTTGATGGTGATGACCCCTTTGCCGCCCCGCTTTTGAACCGGGTATTCATCGATGAGGGTCCGTTTGCCAAACCCGTTTTCAGTAACCGTAAATAGGGTCTGACCGTGGCTCAACACTTCCACCCCTACAATCCGGTCCTCAGGATTAAGCCACATACCGCGTACACCCCGCGAGACACGTCCGGAGGCCCGAATTTCCGACTCGTGAAACCGGATGGACTTGCCACCGGCCGATCCCAAGAAGACGTTGAACGTGCCGTCGGTGATGCGCGCAGCGATCAGCTCATCACCGGGTACCAGGTCCAGGGCAATAATGCCGCCCGTGCGCGGCCGGCTGTAGGCCATGACATCCGTTTTCTTTACCAATCCGTTCCGGGTGGCCATGAGAATAAAGGACCCGGGCACGAACTCTTCCACGGCCAGGACCGTGGTCAGTTCTTCATCAGTGGAAAGATCGAGCAGGTTCACGACCGCCTTGCCCTTGCTCATCCGACCAGCCTGGGGCAGTTCGTATACCTTGCGCCAATAGACCTTGCCCAGATTAGTGAAGAAAAGGAAGGTGTGGTGCGTAGAGGCCACAAAAAGGTGTTTGACAAAATCCTCTTCTTTGGTCCCCATTGCGGTCTTGCCGCGCCCGCCGCGATGCTGGCTCTGGTAAAGGGTGATGGGGTTACGCTTGATGTATCCGCCGCTGGATATGGTGACCACCATATCTTCTTCGACAATCATGTCCTCAAGGGTTATTTCCCGGGTGGATTCCACAATTTCAGAACGGCGGACATCCCCGAACTCCGCTTGCAGTTCAGTCAGCTCATCTTTGATAATGTCCAGAACCAATTGTTCACTGGCCAGAATCTCCTTGAATCGGGCTATGGCTTTCAGGGTATCATGGTATTCGGCTATGATTTTATCACGTTCCAGGCCGGTCAGGCGTTGCAGCCGCATGTCCAGGATCGCCTGGGCCTGAATATCGGTTAATTCAAACTGCTGGATCAAACGGGATTTGGCCTCGCCCGGCGATTTTGATTTACGGATAAGGGCCACCACATCATCCAGGCTATCGAGGGCAATCTTGAGTCCTTCGAGTACATGCGCCCTGGCTTCCGCCTTATTGAGATCGTAGCGGGTGCGCCGCAGTACGATCTCTTTGCGGTGGCCGATAAAATGCTCCAATATCTGTTTCAGGGACAACAGTTGCGGGCGATTGTCGACAACCGCTAGAAATATGATACCGAAACTGTTTTCCATTTGGGTGTGTTTGTAGAGTTGATTGATAACGATTTCAGCCATGTGGTCTTTTTTAATGCCGATGGCAATCCGCATACCGTCACGGTCAGATTCATCACGGATAAAACCGACCCCTTCGATCTGTTTATGGCGAATCATCCCGGCAATCTTTTCTATCAGGCGGGCCTTGTTGACCTGGTAGGGCAGTTCGGTCACCACCACGGTTTCGCGCTGCGTTCGCTTGTCTACCTCCACATTTACCCGGGCGCGCACCCGGATAATGCCACGACCGGTTTTGTAAGCCTCGAGAATGCCGTTCTTGCCGTAGATGATGCCTGCCGTAGGGAAATCCGGTCCGGGAAGGTGCTCCAGCAAATCCTGCCAGGTGATATCAGGATTGTCGATGACCGCTTTGAGGGCCCTGATGGTCTCGGAAAGGTTGTGCGGGGGAATGTTGGTTGCCATCCCGACGGCGATCCCGGAGGAACCGTTTACCAGCAGGGATGGAATCTTGGCCGGCAGGACTGTTGGTTCAAGCAAAGATTCATCGTAGTTGGGTGCAAAATCGACAGTCTCCTTGTCCAGATCGGCCAGCATCTGGTGGGCCAGTTTGTGCATGCGGATTTCGGTGTAACGCATGGCTGCCGGGGGGTCTCCGTCCACACTGCCGAAGTTGCCCTGCCCATTTACCATCGGGTAGCGCAGGGAGAAATCCTGCGCCATCCTCACGATGGTGTCGTAGACCGCACTGTCACCATGGGGGTGATATTTACCGATGACGTCCCCCACGATCCGGGCCGATTTTTTATAGGGTTTGTTCCAGTCGTTCTTCAGCTCGCGCATGGCGTATAATACGCGCCGGTGCACTGGTTTCAGTCCGTCCCGCACATCCGGCAGAGCCCGTCCAATGATGACGCTCATGGCATAATCGAGATACGATTTCTTCATCTCCTTCTCGATGCTGATACCTGGCGTTTCAACAGCTTCGATCATCTTCTACACCTTATCAATCCAAAGTTCACGGTATATTGATCCATCCGGCCGTCTTGCTCAACTGCCGGCTCATTTTCCAAGGTTACAGTGGTGTCGGCGGCAACTCCTCCGCACCGGGATCAAATAGTTTCTGATAGTTCGCGTGATAGATATCGGTAAGGGTCAAAAAGGCCGTGATAATCAGCGGGCCATATATGATGCCGAGGATACCGAAGAGTTTCAACCCGCCCATGATCGAGAGAAAGACCAGCAAGGTATGCATTTTGACCCTATGGCCCACAATTTTGGGTTTGAAGAGATATTCAATCCCGCCGGATAGAACCACATAAAAAACAATAAAAAATACACCGCCCCCGACATTTCCCTTGAGAAACAGATAAATTGCTGTGGGGATAAACACCAGGCCAATCCCCAGTATGGGTAAGAAGGCCAGCAGTCCCATGATAACCCCCCATAGAAAGGGTGAGTTCAGGTCGAAAAGATAGAATACCGTCCCCCCGATTACCCCCTGGATGAGACCACAAAGGCCGTTGCCGATGAGCACCGCTCCGGCCATATCCTTGAATTTCAGAATCAATTTTTCATCCTGGTCATCGGGCAAAGGCGAAAGATCGATTATAAAAATAATGAGACGCTCCCCATCGATCAGAAGGTAAAAAATGATGAGTAGCATGAAGAAGAAATAGACCAGAAAATTCAGAATATTGGATGCGATCGATTGCGCCTGCTCGTAGAGAAACAGCCCCACGACTTTTCCCATTTCCGACAAGGCCCGGTTCAATTCATCGCCGGTAATCTGGTAATCAAGTCCGGTAAGGAGCTGATTGGTTTTATCGAGCACCTGGCTGCCGGCCAACAGAGATTTCACCTGCTCGCTGATCACGGCATTGCGGCCCATCTGGTAAAGCCCGTAGGCTTCACTGGCCAGCGTGGTCACAAAGAATACAATGGGAATGAACAGGACGATAAAAATCAGGCAGCAGGTTGCAAACGAGGCAAATCCCGGACGGGCGTTGCGACGCAGGATTAAATAAATCGGCTTGAATATCCCGGTTACCACGGCAGCGAGGATGAGGACGGAAATGAACGGCATCAGCAGGCGTCCCAACAGGTAGATCGAGACCAGGAACAGGGCCAGGAAAAACCAGATGATCGCATTTCTGGAAGTTCCGCTTAACATGTTACCTCCCAATCGTGGGGTGGTGGGCAAGGATTTCTTTAGAATCAATCTTGCCAAAGTCCTCTGGCCCAATCTGCCCGCGGCGGAAAAATCTCGGCGTTGGACACTCGCAATAAATCCTCGAAATACCCGACGTATTCCTCCGACTTACGACCTTCATTCAAGAAAAACAACGAGCGGGAAATCCCGCAACGCGAGGATCCTCACGGCCGCTTTGCTTGTCCGGCGACCTATGCGGCGCAGCCTGAGGCGAAAACGTAAGCTCCTGGAGCGAAAACCTGATGTTGAACCAAAATCCGTATTTTGAGATTGGTTCTAATGATTGCCGTCCTGAAAAAAACAGTGGCACCGGTTTCCAGGCCGCGGGAACCGGTGCCACGGTGTTCATGCGAAAGGATGCGTGCAAGCTGTGGGCAGGTGGATTACTTGCTGACAAGTGCGCCGGCAAAAATATACAGGATCACCTCATAAACAGCAACGGCGGTATAATCGCCATGAGTCAGCGTATAGATGATACCGCCACCGATAATGGCCGGTACCATAAAAAATACAAGGGTTCCCAATCTCCTGCTAACTGTCATCTTTCACCTCATGAGGGTAAATTTGCACTTCGGCTGACTACCGCCTGTTTACCTGCTGCCGTCGCCCGGAACCGGGCTTGCGCCACGCTTTTAAAACTGGCGAATATTATCAGTAACCGTTCAGGATGTAAAGAAAAAAACGGTCTTTTCCAGGCTACCGTTCAATGATCATGGCCATCCCCATACCACCGCCGATACACATGGTTATGAGACCGGAATTATAGCCTTTTCTCTGCATCTGATGCATACCGGAAACCATTTGGCGCGCCCCGGTCGCTCCGATGGGGTGACCCAGCGAAATTCCGCTGCCCAATTCGTTCGGTTTGTCCATGGCGATGTCCAACTCCCGCATGCAGCCGATGGCCTGGGCGGCAAAAGCTTCATTGAGTTCGATCAGATCCAGATCAGCCACGGTCATACCAGCGTGCTGCAAGGCTTTTCGCACCGCCGGTACCGGTCCCAGGCCCATGTAGGCCGGATCGAGACCACCAGAAGCAAAGGCGCGAATTTTAACGATCGGTTCGAGCCCCAATTCAGCGGCTTTGTCGGCACTCATTACCAGGACTGCGGCCGCACCATCATTGATTCCAGAAGCATTTCCGGCTGTTACACTGCCGTCTGTCTTGAAGGCCGGGCGCAGTTTGCCCATTTTTTCCAAGGTGGTCTCCATGGGTCTTTCATCGGTATCGAACACAATATCGCCCTTGCGGGATTTGATGGTAACCGGCACGATTTCCTTGGCAAAGGTACCATCCTGGATCGCCGCCATGGCCCGGTTGTGGCTGAGGACACCCAGTTCATCCTGTTCCTGGCGGCCGATCCCGTACATTGCGGCAATGTTTTCCGCCGTCACTCCCATATGATAGCCGTAAAATATTTCATAGAGGCCGTCAAACACCATCAGGTCGTAGATATCGCCTACCCCGGTCAGTTCCATACGATGTCCCCAGCGGGCCTTGGGCAAGGCCAGCGGTACCATGCTCATGTTTTCCTGACCCCCGGCCAGGATCACATCAGCCTGGCCGCTCATGATAGACGCCGCAGCCAGGGCAATGGCTTTGAGCCCGGAACCGCAAACTTTGTTAATGGAGAACGCCGGCGTTTCCTTGGATATCCCGGCCCGGATCATCGCCTGGCGGGCGGGGTTTTGTCCCTGATTGGCCTGCAGCACGTTGCCCATGATCACCTCATCGAGTGCCACCGGGATGGCCGCCTCATCATAATCATAGGCAGTTTGCTCCAATTCGATGCGGCCCTGGTCCTTCAACTTGGCAGGGGCCAGAGCACTGTTATCGGCGGGCGGCGCCGGCCGCAAGTTGAGTTTTTTCAGGAGCTCTTTCATGACAAGGGCCCCGAGATCCACTACCGGCACCGCCTTGAGAGAACCACCGAAATTACCGACCGCCGTTCGGGATCCGCCAACAATTACAACATCTTTCATTATACTGCCTCCTTATTGAAAAACCTGGGAAAATGTCTTACTCTCATCTCGGGAAGTCAACGCAGAAATGAATATTGGCTCAAGGTGCGGCGGCCGTGAGGTTCATACCGGAGGAATACAAATGGTATTTCGAGGATCTGAACCGAGCGGCCAACGCCGAGATTTATCCGCCCCGGGCGGATTGGGCCAAAAGGTTTTATTACGTTGACTTCCAAACAAGTGCTTGGAGCATTAGCATTTTAACATTTGCAGGTCAATGGTGGTCGAACATGTGTCTGATCCTTCTGGCATATAACAGCTACCCGGATTACAAGCTGCTGCTGGCGGCCAACCGGGACGAATTCTATGAACGGCCCACAGCTCCGCTGGAAATCTGGACGGACAACCCGCGAATTGCGGCCGGGCGCGACCTGCGCGGCGGGGGCACCTGGATGGGCGTAAGCCCGGATGGACGCCTGGCGGCGCTGACCAACTACCGGGATCCAAAGGATATAAAACCGAACGCCCCGACCCGGGGGACCCTGGTAACCGACTTTCTGGCCGCGCGCACACCGGCTTGCGAATACCTGGAAAACCTGCGCCGATCAGCGGACGAATACAACGGCTTCAACCTGGTTGTTTATGATGGTGAAGAGCTGTGGTTTTTCTCCAATCGCGAGGGCAAGGTCAAATCGATACGACCCGGGTGGCACGGGTTGAGCAACCACTTGCTGGATACACCCTGGCCTAAGGTCGCACGAGGGGTGGTGCTTTTTAAAACTGCCCTGGCAGGCGGCGTTCCATCTCCGGAAGCAGTTTTCAACGTACTGGACGACCGCACTCAGCCACCGGATGATCAGTTGCCGGAAACCGGTGTGGGTCTCGAGTGGGAACGCATTCTCGCGCCCCTGTTCATCAAAAGCCCGGTCTACGGAACGCGCTGCTCTTCCCTGGTAACTATCGACCACAGCGGACGCCTCGACTTCTATGAACGCACCCACGACAACCAGACCGCTTCAGCCGGACCGCCCCCGATCCGCCGCATTACCTTTCAGACGACTGCGGTTAACGGTTGACAGGGCCTGGTCACCCTTCTTTCAGGGCTTCCATAATTTCCTCTAAAATGTCATCGACACTGTCGTACGGCACCTGGCAGGTACCCACTTTCTTATGTCCACCACCGCCGTAACTAAGCACCAGGGCGCCCACATCCACCTGGGAGCTGCGGTTGATGGTGGAGTGCCCGATGGAAATCATGGCAAACTCTTTGTTTTTGCCGTCCACCACTCGCACGGAAATGTTCTGCTGTGGAAAGAGGATATACTCCATAAATCGATTCCCGGTGGGAATCGGGTCCACGCCCCGGAGGTCGAGCAGAATAGTATCCCCCTCGACCTGGACGTTCTCTTCGAGGAACTTTTTATAGACATTGGTTTGAGCCTGGTAATATTCTACCCGTTCCACGATATCGGGAAGCTGCATGATCTCTTCAATATCCTTGCTGCGGATCAGTTCGGGCAAGGTATGCATCAGCTCGAAATTGGATATCCGGAAATCCTGGTGGTAACCGAGTCCCGTGCGGGGGTCGGCTATAAACGCCAGCATCATCCAACCGCGTGGATCCAATATGTCGGCTTCGGTAAACTGCGCCGCATCCGCAATATCTACGATCATCAACAGCTCGTCAAACCGTTCCAGTTTGGCCGCGTGAGCCTCATCCTGGCTGTAATAGTTTGCAATCACCCGAGCGGCACTGGGCTCCGGTTGACTGGCACCGTTGAAACTGCCCCCCAGGCGCATACGCTCTTCTTCACTGGAGTGATGATCGAACCACAGGCCGCAACCCTCGGCGTAAGGGACATTGGCCAGAACATCGTTTTCATTCACCGGCACTTTCTCATCCTGAACATCTTTGGGATGTACGTAGAGGATTTCGTCAACAATACCGAGTTCCTCAAGCAATACCGCGCATACCAGGCCGTCAAAATCGGAACGTGTGATCAAGCGCATGTCGCCCTCCTGAAGGATAAGTGATGGATCGGGATGACCAGATGGGTACTCTTCCGCTATGCATTCGTCTCCCGGTTTTGGTTAGTATAAGGTTCAAGAATTCAAGCGGTCAAGGGGTACGGGTTTATTGGCTTGGCATCGGTTAATAATTCAGTCGCCCCAAAAGTATCTTTTCCCTCTCTGAAGTATCAGTCAAGTTCCATTTTGAGCTTTGGGTTTTCACCTGAATCCTTGGCCCCTGGGCCCCTTGAACCCTTATACACGAACGCAACTGCTGGAATTGAAGGCCCACTTTATTGCTCAGCGTCCCTTTTTTGTGCTGATTTTTTCACTATTTGTCGCCATTTTTCCAGGCGTTGCTTTATTGTCTTTTCAAAACCCCGGTCGGTCGGTTCGTAAAAGCGGGTGCCTTCAAGCTGTTCCGGCAGATAGGTCTGGTCGACCACTGCTTCCTGATAATCGTGGGCATACTTGTAGTCCCGGCCGTAACCCAACTCCTTCATCAAACCGGTGGGCGCATTACGGATGTGCAGGGGTACCGGCAGGGCCCCGGTATCGGCAACCGTTTTCTGGGCGGTTTTGTGAGCCCGATACAGGCTGTTGCTCTTGGGAGCCGTCGCCAGATAGGCCGCCGCCTGAATGAGGGCCAGGTCTCCTTCCGGATGCCCCAGAAACCGGAAGGCTTCCATGGCATTCATGGTGATCGTCAGCGCAAACGGATCGGCATTGCCCACGTCCTCGGAAGCAAATCGCACCATCCGCCGGGCTACATAGAAAGGGTCTTCGCCGGCTTCGAGCATGCGTGTCAGCCAATAGATGGCCGCATCCGGGTCACTGCCCCGCAGGCTTTTGTGCAGGGCTGAAATGAGGTTGTAATGCTGCTCCCCGGACTTGTCGTAGAGCAGGGCCTTTTTTTGCAGCGCTTTTTCCACCATCTCCAGCGTGACCATGGGCTTGTCCGGATCCTGCTTGGCAGCCTGTTTGGCCAGCACGCTTCCCACGATTTCCAGGGCATTCAAAGCAACCCTTACATCGCCGTCCGCGATGGCCACCAGGTGGTCCCGGGCCTCCGTTTCAAGCCGTACATCCAGATTGCCGAACCCATTTTCCTTGTCGGCCAGGGCCCGGTCGATCACGATGCGCATATCGTCTGCCGCCAGAGCATCCAAAGTCACCACCCGGCAGCGGGATAAAAGGGCTGGTATGACTTCAAACGACGGATTTTCGGTGGTTGCCCCGATCAGGGTAATCAAGCCGTTTTCAACATGTTGCAAAAAAGCATCCTGCTGGGCTTTATTGAAGCGGTGGATTTCATCTACGAACAATATGGTCCGCCGGTGATGCAGGTTCAACTGGGTCTGAGCAGAGCGAATCACCGCCCGGATATCCTTGACACCGGAGAGGACCGCCGAAAATTCAGCAAAATAGGAATCGGTTTCGGTGGCCACGATACGGGCCAGGGTGGTTTTACCGCAGCCGGGCGGCCCCCAGAGAATCATTGAGAAAATGCGGTCATCTTCGATCGCGCTGCGAATCAAGGTGTCCGGTCCGGTAATCCGATCCTGGCCCACCACCTCATTGAGGGTTCGCGGCCGCATCCTTTCCGCCAGGGGTCTGGTGGGAGCGGTGGCTTTCCGGGAACTGTATTCGAAAAGATCCATCAGCCTTTTTTCCGATTCCGTTTCGAGCGACGGGCATCCTTCTTTTTGCGGCTTCCGAAGTCGATGGCCCCGGTTCGCTGGCGGAACATCACTTTTAGCGGGGTGATGTCCAGCCCGGCACCCTCCCTGATCTTGTTGGTCAGATAGCGCCGGTACGAAAAGTGGACGGCTTCGGGATAGTTTACAAATAACACGAAGGTTGGCGGTTTGGTCGCCACCTGGGTAGCGAAATAGAATTTGAGCCGTTTGCCCTTGTGCAGCGAAGGCTCATTGCGCTGGACCGCCCGTTCCAAAATTTTGTTCAAGGGCCCGGTACTGATACGCGTGGCGTATTGGGCATAGACCGCATCCACCAGTTTGAAGATGCGGTTCACGCGCTGTCCGGTGAGGGCCGAAATGGTGACGGCCGGGGCAAATTTGAGAAACTTGGCTTCCATGCGCAGGCGCTCATAATAGCGCTTGACCGTGCGGTTGTCCTTCTCGACGAGGTCCCACTTGTTCAGCAGAAACACGCAACCGCAGCCCCGATCGTGGGCATAACCGGCCACACTGATATCCTGGTCGGTAATGCCCTCGTCAGCATCGATGACAATCAGGGCCACATCGCAGCGGTCCAGACTTCTGAGCGCCTTGATTATAGAAAACTTTTCTATTTTCTTGGACACCTTGCCTTTACGCCGGATGCCGGCGGTATCGATGAGCAAGTATGGTTTGCCATCAAACCGGCACACACTGTCTATGGCGTCACGGGTGGTGCCGGGTACCTCACTGACGACGAGTCGATCTTCGCCTAAAAGCCGGTTGATCAGCGACGACTTACCGGCGTTGGGTCTCCCGGCCACGGCCACCTTGATCATATCGGCCGCTTCCGGCAACACCTGGGCTGGGAAGGTTGCCACCAGGGCATCCAGAAAATCAGGCACCCCGTATTTATGCTCAGCGGAAATCGGATACAGGTTTTCTACGCCCAGGGAGTAAAATTCAAACAGGTTTTCTTCCTGCTCCACCCCATCAATTTTATTAACGGTATAAAAAACAGGCTTTTCAACGGTTCTGAGAATATGAGCCATTTCACGATCGTAGGGTGAGATCCCGCCTTTGCCGTCCAGAACGAAAATCACCGCATCCGCGTCTTCGATCGCCTGGAGGACCTGCTCCCTTATTTTGAGAGCAAATGCGTCTTCATCCGCTTCCACAAACCCACCGGTATCGACCAGCGTGAATTCGACATCCTCCCAGCTGGCATCCCTGTAATGCCGGTCTCTTGTGACCCCCGGCGCATCGTCGACCAGTGCCTCTCTGGTTCGGGTAATGCGATTAAAAAGAGTGGATTTGCCGACATTGGGTCTGCCGACGATGGCTATTATTGGTTTCATATATATCTATCCGGCACTGAGGATACATGCGACTTTTTATGAATTCATCAATGATCTCTACAGTTAAATCATCTGAACGGCTAGCTTAATCTTGTTTCCAATCAACTCAATTGTGTCAATCCTGGTATATTACCCGTGGGGTGGCAGGGGCGCAATCCGCCTTTCAATGAATGCGTCCGTATCCTGACAGGCAGATGGCTTCTATTAGAACCTATCTCAAAAAAGTCTTTTGGCCCAAACTCGGTGTTGGGAGCTCGGAATAAATCCTCGAAATACCTGATGTATTCCTCCGGTTTATTCCTCACGGCCGCCTTGCACTACGTTAGGCATTAGCTTCGCGTCATTTTGAGCCAAAATCCATTTTTTGAGATTGGTTCTAGTCGAGAATCTGGCTGAGAAAAAGTTTTGTTCGATCGTGTTGCGGGTTGTCGAAAAATTCAACGGGCGTGTTGCTTTCGACAATTTTCCCATAATCCATGAACATGACCCGGTGTGCAACGCTTTTTGCGAATCCCATCTCATGGGAAACAACCAGCATGGTCATGCCTTCCTGGGCAAGACTGATCATAACATCGAGGACCTCTTTGACCATCTCAGGGTCAAGTGCGGATGTCGGCTCGTCAAAGAGCATGACATTCGGTTTCATGCAGAGGCTCCTTGCAATGGCAACCCGTTGCTGCTGGCCGCCGGAGAGTTGGCCGGGGTATTTTTGGGCTTGCTCGGCAATATGTACTTTCTCAAGGTAGTACATGGCCGTCTCTTCGGCTTCCTTTTTAGGCGTTTTTCTGACCCATATCGGCCCCAGGGTCAAATTTTCAACGATGGTCAGGTGCGGAAACAGGTTGAAATGCTGAAAGACCATACCCACTTCCGCCCGAATTTTTTCAATGTTTTTTAAATCGTTGGTCAGTTCGATGCCATCGACAATGATCTTGCCGCGCTGGTGCTCCTCAAGCCGGTTGATACACCTGATCAGGGTGGATTTACCGGACCCGGAGGGTCCGCAGATAACAATCCGCTCACCCCGCACAACCTGAAGGTTGATCTCCTGCAAAACATGAAAGTCACCAAACCATTTATGCATATCGATGATTTCAATGATCGGCGCCTCGCCGGCGTTGGCCTGGGTGTTTTCCGAGTTTTCCTGATTCATGACCTGCTCTCTTTATTGCGGGTTTAACGTCTCAAGAATTAGGTTTAAAAACGGCAAGCTTGTTCCCAAACGTAACACCTGAAACCTAAAATTAAAGCACCTTCCCGTGCCCCTACAAACTTCTGTCCAGTTCCCGCTCCAAGCGTCGACTGTAATTGGACATAAAAAAACAGCAGACGAAATAAACAATCGCCAGGAAAATATAGGATTCAGCCGAGTATCCCATCCATTTTGGATCGGACAGCACTGACTGGGTGGTCTTCAGAATATCGTACAAGGCGATGATGACCACCAGAGAGGTATCCTTGAAAGCCGAAATGAGCACGCTGACCGTGGGTGGAATGACGATCTTCAAAGCCTGCGGCAGGATCACCAGCCGCATGGTCTGGTAATAATTAAGCCCCAAAGATTCAGCCGCCTCGTACTGCCCTTTGTTCATACCCTGCAGCCCACCGCGCACCACTTCCGCAACGTATGCGGCGGTGAACAGAATAATGGCCACTTGGGCTCTGAGGATCTTGTCCACCGTAATCCCTTCCGGCAGGAAAAGCGGAAAAACAACCGATGACATAAACAAAAGGCTGATCAGCGGCACCCCTCGGATCATTTCAATGTAAATGACGCAGAGTGTCTTGACCACGGGCATCTTTGATTGGCGTCCCAAGGCCAGCACCACCCCCAGCGGGTAAGCGGCCGTCAGTCCAAATACAGAAAGCAGGAGCGTCAGCGGCAGGCCGCCCCATTGCGAACTCTCGACCGACTTTATTCCGAACAGACCGCCTTTCATCAGCAGTCCCATGATAAACAGACCGATAAGCCAGGCCCAGACCAGGTAGCGGTTCCAACGGGTGCGTTCCTGGCTATAGAAAAGGAGGCTCACGAGCAGGATCATGGCCACCAGGGGCCGCCACTGCTGTTCATGGGGGAAAAAGCCAAACGTAATAAACCGGATATTGCTGGTCACCACCGACCAGCAGGCACCTGATGATTCGCGGCACGCTTCACTGCCGGCAAACCAGGAACTTTCCAGAAAGGCCCACTGGATAAAAGGTGGAACGGTTTTCCAGAGTAAGAACAGGGTCAACAGGGTCAGCACGGAGTTGAACCAGCCATTGAATAAATTCGTCCGCATCCAGCCGATCACCCCTACCTCTATGACCGGGGGTTTGATCTCTTTTTTAGGGCTCGGATCCGATATTTGGCTCGTTGCGTTCATAGTGTTTGTTCAATCGCCAGCGCGAGTTTACCGCTCCACCAGTTTCATCTTTTTGTTGTACCAGTTCATAAATGCGGATGTTGCCAGACTGAAGCAAAGATACACGGCCATGATCAGGGCGACGCCTTCCATGGCCTGGCCAGTCTGGTTAATTGTCGTCCCGGCCACGGAGACGAAATCCGGGTATCCGATGGCCACCGCCAGGCTGCTGTTCTTGGTCAGGTTGAGCATCTGGCTGGTCAGCGGCGGGATAATCACCCGCAGGGCCTGGGGCAGGATGACCAGGTTCAACACCTGTCCCGGCTTCAAACCGATAGCCATCGCCGCTTCGGACTGACCGTGACTTACCGACTGAATGCCGGCCCGGACAACTTCGGCCACGAATGCCGCTGTATACAGTACCAAACCCAGCAGCAGCGCGCTGAACTCGGGGCTGACGCTGAGCCCGCCCTTGAAATTGAAGCCTTTTAATTCCGGTATGCTCATCGCCGTGGGCATCCCGGCCAGTAGCCACGTAATCAGCGGCAGGCCTATCAACAAGCCGATACCGGCGCTGAACACGGGGAAGGATTTACCGGTCAGAGCCTGCCTTTTACGAGCCCAGCGCTGCAGAAAGAAAACCACGACGCATCCGGCCAGGAAAGCAAACCCCATATATTTAAAAGCCGGATGGTACTCGGGTATAGCAAAGATCATGCCCCGATTACACAGGAACAGGCCCGTAAAAGGATTCAAAGCCTGGCGGGGGGACGGCAGCATTTCATAGAAAAAGGCGTACCAGAAAAACAGCTGCAGCAGGACCGGAATATCCTGGAAAACTTCGATATACGCTGCGGCCAGTTTGGAAACCAGCCAGTTGGTGGACAGGCGGGCGATACCGATAAAGGTCCCCAAAATCACTGTTAAAGTGATGCCGATAAACGATACCAGCAGCGTATTGAGGGCGCCGACCAGCAATGCCTTGCCATAGGTGTCGGCTGCGGAATAGGAAATAAGGGTCTCGCCAATCTCAAAGGCAGACTCTTTTTCGACAAAACCGAATCCGGTGGCGATGGCCTGCCGCTCCAGATTCGCCAGCGTATTGGAAATTAGATAATACCCCAGGAGGGCGACCATGGCGGCAACACCGATCTGATACAGAATGGCCCGTTTGTCGGGATCGTTTAGAAAGGGAACTTTTTCCGGTGTGGTAGCGCTCATCCTAGGTTTTAAACTTTCTGGCCTGTGGAAAAACGGGCGCGCGCCGATAGGAATTACCGGCGCGCGCAACCTGCGATTATTTTTACCCGAACTTATTTAAACGGCGGGGAGTACAGCAGACCGCCATTGGTCCACAGGGCATTCAAACCACGCTCGATGCCCAGGGAGGTATTTACACCCACGTTGCGCTCAAAGATCTCGCCGTAGTTACCCACCTGCTTGATAATGTTGTAGGCGAATTTTTCGTCGATCCCCAGAGCTTTCCCGTTGCCGGGGGTAACGCCCAAAAAGCGTTTCACTTTCGGGTCTTTGCTCTTGAGCATCTTATCGACGTTTTTGGAAGTAATCCCCATTTCCTCAGCGTTGATCAGGACCAGGACGGAGTAGTTCACGATATCTTTCCATTTGTTGTCGCCGTGGCGTACAGCTGGTGCCAGGGGCTCTTTGGAAATGATTTCGGGCAGAATGATGTAGTCTTTCGGGTTGGGGGCTACCGCGCGGGTACCTGCCAACTGGGAAGCATCGGAGGTCAGGACGTCGCACCGGCCGGCAAAGAAGGCTTTGGCCAGTTCAGCGGTATTTTCGATAACAACCGGATTCATCTTCATGCCGTTGGCGCGGAAATAGTCGGCCACATTGAGCTCGGTGGTCGTTCCGGGCAGCACGCATACGGCGGCGCCATCCAGTTCCTTGGCACTTTTGACACCCAGTTTCTTGGGAATCAAAAAGCCCTGCCCGTCATAATAATTGACCTGAACGAAATCCAGCCCCAGGGCAGTATCACGGCCCAGGGTCTGGGTGCAGTTCCTGGTCAGTACATCAATCTCGCCGGACTGGAGAGCCGTAAAACGAGTTTTGGCTGTCAGGGGGGTGTACTTTACTTTGCCCTTATATGTCCCGAACACTGCCACGGCGATTGCCCGGGCGGTATCCACATCCAGGCCTCTCCAAACACCCTTCTCATCCGGTTTGCCGAATCCGTACAGGTCGCCGTTCACGCCGGCCTGAATAAAGCCCTTGGCCCTGACATCTTCAAGTGTGCCGGCCGTCGCGATCCCGGATACGACGAAAACAGCTACAATGACTGCAACCATCCCAAGTTTAAAAAGCTTCATCTGTAGACCCTCCTTTAAAGTTGGCAGATAATGGCATGGACTGCACTGCGGCAATCCATCTTCTGGTGTGTCCGGTAACGGCCCACCTGGCAAGAGGTTGCACAGGCGACCGGGAACCGGTTCGGCCCGGGGTACGGAATTCCCCAGGCGCCAAATCGAACAATACAGAAACAATTACCCTACACCCCTGTTTTTTGCAAGGGCAAATCACGGCTGCCCCTTGACTTGCCAGTGCCGAAAACGATAGTGTGCGTGGGTAGTTGCCGCTGCCAAATCTATAGTCAATACCACCCATACCAAAAAAGCGCGGAGGAACCCGAAATGAACCGTAACAAAGCTATGAGCCGAAGCCTGGCACTACCCCTTATCACCTTGCTGCTGGTGGCCGGGTGCGCCTCCCCCTCCTACATTGAAGTTACCTATCAACTGCCCTCACCTGCGCAAACGGTTGGCCCGCAAACCGTTTTCCTGGAGGTGGTGGACCAGCGGACCACAGCAACCATTGCCGGCCCGAATGCTCAAAAAGAGCTGGAATATTTCACGGGCCTGTTTTCGCTGTATATCTCCCGCGAAGGGCAGAAGCCGGACCTCATCGGCGCTTTTGATCTGGCGCAGCTTTTTAAAGAGGCCTTGAAACAGCGCCTCGAATCGGAAGGCATTACTGTTCTGGCCACGAAGTCAACTGGCCAGCCAAGCCTGGAAATACAGCTTAAAGAGTTCACTCTGGACCGGGAAGGCAAAAACTGGAAAGCCGACCTGGCTTATAAGGCGGTCATTAGCAAAGCCGACCGTGTGCTGACCAACCAGAACGTATCCGGCAGCGCCGAGCGCCTCAAAATCGTGGGTACCCGCGATGCTGAAAAACTCCTGGGAGAAATCTTTTCAGACATGGTCAATAAGCTGGATCCTGAAAAACTGTTCAATCACCCGGATCTATAGATGACCACGGTCCACCGCATACAGTTTGATGATTCACGAAAGCTTGCCAACCAAGATACGGAAAGTGTCGACCTGGTGGTGACCTCTCCGCCCTACCCCATGATCGGGATGTGGGACGAGACGTTCGACGAGTTAAATCCCGAAATTGCCGCGGCCCTGGCCGGATTGGATGCAGACCGCGCCTTCGAATTGATGCACCGGGAGCTGGATCAAACCTGGCAGCAGATCTTCCGGGTTTTAAAACCAGGGGGAATGGCGTGCATCAATGTTGGTGATGCGGTGCGATCCATCAGTGATCGCTTCGCCCTCTATCCCAACCATGCCCGCATTCTCAACGCTCTTACCCAAGCAGGCCTTACCGCTTTGCCGGGCATCCTGTGGCGCAAGCAGACCAATGCCCCAAACAAGTTCATGGGTTCGGGTATGCTGCCACCCGGGGCCTATGCCACCCTGGAACACGAGTATATCCTGGTGTTCAGAAAAGAACCCCGGAGAAAATTTACAACCGCAGCACAGAAGCGCAACCGGGGTGAAAGCGCTTTCTTTTGGGAAGAACGCAATCTCTGGTTTTCAGATCTCTGGACGGATTTGAAAGGAACCTCGCAGGTGTTGGATGAGCAAAACGCCCGTATCCGAAGCGCCGCTTTTCCGTTTGAACTGCCCTACCGATTGATCAGCATGTTCTCCGTGAAAGGCGACACGGTCCTCGACCCATTTGCCGGTACCGGCACCACCATGTATGCCGCCATGGCCGCCGGACGCAGTTCCATTATGATCGAAAAACATGCCTCGCTGGAAGATGCCATGCTCTCCCGGATCCGTAATATCGTCATGGAAGCCAACGTTCGTGTTAGAACCCGTCTTGACAATCATCTCCATTTTGTTAGTGAAAGAGAAAAGAATCGGGCGCCCCTAAAACATCAAAACACTTTTTATGGCTTTCCGGTGGTTACTCGACAGGAGATCCGGCTGGTCCTTGACCGGCTCGAAAACATGGAGCAGGACGCCGATGGCAGCTTTTGGGTTCACTATACTGCGATGGACCTGTAATCCGTTTCACAAATGGTGCGATCGGCCATGGCCGGGACGGCGAAACAACAGGACATCCGATGCTTGAATCGGCTCAACTTACCTTGGCCTTGGTTTCGGGCAGCAAACACCTGACGAGAACGTTGACACTGATGCTGCCGTCTCTGGGCTGGAGGCTTTTACCGGTTGCTGTGGAGGATGACCTAAGTGCCATTTTCAAAGATCGGCATCCGACCGCTGTGGCCGTAGATACGGATGACCAGGCGGGTGTCCGGATTCTAAAAAATCTCGGCACAACCTTTACGCCCCTGAAGCTCATCGCGGTCTGCCCGGTAGTAAACCGTCCTGCGATACGCAAGCGGCTCAAGGGACAGGTGTTCGAATTTGTCAACAGTCCCATTGATGCAGAAGAACTCGAGACCACTCTGGATCGTATCGTCTATGCTTCTTCAGTGGCAGGGTCCGCACCTGAAGACCAGCGGGTGGCAACAGAGCGGTTTTTAGGCATCCGACAGGTCGTCGACAAACTCTCCGCTTTCATTTCCATGGTCGCGACGGATGTACAGGGCGGCATCAAATATTTCAATGAACTGCCCTATTTTGTCTCAATTCACAGCAATGACTGTCAGGTTCTGGCCGCCAACAACACCTATACCAAATATCTCGGCAACCGCATTTATAAAAATAGCTGGGGAATTTACAGTGGCAAGCGGGCGACACGCAGCGGATGCCCGGTCGGAAGGGCCTTGAAGGCGATCGAGGTCCGATCCACGCGGGCACTGGTGCGCTACAAGAGCGGTGCCCGGGTTCCGGTAACCGTTCATACAGCGCCTATTTATGATGACAATGGGCACGTGAGCCTGGTCTTGGAAGTGTTTGCCGGGACCAAGGAAATCGAAAAATTGGCGGCCGAGATTAAAACCACCCAACAGCGTTACGCACAACTGTTCGATGCGGTTCCCAGTCAGCTGGTTGTCATCGACCGACGCTTCCGGATCACAGCGGCCAACCGAAAATTCATACGTAATTTTGGCGATCAAGTCGGCCGCAATTTTTTCAATATCTTGCGACCGGCCAGTTTTCCGGCCTACCGCGACCCGGTAACGCTCACCGTACGAACCGGGCAACCCCAGCAGGGCGAGATGGTCATGACGGACGCCAGTGGTATCAAACAGAATATGATGGCCTGGACCTCGCCCATCATGACAGCGGCGGGGAAGCTGATCCAGGTGCTGGTCATTTTCGCCGACATTACCGAACTGCGCCGCCTGCAGCACAATCTCGCATCACTGGGACTCATGCTCGGCACGGTCTCACACGACCTGAAAGGCAGTCTCACCGGTCTCGATGCCGGCCTTTATCTCATGGAAACCGGATTTTATCGCAACAAACCGGGCCGGATCGAGGAAGGTCTCGACTTGACCAAGCTCATGGCTGAACGCATCCGCAAATTGATTTACGACATCCTGTACTATGCCAAGGATCGGGAACTGGAACGGGAAACAGTAGATGTTGCCGCGTTCATGGCGGATCTGGCAGCCAATATCGAGCACAAGGCCAGGGGGGCCAGCATTGACCTGGTATGCGATGTGTTACCAAACCTGGGTTCCTTCGAAGTTGATCCCAGTCTGTTGAGGGCCGCCTTGATGAATATCCTGGATAATGCCATCGAGGCGTGTATCGAAAACACCGATATCCCGGTTCCCACAATCAAGTTCAAAGCGCGACGCAAGGGTAATGAAATCCACTTCAGCATCACCGACAACGGCAGTGGAATGAAAAAAGAAGCCGTTAGACATCTGTTTGACCTGTTCTACTCCTCCAAGGGCAGCAAAGGTACCGGCATCGGTCTTTTCATGACCCAAAAAGCCATCCAGAAACATGGCGGCACGATTAATGTCGCTTCGGTTCCCGGTCAGGGATCATGTTTTGAGATCACAATCCCACAACCACCTGATAATTTTGATATTAATTGATCCTATCTACATATGTGGTCCGCCGACCACCTTGGATTGACAAAATCTCGATTTTAACGATATCCCACCCGCACCTCGGGCAGGCCATTGAAGAAGCTGAACAGAAGGCTTTCTGTAAAGCAGAGAATATTCGCAATCAAACAACGCGTGGTTACAATTACCGTTTGTGTTCAGCTGGCGGTTACTGCGGCGGGCTGTGGTTGGCTGGGCGGAAAGCCGTCAAAACTGAAAAAGTGAGGCCCGCCGGTGCAAAAAGATCACGGCCGATTTAAAATAATGGTTCTGGATTTCAAAGCGGCTTATCGGAAAGAAAAGGCGCGGCCACGGGCACCAGAGAATATACGGTTCATCAATACGGCGGATAGCAGCATTCGTGGCTAATCCACCGTACTACTCTGAATCATCACTGTCATTCTGGCCCGGGCGCTTTTTCCGTTTTGGCGGATAACCAGGGATATCCCGTTCTCACCCTCCGGGATCAATCCGGCGACGATATTGTTGCGTTCGGTGTCGATGGTCTGTTGCCGCAGGGGGGTAAAAGCGATGAGCTTGAGGGGGACGATGTCCCGGGTAAAGGTTCCACCGGCCGGTATGACTGCGCCCGGGATGGTGGCCGTCTTCACCGCAGCGGGTACAATGCCCTCAAAGACAAAAAGCCCCGCGTCCCTCCCGTTGTGGATATAGCGGGTCCGGTTCCAGTCGATCTCCATGTCTCGGTCGGTTTTGTTTTTCACCGTCAACCGGAACCAGTTGAAAAACTCCGTATCCTTTTTCAGGGGCTCAAAATCAACGTCAAAGGACCGGCCGCTGTGGGCTTGTTGGACCGGCAGGCTCTGCCAGATTTTGTCTTTGGTACACGCCGGCGTGCTCAGGATTGCAAACAGGAGGGCCCCAATGAGACAGTGTCGCGTCATTTTTTGCGCCATCCTTTTTTTTCCATGCAACTGCGGATGAGTTTCACCTCGTCAAGCACATTGTAGGAATCCGGATTCTCCCGAATACCCCCGCGGATAATTTCTTCGCATTCTGCGTGATCCCGGGCCCATTCCGATTGATCCTTATGCGGATGCCAGGTGCCGGTGCGACAGCCGGCCAGGATTAAAATCACGCCTAACAAAAATGCCGGGAAAAAGATTTTTTGCATGCAACACTCCTTGGATAACAGCCCGTCGATGCCTGGGTACCTGTTTAAAATATTGGTTGTTTACTTGAGCATATAATCCTTTTATTATCAACGATAAATCTTTACCCGCCTGCCAATGCCCGGACGGCGGCAAACGGCATGCGGCCGGCTATCCAAAGCTATAATTAACTTACGAGGGGGATACAGGAACGAATCAATGAAGATACTATTTGCGGCACCCGAAAATGCTTGGGGCGGATTTTTAGGCCTGTTGCGATCCGAACTGCCCGATCATCAGCTTGAGGCGACCGGGGGATTTCATGTCGCGAGCCTGGCCGACACCGATGTACTGATTCCCACCATGTGTCCGGTGACAGCTGATGTGCTGGCCGAAAGCAGCCCCCTGCGTCTGATCCAGCAATGCGGGGCCGGCCTTGATGGCGTAGACCTTAAAGTCGCAGCCCAAAAGCAGATTTGGGTTGCCAACGTCCCCACGGAAATTTCCGGAAATGCCGATTCAGTGGCCGAGATTGGGATCTATCTCATGATCGGTCTGGCCAGAAAGCAGAACCAGATGGCCCCGAACCTGGCAGCCGGAAAGATGGGCGAACCACAGGGTATGTCCCTGAAGGGGCGCACAGTAGGAATTGTCGGCCTGGGCGGTATCGGGCGTGCCCTGGCATCCCGCCTGGCACCCTTTGGTGTCCGCCTGGCCGGAATTAAACGCAGGCGTCTGCGCCAGGCAAAACAAGAACTCGGTCTGCGGTGGGTGGGTTACCCGACTGACCTGCCCGAGCTATTGGCCCAATCAGATTTTGTTGTCCTAACACTGCCGCTTAGCACTGACAGCCGCAACCTTATCGATGAAACCGCTTTGGCCGCAATGAAGCCCGGTGCGTTTTTAATCAACCTCTCCCGGGGAGGCATCGTTAACCGCGATGCTCTTGAGGTTGCCCTGAAAGCGGGCCGTATAGCCGGCGCGGGCCTGGATGTGTTCTGGACGGAACCCCCCGATCCGTCCGACCCCATTTTCACTCACAACGTCATGGCCACACCGCATATCGGCGGTGTGACGGACCTCTCCATGCAGGGTATCGTTCGCGTGGTTGCGGAAAACATACGGCGCGTGGCGCGCAATGAAAAGCCGCTGTATACCCGGGGACCCGGGTAAAAAAAAGAATCGTCAACATCATGACCCGGGTGGCGAAGACATTGCTTATCTATTCTGTCTTTTTTGGACAATCCCGCCCCGGCGGAGATTTTCAAGATAGCAATCCAGCGAATTGCCGCATTTTTCGGTTAGGGATTCCAGGTAGGTGATGTGGTTGTTGATGGAATCGGCGTAGAGGTCCGCATCGATGGACATCCATTGCTTGAAGTGGGCCTGCATGTGCCGATATACCGCGCCGAGATCATCATGCAGTCTTTTCTGGGCCACGATTTCAAAAAAGTCCTTGGTCTTTTGCAACAGTTCCAGTTCGGAATCGAACCCGGGTAGACGGGCCTCTTCGAATTCTTTATAAAGGAGCAGCAGTTTTTCCAGGTAAAAGCGATCGGCCATCTGTGCCTGGAGGTCGGCCGTACCGAGAATATAGCCCAAATTGCGGAGTTCCGGGGTATTGAAGGGGACCTCCTGGGGCAACAGACTTAAAATGGTGCAGCGAATGAAATTGGCACAGGTTTCGATCTCTTCTGCGGTAAAGCCCCGGCCGGGAAGATACTCTTTTATAAAGATGATACTGCGCTCTTCGTGACCGACCGTGTATTTGGCACCCGAGCCCTCCTGGTCGTCTTTTTCCTGAATGAGTCCTACGTCATGCATGAGAGCGGAAATGATGGTTAACAGGATATCCCGGGGTTGAAATTTATGCCCGTCCACATAACACCCATGAATCAACCGGGCGGTGGCCAGCATTACTGAAACAGTATGCTCAAAATCGTGGTACTTGGTATTGGAAGAGCGGTAGCCGGGATACATGCCCCTGAAGAGCAAGTCTACATCCTTGAAAATCAGATCAAATTGGTCCAGATCGGAGGTTAACAAGAAAATGGCGGCAATCTTCCGGGTCTCCACCAGCATCGAGTCCACATCACTGACCAGAATCAGCGCATTGGTTCGGTCTGAATTCGATAGCGTCATTAGCTTCGCGATTCCTTATCCCGTGTTTTAGAAGGGGGTGCCCATTTGTTTGGGGCGATTGATTTTACTTTCCTGCGGCCGGGGAGACCGCCAGTTAACCGCACCCAAAGTTTCTCTTGCAGCTGTCAGTGCTAGACTGGCAGGCGTATCAAAAAATTCTAACAGAATAAAAAAATTATTTCAAATTTTAGCCCCAAAAAAAATGGGGTGCCGGGTGAGTTCGGATTTTGAGAAGCCTGATCAGCCAGCCCCCGGGTGCCATACTTTAATCGGCTGGAATGACGTCGAAATGGTGCCCGTAGAGATAGCGATTTTTATGATATCGAATGCTTCGCTGAAACATCTGAATCAAACGTATTGCAGATTTTATTGTTTCAGTATAAGGATAGGGGCCGTTTAAAATGACTTCGCAATCTGTTGCTCGCCCGGCAATCCTATGAATTACGCATCGATCATATATGTTCTGGGAACCCTGCTGATAGTAACCGGCAGTTCGATGGTCCTCCCGCTGGTTTTCTCTCTTTACTACAATGAAGGCGATTTTGCTGCCCTGGCCATTTCTGCCGCGGCTGCGCTGGCGGTTGGTCTGCCGCTCTGGCGGGGCTTTCGAAAATACCACGAACTTAATATTAAGGATGGTTTTTTTATCGCGGTGTTCGGCTGGATCCTGATCTCGGCCGTATCCGCCCTGCCGTTTATGATCCACGGTTCGATCCCGTCGTTTACGGACGCCTTTTTCGAAATGATGTCGGGCTATACGACCAGCGGGGCCACTATTCTCACCGACATCGAGGCTGTGCCCAAAGGCCTGCTGTTCTGGCGCAGCGAGACCCACTTACTCGGTGGCATGGGATTTTTGACCCTGACCGTGATCTTCCTGCCCCACGGCATGGGCGGCCTACGCCTTTTCCGCGCGGAATCGAGTCCCGGTCAGGTGATTACCAAAGAAAAATTCCTGGCCCGCAACCGGGACACCATGATCTGGCTCTGGGGCATCTATCTGGCCCTGAACCTGTTGCAGACGCTGTTGATGTGCGCCGGCGGTATGTCCCTCTTCGAAAGCCTGTGCCATGCTTTCGGTACGGTTTCTACTTCGGGCTATTCACCCAAAAACCTGAGCATTGGCCACTACAACAGCGCTTATTTCGACTGGGTCATCATTGTGTTCATGTTTCTGGGCGGCATGACCTTCATGCTGTTTTTCCATATGCTGCGCGGCAATTGGGAAGCCATCCGGATCAACACGGAATTCCGCTGGTATGTGGGGTTCTTACTCTTCTTCTGCGGATTTGCAACCTGGGTTTTATGGCAGAATAATACCTATGATAATTTTGCGGATGCATTACGCTACGGCACATTCCAAATCGTCTCGATCCTGACCACTACCGGCTTCACTACCGCTGACTACGAGCAGTGGCCCCAGGCGGTCCAGATGTTTATCTACGCGGCCTGCTTTATCGGTGCCTGTGCCGGATCGACCACCAGTGGGATCAAGGTGGTCCACTACGTGCTCATCTGGAAATACATGGTGACCGCGATCAAAAAAATCTTTTTCCAGCCCATGTCGGTCATCTCCATTCGGCTTAACGGCCGCCCGGTCGAGCGTATTATCGTGGATCTGGCCATATGCTATTTTATCGTGAATATTTTCCTGATCCTGGCGGGCGGCTGTTTCATGGTGCTGGTGGAAGACAACATGGATTATGTCAGCGCCATGAGTTCCGTCATTGCCTCGCTCATGAACATCGGACCGGGTTTCGGCTCGGTGGGGCCGGCCAAAAACTACGCCCACATCTCCGACGTGGGCAAGTGGTTTCTCTCCTATATGATGCTGGTGGGAAGGCTGGAAATGTTTTCCGCGCTGGTTATCTTTTACCCCTCCTTCTGGAAACGCTAAGCCAAAAACAGTCGTTGCACGTCTTTCAGGTGCAAAGACATACACACCACGATCACCCGTTCGTTATCCAGGATGTGGGTGTCGCCTACCGCGATCTGCCAATTGTCATCGCGGTAAATCCCACCAATGATGATCTTGCCGTAATAGATGGGGTCGAGCTTGGAAAGGGGTTTGCGGGTAATGGGTGAGCCCGGGGCCGCTACCAATTCGACAACCTCGGCATCGAAGCCGTGCAGGTGGGCCACGGACAGCAGTTCGCCGCGCCGGATAAACTTGAGGATTTCATTGCCGGCCAGGATTTTTTTGTTCAGGGCAAGATCGGCGCCCATGGTGGCGGCCAGTACCAGGTAATCTTCCTTGTTGACCAGGGCAATGGACTTGCCCTGCTGGTGGTCACCCTCGCCCCGATTGCCGTTCATCAGGTATTTGGCCAACAGGCTGCTCATGATGTTGGTCTCATTATCGCCAGTGGCCGTCACCAGAGTATCCATATCCAACAGACCGGCGGCGGTCAGCACATTGGCATCCGAGCCGTCCCCATGCAGTACCTCGGTGTTCTTAAGCCGATGCGACAGTTCCTGAGCCCAGGTCTCGTCCTGTTCCAACAAGCGCACTGAAACGCTGTCTTCAAGCAGTTCGGCCACCCGGCTGCCAACCAGACCACCGCCTAGAATCATGACCCGGTGGCGCCGCTGCTGTTTGACGCCGGTTATAAGCATCAAACGGGGTAAGTCCTCACTGCTGGCCATAACATACACCTGGTCATTGGGCAGGAGTTGCTGATCTCCCCCGGGGATGATGGTGGTGATACCACGGGCAATGGCCACAACTCGAAATGGAAAATCCTTATGAATGCCGGAGATTTCCTTTAGCTTACTGAACGCGAGCGGAGATGATTTGTGGATACGGGTCGCGAGAAGCTGGATCTGACCCTGGGCAATGTCCAGGATATCGTTGCCGGCGCGCAGTTTGATAAGGCGCTCAATCTCCCTGGCAGTCAACTCTTCAGGATGGATCACCAGGTCGATTTTCAGATCTTCGGCACTGAGGATGTCGTTGGCGCTGTCGAATTCCCGGGAGCGGACCCGGGCAATTTTCCGCGGGATCCCAAAGCGGTCCGCGATCATGGCCGCCATCATATTGACCGCGTCGTTGTCCGTGACGGCGATCAGGCAGTCCATCTGACCGGCATCGGCGTCTTTCCAGCAGGCAATACTCATGGCATTGCCCTGGATCAGGCGGGCATCGATCTCGCCATCGGCCTGCCTGAGCAGCTGGTTGTCGGCCTCGATGACTGTCACGAGGTAGCCCTCGTGAACGAGGCGTTTTGCCAGGTAGTAGCCGACGCCACCCAGTCCCAAAATCAGGATCTTTTCCGACAGCTTTGCTTTATTACCAAACATGAAATTTGATCCAAGTCTCCCTTAGTACAATCAGCCGTAATATACCCGCTATTTAGAGGCCGGGATATAATTGCAACTGCCCTGCTTCAAATACTAAGTGCGCCGGATATTGTCAACTTGCCCGGGTTTTTCCAGCTATTTCGAAGATTTCATGAAGATTTTTCTACGATATTAAAGTTGGTAATGGCTGTAAGGGCAGGTGTCAGTCGTGTCGTGATAAACATTTAAGATATTGATATATATGTATATATATTGAAAGGTCAGGGGAGTCCTCATCGTCACGCCGGACTTGATCCGGCAAATAGAGGTGTATTCTCGCACTGGAATGGATGCCGGCTTTCGCCGGAATGACGGGTAGATATTGGGCGAGCACCCTATTTTGAATCAATTAAGAAATCTGATCCATGAAATAGGCAGACTATTCGGGAGCGCCCCATCTGGACAGAAGCCCATCCGGTCCATCAGGCCGCCACCCGGCCGTGTTTAAATGATCGGAGACGAAAGTGCCGGGCGGCACCAGGCTGTCGAACCAGACCAGGTCGTCCGGAGAAAGACGAATGGCGTCCGCTTCGAGCAAATCTTCCAGGTGGGCAGGGGTGCGCGGACCGATGATGACTGAAGAAATGGCTGGCTGGTGAAGAATCCAGGCCACGGCCAATGCGGCGGCGCTCTGCCCGGCAGACTGAGCGCGTTCGCTCACCTGGCGGGCCACCTGAATACCCCGGTCTGTTACCCGCTCTGCGTACATGCCTTTTTGGGTCGCCCGGCTGCCTTCGGGAAATTCCTCTTGGGCCTGGTACCGACCGGCGAGCACCCCCTGCGCCAGGGGCGACCAGGTCATCAGGCCCAAATCGTAGGCCCCACACATGGGAAAAATGTCATTTTCGATCCGGCGGTCTAATAAATTGTAGGGCGGCTGCTCACAGATGAATTTCGGATACCCTTTACGGTCGGCGATGTGCAAAGCCTCCACCGTCCGCCAGGCCGGATGGGTGGAACAGGCCACATAGCGGATATGCCCCTGATTTACCAGGTAATCGAGCGCTGCCAGGCTCTCTTCCTGGGGTACGCTCCAGTCCGTACGGTGCAGAAAAAAGATATCGAGGTATTCGCAGCGCAGACGCTTGAGGCTGGCCAGGCAGCTGTTGATGAGATTGTGGCGACTGTTGCCGCTGGTGTTCAGACCGGTGGTGGTTGGTAAAAAGGCTTTGGAGGTCAACAGCACCCTTTCCCGCTTGCCATCCCGGGCCAGCGCTTTGCCCAGAACAATCTCGCTTCTACCGTCACGGTAAACATTGGCACAATCCAGCAGGTTAATGCCGTGATCCAGAGCCATGTCGATTATTTTAAAGGCGCTGGCGTCATCTGTGGGCCCACCGAAATTCATGGTACCCAGCGTGAGCCCGGATACCATCAATCCAGAACGGCCTAAACGTCTATTTTGCATAAGCTTACTTCCTCCAACGCGCGACTGGGGCGCATGTGTATTAGAGCCTGTTGGCCTCCTGAATTGATATTGCCTATTACACTGAGAAAAAAGTGCGGCCGAACTTATACCCTTGGTACCATCTCGGCTCTCAAACCAGCTGTTTTTCTAAAAATCGACAATATAAATTTATTTCAGATAATTATCTATCCGCTAGGCTGTCGTCACTTTTGCGGATAAAGTAAGATCCGCTATTTTCTCTTCAGGGCCTTACCAGCATTCCAACACTTGCCGATGGAGGGTCCCAGCCGCCAGTATTGGACGCTGGCCATATCGAACAGCAAGGGGCGCAGCTTGGAAATGTCGACCTTACCATCGGTGAGCACCTCGTCCTTGGCATAAGTTTCCACCAGTTCGCCAACAAAGATGTCGTGGGTCTTGAAATCCAGGACATCATGCAGTTTCATTTCCATATTGACAGGACACTCTCGAATCATGGGCGCGGTCTGCAGCTCGCCGTAAAATACGTCAAACAATGCGGCCTTGTCCGTCTTCTTGCCGGTCATAATCCCGCAGTAATCGGTTTCCACCATCAGGTCTTCGGAGGGCAGACAGATGCTGAAGGTTCGGTTGTCCAAAATACCGGCATTGGAATAGTGTACCTTACCCAATCCGATTGAAAGATACTGCGGGGTACCGTGATTGAGGATGCCCACATGGGCCACGGCTAGAAAATTCGGTCTGTCGTTAACGGTTACGCCGACGAGAGTCGTCGGCATGGGGTAAAGGGCATTCACCGGTCCGATCGGGTTCATCTGTTTTTCTCCAAGTGGTTCAGTTTTTAAAAATAAGGTGTGATACTATAACCTATCTCAAAAAACGGATTTTGGCTCAAAATGACGCGCAGCTAATGCCTAACGTGGTGCAAGGCGGCCGCGAAAATCAAACCGGAGGAATACTCCAGTATTTCGAGGACTTGATATGAGCGCCCAACGCCGAGTTTGGGCCAAAAGACTTTTTTGAGATGGGTTCTAATTGCTTGCTCAAGATAACAGGGTTGCCCCCACGGCCACGCCGGGGGCTGCTATATCGGCTATCCTGGTCACCATCTCCGGGCTGAGGGACACTGCGGCGGCCTGCAGATTCTCCGTCACCCGCGCCATTTTACGGGTGCCCGGAATGGGAATAATGTCGTTGCCCTGGTGCAACAGCCAAGCCAGTGAGAGTTGGGCCGGCGTAATACCAAGCTCTTCGGCGATAGACAGTAGGGGTGCAAACCGTTCTTTGTTGGTCGCAAAATTCTGGTCCTGATAGCGCGGATTGTTGTTGCGAAAGTCATCGGCCGCCAGGGTATTCACGGTTCCCGTCAGAAAACCACTTCCCAACGGCGACCAAGGTACCAGCGCAATGGCTAACTCGCGAAGGGTTGGCAGCAGTTCGGTCTCGACCTCACGCCGCCAGAGTGAATATTCAAACTGGACCGCGGCAATGGGGTGCACGCTATGAGCCTGGCGTACCTGCTCGGCCGTAACGTTGCTCAATCCGAGGTAGCGGACTTTACCCTGGGTGACCGCCGCAGCCATGGCGCCGACCGTCTCCTCTATGGGCGTCGCCGGGTCCGGATAGTGCAAATACCAGAGATCCAGGCAATCGGTTTCCAATCGGTTTAAGCTGTTCTCCAGGCAGTGCTGCACGTATGCCGGTGTGCCGTTGATCGGCAGGGAGAAACCCCATCCAGTAGGCACATCCGTCCCGCTCTGGCCTTCTTCAAACACGATGCCGAATTTTGTAGCGATAAAAGCATCCTTGCGGCGCTCTGCCAGGGTACTTCCTATAAGGGTTTCATTATGCCCGTTGCCATATGCGTCGGCAGTGTCGATAAATGTGCCACCCTCATCCAGCACATGGTTCAAAACTCTAACGGCGTTGGTCTCATCAGCGGCCCCATAATATCCTTCCAACCCCATGGCACCATAACCAACGGCGCTCACGGCCGGGCCATCTTTCCCCAAGGTTCGCTGCGGTATCATTTTAACCTCCTTTTGTTGGGGGCAATCAACATTTATAGTTTGTACGAATAACAATTGTTTGAAAAAATTATCCCCTTTTTCCTAATTTTTCTGCAGCCTGGTCGATCAAGGCTGTCAAATTATCGCCGGCTTCAAGCCCCAGGACCTCGCCGTAACGTTCATGCAACCGTTTCCAGGCGGCATCTATTTCGCCGCGCAGTTCGCCGCCCTTCTCGGTCGGATAGATATTGGCGGTTTTACCCTCGGTTTGTCTTGTGAGATATCCCCTATGTAGAAGCGCATCCACGAAGCGGGTCACCGTAGATGGGGCCAGTTTAAGTTGCTCACATAGGGACTTTTGACCGATACCGGGTTCATCCATCACCAGCATCATCAAAAAGGCGTGGGAGGGGGACAGACCGGTTTTACGAAATTCCTCCTCGGCCATGCGCGTAATGATCCGGGAAAGTGAGTTGGCTGTGAAATACAGACAGTGGTGCAGTATTGATTTTTCGTCGTCCATGGCCACCCATTTTGTTGTGTGTACATACAAATATAGTTCGCTCGCTTCATCTGTCAACGCTTTTTGGCAATACTTCTCCTCTATCGCGATAGAAGTTAAAGATGGGAGTTGCATAAACGGCTATAATTTTATTGATTTTTTGCCTTTGCAAGGTACGCGTCCAACATTGGAAAATGGCAGATTTTCTCTTGACAATACCTTGAATCGTTTGATATGTAGAACGCGTGTTTTCTATAAGAAACATATTGAGACCCCAATATGCCCCCAGCGTTTAAAAGAGTACCGGCCATCGACAAGTGCTTCGCTATCCTGGAATTACTTGCCAGAACGAGTGAGCCGATGGGCATCAGTGACATTTCCGGTAAGCTCGATCTGAATAAAAGCACGGTGTTTAATATCGTCCACACGCTGCAAAACCTCCATGTGGTGGAGCACCATCCGGGCGGAAAGTTTGTCTTCGGTACGCGCTTGTATATCCTGGGTAACATCGCCGGCACCCGGTCGGAACTGATCCAGGCCACCCACCCCTACTTGGAGATGATCAACGTTAAGACAAAACTCTCCGCATTTTTGGGAATTCGGGCTGATCGCCGATCCATCCTCATCGACAAGGTGGATTCGGCCTATGGCATCAAGGTGTCTTCGGAGATCGGATTGCGCATGCCGGTATTGGCGGGTCCCGGCATCAAGGCCATGCTCACCCAGTTGTCCGATGAACAGATTGATGAAATTCTGGCGCGCACTGAACTGAAACCTTATACGCCTTATACAACAACGGACAAGGCCACCTTTAAAGAGGAAGTTCAGGAAGCCCGCCAACAGGGCATCGTGATTGATCGCCAAGAATATATTGAAGGTATGGTCTCTTTTGCCATCCCCGTCAAGGTCAGGGGCGGCGGCCTCCAGGCGGCTATCTGGGCGGTTGGTTTGACGCATCAGGTTCCGGAATCTTCTTTTGCTGAAATAAGTTCGTTTTTAAAGGGGATCGCTGAAGAACTCAATTCAGGGGCCGGCAGCTTTTAGCCCTGCCCCTGTATACATAGTAATCAAATATATCCAAATACTATTCAACTTCGAGGAGGTCATTGTGAAGGTACTCACAACCGTAAAGAAAGTAGTTGATGTGGAACTGAACATCAACGTGGAGAACGGCGCCATTGTCGAGGACGGGCTGCAGTATGTCATGAATGCCTGGGACGAAAATGCCGTGGAAGCGACTGTTCAACTCAAGGAGAACAACGGCGCGGAAACGACCCTGGTCAGCATCGGCGGCGGCGAAGACAACACCAAGATGATCCGCAAGGCCTATGCCATGGGGATCGAGGACGGCATTGAAATAGATGACCCCGCCCTGGCCAACGCAGACGCGTTTGTTTTCGCAAACGTCCTGCAAAAGGTATATGAAAAAGGCGAATACGACCTGATCATCTCCGGCAAACAGGCCCAGGACACGGACAGCGGTCAGACCGCTATCATCTTGGCCGAAAACCTGGGCATTCCCTGTGTCAGCAACGTGATTGCCATCGATGTGGTGGACGACCGGCACATCAAGGTGTCCCGCCTGGGCGATGCCGGCACCGAAATTGTCGAAATCGAGCTACCGGCCGTGGTCACGGTGACCGACAGCATCAATGAACCGCGCTTGCCCGCGATGCGTGGCATCATGCTGGCCAAAAAGAAGAAAATCCAAAGCATGGATCTGGCCGCTTTGGGCACCTCGGCGGATGAGGTCGGCTGCGGTTCCCTGAAATCGGAAATCGTTGAATTCATGAAATCCGAAACCAGGCTGGCCGGCCAGAAGTTCGAAGGCGACCCGGCTGAAATTACGGCCCAGGTCGTCGGTCTGCTGGCAGACGAAGCCAAAGTGTTCTAAACATCGCAACGGTCCGGTTGGACCAACTTGGGACCTTAACCTTACTGAATAAGGAAGACATATCATGGCTAAAGTACTTGTAGTAGCAGACATCAAAGAGGGTGTCCTCAAAGGCAGCACATCCGAATTGTTATCCAAAGCCAGGGCCATCGGCGCGGAAACCGCCGTGGTCGCCATCGGCAGTAATATCGAAGGACTCACATCTGAACTAGCGAATGCCGGCTCCGATACGCAGTATATCGCCGATGATCCGGGCCTGGAGCTGTTTTCGGCCGGCCCATATGCGGCCTGCGTGGTGGAGGCCGCCCGCCAGTCCGGCGCCAACCTGATATGGTTCGGATTTTCCGAGAGCGGCAAAGCCGCCGCGCCCCGTGTTGCGGCCCAACTGGAAGCCGCCTGCGCCACCGAAATTACCGATGTTATGCTGGATGGGGACCAGATCGAAATCATTCGTCCCGCCATTGCCAACAAGGTCATGCAGCGTGCTAAGGTCAATACGCCCCAACTGGTAGCCGTTGTCCGGGCCGGGGCCTTCGAGGCCGACCCCGATGTAAGCGGTACCGAGAATGTCGTCAAGCTGGCAGCTCCGGCTGCAGATGTGAAAGCCGTTATCAAGGAGCTTGTATCGGATGCTAGTGGGGAAATCGACCTGGCCGATGCCGATATCGTTATTTCGGTGGGACGGGGTGCCAAGGACCAGGCAGGGATTGACATGGTCCGTGAACTGGCCAACGACCTCAATGCCGGGTTCGGCTCCTCCCGCGCTATGGTTGATGCCGGTTTCATGCCGCATAACAAACAGGTTGGCCAGACCGGCAAGATCGTAGCCCCTACCCTGTATATGGCCATTGGCATCTCCGGCGCCATCCAGCACCTGGCGGGCATGAACGGCTCCAAGGTGATCCTGGCGGTAAACAAAGACCCCGAGGCGCCGATTTTCAACGTAGCCGATTATGGCATTGTCGGTGACCTGTTTGAGGTCGTACCGGTTCTTAAAGAAGAAATCGCCAAAGTGAGAGGTTAAACCGGTTTTAGGTATCGTCATCCCGGACTTGATCCGGGATCCAGTTGCTCCATAAGCGCCCTGGATGCCGGCTGCAGTTTATCCCGCACTTGATGCGGGGCCGGCATGACGTCCAAAGAGCACCGGAAAGTCGAGTTATAAAGAGTTAACCTGAACGAGGTAGCCATGAATCCTCTGTTGATGTCTGTTTTGCTGATCGTTGCCCTGGCTGTATTCGGCCGCACCATGTGGGGTAAACTACAATTGCTGCGCGCTCTTGAACCTGCAGACCGAGCAAATCATATCAAAGAGCGCCTGGGGGCCATGCTGGTACTGGCCGTGGGCCAGAAACGCCTGGTGGGGCGGGCCAGAGAGCGCGGTTCGGGCATTATGCACGCCTTTATCTTTTGGGGATTCTGCGTGCTGCTGATCCGGAGCATCACCCTGTACGGCGAAGGCTACCACATGGGGTTTCACCTGCCGCTTTTAGGCGATGACTACCTCCTGGGGTATCTGTATATCTTCATAAAGGACATCATGGAAGGCATCGTCCTGCTGATGGTGCTTTACGCAATTTTCCGGCGGGCGGTTTTGAAGCCCGAGCGGATGCACAACACGCTCGAGGCCTACCTGGTCCTGGCGATGATCGGCGTCCTGATGGTCTCCGACCTGCTCTATGACGGTGCGCGCTACAACCTGATTCAACTGCACGGCAACCCGGACAATCTGCATTTCTTCAGCAATCCCCAATACGGCGCGGAATTCGTCTGGACTCCGGTATCGGTGGGCGCCGCCTCCCTGGTTTCTGGCTTAAGTGTTGACGCGGGAACGACCCTGATGACCCTGATGTTCTGGACGCACATCATCACCCAGTTGGTGTTCCTCAATATTCTGCCTACCGGCAAACACTTTCACGTCATCACGGCGCTGCCCAATGTATTTCTGAAAAGCCTGGGCTACCCGCATGAAAAAACCAAATGGCTGGACCTGGAAGATGAGGCGGCCTGGGAAGATGAGTCTCTGGGCATTAACCATATTCACCAGCTTGACTGGAAACAGGGCCTGGACCTGTACACCTGCACCGAGTGCGGCCGCTGCAAGGAGGTCTGCCCGGCGTATACGACCGACAAACCGCTCAGCCTGCACGAATTCAACGACGATCTGAAACAAGAATTGTTGGAGCACGCCCCGAAGATTATCAAAAGGGCAAGCTTGAAAGGCTCGTTGGTTGGCATCGAGGACGAAGAACAGGTCGAAAAAGTGAAAGAGGAAATGATGGCCCTCAACAGCGAGAAAGCACTGGTGGGCGATGTCATTGCGGAAGACACCCTCTGGGCCTGCACCACCTGCCGGGCCTGCGAGGCCGTCTGTCCGGTGACCATCGAACAGGTGCCGCGAGTGACCGCCATGCGCCAGGGCCAGTTCTTAATGGCCGAGGCTTATCCCAAGGAGTTGAATACAGCCTTGAAAGGGTTGGAGCGCAACGGTAATCCCTGGGGCATCGGCTATGACAAACGGGCCGACTGGGCTGACGGATTGGGTGTCAAAACCATGGCCGAAGATGCGGACGTGGACTACCTTCTCTGGATTGGCTGCGCCGGCAGTTTCGACGACCGCACCAAGAAAGTCTCGACTGCTTTGGTCAAGATCCTGCAAAAAGCCGGTGTCAGCTTTGCCATCCTGGGCACGGAAGAAAAATGCACCGGTGACTTTGCCCGGCGGGTAGGCAATGAAATGCTCTACCAGATGATGGCCGAGGAGAATATTGAAACCCTCAACGGCTACAACGTGAAAAAGATCATCGCCGCCTGCCCTCACTGCTTGAATACGCTGAAGCATGAATACACCCAGAAAGGCGGAGACTACGAAGTCATCCACCATTCCGCTTTCATCGCTGAACTGGTCAAAAGCGGCAAAATCAAGCTCACCAACTCCCTGGCAGGCGCCCTCACCTACCACGACCCCTGCTACCTGGGGCGCTACAACAGCGTATTCGCCGAGCCCCGGACATTGCTGAAATCCCTAGCCCAGGACGGTTTCAAGGAGCTTGAACGCTGCGGCGCGGAAAGCTTCTGCTGCGGCGCCGGCGGCGGCCGCATGTGGATGGAAGAGACCATCGGCAAACGCATCTACCTGGAGCGCACCGAGGAAATCGTGCGGCAGGATGTGTCCAGTGTGGCCGTGGGCTGTCCCTTCTGCCTGACCATGGTGGAAGACGGCATGAAGGAACTCGGGAAGGAAGAAGAGATCAAAACCCTGGATATTGCCGAAATCGTGGCCGCTCACATGGAATAATAAGAAAGCCCCTGCAGCTTGCTGCAGGGGCTTTTGCCAGAGGTAACGGATTTACATCCTAATCAAGAAGCCTTTTCCAACTTCACCGCACAGACCTTGAGTTCCGGAATCTTGGCAATGGGGTCGTACGCCGGATTCGTGAGTTTGTTCACGTTGGCTTCCTCAAAATGGAAGGGCATGAAAACCACGCCTTTTTCCACCCGCTCGGTGATCATGACCCGCGTCTCGATCTCTCCTCGGCGGGAGGATACCCTTACCCGTTGACCGTCCGCAATTTCCAGGGAACCGGCATCGGCCGGGTGAAGCTCCAGAAACCCTTCGGACACCTCAAAATCCAGGGCTTTTGAATTTCGGGTCATGGTACCGGTATGGTAATGGGCGTAGACCCGGCCGGTGGTCATCCAGAAGGGATAGTCCGCGTCCGTGACTTCGGCTGGTGCGCGATAGTCGATGGCATGGAACAGCCCCTTGCCCCGGGTGAAATTCCCGTTGCGATGCAGGTAGGGGGTTCCCGGGTGTTCCGCCGATGGGCAGGGCCACTGGAGGCCGTCGCCTTCCAGCCTGGCATAGCTGATCCCGGCATAGGACGGGGTGAGTTCGGCGATTTCACCGAAGATGGCCTCGGGTGAATCATAGTCCATGGCATAGCCGAACCGGTTGGAGATATCCTGGATGATCTCCCAGTCTTGGCGGGATTCGCCGACCGGTTCGATGGCCTTTCTGACCCGCATTACCCGCCTTTCGGTATTGACAAAGGTCCCGTCCTTTTCGGCAAAGGAAACCCCGGGCAGGACCACATCGGCCAGCTTGGCGGTGGGGGTGAGGAAGATATCCTGGACAATGAGAAGTTCGATCTTTTCAAGGGCGGCCACCACATGATCGGCATCCGGGTCCGACACCACCGGGTTTTCGCCCATGATCCACAGGGCTTTGACTTCATCCTTTTCCACGCCGCTGAACATTTCCGGAATAGTCAGGCCAATCTGGGTCGGCAGCTGGTCAACGCCCCAGGCATCCGCAAATTTGCGATTGGCGTCCCCCAGGGTGACTGGCTGGTAACCGGAATAGACATTGGGCAGGCCGCCCATGTCGCAGGCTCCCTGGACATTGTTCTGGCCGCGCAGGGGATTGACACCGGTACCCGGTTTGCCGATATTGCCGGTCAGCATGGCCAGGTTGGCCAGCGACTTGACGTTATCCACACCGGACGTGTGCTGGGTGATGCCCATGCAATAGACGATGGAAGCTTTCCCGGCCTGCGCATAGGCCAGGGCCAGCGCTTCGATGTCCTCGGCGGGCACCCCGGTGATATTGGCCACGGCGTCCAGGTTGACCGTTTCAATCTGGCTTTTGAAAGCCTCAAAGTCTTCGGTCTTCTCCTGGATAAATGCCTGGTCTTCAAGTCCCTGGTCCAGGATCACCCGCATCATACCGTTGAGCAGGGCGACGTCGGTGCCGGGTTTGTGGCGGACATACAGATGGGCCAAGTCCGCGATCTGGTTCTTGCGCGGATCCGCCACGATGACCTTGGCCCCCTTTTCCTTGGCCCTGAATATCCGGGTGGCCACCAGGGGATGGGCGGTGGTCGTATTGGATCCGATGATGAAAATGGTATCCGTCTCTTCCAGTTCGGATACTGCATTGGTCATGGCTCCACTACCGAAAGCGGCGGCAAGACCTGCCACCGTGGAAGAATGTCAGAGTCGGGCGCAGTGGTCGATACTGTTGGTCCCCACACCCGCCCGGGCAAATTTCTGCATGAGAAAATTCTCCTCGTTGGTGACCTTGGCTGAGGCGAAAAATCCCATGGCATCCGGACCGCTGGTTTTGTGGATCTCTTTGAGGCGGGTGGCGGTAAAGTCCAGGGCTTCGTCCCAGGAGACTTCCACAAGCTCCCCGTTCTTTCTTAAAAGCGGCTTCTGCAGCCGTCTTTCCGACTGGACAAAGGCATGGACATTCCATCCCTTGATGCAGAGTTTGCCTTCATTGACGGGGCTGGTTTTGCAGGGGATGGTCCCGCTCAAGCGTCCGTCTATGGACTCCAGAAAGAGATTGCATCCGCAGCCACAATACGTACAGGTTGTCAGGGTATTCCTGTAATCCATGATCTTTCCTTTTAAAATTACGGTCTCACTTCTCAGGCGATGGGCCCATCACGCTCAAGGGCGATTTTTCATCTCTGTTGATGCCCGAGGTATACCCGAATTCGGCATTCATGATAACGGCCGTCTTTTTATACAAAAGCCGCAGGGGAATATCCGCCGGGCAGGCTTCATCACATAACCCGCAATCGATACAGCGGTCGGCCATGTGCATGGCCCGGGTCAGATGAAACGTCGGGATGTCTACGGGCAGGTCTCCCTTGGAAACAAGAGATTCGCATTCCAGGCTGCACTCTTTGCAGAAACACATGGGGCAGATATCCCGGCATCCGTAGCATTTGACGCACTTGGCAAACTGGTCCCGCCAGAAGATGAACCGCTCAGGCTGCGCTTTTTCCTCAGCCTCCCGGACCTGCTTCTGATCGATGCCGTCTGATTTTTCCCCGGCGACCATCTCATCCGGCCACGGCTTGTTGCATTCACACTGCAGGGCAAGGTCCGGGGGACAGGCGAACCCGATGGGGACGACTTTGTCCTCTTCCAGCTGCTTCAACCGATACAGACCGTAAAGCCCTCTTTCATCGCAGCCCCGCACCAGGACGCCGAACACGTCGTCCGGAAATTGCCTGGCCAGGGTGATCAGCACCTGGTTCAGGGGGTATCTGGCATCCCCGGCACCTTCCCGATCGCCAAGACTCAACTTATCCAGGTCATCGCCCTTTTTAAGCAGGCACGGCGCCACATGGCCGTTGACCTGGACCAGGGCCACAACGCCCTTGACGGCCCCTTCGGAAAGCAGTTCGCTGATTTTCTGTTTCACTTGATCAATCATAAACGCACCTTATCTAAGCAGTCATTTTGGCCTGTTCTGTTTTCAATGGTGAAGGGCCCAACGTTTTCAATACATCTACAAACTCACGGACTTCATCGATGAATTCCGGCGCTTCGGCCGAGGAGACCCACCGGGCCCGCAGCCGCTCTTTTTCGACGCCGCAGAAATCAAGCATCTGAGACAGAACGGCAACCCGTTTTTCGGTGGAATAATTACCGTAGAGATAGTTGCATTCACCCTTGTGACAACCACCTATAAAAACGCCGTCCACACCCTGCTCAAAGGCCTTCAGGACATGATGGGGAGACACGCTCCCGGAACATGTGACCCGAATAACCCGCATATTCGACGGATACTGCATACGACTAACCCCAGCCAGGTCAGCAGCGGCATACGCTCACCAGTTGCATAAAAATGCAAGCACATGGGGTTCAAAATTGGTGTCACTCATTGCCTTGTTTCCTTATCAAAAGATTCTTGATCCAATCATTCGCTAGGCCGCCCCAATCTGGGCCAATATCTGGTCAGGTTTATAGCCCAGGAGATTGGCGCAGTGGCACGGACAGGCGGAAGCACAGGTTCCGCATCCCTTGCACAGGATCTGGTTCACCACGCAGACCCGCTTTTCTTCGTTGTAGGTGATCGCCTCATAGGGACACAGCGGCATGCAGGTCTGGCATCCCACACAGGTGCTGTAATTGATTTTGGCCACGGTACCCGCGGTGGTGACCGTATCTTTGGCCAGCAGCGTCAGGACCCTTCCGGCTGCGCCGTAGGCCTGGTTGATCGTTTCCGGGATATGTTTGGGGTAGTGGGCCGTACCGCATAAGAACACCCCATCCGTGGCAAACTCAACCGGCCTGAGTTTGACATGGGCTTCCTTGAAAAACTGGTCCTCGCTTACCGCGGCTTTGAACATACCGGCGATTTCAAGCGTGGCTTTGGCCGGGATGACCGCGGCTGCCAGGGACAGGACATCCGCATCCAGTTCCAGCCGCATGCCCAGGATCGAATCGGGTACGGTCACCCGGATCATGTCCTTACCGCCCTCTTTCACCTCTTCGACCTGGGGTGCGTCCTCCGGGGTATACCGTATGAACTGCACCCCGAGTTCCATGGCCTCCCGGTAGGCATCCTCTCGGAAGCCGTAAGTACGGACATCGCGGAACAGCACATAGATCCGCATATCCGGATTGAGCTTTTTCAGCTTGAGGGCATTTTTCACCGCATGGCCGCAGCAGACCCGGGAACAATAATTGCGCTCCTCATTGCGGCTACCCACGCACTGGATCATGACCAGGCTTTCCGCATTGAGAACGGCCTCATTGTCTTTGGCGATCTCTTCCCCCAGTTCCATATGGGTAAAGACGTTTTCATTCTGGCCATAGAGGTATTCGGTGGGTTTATACTCTTCGGCCCCGATGGCCAGAACCGAAGCCCCGTGCTGGATCTTTTTCAGTCGCCCTTCGGAGGCCACTGTAGTAGTAAAATTTCCGAGATAGCCGTCCACGTCCTGGATCACCGCATCGTGCGATACATGGATGTTGGGATTCTGGTAGACCTCCCGGATCAGGTTGTCCAGATAGGCCTGGACATCCAGGCCTTCCAAGGTCGTGTGCAGCCTCCGGACCATGCCGCCCAGGTCTTTATTCTTTTCCACGAGGTGGACTTCGTGGCCCTGTTTGGCGATGGAGAGCGCGGCCGTCATGCCGCCGATCCCGCCGCCGACCACCAGAGCGGCCTTGTTGACCGGCAGATCGAACTCCTTCAGGGGTTTCAGTTCACCGGCCCGGGCAACGGACATCCGGATGATATCGCGGGCCTTTGCGGTAGCCTCATCCTTCTGCTTGGCATGCACCCAGGAGCAATGTTCGCGGATATTGGCCATATCCAGGTAATATTGATTAAGGCCGGCCTCCCGGAGGGTATCCTGGAACAGGGGCTCCAGGGTCCTGGGGGAGCAAGCGGCAATCACCACCCGGTTGAACCCTTTTTCAAGGGCCAGTTCGGTGATCTCCTTGGCCGAATTGGTGGCGCATGAAAAGAGCTGCTCGGTCGCATACACGACATTCGGCAGGGTCTTAACATATTCAACTGTGGACGGTACATTGACCACGCTGCCGATATTGGCCCCGCAATGGCAGACAAAGACACCAATTTTTGGCTCTTCCTGGGAAACATCGCGCTCGTCTGGATAGACTCGCTCCTTGGCCAGCTTCCCTCGCCTGTAGTCCAGCAGTTCGCCGGTCTGGGAGCCCGCCCCGCTGGCGGTGAAGACCGACTCCGGGATGTCGGTCGGGCCCTGGAAAGCACCGCTGACAAAAATACCGGGCTGGTTGGTCTTGACGGGATTGGACGCGTCTGCTTTGGCAAATCCATGCGCATTAAGATCGATACCGAATTTTTCCGAGATCTCCTTGTAGGCCTGCGGCGGATTCAGCCCCACCGACAGCACCACCATATCGAATTCTGCTCTTTTAACGCCCTCATCGGTAGTGGCATAACGTACCACCACGTTTTTAGTTTCAGGATTCTCTTTTTCGATGGCTGCGTAGCTGCGGATGAATTCAACACCGGGCAACTGCTCGGCCCTTTGAAAGAAGCGTTCAAAATCCTTGCCGAAGGCCCGAATGTCATTATGGAACACGGTGCACTCAACATCATCGTAGTGGTGCTTGGTCAGAATCACCTGCTTCTGGGTATAAGTACAGCAGACCCCGGAGCAGTAACTGTTATCGCCTTCGGTCACCCGCCGGGACCCGACGCATTGAATCCAGGCTATCTTTTTAGGATGTTCTAGGTCAGACGTCCTTTTTACCTCCCCCTCAAAAGGACCGGTGGAGGATAAAAGCCGTTCATAGTCCATACTGGTCACGACGTTTTTATACTGGGTATACCCGTACTCTTCCCTGACGGAAGGATCAAACGGCGTAATCCCGGCGGAGAGGATAATTGCACCGACATTGATGGTTGCTTTGGTGGGCTTCTGCCTGAAATCGATCGCCCCGGCCTGGCAAACACCCCGGCAGATGTCACATTTATCCTCCTTGAGCCGCAGGCAGGAGTCGTCAATGTAGGCCACAAGCGGTATGGCCTGGGAAAAATAGACATGCACCGCTTTGTTCATGGATATCTCCTGATTGAATTTATCAGGATACTCCACGGGACAATATTCGACACAGGTGGTGCATCCCGTGCACTTGTCCTCGATGATGTAGCGCGGTCTCGTTTGCAGGGTGACCTGGAAATCACCAACCTCGCCTTCCACAGTATCCACTTCTGTAAATGTGAGAACCTCTATATTCGGATGCCGGCCGACCTCGACCAGTTTAGGAGAGAGAATTCACATCGAGCAGTCGTTGGTGGGAAAGGTCTTGTCCAGCTGGGCCATATGGCCGCCGATGCTGGGCCCTTTCTCTACCAGGTATACCTTGAAGCCGGCAGTGGCCAGGTCAAGAGACGCCTGGATACCACTGACCCCTCCGCCGACAACCACTACATCTCCAAAATTTTTTTCGCCAAGCTTTCCGGAAAATTCTTGGATTACTTCGTTTGGCAGTACGTCTTTAGCCACTTTCTTTCTCCTCGTCCTGTTCAGCGGGTTGCAGCAAATCGTTGATAATTTCCGCGATGTCCCTGACTTCGATCACGTCCTCATACTCAAGGTTCAGGCGGCTTTCTTCAAAGTTGGTAATGCAATAGGGGCAGGCCGTGGCCAGCACCTGGACACCGGCTGCCTGGGCCTGTTTCAGACGGATATCGGAAAACCGCTCTTCCTGGGGCGTATCCATCCAGATCCGGCCGCCGCCGCCGCCGCAGCAGAGACTGCGCCGGCCGAAGTCCTCCATTTCAATATATTCCAGGCCGGTCGCAAGGCCCAGCAGGCTCCGGGGATCGTCATACACATCATTGTGGCGGCCCAGGTAGCAGGGATCATGATAGGTCACCTTCAGGGGATATTCGCCTTTGAGCTCCAACCGTCCCGAATTGATCAGCTCCAGGATAAACTGGCTCATGTGCTGGACTTCGAAATTCACCATGAATTCGGGATATTCATTTTTAAATGTGTGGTAGCAGTGCGGGGAGGAAACGATAATCTTGCGAACCCCATGGTCAATAAAGGTCTTGATATTCTCCTTGGCCAGGTTGCGAAAGACCTCTTCGGCGCCGGTCTTGCGGATGCTCTCGCCGCAGCAGCTTTCCTGCTCGCCCAGGATACCGAAGGCCACGCCGGCGGTATTGAGGATATTGGCCGTGGCCACCGCCACCTTTTTCATCCGGGGGTCATAGCTCAGGTAACAGCCGACAAAATAGAGGACCTCCATGTCTTCGGTATAGGGTTTTACCGGCAGGCCCTGGGCCCATTCCGCGCGTTTGCCGCGCTCGCCCTGCAGGGGATTGCCCTCGGAGATAATGCTGGCCCGGGCCGTCCGGGCGCTGCGCACGGCGGTAGGGAAAAGTTCGTATTCGGCGGCTACCCGGCGCAGCGCGACACTGACGTCGATCTGCTTGACGCCGCGGGGGCACTGCTGGGGGCAGGTCCCGCAGGTGGTGCAGCGCCAGATATCCTCACCTTCGACCTCACTGAGGCCAAAGGCGGCCTCGCGGATGAGTTTGCGCATGCTGAACTGCCGGACCCGGTTCCAGGGACAGACTGCATCACACATGCCGCACTGAAAACACATCTTGACGATTTCACCACCGGCCTCATTGATCTCATCGATAACTTCTATAAAGGGAGCGACTGTTTCCACTTTCTTGACTCTTCCTTTTCTTTGACTTGATACTTAGTCTTGCGCCTGCAGGCGGGCCACGGCATCCATCAGCTTATCCAGCCCGTAGCGGTCCGCCAGCGATTCCAGGCCCATTTCCAGCTCTTCCAGGGCCACTTCTTCTTCATCCATCTCAACTTCGCGCTCTTCGAGAATCAGGGCGTCGGCGCCGCACCATTTAACGCACAAAGGTTCATCTTCGCCCTCACACATATCGCATTTCAGCGGCAGGCCGGAATCGGGTTCCTTGAACTCTTCCCGGGACGGACAGGACGCCCGGCAAAAGGCGCACTCGTCGTACTCCTTGCCGTCAATGGTGTATTTGTCCCGCCCGGCACATTCGGCCACGGCATAGTCGCCCGCATAAACCGGCACGTAAATATCGGCCAGCGGGTCGCGGATCACCCGGATGCGGGACCGCGCCGGATTGTTGCTGCTGTATTTCGGTGCAGCGTGGAAGGCAGAGCAGATAACCTCGCAGGCCTTGCAGCCGTCGCATTTATCCACGTCGATTCTGATGGTCTTGATGATTTTGGTTTTCTTTTTACCGGTCAAGGTTCGGGTCCTCCACTCGCTGTCAAAGCCCCATGGGGGCTATTGGCTTTTAGCATTTAACCGTTAGCCCTTATTCTAACAGCCAATGCCTAATTGCTCATTTTAGGCTGTCGTTTCGGCCTTATCATCTGCAGTCAAAATACCCCTGGCAATGAATTCGGCGCTCACGTAATCCAGTTCAAGCTCGTTCAGCGTGTCCAGCGTCGGAATGCCGTCATCGTTCCACCCCTTCATGGCGTAGTAGGAATCGAGCAGTTCCTTTTCTAACTCCGGAAAGCGCTTTTTCCAATGGTTTGCCGGCGGCGCCTCATCCTTGCGCCGCATGCCGCATCGGATGTTGACGCACCGCACCAGGGTCCGGTAGCGCTTGGCTGCCAGGGTTAATTTCTCTTGATCCATCTCGATACCGGCCCCGGCAGTTATGAATTTGGGATAGTTGTGGATATGGTATGGCGGCTTGAGCGGGAACGACGACAAGCCGGCGCACATGCCCAGGGCGTCGTCGATGTAGTGCATCATCTCCATCCAGTCCACGATATCACAGGTCATCTCCACGGTCGGGTAATAGGGAATCGAGTTCTCCCCGCGCAGTTCCCAGTCGATGAAATATTGTTTGAACTTTTCATGGGGGACCTGGATCCAGTCCTCCGTGAATTTGATCCGATGCTCTTTCTTGGGAAAGGGCGCTTGCGGGAACTGGCCTTCGATCTGGGTGATGTTGATCTTCTCCCCGGTGGAATACATGAGGAAATAGATGGGGTTGAGCATGGACAGCTTGAGCGGCAGCTGTTCGTGCTTCTTGATGTTGTTGTGGGCGTAATCCTCGGCCCCCTTGCCGATCTTCTTGGCCGCCCAGTAGGTGCCTTCGGCCAGCACGTCCCCGATGCCCTCCCGCTTCACGATCATGTCCAGCAGGTAGAAAAACCGCCCTTCGTTGTCCTCGGGCAGGTCAGGGAAATCGCTCTCTGCGAGAATCCCGTTTTCCAGCAACTCCAGGGCAAAGGCCATGACCTGTGGTGCGGAGAACCCGTCCAGGCCGTACTCGGTGGCCTTCTGGGCGATCTTGAGGCCGAAATCCAGGTCGCTGTAAGCGGCCATGGTGTACGTGAGCTTGGTAAAGCACTTCATCATGTAGGTCGGATAGCCCTTCGGTGTAATGGTGGCGCCGCACTTCATGGGACAGTTGAAACAGCTAATCAGGCGTGTGCGGGCTTTCTCCATGGTTTCGGTCCACTCGCGGGCGATCTCTTCGGTCCAAAATCCCTTGAGCCGGGTACGGGAGTTGCCCCACATGAAATTCTCGGTATGCCATTTTTCGTCATGGACCTTCATCTCCTGGGGCGAACCAAGCCCGGCCAGAATGGGCATGACCCCCGGAATCGGGTTGTCGTTGCGGAATTTGATATATTCGTGCACCTCATTGCACAATCCGATGAACTTTTCCGGATCGGCCATGTTGACATCCTGGGTGCCACGTACGACAACGGCTTTGACGTTTTTATCGCCCATAACCGCCCCCAGACCGCCGCGACTGGCACTGGAGCGTCCCTGTTCGATGGATGCGTAAAAGATCCGGTTCTCACCGCCCAGGCCGATGGCCGCCACCTGGGCCTTGGGCTCGTCCAGCTCTTCGCGAATCAGTCCCGCCACCTCGATGGACCCTTTGCCCGCCAGGTGGGTGGCGTCCCGAATCTCCACCTTGTCATTATGGATCCAGATGTATACCAGCTTGGAGACTTGCCCCGCAGGACCACCTTGTCGTATCCGGCATATTTCAATTCCGGAGCCCAGAATCCGCCCATCATGGAAAAGGCCATCAAGCGGGTCTGGGGCGAGATAGTCGACACGATGGTCCGGTTGCAGCCGGTGGCCGGCGTCCCGCACAGCAGACCGGCGCCGAAGATCAGCAGGTTTTCCTCCGAAAAAGGCTCGACTTCCGGCGGCACCCGGTCCCACAGGATCTTGGCATTGGTTCCCAGTCCGCCCAGGTAAAGCTCTGTATCCCGCGGGTCGGTCGCAACTTTTTCAATGTTTCCGCGGGTTAAATCAATTTCCAAGTTAAACCCAGTCTCTGCGTACCTCATTTTTTTCCCCTTGTTGGCTGAATCCTTGACGTGCTGAATGGTTCAATTTGGCCCATTGTTTTCTAAGGCCTTGATTTTGTAAAAAAACATTCTTGAAAGTGGGTTCTTGAGAAAAATCCCCGTTCCAATGGTACAATGTGATCATTATTTAGCTACATCGTAACTACAAGTCAAGGGAAAAGTAGGATGGTTTTCAATGGTTTTTTTGTAGACCAAGTCCGGGCTTGAAGCATCGATCACCCTAATATTTCTAACTTTATAGACCAAGTTCAGGGTCCGGATGGGAATTGAAGGTCGGGAAACCAGACCATAGACAGCTGCGCAGCGCTTTCCCATTCTGGAATTTCGGGTTCTAGGGGGCATTACCTCTTAAGCGTCCTACATACAGGCGGGACAAACACTGCAGTACCTGCAGGAGCCAAACAGCTTCCAATGGGCCCATCCATGGTGTCGCCGGCCGCCGTTAGACCGAAAGCCGACCCCAAGGCTCCCCTTTCTGTACCTGCAGCCCTCCCGGGTGGCACTGTTTTCCTTAAGGAATCCGCAAAATTCCAGTTAATGGCAGCTTCCGGTAACCTTATCGAATTATTAGTTGAATAAATAGAACTTTAATCGGTGGGAGGGGTGGTGGAGGGTGCCGAGTTTAGAGGTAAAGTGGACCGAGCAGCACCAGCGCCAGTATCTGCTGCGCTGTCATGGCTTGATCGAAAATGGCCACTTCATCAATCCGACCGTTGAATGAGCGGTACACATCCAGCCGCGAGAGATCACCGGAGTCGTTACGGTTGTATTTTAGCGAACCGCCGATCACAATGGCCTCCTGATTGCCTGCCATGCCGCCTGTATAACAATTGTTGCCGACTTCCTGGCCGTTGAGATAGAGGTGCATGCCATCGTCTCCGAACGTGAATGCCAGGTGGTACCAGGTGTATTTACTGATCAGTTTGGCGGTCTTGATGTAGTAGCTTTTGTGGGTACTCTGCAGCCGGACTTCCAGTCGGGAACCGTCTAGGCTGATGTCGATGTGCCCGCCGGAACGATACCCCGAGTGATCTTTGGAAAACAGGGACTGGTCGCCTTTGGTGGAATCGGTCTGGAACCAGAACTGAATGGTGCCATTATCCAGCTCGAAGGCGCTGTCGTGGTTCATGGCCATGTATTCGTTGTTTTTACCGTGAAAATCGGCCGAGGTGCCCGTGCAGTAGAATGCCTCCGCCCCGGGGGCGCTCATGTCCACATTTCCGAAGACCGCGGCATTCCGGGACTCGCCCATCATGTCGTGGACGATGTTACCGGCAGTCTCGTTGAAATTCCAGTAGGCCAATGGTTCCGGGCTGTCGTCGGGCGGCTGGGGCAGAGGATAGGTATAGCCGGCAACTGCGTAATCCCGATCCGGGCCGTCTATAATGTATTCGACATTGCCCTGGTGGGATCCGTAGTGGTGATCATCGTCGCAGTCGTCGTCATCGTCCCAATCGTCATCGTCGTCCCAATCATCATCGTCCTCATCATCATCCCAGTCATCATCGTCGTCTTGGCCGTGCCGCCATCCATGGTGATCCCAGTCATCGTCATCGTCGAGGTGCTCCCAGCAGTGGCCGTGATGGTGATGATGATGGGGGATATGCTCAAGTTCGATGCGGGTGCCGCTTTCTGGTCCCAGCGGCCGTGACCCGACGTAGGTATCGGTTCCCGCACCCATGTCGATGTAAAGGGTTTCCACACCGGGAAAGTGCAGGCCGTAGACCCAGATGACATCGTCACCGCCGTCGGTATTGATCAGGACAATCTCGGCGTCGGCCAGGGACAGCAAGAACGGAACCCCGTTCATCCGCCCCACGCCGGTGGTGAGATCCGGGGTCAAATACACTTCGAGATGGTCGCCGCCGCTGCCGGTATAGACAAAGATGTGATCGTGGTGCCCGGAACCGGCATCGATGACCGCGCGGCCACCGGTGTCGATCCATACAATCTGGTCGTCGCCGCTATCGCCGAAAATGGTGTCATCGCCGCCACCGCCGTAAATCAGGTCATCACTGCTGCCGCCTTCGATCCAGTCGGCCCCCAGGCCGCCGATGATGGTATCGCGGCCGCTGCCGCCCAGGATCCGGTCGTCCTCATCATTTCCAACAAGCAGGTCATCGCCGCCACGGCCTTCTAATACGTCATTGCCGCCTCCCCCATGGAACTCGGTGCGGCTGTCGTCGCCGATCAGCACATCGTCATAATCCGTGCCGATGGCACCGTCGATGCTGCTGCGCAACTCATCCCGGCCGCCCAGGCCGTCCGTGCTCCAGCCGTTGCCGCCGCAGGTGATGGTCACCTCGACACCGGTCAAGGCACCCGGGAAGAAGAGCAGGTCTTCACCGCTGCCGCCTTCGATGCGGTCATTGCCCGCTTCGCCGGCCAGCAGGTCGTCGCCCTTATCACCGTAAAGCTTGTCCGCTCCAGAGCCACCATACAGCGTGTCATCGTCGTTATCGCCGCGCAGATAATCGTCGCCGGCCTCACCGTAGATCTCGTCATCCCCGGAACCGCCGTAAATCTTATCGTCGTCTGCAGCACCGTAGAGAACGTCATCA
>Ga0056121_1000025_pt1 | contig 108431 bp, 90 predicted proteins | sample WorMetHEROISLAND_FD_83872 | JGI IMG/M metagenome (GOLD analysis project Ga0056121, IMG submission 83872) | Marine gutless worms symbiont microbial communities from Max Planck institute for Marine Microbiology, Germany - Olavius sp. 1 HERON ISLAND ...
GTGCGTTTTTCGTGGCCGATGGTATACGGAGACGGCGCGTGCCATTTCCAGTGGGCGGTTTTCAGGATTGCCTCGCCCTCTTTCTGGTGACAGGAGAGGCAGTTGCGGGTGACATCCAGAGCATCCACGGAGCCCTTCAGTTTTACCAATTGGTTGTGGTTGGGCACCTTTTTTGCGTGGCAGGCAAGGCAATCGGTAGGTGCCCGTGTGTCCAGCGTTCGGGCGACTGGGCCTCTGACCATGGCACTGTAAAGGACTGGTCCGCGGGCATGGGGCACCTGTTCCGACTCCTGGTGGCAGTCCATGCACAACTGATGGTAAGCGCCCTTCAGTCCCGGGGTGTGCAAATTTTTCGGGTCGAAGGGTTTGTCATGGCAAGCGGCGCAGGATGTCGGTTCCTCCGCGCGCTGGCGCAAGGCGGCCATGGTGACGGGTTCACCGTACCGGTCACCCTCCTCACGCGGGCGCCGGTGATGGCAGATGGTGCAGTCTTCGAGTACATTGGCATGTTTGCCGTGCATGAAACGCACCGGTTCATACAAATCGCTGTAGGCGTTGATAACCGGATGGTTGATCACTTTCAAGCGGGGCGCATCGGCAATGTTGGGCGTCACTTCGGATTCCAGCGGGATCTGGACCATTGCAACTTGGGGCGTGCTTTCCGCATTGGCCAGGTTCGGTGACCAGGCCCACAGTCCCAGGGTAACCAACGCCAATAGCGCGGTAGACATTTTTTTGGGATCCGCTCCCAGAACTGGAAAGATGAAGACCATCACGCGGTAAATAAACATGAGGGTGGCAATGAGTCCGATGGTGATAAAAATTTCACCCAGGGCCGGAAAGTAGGGCTCCAGTTTATAAGGCGGCGTGTATGCGACGATGAAGACATTGATGCGGTTGAGCAGAATGCCCAACACAAAGATGAGTGCCGCAAAGAAAAGCCAGCCCGGTGACCGGCGGACCTTGCGAAACAGCAGCAGAACAAATGGCAGGACCACCCCGACGATCAGTTCAACCAAAAAAGCATTGGTCTGGTAGGTACCGTCCAACAGATAGACCCAGGTCCCGCGAACCAGCAGGTCCCCGATCTTGAATGCCAAATAGGTACCCATGAGAATCGGCATGTAGCGGGCCAGGGGGGTCAGCACTTCCATTTCCGGTTGGCGATCGAAGGACTTGGCCACGATAATCGATTCCACGGTCACCATGGGATATCCGGCCGCAAAGGCCGAAAAGAGAAACAGGAGCGGCAGGATCGGTGTATACCAGAGCGGGTGAATTTTGTAGGGGGCAATCATCATGAGCGATCCCAGGCTCGACTGGTGCAGACACGACAGCACGATACCCCCTATGATGAAGATAAACATGACCTTCGCCAGGATCCGGTCGGCCACATCCAGCAGTTTTTCGACCATGGCGTTGAGGCCGGCCAGGGGGCCGGGCAGGTTGACGCGACCCTTGAATCGCTCCGCTACGACGGGGATGAATTCAATGTAGAGAACGTGCAGGTAAATCATCACGCACATGGCCACTTCAAAGAGGACCGAATTTCCGTTGTGATTGAATATCGGACTGGTAATGTTCCAATAGCGGCCGATGTCCACCATGAGACCCAGTACGACGAAGGTGTAGCCTAACATGGCCGTCAACAGGGCCGGCCGGATGACCGCATGAAACTGGTCCCGGTTGAACACATAGGCAATGGCGCCGGTGGTGAATCCGCCGGCCGCCAGGGCTACGCCCGAGGCGACATCGACCGCTACCCAAAGGCCCCAGGGAAACTGGTTGCTCAGGTTGGACACGGTCCCGATGCCGAACAGGAAACGGCCGGCGGCGAAGGCCGCGCCTACCACCATCAGGCCCAGCATCACCATCACGCCCGGGGTGAGGAATTTTTCATCGACCGGGGCCGCGTTTTCATGCATGTTCATGAGATCCCTCCTTTCGGCGTGCTTTCCGGTTCGGCATCGTCGGGACCGGTCTGATCAGGAGATGATGCCGGGTGGGTCGCTTCATGCCGGGTTTCTTTCAAGAAGCCGGTCAGCCACATGGTGCCACCGAGCACGGCGTAAAGACCGATGGGGGCCGCAAAGTACTGAAACAGGCCGTGCTGGATGGCTTCGGTCAGTCGTGGCGGGGCCTTGGCACCCAGTTTCGGGAACCCGATGGTTTCAAAGGGCTCGGAGGAGAGGTAGAGCCACGAGGTCCCCCCAACCTCATGCTCGCCGTAGATGTGGTCCACGTATTTGCCCGGGTTGTTCTTCATCTTCCAACGGGCCAGATCCAAAAGGTCGGCCTTCCTGCCAAAGGTCATCACCTCGCGCGGGCACACCTGGGCGCAGGCTGGTAGACCGCCGCCGGACACATATTCGAAGCAAAACGTGCATTTTCTCACCTGGGGAGTCAGGGGTTCGTCATATTCATAGGCCGGCACCTGGAAGGGACACGCCACCATGCAGTAACGGCAGCCAATACATTTGGCCGCATCGTACGTCACCATGCCGTTGGGTTGTTTTATCAGGGCACCCACGATACAGGCTGAAACACACGAGGGGTCGCTGCAGTGCATGCACTGAAACTTGACGAACGTGGGCCGTTGGCGCCAGGTCAGCGTGCCGATATTTTTGGGATAGTACTTGTTGATCACGGTGTAGGACGTTTCGTCCATACGCCTTTCGTTTTCGAGAACCGTCATTTCCTCGAAAGATTCTTCCGGTTCCGGGAGGCCGAATCTCATGTTGCAAGCCTGTTCGCATTTGCGGCAACCCACACAGAGGGTCGTATCCACCAGGCAACCGTACTCCGCATCATGCGATTCCGGTTGAGCGGCGACGGCTGCCTTCGGATTGACCACCATCCCCGCTCCAGCTGCCCCGACAATTTTAAAAAAACTTCGCCGACTAAGCTTCATTTTTCTTCCTCCAGATCATTTGCCTTGGCCTGTCTCGGCCCCGGCAATCATCACCTTTTATCCACGCTAATGAGGATATGACCGTGGTGCTCTTTTAATTTGGCCTGCAAGTTACCAGCGCGGTTTATGACCAGCATAAGGGTCCCTGCGATTTCCGGATCGTTTAAAATAATCTTCAGCGTGTCTCCTTTTTCCATGCTGTGGATCTCACGGTTGCATTGCAGTAGCGATCCGGGCCAGTCGACATTGGTTAGGCTCAATTTGGATGTTGACGGCATGTCGGCTCCTTAACAGAGATCACATGCCTGTATTGCGCAAAACGTGTGCCGGAGATCATTGGGAGGGAATATTTCCGTTAGTAACTGATATTAATGAAAATTAGGTATGGCAGTCCAATTGGCTTGCCAAAATCAGGTCGACATAGTATTTAAACAATTGTTTAACTGTTTAAACAGTTGTTGTTGTTTCGCGGGTAGATAGGAACCGATACGGACGGGTCATGGGGGAAAGGTAGTCATGAACACTGCGCGCATTACCAATTACTGGAAACGGATTATTGATACCATGAATGATGGGTTGATGCTTATCGGGCCCGAGGGGAATATCATTATGGTGAACCAGGCCTTCGAGCGCTTGACCGATTACACCCCGGAGGAGATCATTGGCCGCCATTGCACCGTCCTGGAGTGCGACGCCTGTGAGAAAGTGATTCAGAACGACGGTAAAACCCGCTGTGCGCTCTTTGAACGCGGCCATGAAGACATCAAGAGCTGCCGGTGTCTGATTCGCAAAAAGGATGGTGAATGGCTGCCGGCCCTCAAAAATGCTTCTGTTTTAAGGGACGATGATGACCTCCCCGTGGGGGTGGTGGAAACTATCTCAGACCTATCGGAACTTCACAAACTGGAAGAGGAAGTTGACCGTTTGACCCGGCGTATAGATTACGGAGAAGGGTTTCACGGGATGGTGGGGAAATCACCGGCCATGCAGAAGGTTTTCAGCTTGCTGGAGAAAAGTGCCCGTAGCGATGCACCGGTTGTCATCTACGGTGAAAGCGGCACCGGCAAGGAACTTGCCGCGCAGGCCATTCACGCCCTGGGGCCTCGCCGCCGGGCGCCGTTTATCCAGTTCAATTGCGCGGCCTTGAACGAAGCCCTCATCGAAAGCGAGCTTTTCGGGCATGCCAAAGGTTCTTTCACCGGGGCGTATCGCCATCACATCGGACGCTTCGAGGCGGCCCATGGCGGGGATATTTTCCTGGATGAAATCGGGGATGTGCCGCCTGCGGTGCAGGTCAAATTGCTGCGGGTCCTGGAGGCCCGGCAAATTGAGCGAGTGGGGGACCATTCACCCATCCCGGTGGATGTGCGCTTGATCATGGCCACCAACCGCAACCTGGAGGCACTGGTTACCGAAAAGAAATTCAGGGAGGATCTCTTTTTTCGCATCAACGTGTTTCCGATCTATCTGCCGCCCCTGAGAGCGCGCCGGGAGGACATCCCCCTGCTGATTGGTGCTTTCATCGAGCGGCTCTGTCATAAAACAGGGAAGTCCATCACCGGTTTATCAAACACCGCCATGCAGCTGATGATGGATTATTCTTGGCCGGGGAATGTGCGTGAATTGAAAAGTGCCCTGGATTATGCGTTCATCGTATCGGAGGATCGGACGATCCAGCCGGATGATCTTCCAGCCAGCATCCGGGTAGCCGAACCCGCTTCGGAAAGCCGCTCGCGGCCATCCGGCCTGCGCGGCTTAACTGGAAGCCGATGGCCGGAGTCTTCTCCTGATGAGCTTTCCACGGTGCCTGCCGAGAAAACTGCGCTTATCAATGCCCTGCGCGAAACCGGAGGCAACCAGACCCGTGCCGCACAGCTTTTGGGCATCAATAGGGTTACGGTCTGGAACCGGATGCGCAAGTATGGGATAAACTTGGAGAAAGAACTTAAGATATGACGAATGGCGGGTTTTGGCAATGCGGACTCGATGAATCTCGTGATTTCAGCCCAAAGCTGGCCATTCTCGTTCGCTTCTAATTGTCCAATTCACGATTCAGCCTCCGCGCCCAGGTAGCCTTGTCAACCTGCGGCGCTTCATAAGCGGTCATGCGGTCCAGCAGCGCAGCGGGGGTTGCCTCTACCAGGATCAGTTCGCGATGTTCGGGCTGGATAAACTGCTGGTCGGCCGTATGGTTGATAAACGCCAGAAGGCTGTCATAGTAACCGGTAACGTTTAAAAGCCCGCATGGTTTGGCATGAAATCCCAATTGGGCCCAGGTCAGAACTTCCACGAACTCCTCAAGGGTTCCCCAACCTCCCGGCAGGGCGATGAAGCCGTCGGCCATCTCCGCCATCAGCGCCTTGCGGGTATGCATGGAATCCACCACACGCAGATCGCTCAACCCGGTATGGGCGACTTCCATATCAGCAATGGCCTCAGGTATAATGCCGGTGACCCGGCCGCCGTTTTCGAGGACCGCATTGGCCAGTTGTCCCATCATACCCACATTGCCGCCGCCATAAACAAGCGTGAGCCCTCGATCAGCGAGCAGCACGCCCAGTTGTCTGGCTGAAGAGGCGTACTCTAGCCGGGCACCCGGGCTGGATCCACAGAAAACACAGATACTTTTCATCTCAATGCCGCTCCTTTTAAAGTCCTTACCGCAAGGAATTGCGAAACCTATATACTCCTGCGAAGTGTGTCAAGGGACCTGACCATCTTTTAGCTTGATCAAAGTGGTTTGAGAGCGTAAAAAATATCAGTATCAACCCGGCCCCCAAAATGATTCCGGAAGGAAGCTCTATGACCTCAGAATCCAGACTGGACAACATTCGTGCATATATCCAGAAAGATGCATTTGCCGATTTTCTCGGTGCTGAAGTAGAGATTCCCGCTCCCGGCCATAGCCGGGTCTCTTTGACGGTAACCGCAGATATGGTCAATTTTCACGGTATGACCCATGGGGGTCTGATTTTTACCCTGGGCGACATGGCTTTTGCGGCGGCCGGCAATTCCCACGGGCAGACCGCGGTGGCCTTGAATGTGAATATCTATTTTTTGAAAGCGTCCAAAGTGGGCGACCGCCTGGTTGCCGAGGCCCGCGAAGTCAACGCCGGCGGGCGGACGGCCCTTTATGAAATCAAGGTATACAACGAAGATACGGGAGACCTGATTGCCACCAGCCAGGACCTGGTGTACCGGAAGAAAGCGTGGTTTGTCCCGTAATGAAGATGCTGACGCCAAATCGAAATCGGGATCGAAATCGATGGCATTCGACCGAGGATAATTTGCAAAACCGAACCCCGAACTCGAACTCGAACTCGATATCGATTTTGATTATAACCTGAACTTTGGAACAATTATCCACGAAGGAGTGCGATCCATGCCTTACGAAAACCTGATCGTCGAAACCGGTGATAAATTTGTCGGTGCAATCACTCTGAACCGGCCGGACCAGATGAACACCTTTACCAGCGGCCTGGCCCAGGATCTGTATGATGCGTTATTGGAGATGGATAAAGATGACGCGGTACGGGTGATTCTGCTCAAGGGCGCCGGCCGCGCGTTTTGTGCCGGCATCGATGTAAACGAGCTCTTTGGAAAAACCGCCCAGGAGTACCGGGCCTGGATCGAACATATGGAGCGCCCCCTGGTTACGATTTCAAAACTAAGCAAGCCGGTGATCGCCCAGGTCCAGGGCGTGGCCGCGGCCAACGGCATGGGCCTGATGGCGGCCTGCGACCTGGCCATCGCTGCGCAAAACACCAAGATGGGGCTTACCGCCATCAATGTCGGTCTGAATTGTGTCGGTCCGGTCATTCCGGTCAGCAAATCCATCGGGCGCAAGAAAGCCATGGAACTGCTGCTCTACGGCGACCTGATCAAGGCCCCGGAAGCAATGGAAATGGGTCTGATCAACCGGGTGGTTCCCAAGGACGATCTGGAGCAGGAGGCCCTCGCCTGGGCAACGTCCCTGGCCAAGCGCAGCCCGGTGGCCTTACAGATTGCCAAGAAGGCCTACTACGCGGCCGAAGACATGAACTACGACAAACAGTTCGAATACATGAATGAAGCCTTTGCCCGGCTGTGTACGACCGAGGATGCCAAAGAAGGCGTTTCTGCGTTTTTTGAGAAACGCAAGCCGGAATGGAAGGGCTGCTAGTTCTTTATTGCACCGAGAGTGTAGGTCAAGCCCTTTGAAACACGCACCAGGGGAATTGGGCCACTTTCAACGCAGGAATATTGGCCTTGGCTCCCAGTATAATTTGCTTTAGCTGACATGCGATTTTAGGGAATCATAATTTTAGCAGACTGAATCTATTTGACATCCGACATGTCTGATAGTAAAAATTTTGTCAAATCTTGGCTGATCTTCGCCCTCAACCTCAAATCAATTTCTATCTTCAGTTACCTACTTTTAGTTATTCTCTTTGGCTAAGCCGGTTCTATACGAGTGGTACCTGCCGTAAAATCTAACAGCGTAAGTTCTCCCAGCTTTTTAAGACCCTAATTGGCTTTCACCCCAAGTCAGCGCATCATGAATTCAACAAACACCCACAGTGCCGATAACCACACGATGATCAACTGTCCGAACTGTGATCACTTGCAAGTTAACTCTGATGAATGCGCAAAGTGCGGTGTTATTTTCAGAAAATACATAAAGTCTCCCGGTAGTTTTTTCAGAAATGTATATAGTATAAAACGCTACTATTTGAATATTTTCCACAGGGCGACGATACTCAGTTTTTTAACGGGTGTATTTTTTTTCCTGACGAGGAATTATTGGCCGGGTGGGATTGAGATCGTGTCTGTTATTATTATCCTCTCTTTTGTATTTGGGACCGCCTTGCTGTTTGAATACCTATCTTACCTAAAATTCTCTATTCTATTGACTGACCGAGGGTTGAAGATCAGCAAGCAGCCATTTATCCGGTGGGAGCATATTTACCGTGTGGAATGGCATGCTGCATCTTATAAGGTGTCCGAAAATGATATATTTCCCAGAGATGCAAGTTGGTTTGAATTTTTCTACTATAATGTGCAAGAGAAGCGCGCCTGCAGGATGATTATTTCACACAAAGTAGATTTCATCTATGGCTTATATAGCGAAATTAAAAGAAGGATGCATGCATCTGACGAGTACCTCTATCTGCGCGAGATAAGTAGCCGGAAACTTATTGAATTTGGAATTTGGCTGGTTGTCGGCCTGGCCGGATTTATATATCTGACTTTAATAGAAGAACACGAAGAATTTGAGTCCGTCTTTATCAGCAATGTTGCCCACCACGATCCGCTATATGCAATCTCGGCCACGGGCTTGTTTTTGGCGCTAGGTGTTTTGTTAGCACTGCGAGCGCGCGAATAAGATGAGTCGCGCACCTTTAACATGCTGCTAAAGTTCCCTGTGGGGCACAGGTCTGAAAGATATGAGCTAGCGCCAGCCAGACAAAAGGCGCACGCTTTTAACGTTAAGCACTGCGACCATTGTTCCATGATGGGTTTTGGTTGGCACTAGACGCGGAATCTCGGTAAAAGTGCTTGGTCCGGATATGCCCAGCATAGCGTATCTCGGCAAAGCTGTGATAATGACGCGCTTTGCCAATTATTTTCCTACTTATAAAGGAATCAGTTCTTGTGTTCTTATATTTACCTGATATTCTAAAATATTAAGAGCCAAGATCCTGTCTGTCCGATATGGTAGTACAACCAACAGTCTCCTAAAATCCCTTTTTGCACTTGATCGCACATTTTGAGGCTTAAGTGTCGATGGCTAAAATGGTGTTTGTTCATTAAGGATTAGAAATTGAGATGGCAATAGATTTCTCCAATCTATATTCTTTTCCATTTATTTTTTCAGCACTGTGTATCTTTATTGTTTCGCAATATACCCTAGCCCGCCATAAGGCAAGGGGCGCCTGGTATCTATATCTTGTCTGCCTGGCTGCAGCTTTCTGGTCAGTCAGTGAAGGACTGCTTTATCTCGACTTTAGCCATGGCGAGAAAAAACTGTTAACCAAGTGTCAGTATTTTGGTATTGCACTTATTCCGCCGTTAACCCTCCTTTTTGTAATCACAGTCCTTGAAATCCGTCTCAAAATAATGAATCCACTGCGCGCGGTGCTTATCACCATCATTCCCCTGGTTATTGTGCTTGTATGGACAAACCCAATCCACCAATTGGTTTTTACCAATTACTACATTATCAATTCCGGAGATGTTGAAATGCTCGGGTTGCATCATGGTCTGATCTGGTGGCTCATCCTTGCATATCACTATTCGCTGGTATCAGTGGTCAGCGTTATCCTGATCTGGACGGCGTGCACCGCATCCGGGGTTAAACGCAGCCAAGCGCTGGGAATGTTGGCTGCGGTTGCATCTGTTTGGATTGCGAATGCCATCTATATTTCAGGCCACAGTCCGGTCCAGAATATGGATATAAGCCCGATCGCTTTTTCAGTAGTTGCCGGTTCCATGGCCTGGGCTTTTTTTCGGCATAATTTGCTGGACATACTTCCGGTTGCCAAGGCCGAAGTGTTCAGAGGCATGGACGATGCCATCCTTGTTTTTGATGAAAGCAACACCATCATCGATTTCAATGCTGCCGCCAAGGCGATACTGGGAACCGAAGTATCGGAAGATAACATTGAGCAAACCATGCAGGTCTTTGATAAATACCCGGCGTTGAGAAGTATTCTGAACAATATGAGGCGTAGCGAAGTGCCAATCCGTGTTGATGACCAGAAGCGAATTTATGATATTCGTGTCTCCAACCTACTTGAGCGCAATGGAGATACAATCGGGCGCATCATGGCCCTGCGCGATATCACCGCCCGCAAACGCGCTATTGAGACTATCCTGAAAAGTGAAGAGAAATTTAAGTTTCTGGCCGAAAACATGGCTGATATTGTCTGGACCCTTGATATGGATTTCAGCGCTACCTATGTTAGCCCATCCATCGAAAAGGTGCTTGGGTTCACAGCTGAAGAGCGTAAAAGACAAAAATTTGAGGAAATGGTCACACCCGAATCTCTGGAACGAATTATGGCGATGTTTTCGGCAGAGCTTCACCGTGATAAAATGGAAGACACCGATCCAGACCGAGCTGTCACTATAGATGTCGAGTACTACCATAAGAACGGTACCATTGTGTGGATGGAAAACATTGTGAAAGCGATAAGAAATCAAACGGGTTCAATTGTTGGAATGTATGGCTCTTCTCGCAATATTTCAGATCGCAAGAAAGCAGAAAAGGCTTTGCTATTAGAAAGGGACAAATTGCAAGCCGCAATGGTAAAAATCAATAAATTAAGTGGTATGCTTCCAATCTGCGCGCATTGTAAAAAAATCAGAGATGATGAAGGCTATTGGAACAAAATGGAATCATACATTCAAACCTACTCTGAGGCCGAGTTTAGTCACAGTATCTGCCCGGATTGTAGGAAGGACCTATACCCTAACTTGCGTGCCAAAAAATAGATCTATATTCAGAATCCGATAATTGCGGTTATGATTAAATGCTAAACAATGGGACATACACAGGAACAGATTCACTTCAATCGAAAAAAATGACTTGATGAAGGACTATAACCTATCTCAAAAAACGGATTTTGGTTCAAAATGACGCGAAGCAAATGCCTAACGTGGTGCAAGGCGGCCGCGAAAATCAACCCGGAGGAATAATATAGTATTTCGAGGACTTGATATGAGCGCCCAACGCCGAGTTTGGGCCAAAAGACTTTTTTGAGATGGGTTCTACTCACATGGCGATAAACTCAATGAATATTTAAGAAGAATGCGCATCGGGTTCAATATGTCTCTGGTGAGGACCCCCTTTCCCAGAATCTAAAGAAGCTACTTGCCGGTAGATGGAATATGATTACGCCGCGTTTGTGATCGGTTGACTTGGGGTAAAGAATCTTTCAATAGTCCTTTGTTTACTGACGCCTTTCTGTGGTACTTCAAATTTGGTCAGTCAGTTGTCGACCATTGCAGCCAGCTTAGGACACTGCGGCCACATCCACTGTCACTGAAAGTTCATGTCTACCGCCGCCTAACACCACCCCCCTTACCGGGGTAACATCACCGTAGTCGCGGCCCCAAGCCAGGGTAATGTGCCGCCCGTTTGGGATCAGGTTGTTGGTGGGGTCCAGGTCCACCCAACCGGCCTGCGGTACATAGAGGGAAAGCCAGGCATGCGATGCATCAGCCCCAATAAGCTTGGGCTTGCCGGGCGGGGGTTGGGTTTCCAGGTAACCGCTCACATAACGTGCGGCCAGCCCCAGGCTGCGCAGGCAGCTGATCGCCAGGTGGGCGAAGTCCTGGCACACGCCTTTGCGGTCACGCAAGACCTGTTCCACACCGGTTTCCACGGTAGTGGCCGCCTTGTCATACGTGAACTCGGTAAATATCCGCTCAATCAGGTCGAGGGCACCTTCCACAATGGGGCGCTGCGGAGGAAAAGAGTTGGCAGCGAAATCCCGGATGGCGGCGCTGACGGTGGTCAGGGGGCTGGCAAAAATGAACTGATAAGCCGCCAACTCCTCCGACAGGGTATGGCTGGCCAATTGATGGGCCACGGCCTCCCAGGGAGGCGTCGATTCGGCAGCCGGTGGGTTTGATGGCGAGGTGTCCACCTCGCTTATTGCGGTCATGGATAGTTCGGCATGGGGGTGTTGAACCATGAATGCCCTGACATCATTGCCGAAGTAATCGGTGCGGTTTTCCCAATACTGCGGTTCCGGCCGGATCTTCAGCTGGCTGCTGCCCACCTTCTGGGTTGCAGTGGCGCGGGGCGTCAACATCAACTCGTTTTGCGAGAGCGAGGCCGGCTCCGAATACCGATATTTGGTTTTATGTTCGATGCGGTATTTCATCATTCAGAGTCATTGCGTATCCCGGTAAAATGGGGCGTTTCAGGTACACGGGTCAGATAGTGAGCACTAATCTGTTCGGCGAACGCAGTTAATCGCCGGTCCATGGTTTCGAGAAACGTCAGGAGCGCTTTACGGCGCTCCTGGTCCGTTTGGCAGTCGACACCGCTCAGATCCAAAAGACGAACCGCGGTAAGCATCTCCAGGGCCAGCCGCTCTTCGGTGGTGGCGTAGCGCCGGTCGTCCGGTCGGGGCAGTGCTTCGACATGGTTGGCCATCTGGCTGCACTGGAAAGCCAGGGATTTTGGATTGCTCTCGTCCATCACCAAAAGGTCAAGCACCGGAGCCAGCTGAAAGGCCGTCCGGTAGCGGGCCCGGTAGGTCATGATGCTGTCGGCCACCTCCAGCAAAGCTTCGAGGGCGCTGCGTGATTCCCTGCAAACGAGCGGCAGGCCGATGCGGATCAGGTGTGTTTGGTTGATGGCCCGTTCCACGCGCCGGCCGATATCCATGAACCGCCAGCCCAGGCCGCGCGTCATGCTCTCCATGGCCAGACCACTGAAAGCGCTGAGCGTGAAAAGGGTCTCATCCAGCAACTCCAAGGGATCGTTGGCCGAGGCATCGGCAAACCCGTTCAAATGGTTGATCACCCGCCAGGAGTCGAGCGAGAGCCGATCCCGTACCCGCTTGGCCGCCTCCTGAACCCGCTTGAGGATAGCCACCACACTTCCGGACCGGTCTTGCCCAAAGAGCGCATCTTTCAAATGGGCCGACAGCTCCTGGTAGCGGGGGATGCCGTCTCGTCCCGCCGGCATGCGCGGAATGGTCTCTTCCGAACGCAGCAGATTCAGCAGAAACGGCAACTCCGGTATATCGATCGGTTTTGCTTCGCCGGCCAGGCGTCGAAAAACGGAACGCAGGAGCCGAATCAGCCCTTCGGCCCGTTCCAGGTAGCGTCCCAGCCACAGCAGGTGGTCCGCCACACGACTGGGCAGGTCGCTGCCCCGTTTAAACGTCTCTACATTCTGCAGACTGCTCAGGAGGCTGAAGGTAGAAACCGGCTGGTCGGAGAAGATCCAGATATCCTTGCTCTGCTGATGCTCAGGTGTGTCACTGAGAAGCGTCGCCACATCATCGGCCGTTATGGCCAGGCCGCCCGGCATGATGTTGAACCCCGATTCGGTTGCACAGGCAAAAAGGCGGATGAGGGTGTACCGGGAGACCGCGCCACCCGGAAGCCAAGCCGGAACCGTTGACGGGAAAAGCGGCTCCCGGGCCATGTAAAGGTGGGGCGCAAGCCCTATCTCTGTCGCCGGGTCGGTCGCCAGGCCGGGCGGCTGTGACCGGTGCATGGCCGGCGTCACAGTCAGCCGGTCGAGATTGGCCAGAACATGGCGATGTGCCTCTGGGGTGCCGCACCACCACGCCGCGTGGTTTTCCAAAAGAAGCGCCGTCCCCATCAGCTCCCGGCTAAGGTCGGGGAGAACCAGCGCCAGAGCCGGTGTATCCACAAATCCGCTGCCGATGGGGTTGGTGATGTTGATCTGTTGTTGGCGGGAGGCCTGGATCAATCCGGCCACACCGCTGCCTCTACGCCCCACAAACGGATCGCTCTGCCCGTCGGTGATGTGCCGCAATATGGTCTGTACCGGCTCCAGGCCGGCCAGTTTTTTGAGAAAGACCTCACCGTTGCGCACGGTCAGGTCCTGTCCTTCCACCAGCGGATAGCCCAGATAGCGCGAGAGCAAAGCATGTTCGAAATAGATGCGGCAGTCCGGTCCGGGAGAGAGCAGTACAATGGCCGGATCGTCACCTTTTTGGGCAGTGCGCTCAATCAGGCTGTGCTGAAAAGACTGAAAGAAGGGTGCCAGCCGGTGGATCTGGGTTTTATGATACAGTTCGGGAAAGACCCTTGAAATCACAATCCGGTTCTCCAACGCGTACCCCAGCCCGGCCGGCGTGTCACCAAAATCCCGCAGGACCCTGAAGCGCCCATCGATGCCGCGATAGAGGTCTGCCGCGTAGTAGGTCAGGTACCGGTTGCCGGCCGGCTTTAGGCCGACGCAGGGCCTCAGAAAATGGGGATTGGCGAAAACAAGTTCCGGGGGCAGATGCCCCGCGCGGATAAGATCCTGGGGACCGTAGGTGTCGGCCAGGACCTGTTCCAGCAATTGGGCCCGCTGGACCATTCCGGCTTCCAGAATGCGCCACTCATCCGCGGTGATCGGCAGCGGCATCATCTCCAGGGCCCAGGGGGTTCCCTGACCGCTGGTATCTTCAAAAGGATTGAATGTGGCGCCGTCCTCGTGGCGCATGCGCCTGACACGTTCCTGGCGCCGGTTGAGCATATCGGGGGCAATACCATCGAAGGCCGCCATGAGGGCCTGCCAGTGATCCCGGGCGATGCCCGTCGATCCGAAGGCCTCACTGTAGCAGTTCTGATGAACCTGCAGTGCGGCGAACTTGGACACCGGTCCGCTTATGTTTGTTTCAGGCATAAACGATAAACCTCACCTTGGGTCTCAAACCGCGCCATCGATGGTCAGCGGCTCCCATTTAACTTGTTTGACGCCTTAAATCAAGGGTATAGGGAAAGTCGGCATTGACCTCTATTGCCGGCACGGTTGTCTGGACGTCGGGGGTGTGACCACCCGGGATGAAGCGGGCGTGTCGCCGGCCTTCGGCTTCCCAGCTGTTGACCGGAAAGGTTTCATGGTGGCGCCCGCCCGGATGGGCCACATGGTAGGTACAACCCGCGACAGCCCGCTGCGACCAGATGTCGAACAGATCAATGGTCAAGGGCGTATCCACACCAATGGTCGGGTGCAGGCAGGTGGGCGGCTGCCAGGCCCGGTAGCGGATGCCGCCCACAAAAACGCCATCGATTCCAGTCGGCTGCAGGGGCACCCGCCGGCCATTGCAGACGACAATGTGGCGGTCACCCACCATGCCGGTAACCTTGACCTGGAGACGCTCCACCGAAGAATCCACGTAGCGCACAGTTCCGCCGCCACCGGGTTCCTCGCCCAGGACATGCCAGGGCTCCAGCGCCTGGCGCAGTTCCATCTCCATCTCCTGGAAGGTGACGCGTCCGTAGATGGGAAAACGAAACTCGATATGGGGATGAAAAAAATCCATGGAGACCGGGAAACCGGCTTCCTGCAAAGATTCGATGACATCGCTGAAATCTGCCAGAACGGGGTCGGGCAGCATGAAGCGGTCATGCAGACGCGTTCCCCAGCGTACCAGGCGTTGACGGTAGGGCGTTTTCCAGAACCAGGCCACCAGGGCCCGCAGGAGCAGTTGCTGGGCCAGGCTCATGCGGGCATGCGGCGGCATCTCGAAGGCGCGAAATTCCAGCAACCCCAGGCGACCGGCGCTGCTGTCGGGTGAAAAGAGCTTATCAATGCAAAACTCCGCCCGGTGGGTGTTACCGGTCACATCCACCAGCAGGTTGCGAAAGAGGCGGTCCACCAGCCACGGTGGACAGGGTGAATTGACGTCCGTCTGCCGGTCCAGTTCGGCAAAGGCAAGTTCCAGTTCATAGAGGCTGTCGTGGCGGGCCTCGTCGATGCGCGGCTGCTGGCTGGTGGGGCCGATGAAAAGACCCGAGAACAGATAGCTCAAGGAGGGGTGATTGTTCCAGAAGGTCACCAGGCTGCGCAGCAGATCCGGGCGGCGTAAAAAAGGGCTGTCTTGCGGGGTGGCGCCACCGATGACGATGTGATTACCACCGCCGGTGCCGGTATGCCGGCCGTCGAGCATGAATTTCTCGGTACCCAGTCTCGTCTGGCGCGCTGTTTCGTACAGGGTGGTGGTGCAATCCACCATTTCGCGCCAGTTGTGCAGGGGCTGAATGTTGACTTCGATGACACCTGGATCCGGCGTGATTTTAAGGCTTTTCAGCCGCGGATCGTAAGGCGGCGTGTACCCCTCGATGAGGACCGGCAGGCCGGTCGCCGCGGCAGTTGCCTCGATGGCCGCCACCAGCTCCAGATAGCCTTCCAGGGCCGTGACCGGCGGCATAAAAACGTAAAGGCGCCCTTCCCGGGGTTGTACGCAAAGGGCCGTGCGCACGACCCAGGCCGCCGATTCGCCGATCACCGGCTCGGGATCCGTGAACGGCCGGGGTTGGGTGCGCACGTTCGCGCCGATGTCTTCGGCGGCGGACCCCTCGAGAAATTGCTGACCGTCGTGCAGATCGGGCAGTGGTCCACGGTCGGCCATGGGGTCAAGGGGGTGGTCCAGGGGAAAATCGGCTTCAGTGACCCAGGGCAATGATTCCAGGGGCAGGCGCAGCCCGGCCGGTGAGTCGCCGGGCAGCAAAAACATGTGATCGCCCCTCAGCGGCCACGGCCCGCTTTTCCACGAACCGTGCTGCAGGGGCAGAACATAGCCGACCACCGCCCCCAGGCCCCGTTCGAAGGTGTGCACCATCCGCGTGCGGGCCTCGGGATCGTCCAGATGGGGATCATGGGGTGTCACGTTGACCGGCAAGCGCTGTTCCTTGTGCAGGTAGTACAGGATATCCTCGAAGCTTTCGCGGATGTAGCGCCGGTCGACCTGCAACCGGTCGGCCAGCGCCTCAAGGAAGCGTTTCGCTTCCGCAATACCGTAGCCGTAATCAGTGGCGGCATCCGCCATCCAACGCGCATCCTCCCAGATCGGTTTCCCATCCGTTCGCCAGTAGCAGCCCAACGCCCAGCGGGGCAGGGATTCACCCGGGTACCATTTTCCCTGGCCGTAATGCAGCAAACCGCCCGGCGCCCACAGGCGCTGCAGTTTTTTGATCAGCTGCTCCGCCAGGAGCCGTTTCTCTTCACCCAGGGCCGCCGTGTTCCACTGGTCGCCATCCATATCATCGATAGAAACGAAAGTCGGCTCGCCGCCCATGGTCAGGCGCACGTCCGCCTGCTCCAGTTCCCGGTCCACCTGATCGCCCAGATTGACAATGGCCGCCCATACCGGTTCGGGGTAAGGCCGGGTGGAACGGGGTTCTTCGCGAATGCGTAGAACATGCATGGTGTGGCTGAAATCGACCTCGCAATCGTCCAGGGCGCCGGTAATGGGGGCTGCGCTTTGCGGCTCCGGTGAACAGGCCAGTGGGATATGTCCCTCACCGGCGAAGAGTCCCGACGTGGGATCCATGCCCACCCAGCCGGCACCGGGGATGTAGACTTCCGCCCAGGCGTGCAGGTCGGTGAAGTCGGCCGCCGGCCCGGAAGGGCCGTCCAGGGATTTGACGTCCGCCGCCAGTTGGATCAAATAGCCGGATACGAAGCGGGCGGCCAGGCCCAGATGACGCAAAATGTTGACCAGCAGCCAGGCTGAATCCCGGCATGATCCGCTGCCCAGGGTCAGGGTCTGTTCACAGCTTTGCACATTGGGTTCCATGCGGATAAGGTAGCGGATCTCCTTGCTCAGCCGCTGGTTCAGATCCACCAGAAAGTCGTTCGTCTTTTGCGGCCGGTGATCAATACCATCTACGAAAGCAGCCAGTTTATTGCCGGCTTGTTTTTGTTTCAGGTAAGGACCCAGCTCCGTTTTGAGCTTTGGCGCGTATACGAACGGGAAGGTCTCGGCCTCGGGTTCCAAAAAGAAGTCGAAGGGGTTGATGATGATCATATCCGCCACCAGGTCTACTTCGACCTGGAAGATGTCGGTCTTTTCCGGGAATACCAACCGGCCCAGGTAGTTGCTGAAAGGATCCTGCTGCCAGTTGATGAAGTGGGTTTCGGGGGTGACCGTCACCGAATAGCTCAGGATCGGCGTCCGGCAATGGGGTGCCGGTCGCAGGCGCATGATCTGCGGTGCGAGGTTGATGCGCCGGTCATAACGATAGCTGGTTTTGTGATTGAGCGCGACGTGAATCCCCACGGTCTGGTCCTTTCAGTTTAAGATTCAATTTTCGGGTTTTAGCCGAAATCGAAATCGGATCTGGAAATTTTATGCGGAAAACGATTTCGATAGCGATTTCGAATCCGATCACGATATATCGCCGCAACTTTTAGGAAACCCGAAAGTTGCGTTAATTAGTTTACCGGCCGGTCGTCCCGAAGACGCTGCGGACCCCGGCAACGGCCACCAGCGTGTTACTGCTCGCTGCTTTCCAACTCGGGCGCCGGTTTGAGGTTGAAGTAGAGGCTGCCGATGGCCGTGTCGATCTGGTTGAGCTTGACTTGCAGGTTATCCAGGTAGTTGTGCATACCGGTCGCGATCACTTCATCGATGTCGCCGTAAGCCAGATCGGCCTCGAGGCGCCCCAGCTGCATCTCGGCGGCATTGCGCGTCGCGGTGTTGCCCGTGGCGTTGATGCGCTGCAGGCAGATCTTGGATTTGGTCACGCAATGGCGGATGGAGCGCGGAAACTGGTGATCGAAGATCAAAAAATTGGCCACGCTGCGCGGCGTGATCTGGTGATGCTGCTTGCGAAACATCTCGAAGGCGCTGGCTGATTTGAGCACCGCGGTCCACTGGATGTTGTCGATGGGTGTGTTCACAAATTCAGCCCGGGGCAGCAGCATGAAGTATTTGACGTCCAGGATACGCGAGGTCTTGTCCGCCCGCTCGATCATCATCCCGATGCGGGCGAAATTCCAGGCCTCGCCGTGGCTCATGGTACTGTCCATCAGGCCGGTAAAGAGGTGGCTGCGCATCTGGATAATCTGGAAAAAGCGATGCGGATCGGTCAGGGACAGATCGAGCCTCTTGGCGTCCACCAGTTCCAGGTAGAAGTTGTTGAGATGCTCCCACATCTCCGATGAGATGATCTCACGAATGGAACGGCCGTTTTCACGGGCTGCCGCCAGGCAGCTCAAAATGGAATTGGGATATTCGCGGTCGAAGGTCAGAAACCGGATCACCTCTGCCCGGCCGCAATTCGGGCAACTGTCTTCAAACAGCGCCTGGTCTCCGGTGGCCATGATAAGGGTATCCCAGTGCTTCCCTCTTTCCGAGGGCAGATCCAGCAGCAGGTTGAGGTTTACGCTGATGAAGCGGGCCACATTCTCCGCCCGTTCGATATAACGACACATCCAGTAGATTGAATTGGCGACGCGGCTGAGCATCATGCTCCTCCTCTGTTACGCTTTCCCGCTATCAAGCAGCTCGAGAGATCATCTAAAACAACTTTCTTGAGATGGCTTCTAGTTACAATACCCACGTATCCTTGCTGCCGCCACCCTGGGAAGAATTGACCACCAGGGAGCCTTTGGGCAGCGCCACCCGGGTCAGTCCGCCGGGCTGTACATAAATCTCCTCACCGAAAATGATATAGGGCCGCAGATCCACATGGCGGCCCTCGATGCGGTCGCCCACGACGGTGGGCACCCGGGAGAGCGAGATGGTGGGCTGGGCCATGTAATTGCGGGGCTCGGCCTGGATTTTCCCGGCAAAAGCGGACCGCTCCTGGGCGGTTGACTGGGGGCCCACCAACATGCCGTAGCCGCCGGACTCATTGGCCGCCTTGACCACCAGCTCTTCCAAATGTTCCAGCACGTAGGCCCGATCGTCGTCATCACGACAGATGTAGGTGGGAACGTTGGGCAGAATAGGCTCTTCGTTGGTATAATATTTTATGATTTTGGGCACGTAGGCGTAAATCACCTTGTCGTCGGCGATGCCGGTCCCCGGTGCATTGGCCAGGGCCAGGCGCCCATTTTTGTAAACATTGACCAGGCCCTTTACACCCAGCAGGGATTCGGGCCGGAACACCTCCGGGTCGATGAAGTCGTCGTCGATGCGCCGGTAAATGACATCCACCCGCTTGAGGCCTTTGGTGGTGAGCATATGGACGTATCCGTCGGACACCACCAGGTCTTGCCCCTCCACGAGTTCCACGCCCATCTGCTGGGAGAGAAATGAATGCTCGAAATAGGCGCTGTTGTAAATACCGGGGGTCAGGACACCGATGGTCGGAGCGTCGATGTTGTCCGGCGCCATGTATTCGAGCATCGCCAGCAATTTGGAGGCGTAGTCGTCCACCGGCCGCACCCGGGAGGCTTCGAATACCTGGGGAAACGTGCGTTTGAGCAACTGGCGGTTTTCCAACACATACGAGACACCCGAGGGACAACGCAGATTGTCCTCTAGGACATAGAAAGTGCCGTCACGGTCCCTCACCAGGTCGGTGCCCGTTACATGGCACCAGATTTTACGGGATGGGGTGAATCCCTCGCAGGCCTTCCGGTAGGTACGGCTGGTCATGATCAGATCTTCGGGAATGACCTTGTCCTTGAGGATCTTTCTGTCATTGTAAACGTCTTGGATAAATTCATTGAGGGCAAAGATGCGCTGCTTCAAACCGCTTTCAATTTGCTGCCAATCATCACCGGAGACGATGCGTGGGATGATGTCGAACGGAAAGATCTTTTCGGTGCCCTCCTCGCGGCCATATACATTGAAGGTGATGCCCATTTTCAACAGCATGGTTTCGGCGGCCTTTTGGCGCATCACCAAATCGCCCGGGGGCAGCGACTCGATTTTGTCCACCAGCAGTTGCGCGCCGGGTCGCGGGGTGCCGTCGGCATCGATCAGTTCATCGTAGAAATCTTCCGGGTCGTAGGTTGAAAACGTTTCCATAACTCCGTCCCCACTTTCTAAAGGCCTTATCAATAGCGGATATTGGGTCGTAAAACATATAGCAAAGCGCGACATTCAAGCCATTCGCGCCAGGCTGCTATCCCCTCTCTTGAAAATTATTTTCGCGGCAGATCCCCTGCTCCTTTGGTGGGCAGGTCGGAGCGGCCCATGAGATAGACATCGATGCTTCTGGCAGCCTCCCGACCTTCCGAAATCGCCCACACGATCAAAGACTGCCCCCGGTTGGCATCGCCGGCCGCAAAAATCCCTTCCTCGCGGGTCATGTAGTTCGCGTCGGTGCGGATACTGCCATCCTCGTTCAAGGGTAGATCATACTGGGCCACAATGGTGTCCGGTTCCGGGCCCGTGAACCCCAATGCCAGCAGCACCAGGTCTGCCGGCCATCTTTTTTCCGAACCCGGCTTCTCGATCATCTGCGGACCCTTACCATGCGTTTCGACAAACTCGACTTCCACGGTGACCACTTCTTTGACACAGCCGTCATCTCCCTCAAAGGCCTTGGTCAGGATCTTCCAATGTCGCGATCCGCCCTCTTCATGCGAGGAACTGGTCCGCAGCCGCATGGGCCAGTAGGGCCAGGGCTGATGATCCGGACGATCCAGGGGCGGTTTCTGCAACAATTCAAAGTTCACCACATCCAGGGCACCCTGCCGGTGGGACGTGCCGATACAGTCACTGCCGGTGTCCCCCCCACCGATGACCACCACGTGCTTGTCCTTTGCGATAATCTCCGGAATGCCGCGGCAATCGACCGCTTTGCCGGCGACGATCCGGTTCTGGCGGGTCAAGAAGTCCATGGCAAAATGGACGCCGTCAAGGTCTCTGCCCGGGATGGGCAGATCCCTGGGGATGGTAGCGCCCGAACACAGCACAACGGCATCAAATTTTGCAAGGTCTGCGCGGCTGGTGTCGAGACCCACCTGGATACCGGCTTTGAAGCGGATACCCTCCCGGATCAGAATGTCGAGTCGCCGGTCAAGGACCCATTTCTCCATTTTGAAATCCGGTATCCCGTAACGCAGGAGGCCGCCGATCTCATCATCCCGTTCTAATACGGTTACCGTGTGTCCGGCCCGATTTAGCTGCTGGGCGCAGGCCAGGCCGGCCGGACCCGAGCCGACAACCGCCACGGTTTTGTCCGTGCGCCGGGCCGGCGGTTCAGGGACCACCCAGCCCTGCGCGAAAGCGTATTCGATAATTTCTTTTTCAATTTGTTCGATGGTGACCGGCGGTTCGTTGATTGCCAGCACGCAGGCTTCTTCACAGGGCGCCGGGCAGAGCCTTCCGGTAAATTCCGGGAAATTGTTGGTCCGGTGCAGCTGCGCCACGGCTCGCCGCCACCGGCCCCGGTAGACGGCATCGTTCCAGTCCGGAATGAGATTACCCAGGGGGCAACCCGAATGACAGGTCGGTACCCCACAGTCCATGCAGCGGGCACACTGGGCCTTCAGCTTGGACTCCGGAAACGGTAGATAGAACTCTTTATAATCCCGTTTGCGCCTTGTTACCGGACGTTTCGCCGGTAACTCCCTTTCGAATTCTTTGAATCCTGTGGTTTTTCCCATATGCGTTTCTTCGTTATTTTTCTATTTTTAAAGGCCGGCCGCTTTGCGGGAGAGTAAATCCCAGAAATCCGGCGGGCCCTGCATCCCTATCTGTTTCGGATCAAGCCGCCTGCTCTTTTGCCATTCTTTCCAGGGCGCGCTTGTAATCCACCGGCATGACCTTGACAAAAGACGCCAGCGCCACTTTCCAACTGTCCAGCATGCCGGCCGCCACCGGGCTCCGTGTGAAGCGGGCATGCCTGGCGATCGTGGTTTTGAGAAAGTCAATGTCTTCGGCCTGGCTCACCGGTTCCAGCGCAACCATTTCCCGGTTGCAGCGCTGGCGGCCAAAGGCGTCGCTTTGGTCATACACATAGGCGATCCCCCCACTCATGCCGGCCGCGAAATTGCGTCCCGTCGGCCCCAGCACAACGACCCGGCCACCCGTCATGTACTCGCAGCCGTGATCACCAACACCTTCCACGACAGCCGTGACACCGCTGTTTCGAACGCAGAAGCGTTCCCCGGCGCGGCCCCGGATAAAGGCCTCTCCACCGGTGGCACCATAAAACGCGACATTGCCGATGATGATGTTGTCTTCGGCGGCAAACGTGCTGCCCACGGGCGGGCGGATCGTGAGTCGGGCCCCGGAAAGCCCCTTCCCGAAATAGTCGTTGGCCTCTCCGCTGATATGCATCGTCAAGCCCTTTGCACCGAAAGCGCAAAAGCTCTGCCCGGCCGATCCTTTGGCCTGAATTACGATGGTATCATCGGGTAGACCTTCATCTTTGTATCGTTTGGAAATTTCGTAGGAGAGCATGGTCCCGACCGTGCGGTGAATATTGCGTATGGGCAGATCCAGTCTCACCGGTTGGCGATCATCGAGGGCGGGACGGCAGGCCTCAATCAGGCGCTGATCAAGGGCCGCTTCCAATCCGTGGTCCTGGATATCGATGCTGCATTCAGCGGACAGATCGACCGGTTTTTCCGCGTTGTACAGAATTTTCGACACATCGATACCCTGTGCTTTCCAGTGATCCGCCGCAGGTCTTTTTACGAGCTTGTCTGTGCGGCCGACCATTTCTTGGACGGTTCGAAAACCCAGGCGCGCCATCAACTTGCGCAGATCCTCGGCCACGAATCGCATCAGGTTGATGACATGCTCCGGTTTTCCGTTGAATTTTTTGCGCAACTCCGGATCCTGGGTTGCGATGCCGACCGGGCAGGTGTTCAAGTGGCATACCCGCATCATCACACAACCCAGAGCAATCAGGGCGGCTGTGCCGAATCCAAACTCATCGGCACCCAAAAGGCAGGCGACGGCCAAGTCTCTTCCGGTTTTCAGCTGGCCGTCGCACTCCACGGTGACCCGGGAGCGCAGGCCATTGAGAACCAGGGTCTGATGGGATTCGGCCAGTCCCAGTTCCCAGGGCAGCCCGGCATGTCGAATCGATGTCTGCGGAGATGCGCCGGTTCCCCCGGATTCGCCGCTGATCAGGATCACATCGGCCCGGCCTTTGGCAACGCCCGCCGCCACAGTGCCCACACCCACTTCGGAGACCAATTTTACATTGATGCGGGCTTGCGGATTGGCATTCTTCAGATCGTGGATTAACTGGGAGAGGTCCTCGATGGAGTAAATGTCATGGTGGGGCGGCGGTGAAATGAGCCCCACGTAGGGAGTTGAGTGGCGCGTTTTGGCAATCCACGGGTATACTTTGAACCCGGGTAATTGGCCACCTTCACCCGGTTTCGCCCCCTGGGCCATCTTGATCTGCAGATCCGTGGCATGGGCCAGGTAGGAACCGGTAACGCCGAAGCGGCCGGAGGCCACCTGCTTGATCGCACTGTTCCGCCAATCCCCGTTGGGATCAGGATCATAGCGGTCCGGATCTTCCCCGCCCTCACCACTGTTGCTGCGGGCGCCGATGCGATTCATGGCCACAGCCAGGGTCTCATGGGCTTCCTTGCTGATGGACCCGTAGGACATGGCGCCTGTCTTAAAGCGTTTGACAATGTCAGTCCACGGCTCGACGTCTTCCAGGGGGATGGGATTCTCGGCAAAACGAAAGCCGATCAACCCGCGCAGGAAGCCCTCCTCACGGTTTTGTTGATCCACCGCAGCTGAAAATGCCGCCCAGGCGGACGGATCGTTGTCTCGAACCGCCTGTTGAACGGAAGCGATGGTTTGGGGGTTATACTGGTGCGCCTCGCCTGCGCGCCGCCATTTGTACTTGCCGCCCAGCGTCAAATCCCGGGAACCGGGAATTTGCCTGTCCGGATAGGCGCGCCGGAAGCGTAACTGGATTTCTTCAGCGATCACATGAATGTCGGCGCCGCTGATCCTGGATGCGGTTGCCGTAAAATAGGGTTCGATGACAGCCTCGTTCAAGCCGACACACTCAAAAATCTGGGCCCCGCGGTAGCTTTGCAGGGTGGAGATGCCCATCTTGGACATGACTTTCAGGATCCCCTTGCCCACGGCTTTGATATAATTGCCCACGGCTTTTTCCGTGTCGATCTCAGATAGTTCACCGTTTTCGATCATGTGCGCGAGGCTTTCATAGGCCAGGTAGGGATAGACGGCGCCGGCGCCATAACCGATGAGACAGCAGAAGTGGTGAATTTCCCGGGCTTCCCCGGTTTCCACAACGATGCCGCAACGGGTTCGCAACCCTTTGCGAATCAGGTGGTGGTGAACGCCGGCGGTGGCCAAGAGGGAAGGGATGGGCGCCTTGGTTTCGTCAACCCCCTGGTCGGACAGCACCAGAATCTGGGTCCCGTTCGCCACGGCCTGTTCCGCAGCGTTGCACAACGCGTCCATGGCCTGTTTGAGTCCTGTGCCGCCTGAACCGGCGGGCACCAGCATGGGGAGCGTTGTGCACGACAACCCCACCCGGTTTTGATCCCGCAAAAAAGCCATCTGATTTTCCGTCAGGATCGGTTGTTCCAGGCCAACCTGACGACAGTGCAGCTGGGTCTCCTCGAAAAGATCCTGCTCTGCGCCGATCGTGGTCTGCAGCGACGTTACCAGTTGTTCCCGGATGGCATCCAGCGGCGGGTTGGTAACCTGGGCAAAGAGCTGCCGAAAATAATCGAAAAGCAACCGGGGACGGCGGGACAGGATCGCCGGTGGAATGTCATCTCCCATGGAACCCGTGGGTTCGGCGCCCTCTTTAGCCATGGGGCCCAAGAGAATGTCCAGGTCTTCGAGGGTATAACCGAAAAGCTGCTGGTGGCGGATCAGTGCCTCTTCGGTGCGCCGCGTGGCAACCGGCGATCCGGTTTCCGGGGAAGGGATGCGGATCAGATTGGCATCCAGCCAATGCCGGTAATTCTGCCGCCGACTGATCTTTTCCTTTATCTCCTCGTCCTCGACGATACGGCCTGCTTGCAAGTCGATGAGAAACATGCGCCCGGGTTGCAGGCGCCCCTTATGCAGGACGTCGGTCGGATCGATGTCCAGAACACCCGCCTCCGAACCCATGACCACGAGCCCCTCCTTGGTCACTGTGTAACGGGAAGGTCGTAATCCATTTCTGTCGAGAAGCGCACCGACCCACTTCCCGTCGGTAAATGTGATGGACGCCGGCCCATCCCAGGGTTCCATGAGGCAGGCGTGATATTCGTAGAACGCTTTTTTTTCGTCCGACATGGTTGCGTGGTTCTGCCAGGCTTCGGGAATCAGCATCATCATGGCATGCGGCAGCGACCGGCCGGTATGGATCAGCAATTCAAGGGCGTTGTCCAGAATGGCGGAGTCGCTGGCACCGGGTGTGGCGATGGGAAACAACCGGGCCATGTGTTGGCCGAAACGTTCGGATTGAAATAAAAACTGTCGGGCATTCATCCAGTTGATGTTGCCTCGCAGGGTGTTGATTTCACCGTTGTGGCACAAAAATCGAAATGGATGGGCCAGGTCCCAGGATGGGAAGGTGTTCGTGCTGTAGCGTTGATGGATAAGGGCCAGGGCACTGGTCATGTCCGCGTCGGACAGATCCGGAAAGTAGGCCGGCAGCTGGTTTGCCAGAAACATGCCTTTGTAAATGAAGGTTTTGGCCGACAGGCTGGGGATATGAAAAAAGTGCCCCTGGCGCAAAGATGCCGCCCGGACGGCATTTTCAGCAAGCTTGCGGATAACAAATAGCCTGCGTTCGAAATCATCAATATCACGGACGTCCGGTGAGGCGCCTACGAAAACCTGGAAAATCGATGGCTCGGCCTGGCTTGAGATCTTACCGATCGCATCGCTGTTGACCGGGACACGGCGCCAACCCAGAAGCTGCTGGCCTTCTTCCTGAACAGCCTGCCCGATGCATTGCATGCAGCGGTCTCTCTCAGCCGCCGCTTTTGGCAGAAATATCAAGCCGCTGGCATACGCGCCCGCCCCAGGCAAACGGATGCCCTCATCGGCGGCCACCTTAACGTTAAATTCGTGAGGCAGCTCCATAAGGATGCCCGCACCATCACCGGTGGATCCGTCGCAGGCCACGGCGCCACGATGGGACAGGTTGCGCAGAATTTTCAGTCCATCTGAAATGATTTTGTGGGATCTGCGCCCCTTGATGTCGCAAATAAGGCCCACACCGCAGGCATCATGCTCAAATGCCGGGTCATATAGCCCACGGGCCTGCCGATACGGGTTTTCGCTGGTCTTTTCCGTTTCTGCCATCATGCCTGAATGTACCTGCTTGTGTTGGTTGGCTGTATTGCTTTGCCGGTGTTTTTTTCCGGAACAAGTAACTTATTGCAATCTAAGTACCAATATCAACAATATCAATAAACCTGCGCATGACAACGACTGAAGCAGGTTAAGATGTCTGCTTGAAACATCACAATCAGTTTTTGCCATACAAAAACGTTATTCAAGCTCAATAAAGTTACGGTTTTGTATTTTATTTTCGGGCTAAAACTTTAGCGTGCCGGATCATGCCGGCGGTCTCGCCCATAAGTCTTGATCCCCAAGCCATCAAGCTTTCACTATCATATTCGATCCGGGATGCCCGCATTGGACGGTTTTCGATTTGCCAGGCCCGGCTCTCGCTGGGGCCGTCAGGCCGCTATAAGGTTGAGCATCACCGTTGGTCGTGTGTATTTCATGCATTTGATGAATACAATGAGAAATCGGAAAAAATCCACAGCTCAGACGCTTGAAATTGGTTTTAGGAATTTACACATTTTCTGCAATTCCTGATATTTATATTCCTCAGGGACGTGAGAGCGTATAAGATTACCAACCCTAAAATCCGCACAAATGTGTCGCATTTTGCATCTGTAGAAAAATGCGACATGTCTAGCGTTTTGCGCCACTTTTATAACATACCAATATTTAAGCATTTTTGAGTTTTCGACATTTATCCTGCTGTATTTTGCTACATGTGTTGATAGCAAACCCCACTACCTATGGTTGTCTATCTATATAAAAATTTATTGTTATTACTGATATTTATGAGTTTTTTGCGTCGAATCGCGAGATTGGCCCGGATTATGCGAAATATATAAGCAAACAGCAAAGCATTTGATGGGCAAAATGAGACAAACCGAAAATACCAAGTGAACCGGCAAACACAAAGGAGGAAGTCATGGGACAGAAAATAAGAATTGAAACCCGACGTACCTATCTTGTGGGCATGGCAGAATACGGGGGAAAATGTCGGCACATGGTGGACGGGCTGGTGGATTACAAAATGTGCGCCCATAATTACAACTGCCTGAAATGCTCTTTCGACCAGATGGTAGCCGATGAGATGGCGACACGGGCCGCTGAGCAGGCCACCTTGCCTAAAGCGGTAGGCTTCTAGCAACGCTGCAAAGACACTTCGATCGATGCGCTTGTTTTCATCCGTTACATTTATCTTTAGCGTTAGCGGCTGCTATGAAAAGTGCTGGAGGCGTTAGAAGACGACTTTAAGACAAACACGTTTGTCATAAATAAAGGCGGGACAGCTTAAATGCTGCCCCGCTTTTTCATTATTTTATCAGACGCGAGGATTTGAATCTCTTACCCTTATTGATATAACTAAATAAATGCTTAGAGGCACACCCATTTACACCACAGGATGATTGAAGCCTAAAAGATATAGCATTCATCAGATGCAACATGCCCCAAAATACCAAAATCATTCCATGGTCTATAATTGTCAGACGCAGCCAAGCAATGTTGGCAATGGTGCGCGGTTCAGATATACTCAGCATATCGTAATTCTGGCGAAATTGAGATAATGACAAGATACATTCTATCTGAACCGGTCCAGCGCATACACAACATATCGTGTTTTATAAGAATCCCGATTATAATCCTCGATTAGCTCCAATTGCTTCTCTTTTCAATAGGTTCTGACTCATCGAACTGCTTAATTTCTTTAGCTTTGAGTGCTATTTGCGTTCTGAATACAGCGAGTATGTGTGAAACTGGCAAAACTCAAGCACGATGCAAGTATCATGAAGTTTATGCACACTGTAGCAGAACCGCAAGTTGCGACATGTTTAAGGGACTGGTAAGGTGCTTGTCGTTTGGTAGGTATTTAGGATGTGTTTTTACCTGGTCCGCTTGGTATCGTTCGTTTTCTGTTTTCAATTGAAATTAAGTAAAAGGTAGATTTACAATCAACCATTAATACTTACTGTGTCATCACGAATCATGAATCCTAAGATAGGGGTCAAAGAATTGAATCCACTTTTTATATCGAGTATCCTCCGTAGGCTTCTTAACCTTAAACGCATATGTCCAGCGTGCGAAAGGGGCCAGATCGTTTCATCAGACCAAAGAAGTGAACCGGTGAAATGTAAATTCTGTGGAGCGACTATGCAGGCGAAAGATGAGTGAAGAGGAAGTCGGCACCCTCAAAACATGCCTGTCAATCTTGAGTTACTCCGTTCTATTATTTTTCCCGTCGTACTTTACGTTTTAAACAGCCCTTTATACACTAGAGATGTGCATAGCAAGAATCTAATTGCCTGCCCAATTGCTGTCATGATCTACCTCCTTGGTTGAGGCTCTGTGGTTGTGGTTACAGCAAATCCATAACGCACGTTTGCAAGGGGCAGGTCAATTTTAATCGTAAATATTTGAAATGATGGGTGTATATGTGTTATGGGCAATTAACAGTCAGGTACAGAAAAGATATGATAAATAACCAGACAATACCGAGTTGATAGACAGGTCTTACGGCAAAATGGATTATCTGCGGCAAACCTTGACATACACGGCTCTTTCGATTGTCCTTATGCTTGTAGGCTCAATGGGCTACATGGTAATTGAAGATTGGAATTTTATGGACAGCTTCTATATGACCGTCATCACTCTTGCTACTGTGGGGTACGGCGAGGTAAACGAAGTTAGTTTCGAAGGCCGTATTTTTACCGTGGCTCTGATTCTTATGGGGGTCGGTTATTTTGTATTCGTTGCCGGCAATATCATCCAGTTCCTTGTGGAGGGACAGATTCGATTGGTTTTGGGGAGACGCAAATTGGATACACAGATCAATAAACTCAAGGGGCATTACGTCATTTGCGGTTACGGACGAATTGGTCGGGTACTGGCTCGTTTCCTGATTGAACGTTATATCGATGTGGTGGTCATCGAAAGAAGCCAAAACCGCTCCGCTAAATTGGATGAAGACGGCGTTCTTTATCTTATTGGGGATGCCAAGGATGAATCGGTATTGGAAAAGGCAGGAATTCTAAGGGCCAAGGGCATTATTACATCGGTGGCTACCGATGCAGATAATGTTTTTCTGGTCATCATTGCCAAACAATTGAATCCCGATCTTTTCATCGTGGCACGGGCCGAACAAAATGCCGTCAAGAAAACCCTTATTGCCGCCGGCGCCAACAAGGTTATCTCACCCTATGATCTGGGTGCTCGACGTATGGCCCATGCAATATTGCGCCCCACGGTTATCCGTTTTCTGGAAATGGCCTTTGCCGATGACAGTGTTGATATTCAAATCGAAGAGATTCGTGTGAAGGCGGATTCAAAGATGGCAGGTCTCGCCTTGAAAGACTCCAAAATTTCGGAAAATTACGACCTGATGATAATCCTCATTCGGAAACCGGATGACACCATGGTCTTCCACCCAAAAGGTGACACTACCATTGAGGCTGAAGACACCATGGTCGTTGTCGGCTCGGCTAAAAATATTCAACGGATAGAACGGGTGCTCTAAAATTACGTACGGCTGTTTAAAAGAAGTGTCAGAGCAAAATCTTCCTGTTTATGAGTACCCAAAATGTTGGGGATGGCTTGATCGTCTGCATATAAGCCGATTGTGAAAGCTGATTTGGCAAAAAACCGACTGGGAAGTTTTAGATGAGGCCAAGGGTTCGACTCAAGCTTAGATCCGGTATTCGTTAGAATCCAGCCACCTTGAAAACTCAAGGATACTGGATGAAATCATGAGCCTGCCTGGTGCATAATACGACCATGTTTCGATGGTATTCCTGATTTCCCGATTTGCGTGGAATACCGTTTAAAGTGTTCAGAATTTCAGCTAAATCGAACTATAGCAGGTCCTTGGCAATGGTGCACGGTTTAGATATATTCATCATATCGTAATTCTATATAAATTGTGATAATGGCAAGCAACCTTGAGTAAGACCAAACCTAAAGTTACACCAAATAGATGGTCCAATTCAAAAACAGCTTGCCCTTTAATGAGAATTGCTATGACTATAGAAACCCTCCTTTCCAATGCTAGGACAACCTTTGATTTAAGAGAGCCTACTCATCAGGAAAGCCTGTACACACTGACTGATGCCTTGCTTGAAATGTCACATTTAACCTCTGAGGATATACGCAGGGCTGTTAGGCGGTCGGAGACCCCATTGGAGTTCAAGCTAGCGGCAAAACTAGTGGATTCCCGGCAATATGTTTTAAAGACACAAACTCCGCTCAATATTGGTGTTGTCTATGCTATGTGGGGCGAACACAATCGATTGCTTCCTAAGAGTAAAATTAATCCCAATGGGGAAGATTCCCTACGTACCAAGATTAAACAGCTGGATTGGGTAACTGAAGACACACCTATAGACTGGACGCTATATGTCGCGGATGACGGCTGCCCTCATGACAGCGGGAATATTGCTCTAAAGTTAATTGACACGCATCCTCTTAAAAATAAAGTTAAAGTACTGTTTTTGAATGACGCGGTTCCCACCCAAAGCGGTCCGTTGAGAGAATTGTGCTCTGCAGATGATTCACGCAAGGCCGGTGCGATCATTTTAGGCTGCATGCAGGCCGTCTCGGATGGTAAGGATGCGGTGATTTACACGGATTCGGACAACTCTGTGCATTTAGGACAGATCGGACTGTTACTGCGACCGTTTATCGAAGACAACTACCGGGTCGTATTGGGCAACCGTAAACATCCCGATGCAGTGCTGGTGAAAGAAGAGGGGCGCTGGGGGATCGGCATCAATCTGTTGCGTCACATCCAGCGCATGTTGGCTCAAGCCATCATTTCGCGTAATATTTTAGATACACAGGCTGCTTTTAAATTGTATGAACGGAGTGTACTGCGAAAGATCATTGCCAACCCAACGGTGTTCGATTTTTCTTTTGACACCGATTGGCTGCTGGCGACGATCCGAATGGATGAACCTTTTAAACAGGTACCGTTTGCTTTTATCGACTCCTTTGCTGAATCGGCATCTATTACCCAGGGACCGATGACGACTTGGGAAACACTGCTAATGGGATTAGTGAAAGCGGTACGCCGGTACGAGATTCCTCACAACGAAGAGATGGCACGTGTACTGGAAGCGGAGATCCACACTTCAGCAGACCTGGATTTGCTTATTCATCACCTACCACCCGAGTTGATGGAGGCAGATGCTTCAGCACTTGGTGATCCGTCCTTGATGAGTCCTGAGGCTGTGCAAGTATGGATTCAAAGACTCAAGGCAGAGACTTAGAAACCGAAGATTATTGGGACTGGGAAAACCGGAGCCTTTAGATTTATTTGCGTATACTGAATTTTTCATCATAATGATTGCAAAGGATCCTATATATGAAATATCTGCCTTCCCAACTGCTCTACCTTTTCCAGAATAAGGCAATGAGAAAGGATATAGGGAAACTTTGCAAGTTCCTATCTGTTATTGCTGTAACCATCACGATCTACAGCATCATGTTTCATTATATTATGGAATATGAGGGGAGATATTTTTCGTGGACAACAGGCTTTTACTGGACGTTAACTGTCATGTCAACGCTCGGTTTTGGTGATATCACATTTGCAAGTGATTTGGGTCGTGCCTTTTCGATGATTGTTCTTTTATCAGGTATTTTTTTCTTGCTGATCATGCTCCCCTTTACCTTTATACGCTTTTTTTATGCACCCTGGCTGGAGTCACAAACTCAGTCACGAACACCGCGTGAGCTGCCTGAAGATACAAAGAACCATGTAATCATGACCGAATATGAACCTATCGCTATGAGCCTTATAAAGAAACTGAACCAATATGGGCTTAATTATACTATTGTCGTGCAGGACGCGCAGGCTGCAACAGAACTTCTGGATATGAATGTAAAGGTTGTGATCGGAGAACTTGATAATCCTGAAACATATCGAAAGCTAAGGGTAGAAAAGGCCGCCCTCGTTTTTGTGAATAATGATGACATGCTTAATTCAAACATTATTGCCACGATACGGCAAGTCTCGGAATCTGTTCCCATTGCTACCTTTGCAGATGCATACGATTCGATATTAATCCTTGAACTTGCCGGAGCAACGCACGTCTTTCAATTTACCAAGATGCTGGGCGCTACGATGGCGCAGCATACTCTCGGAGTATCTATACAGTCCAATGTAATCGGCGTCCTCGGGGGTGTCCTTATCGCTGAAGCCTATGCGGCCCATACACCATATGAAGGAAAGGAACTCATAAAGAGCGAACTTCGTGAGAAAACAGGTGTTATTGTGGTCGGAATTTGGCAGAGAGGGAAATTTGAGATCCCGAGACCACAAACCATTATTCATCCCAATTCTATCCTTCTGCTTGCAGGATCCGTAGAACATTTCGAAAAGTACGATGACTTTGTCGACAGTCCCCGATCTTTTGCAGCTCCTGTAGTTATATTGGGAGGGGGCCGGGTCGGGCAGGCCGCTGCTGAAACCTTAGAAGAACTTGGAATTGATTACCGTGTGGTGGAAAAGGACAAGAATTTAATTATAGACAATAATAATTATATCCTGGGAGATGCAGCCGATCTTCATATATTGGAACGGGCCGGCATTTCTGCAGAATCACCCTCCGTGCTTATCACTACCCGCGATGATGACATCAATATTTACCTAACTATTTACTGCAGAAAATTAAGACCCAATATACAAATTAACAGCAGGGCCAACATGGACCGCAATATCAGTAAACTTTATTCTGTCGGGGCTGACATTGTCATGTCATATGCCTCCATGGGGGCAAGCAAAATTCTAAACATTCTCAGGCCGGGTGAAGGTCTAATGCTGGTTGAAGGATTGAATGTATTCAAGGCACGCGTTCCTGATTCTTTAATTGAGAAAACACTTGCTGAAAAACAGATAAGAAGAAATACGGGGTGTAATGTAATTGCAATCTGTTCCAACGATTCTTTCAACATAAATCCTGATCCAAATGTTAAATTTAAGAAAAACGAGGAATTGATTCTTATCGGCACTGCTGAGGCGGAAAAAGAATTCAAGAAGGTCTTTTCTTAAGAAGAGACAACATGAACAAAGATTAAGATTACGGGGCTGTTCCCTCGCAAAAATCAGTTTGCACTGAAATTATAAGCTTTTTCGGATAATCCTGAAAAGTTTCATCCATGCCATACGGAACCCTATAGCCGGCGCTGTAACACTTATTTACGATGAGATCCAGCGTTCCCGTGACCTTTACTTTTTCGGTCTCCAGTTATATAGACTTTGGTCGTTTTTTGTAATCTTACAATTAAAGCAATTGGTCTTCACTTTTTAATAGATAGCGAAGACCATCCTTTTAAAGTATAATTATCCTATTTGCAACCATGAGCGATGCCACAATAATCAAGGATACCTTCTGAAAGTGCAAATTTCGGACTGAACCATACGACCATGTTCCGATGCTATTCCTGATTTCCTGATTACCAAAGAATACCAGAATTATTGTGCAGACCGGGGTGACCTTACAGTCATCCCGGTTTTTCAATTTTTCAGGTTTAGTAGCTGACTTGGCCGTTTGGTGGGTATGCAACCGAGCAATACCATCTGAAGTGTTCAGAATTTCAGCGAAATCGCACTATTGCATGTTCTTGGCAATATTATGCATTCTAGATATACGCATCATATCCAAATGTGCAAAAATATGAGTTGCCCTTTCAATCAATTCATTCGGATGGCGATCTCAGTCCATTGTAGCGAGAAAAACCGCCTGCCAATCCGCACAATGAACTAAAAATTATTATAAAATATGGCACCTTTCTGTAGTGGTTTTGTCATATGTGGCAATCAACAGCACAGTTGCCATATATGGCAATTTAAAACTGCCATATATGGCACCCCCCAGCGACATCTAAATCTATATATCTGTTATTATAGTTTTTTTATTTTTTGGCACGATCTTCGTATTAGAAACGATCAGTTGTGCTTCGGTGAAACTTAATACATTGAATGAAATCAATAAGCGACCGAATTGTATAAGGAGAAATCCAAAATGACGCTCAAAAATACCATCTTCAAAATGATTGCCAGAAGAATGCCAAGACTCAGGGGATTTACAAAACACTTTTACTTTTCTCACCCGTTTCTGGATGCATGGTTTGCATGGTTCCCACTGAACCAGATCCAGTATAACGGTTCTTCTGTAGGTGAAATTTATAATGCCGCATCGAGGATCGATGAAAGCAAAGGGGCGGACAGCTGGATTGCAGAATGGTCTGTAGAGGGCGACCGTGTCATGAAACTGGCTGAAAATACTTACAATGAAGGTCACAGCTTCAGCGCTGCCAATACGTTCTTAAGAGCATACACCTATTACCGTACCGCGCATCTGGCAACGGATCCAGGTAATACAAATCAGGAGATGCGTGAAACCTACAAACAACTGTCATACTGTTTTAACCGGTTCAGGGAGCTTTCCGGCCTTCCCATTGAAAAAATCAGGGTGCCCTTGATCAGAAACGAAAAGAAAACTGATTTTACGATGCACGGTTATTTTCTGAGAAGCAAAAAGGACCCTTCGGATGATCCCAAGCCAACGATAATCTGGCTTTCAGGCGCTGAATCAATTGTCGAAGATGTCTATTGGTGGTGCGGTGCTGAAGGGATGGAGCGCGGGTTCAACGTATTTGCGGTAGACAATCCCGGTGACACCGCCACAAGAATCTACAATGAAAATATGCTGGTTGACGGTCCTGGCGACGATACGCTTCTTTCGCAAATGGAATACCTGTTACAAAGACCGGAAGTAGATAAAGACAATATCTTTGTCTACGGGATCAGCATGGGCGGATACAGAGCCGGACGATTCGGTCAGATCGACTCCCGGATGAAAGGGATCATCGCCAATGCCCCCATGCTGGATGCCTCAAAAGTGCTGGATGACTGTCGTCATGTGTGGAAGGCACCCAAGGATGCCCAAGGCTGGGGAAAAAGGATGTGCTGGCAGTATGGGATCGACTATAGTAAAAATCTGAAACAAGCCATGTATGACCTGGTAGACGGCGCATGGGGGAAGCTTGTAGTAAACCCTGAAGGGATTACTGTTCCGTTTTTTGTTCTGGCCGGTGAAAACGAGCTGGGTGGAGAAGGAATTCGTCAGGCTCATGAATTCTATGACAGGCTTGGAAGCAGCATCAAAGAAAAGCGAATTGTTACTGAAGAGGAATGCGGTGAGGCCCATTGCCAACTCAATAATTTCCCTTTGGCAAGACAAATCATGTTCGACTGGATAGAGGACAGGATGAAGGATGTCCATGAAGCAGATACTGACAGGTTTAACAACTAATTGAAGAGATCAATACAGGTGGTATTATGAAAGTAGAAGAATTAGAAAAATACGGTGCAGCACTCGAAATGGGAAAAGATCCTGTTAGAGTGCAAAACAAAATAATGTTCAATGCATTAAAAAAAGAATTTGGTCTATTTGGTATGCTGGGAATATTTAAGGATACACTTCTTAATAATGCCAGATTGAGAAAGCAATATCCTGAAGTACAGAGAGAAATAGCTGAAATCAATAAGACTCTAGAAAAAGAGTTGTTTATATTCTCCGGTTTATTCTTAGCGATTTCTAAAAGGATAGGAAGAGAGGCAGCTTATGAGTTCTTCAGAACTAAAATCATAAATGATATGGGAAAGATATCTATACCAGACATATATCAGTTAAATGATCTCGTTAAGTGTGAAGGTGATGTGTTTGATAATTTTAAAAGAATGAATATCGCTATGTTCGAAAGAACAACTAAAGACAAGACCTGGCATATGGATAGTTATATAGATGAACCAGACAAGCTTACTATTAAAGTTACAACGTGTGCTAACATTGAGTTCTTTAACAAGTTAGGTGTGCCGGAGTTGGGTAAGTTTGGTTGTGATCATGATCTTGCTGGCTATCCAGCAATTGAAGAAGATGTAAACTGTGATTTTAGAAGAATGTGTACATTGGCTAAAGGTGGCGATCATTGTTTGTTTGAGTTTTACCGCAGAGGCAGTGCCCCTGATAATGTGCATTTAAATAAGTAGGAAAGACAAAATGGAAGCCACAAATAGGAGGAAATTCAACAGAGAGATTAGTGTGGAAAGCCCAATGCTATATATTATTTATCCAGAACAGTTTTATTCCAATGACTGTTGTATAATTTAAAAGGAAAGAACATTGAAAATTAGAGTATCAAACAAAAAAGAACAGACAGAAATTGAAAAGATTCACAAAGTAGCATTTGAAAAAACAGATATGAACATACGATTAGAAAGAAAAGACGATTACACCCAAGTTGAAGAACTTACAAGAGAAGCCTTTTGGAATTTATATTTTCCTGGATGCAATGAACACTATTTATGTCACATACTACGTGGGCATAAAGATTTTATCAGTGAACTTGATTATGTAGTAGAACTTGATGGTAAAATAGTTGCTTCCATTATGTATACACACTCCTATTTGATCAATAATGATGAAGAAACAGTTCAAACTGTATCTTTTGGTCCTCTCTGTGTTCATCCCGATTATCAACGAAAAGGTATTGGCTCGGCATTAATTGAAAAGACAAAATCATTAGTTGCAAATATGGGAGTACCAGCAATTATAATTTTCGGCGATCCACGCAATTATTGTAAGCATGGCTTTAAAAACGGTATTGACTATCAAGTAAGTAATATGGATGGAAAATATCCGTTAGGACTACTCGTTCTTGAACTTCAGCCAGGATTCTTTGGAAATAAAAAGTGGAAAATTAAGCAAAGTGATGCGTTTAATTTAGATCAAGACGAGGCAAATAAATTTGATAAAAAGTTTAAAGAAAAAGAAAAGAAATATGAATATAGCCAAGAACTATTTAAAATGAACATAAGAGCTTATTTAAAACATGACAGCTAACAATTAGCTGTAGATGGACCGGGAAAAACTGTGGCTTTTTAAAGTAGTGCGTGCTTGGAATGAAGTGCCTGCGAAAATTATCTCAGGCAATCGTTTCCCGGCCACTAAGCATCGCGTTCGATCTATCTTCGATGATCCTGCACATATCACGGAATTGAAAACTTAGTTCTATGCCTTGCAATCACAAAGGCAAACCCAGCACCGAAATTGCGTAAAACGACCATTAATCCTCATTTCTATTTAAAAACAAAAGGCGCAGACAATCTGATATAGTCCATGCCTTTTATGATTGCCAATTGTTGCTGTTTAGCCCAAGCGCAGGACCCGGCTAATAACCGACGGTATCTCTTCGGGCAAATGGGTGATATATAGCAGGTGGGTGGCGTTTTGACTGCAAAGCTGCGCCACGATTGCAAGCATCTTCGTGCGGTTTTCCGGGTCCAGCCCCTGGCAGGGTTCATCCATGACCAGCAGACGGGGCGCTTTTACCATGGCCCGGGCCAGCAGGACCAGCCGCCTTTCGCCGTAAGAAAGCTGGTCAAAGGGTGTTTCTCGCTTAACGCCCAGGTCAATTGTCTCCAGCCATCTATCCGCTGTCTTGCGCTGTTCCCGGCTACAACCGCGATATAGCCCCACCGAGTCGAAAAACCCGGATCGGATGACATCGATGACGCGGATACCCTTGCGGTAGCGCAGCTGAAATTCCGAGGATACCAGGCCGATCTGTTTTTTGATATCCCAGATGCTTTCCCCGGACCCCCGGGGCCGGCCGAACAGACGCATGCGGTTGGCATACGCCTGGGGGTGGTCGCCGCAGATCAGCTTGACCAGGGTCGATTTGCCGGATCCGTTTGGTCCCAGTACCGCCCAGTGTTCGCCCATGCGAAAGGTCCAACTCAGACGATCCAGGACGATCTTGTCTCCATAGGCGACGGTTGTACTCTCTAAACAAATGAGTTCCGGGCCTTCGATAGGAACGGCCGGGTTTTCAGTCTTCACCGTAAGCGGGGTGTCCGCCGACCCGTGGTCGTAAAGGTTGTCCAGTATGTTCGGCACCATGACCTCATTCCGGGGCCCTTGGGCCAGGACCCGTCCTGATTTTACACACAGGACATGGGTGAAGTGCCGGCTGATGCGATGCAGCTGGTGGGTCACCAGGACGACATTGGTACCGTTTTGCATGAGATGCGGAAGCATTTGGTTAAGTTTTTCTGCCGCGGCTGTATCGAGTCCTTCGTAAGGCTCATCCAGTATCAATAGCTGAGGCCGACCGAACAGGGCCCGGGCCAGCAGCACCTTCCGGATTTCGCCCGAAGAGAGGCATGCAAAACTCCTGTCCAGCAGATGCCCAATGTCCAGCGTTTGGGCGATACGGTCTACATCCGCCTGGTCCTCACCGGCGGCAGCCGGCGCTATGATGTCCCAGGCAGTGGTTGTCTCTTCCAGGCGGTTGGCAAAATGGCGGGCATCTTCCAGCCGTTCTTCCCGAGCCATCAGACGATCAATCATCTCAAAGGAGAGTGACTGCACGGCCGCCGGCGGGCAATTGCGCAGCGTGCGGCCTTTTATCACCGGTACGCTGCCGGCTAGGATGCCGACCAGAGTGGATTTGCCGGAGCCATTGGGTCCGATGACGGCCCACTGGTCACCGGCTATTATATTCCAGGAAGTTCGCGCCAGGATGGGGTTGTTGCGGACACGTGCGGTAACGTTGTGCAGTTCTATCAGGGTCTGCCGGGCGTTCACTTCAAATCGCCCGGAATTTTGCAGACCGGAATCGGCACCATCTTGTGCCGGTTGGCGCGGTGATAGCCCAGGTAGATAGAAAGCACCTCTTTCTGGCGGGGTGTCAGGTCCTCCTGTTGATTGGCGTCGTAAGCCATGGCCCATTCCAGTTCATCGTAGGAGGCACCGATTTGGCTTTCATCTGTCCGACTGTCTTCCCAGAGCCCGTCCGTGGGTGGGGCGGAGATGATTTCCTCCGAGATTCCAAGTTCCCTGCCAAGCAGGTAAACCTCTGATTTTACCAGATCGGCAATGGGCGCTAGGTCCACACCACCATCTCCATATTTGGTATAGAAGCCGACGCCGAAATCTTCCACCTTGTTTCCGGTCCCGGCTACCAGCATCCGGTAGTGGGTCGAGAAGGCATACAAAGTCAACATCCGCAGGCGGGAGCGGGAGTTGGCCATGGAGAGCCCGTCCTGGATCTCGGCCGGCAGCACCTCCTCAACGGCTTTGAAAGCCGGGGTCAAGTTAACATCGATGCCCTTTACGTTGTCGTAGGAGGCTTCCAGCCAGCGGATATGCTCATAAGCCAAGGTGACCTGGTCGTTGGCCTGGTAAATCGGCATGTTGAGGGCCAGGACACTTTTACCGGTGCGGGCACACAAAGTGGACGTGACCGCAGAATCGATTCCCCCGGAAACCCCTACGGTAAAACCGGTCATTCCCGCCTGGTCGCAATAGTCACTCATCCATTTAACAATATATTCGCATACTTTTGTTATCTGCATCGAATTGACCTCTCTCAATCTTTCCCGCCTGGGACCCAATACAACGCTATGGCCACTGAACTTAACGATCTTTTGAGCATATGTAAACCCAACAGGCGTCAAATTCGGCCGCCCTCAATGTATGGGTACATATGGGTAATTTTATATTAGAATATTGGTATAAAAATTAATACGATGAATATAATTAATGCCCAAAAAGGGTTGACAATAAACCCAAAAGAGTATTATGCCCAAAAGAACGGAGGCGTTCATGTATCGTACCGGCAATCACGACTGGCGCGCCCGTCTGTTTATAGTATGCGCCGGGCTGTTTTTAATCTGGGTAGTCTATTACCTGTGTACCGAGGCACTCGATCCGGCAGATCCTTGGTCTAACCGGACCATGATGAACCGAGCAGCGTCCGGTGTTGCCATGCAACCCGATGGGCGTATACGTCTCATCCTGGACAAACCCGCAGCGGTTGGCACGACCCGCCTGATCTATCGGGGGCGACAGAATGGAAACCTTTTGATCGATGTGGTGATACCGCAATTGGATCAAGGGTTTGCCTATCACTATAAGATCCCTTTGAAAACAGCTAAACAAGGTTTCAATCTGGCCGGCCGGAAGTATATACTGCTTGCCGCCAATAGGCGGGCGGCCCGTATAAAACTGTACGCAACAAATTAGAATCACATCTTTTCCTCTCCCTTTTGATATACCCTAACAGCGGCTGAGCACCGCTATCTGTCCCTGATCTGCGGCCTCGATTTTAATATCCGGCCGGAAACCGATAAAGTCTACCCAGGTTTGCCCGATATATATTGAGGCGGCCTAAGCTGGCGGTATTTGCAACTTGGCTTTTGCAATCGGCAGGCAGTGGTTAGGTGCCCGGATTGAACAGATTCCAAAGGGCTTAAGATAACATGATGACTCAGGTGGTTATGGCACAAGAACAATTGGAAATGGCAAGCGAGAGGTATCCGGCGAATCACGTTACTTCAACTTCAAATGTTGACCGGAATGACCCCCGCGACGATGCCCACTATCGAACCGTGTTTGAAAATACCAACACCGCCTTGCTGGTGATGGAGGCGGATACCACAATCGCGATGGTCAACCGGCAGTTTGAAGCACTCAGCGGTTATTCGCGCCAGGCTATCGAAGGCCATATGCAGTGGACGCGCTTTGTTCATCCGGATGATCGGGAAAGGATGACGGCTTACCACAATCGCCGTCGCCGTGATGCTGCGAAACCGCCGAATGTATACGAGTTTCGCTTCGTCAACGCTGCCGGTGATACCCGGCACATCCTCCTGCGGGTCGGTATGATACCTGGTACCGCACAAAGTATCGGCTCCCTGATCGATATCACGCCGCGCATGGAGGCCGAAAAAGCCCTCCGGGCCAGTGAAGAAAAATACCGCACCATTTTAGACAGTATTGACGAAGGTTATTGTGAACTTGACCTGAAGGGCAATTTCACCTTCGTCAACGATCCCATGTGCAAAATCACCGGGTTTGACCGTGAGGCCCTTCTCAAAATGAACAACCGCGAGTACGCCACTCCGGCAACCGCCCGGGAAATGTATACCGTTTTCAATAAGGTTTTTCGGACGGGGAAGCCCTCTCGGGTTTCACGCTTCCAGGTTAAGAAGGATGGCCGCCAGGCACACCTGGAAATGGTGGTTTCCCTGGCCCGGGATGAGAACGGCAATCCGATGGGGTTTCGAGGGCTCGTCCGAGATGTCACTGAACGCGCTGAATCTGAGGCCAAGCGGATTGAATTTGAGCGGCTGCAGGGCGTTCTCGAGATGGCCGGAGCCGTTTGCCACGAGCTCAACCAGCCCCTGCAGAGTATAATGGGGTATTCCCAGCTTATACAGCTGGATGTTCCGGACGGGTTCCCGGGTGGTGAATATTTGCAAAAGATCGTCAACCAGGTGGAGCGCATGAAAGAGATAACTGGAAAATTGATGGGCATCACGCGCTACGAGACGGTCGAGTACCTGAACGGCAGCAAGATTATCGACATTGAGCGGTCTTCGGCCGACAAATGAAATCACTGACCGCCACTCTTGAGCTGAGTCCTCAATGTATAAAACAGAACGCTCTAATGGATTTTAGTGTATCAAAATCCCAAATACGAATCGCGAAATTCAAAATAAACTCAAACTCCGAATAACCAAATGACCAAAACTGAAACTTCCCATCAGTTTTGATTGGTCTGGTTTTCTTTTTTGGGTCATTATAATTTGCATTTTTGTTTCGAATTTCGAAATTCGGATTTCGCAATTTTTAAGGGATTTACTATCCCACCAGTACCCGATCCAACCGCGACACCATGTAGTCCAATTCCTCATCCGCTATCGTCAGCGGTGGTGATATCCGGATGGTGTGGCCATGGCTGTCATTTGCCAGGACTCCCAAAGACAGCAGCTGGCGGCAGAACTGCATGGCATTGCCGGCTTTGACCTCGATGCCGATAAACAGGCCTTTGCCGCGCACCTCCTTTACGTGCGAAGAGCGGGTGGCGATATCCTGCAATTTGTCCATGAGCTTGAGGCCCTGTTCGGCCGAACGCTCCGGGAGGTATTCTTCTTTCAGGACATCCAACGCGGCGATTCCGGCCACGCACGCCAGGGGATAACCGCCGAAGGTGGATCCGTCCGAACCGATATTAAAGGCCATGTCCATCAGTTTGCGGTTGGTAATAAAAACGGATAGCGGCACCAAACCGCCGGAAAGGGCTTTTCCCAATATAAGGCCGTCGGGGACCACATCTTCGTGTTCAAAACAAAACATTTTACCACTGCGGCCCAGGCCCACCTGAATTTCGTCGAACATCAGCAGCAGGTCGTGTTCATCCGCCAGAGTCCGCAGGCCCTTTAAGAAGCCATCATCCGGAACGCGCATACCGCCTTCACCCTGCATAGGTTCAACGAGGATACCGCAAGTATTCGGTGTGATTGCCTTTTTGACCTGTTCCAGGTCATTGTAGGTAACAGAGACGAACCCGGGGGTGAGGGGTCCGAAGCCGTCCCGGTACTTGGGGGTCGAGGAAAATGAGACGACGGTAATCATGCGCCCGTGAAAATTGTTGTCGAACACGATGATTTCCTGTTTCCCATCCGGAATACCTTTATGCTTCCAACCGTAGTAGCGGGCCATCTTGATGGCCGTTTCAACCGACTCGACGCCGCCGTTTTTGGGCAGGACCTTGTTGCCGTTTTCGCCGAAACGGGTTCCCAATTGGGGTACGAATTCCGCCATTTTGCGCAGAAACACACCCAGCGGATCGGTGTAGACCACATTGGAAATGACACTGCCATAGTTTCCGGTTAAGGCATTGGTCAGGGCAGCTACAATCTTAGGATGATGGTGCCCTGGATTGGCCGCGGAATAGGCCGCCAGGCAATCGAGGTACCGATTGCCGTGGGCATCTGTCAGCCAGCAGTTCTGAGCCTGGCGGATGACCACGCCGATTCTTTCATAATGGTGGGCGCCAAACGTCTCTTCGTTGGAGATGATCGTCTGGTCCGGTGCCTGGGAAAGTCCGAAACGGAAAAGATCGGAATTGAAGTCCAGCATGGCAGACCCCCTTTGGCTGACGTTAAGTTAGTGACTACTATGGTAGTAACTATAAGATCAAAAGATGAATTTGTCAATGTTTATGTGCCCCAGAAGCCCGGTTGCCGGTGTGGGGAGGATGTTGTTTCCAGGTTGGAGATCTTGTTGCGGCGTTTTACGCGTCGGGTGGATTGAAGGGGTCTAACTTATCGAGATTGTTTCCAAAAATATCGGTGATCGGTTGACCGGCAGCGATCATGACCCTTTCCAGATATATCTCGTGGTTGACCAGATCTACGGCGTTGGTGACCAGCCCCAGGTTCATGGTGAACACCCCTTCGACCACATCGTTGGGGAAAACCGTGCCGGTGATACAGCGTTCCATGTCGGCCACCAGGACGAACTGGCGGCCCATGACCGGGATGGCCTGCCGCTTGCTGCGGTTGTGCTGAATGACGCCCGGGCAAAGGTTCTGTAATTGAGCCAGGCCGGGGTGCTGATCGTAGAGTATGAGGGCGATGCGGATACCGCGTTCGGCCGCGGTCAGAAAATTGGGCAGGAGCTTGGCAAATTCCTCCGACCAGATCGCCGCGTGCAGCGTTTTGTTTGCATCGCTGGAGAGTTTAAGCCCGCGATCGACCAGGTCCTGCCGAGAGGAGATCCGCCAGAGCACTTCAACCATGCGGGGTGAATCCTTGAAATGTTCGAGCGCGCCGCGGGCCCGGTCCATGGATGCCTCTAAACCGCCGGCGATATCATTGAGCAGCTCTTTGGGATCGGTGGGGGCAAACAGGCGGGCGGCGTCATCCTGGCTGTCCACCTGGATGGCGGCGCCGCGTGAAACCAGTCGCTGCAGGCATTCATAAATCTTGGCCCGGGGTATTCCGCTGGCCTGGGCCACCTGGTACCCATTGGCGGGCGACTTGGTCAGCAAGGCGCAGTAGGCCTTGGCTTCGTAGTTACCGAAACCAAGCGCCATGAGGGCATCGTGGGCGTCTTTGAGCCGGTTCTCCATGGTTTATAGATCTTTTGCCAGAATGAAAGAACACCTTGCAGCAAGCTAAGGGCAATGCACTTACTGATTCGGTTCTAATTCGATTTAATAGGATGTCCCTATTTTTCCATGGTTTTCAGATATCCCATAGTAAACCTCGGGCAACAGTCTTAGAAGCTGTCTCAAAAAACGGATTTTGGCACAAGGTCAAGGCGTCCGCGAGTATTAAACCGGAGGAATACTTAAGAGTATTTCGAGGATTTAATATGAGCGAACAACGCCGAGATTGGGCCCAAAAGACTTTTTTGAGACAACTTCTACTATAACGGGAGTTACCCGCCAGGGTCAACTGCAAGTGAAAAAGCGAGCATGAATGGCATTGATGGCCTTTTCAAGGTTTGTCTTTTTGGTCAGAAAATAGAGGGCTGCCCGGGAAGGGCCGAACGAGATCATTTCCACATTGACCCCGGCCTCGGCGACTGCGGCAAAACAGTTCGCGGCAATGCCTTTCTGGGTCAAAAGCCCTTCGCCCACAATGCTGATCAGGGCAATATCTTCGACCGGTTCCAGCCGTCGAAATGGCTTGGGGCGCAGGTTCTTCAGGGCGGCAACACCCGGGGCCAGATCTTCGCCGGCCAGCAGGAGGCTGATGCAGGTCTGCGATGTAACCACCGCCTTGATGTTGATGCCGTTGTGGGTGATACAGGTAGCCACTTCAGCCAGGATGCCGGGGCGAGCGCCGACGCCCGCTGCATGGACCTTCAAGATGCCGATGTTGCAATCGTGCGCTACACTTTTAACGACCGTGTTCAGCCGGGGGCTCCGGGCGGTGATCAAACTGCCTTCGGCATCCGGGTCCAGGGTATTTTTAATAGCGATATTCAATTTCCGGGTACGCACCGGTTCCACACAACGCGGGTGCAGGATCCGGGCCCCGAAGTAGGCCAGTTCCGAGGCTTCTTCGTATGAAAGGAGCGGAATCAACTCGGTGCAGGGCACCAATTTGGGGTCGGCCGTCATGAACCCGTCTACGTCCTTCCAGATTTCCAGGATCTCCGCCTTCATCGCGGCGGCAACCACCGCGGCGCTATAGTCGCTGCCCCCGCGTCCGAAGGTCGTAATGTCTCCTTTTTTGCTGACGCCGAAGAAACCCGGTATGAACAGGATCTTATTGTTTGCGAGGACAGGTGCCAGATTTTTCTTGAAGTTCCGAGCCGTGGCCGGAATATCGGCGGTAGCGTCGCCAAACTTCCCATCGGTCAGCATACCGATCTGTTGCGGCATATGGTAGGAGGTCGGTATCCCCCGGCTGCTCAATATGGCAGTCAGCAACTGGGCCGCAAACCGTTCCCCGAAACTGACGATCGCGTCGCGCAGGCGCGGTGAAATCTTTCCGGTAAAATTAAGGCCGTAGTAAAGCCGTTCGAGTTTGGAAAGCGTTTTCGACAGGTCCTGGCGGAACCCCTTGGCCTCTTTCGGTCGGCGGATCAGGTGGCGGGCCACCAACTCATGCCGGGCTTTCAGGCGACTGATGATTTTAGGGATATTGGCCTCATCCGCCAGGGCCGCCTCCATGGACGCTATCAAAAAGTCGGTGATGCCGTTCAGGGCCGAGACCACGAAAATGTGGCCGCGTCCCCGCTGAGCGATGAGATCGATGATCCTGGCTATGGTCTTTTTTCCGTTGAGGCAGCCGCCTCCTACTTTAATAACCTTCATAGCCTTAAATACTACCCTCGATGATTTCTGAGATAGTGTAAATTTGTATACAAGTGTCTATATCAAAAAGTGAAAAGTGACTAAAGTGAACTAAATTGCCTAAAGTTGATGTATGCGCTTGATGCGCATGCTATTAGAGGTTTTCATACGGCAGCGCAGAGGCGCTCCCCCAACTTTAGATCACTTCAAACTTTAGTTCAATTTAGGCACTCGATGTAATTTACCTGAGCTGACTATCCTTACTTCCGCGGCGGTTATATCCGCTGCTCTCGTGTTCATGCTTTTCGAATTCGGCTTGACACTGTACGCATAAACGCACGCCCGGAATGGCTTTTCGGCGCGCTTTCGGTATTGCTTCATCGCACTCCAGGCAGTGAGTGGCGCCTTGGCCTGCGGGCAGCTTGCTCCGGGCCCTTTTTACGGCGTCGGCCACGCTGGCATCAATTTGCTCCTGGACAGCTCCGTCTTTAGCCCAACCTACGGCCATGAGATCTCCATTGATCAGGTTGTTTAGGCTGAAGCCTGAGAACTGAATACCAGCAGGTCTTTGAAACACTACCCTGTAACATGACTGATTTCAGCCTTAATTGCGCGAATTGCGTCAGCCTTGATGCCCGCCTCGTCCGCCATTGATAAAAAGCGGGTCAGACGGGCGGGCGCGCTGCGGCCCATACACTTGTGATCGGGATCACCGGTGACTCCGGCAGCAACGCCATCCATCAGTACACTGCGTGAAAAATTCGTTTCCGTTATGGCTTCCTGCAGATCGATTATTTCGGCGGCGACCTGCCGGGCAAGCCGGTTGTGTTCTTCCCAGAGAGTGCCGGTGGTACCGCCGGTTTTCAATCCACAGATATTAATCATGTAGACGAAAACGTTCTTCACGACCAGTTCCAGCAACAACTCATCGGTCGAGGCCAACCGCCGACAGGGAATCCCGATACCTTCCAGGGCGGCGGCCATCGCCTCTGCCTGTGGACCGAACAATGGGGAAGGACGCAGGACTTTGACGTCCATGCCTTTTTTCTTCTCGAACCAGACCGAGATCACCGTCGGGTCGGTGACTCCGATGGACTGCCAGGTGTCCGGCAGCAGTTCATTTTGCAGCAGCCCCAGGCAGGACCGTTTGTCAAGACTTAACTCCTGCAATACGGCCGGCAGGTCTTTTTCGCCGACTGCTACCAGTGTCAAAATCGGCGAGGGAATCTTTTCCAGGGTCTGGTTAAGGTTCATACCCCGGGTCACCGGATACACCGGATGTCCCGCACGCAAAAAAGCACGGGCGAAAACCCCGCCCAGTTCACCCACGCCGATAATAGCTATGGGAGGTTGCATAAGCTTTTCACTCTTTAGCTGTAGAAGCCATCTATATCGAAATCGAAATCGCTATCGGTATCGAAATCGGCCTTTGAAAACTGACAGGTATTTACCGAACCCGATCCCGATCCCGATTTCGATTGGCGTTCTTCTAAAACACCTATGCCCGAGACGTTAATCTGAACGACTCTTCACTTCAAACAGGTTCCCGTCAAAGTCCTGAATGAAAAGTAGCATTTTATCACCTTTGGGTACCTGGTTGGCAGTGAAGCCTAATTTATCGCAATCTTCGAGAAACCTGCCGCGCGACTCTACTTCGATACAGGTGTGTTCGATCTTTGTCTTGCTGCCCGTCTGATTGTCGACAATAAAGACTTCGAAATGAATCCCATCACCGGTGTAATTGATGATGGTCAGATTCGCTCCGATACCAAAGATGGCCTGCGACAGGTCTGCCGGCAGGGTCTTGGGCTCAGCTTTTTCCAGTCCCAGCAGCTCTTTGTAAAACGTGTCGGCATTCTCTTCACTGCTGCAAACCAATGCTGTATGGATAAAGGTTGTCATTGGAATTAGGCGTTAGGTTTAATAATAACTTTCACCGATTCGGTGCCATCCAGAACCAGTTCAAATCCTTTGGCCGTGTCCTGTAACGGCAGGTGGTGGGTAATCAGGTCGTCCACCTGCAGGCGTCCGGAGTCCAATATGCCTATGGCTGCTACAATGTCCGGCGGACCGCAGTAATAAGAGGTCAAGACGGATATTTCCTGCATCCAGAATTCATTGATTGGGATAGTGACGGTTTTACCTGGGTCGGGTACCGCAAAAAAGACAATCCGACCGCCTTTGTCGACGCATTGCCAGGCCTGCTCAACGGCAGGCATCGCTGATGTGCAGTGGATGACCACATCAGCGAGACGGCCGTTTTCAGCCGACAACCGGGCCCGCACATCTTCGGCAGCTTCATAGGTAAGATCCGCGCCGCATCTGGCGGCGTACTCCAGGCGTTCCGGCCGGATATCCACGGCTACCACGCGACAGCCCTTTGACTTGGCCAGTTTGATATGCAGCAGGCCGGACATGCCGCAACCGAATATTAGCACCGTCTGCTGGGCCGCCAGGCGGGCCAGGTTCTGAGCCCTGACGACACAGGCCAGCGGCTCGATGAACGTGCTTTGGTCGGCTGAAATAGTATCCGGGAGTCGATAGGTGCCGCCTTTGACAAGGGCGGCCGGCACCAGAATATATTCGGCCAATCCGCCGGGCAGCCGCTCCTTCACATTCGGGCAGGCCGGGTAGTGCCCGTTTTTACAGTAGTCGCACTGCATGCACGGGATTTTGGGGGCGATGAAAACCCGATCACCCGGTGCGAAGTTCTCGACGGCCGAACCGGTTTCAACCACTTCCCCACCGATCTCGTGGCCGGGCACCAGGGGCGCCCGGGGCAGCCGGTACCACTCGACGATATCGCTGCCGCAAATACCGCAGGCCTCAATTCTGACGAGCATTTCCCCGGGACCGGGAACCGGCTGATCAACTTCTTCGATACGGATATCCCGGTTGTTGTACCAGACCGCGATGCGCATATTCTTACCTTTAAAGCCTGGCCTTCCGGACCAGGTTGGAGGCAAGTGTCCCTATCGTAAAGATTGGGTCAAGTGCCTAAAGTGATCTAAAGTTTAAAGTGATCTAAAGTTAAGGCATTCTTACAGTCCGATAAAATCAGTGGAGCGCAGCGACTCTACAACTTTAGGCACTTTAGGTCACTTTAGTCACTTCAAACTATATTGATTTTGGACTCTACCCTTCATTCTTGATCGTATTGTAAAGATCCAGCGCCTTCTCCGGGCTCTCATTTTCGTGCACCACGGCCTTAATGGCTTTCAGCATGGCGATCGGGGATTCGGACTGGAAGATGTTGCGGCCCATGTCCACCCCGGCGGCGCCCTGCTGTACGGCATTGTAGGCCATGGTCAGTGCATCCAGTTCGGGAATCTTCTTGCCGCCGGCCATGACGATGGGTACCGGGCACGAAGAGGTGACCGTTTCAAAGCCTTCATCGATGTAATAGGATTTGATGTAGGTGGCACCCAGTTCGGCACAGATCCGGGTCGCCAGACGGAAATAGCGCGCGTCGCGGGCCATGTCCTTGCCCACAGCCGTTACGGCCAGGGTGGGAATGCCGTAGCGGTTGCCCATGTCAACCATTTTGGTCATGTTGACGATCGACTGTTTTTCGTACTCACCGCCAATAAAAACCTGGACGGCCATTGCGCAGACGTTCAGGCGGATCGACTCCTCGATGCTGACTGCGATTTCCTCGTTGGACAACTCCTTGAGGATGCTGGTGCCGCCGGTAACCCGGAGCACGATCGGTTTGGTATAGGATGCCGGTACCACGCTGCGCAGAATACCACGGGTCAGCATGAGGGTATCGGCGTAGGGCGCGATGGGCATAATGTTGACATCCACCCGTTCCAGACCGGTGGTCGGCCCCTGGAAATAGCCGTGATCGATAGCCAGCATGACCGTACGGCCCGATTTTGGGTTGAATATCCGGGCCAGTCTGTTTTTCATGCCCCAGTCCAGGTTGCCGCAGCCTTTTAGAAAAAAGCCCTCGGTTTCCTGAGGTTTGTCAAAATGATAGTTTTTGCCTTCCGTCAATCCATCCATATCTGCCATGGTAATCCTCCTTATATTTAGCGTAACGAGAGATTTTTATAACTTCAAATGCGGGAAACTTCAATAGCGGCCTGTCGAAATTTTCTTTTGAACCAATATTTTGCACGTAACCTGATCGGCGGGCATCTGCTTTTCTATCCAAGTGTAAAAGTTTTGTAAAACGCCACCCCCGGCTTTACTTGCCAGCTTTATTTACTGATACTAACCGTACTTAAAATGACAAATGGCGCGGTGACCCTGACCCGGTTGGCCAACCGGGTTTTCTTATGGGCGCAAAACCTTTCAGACGGGGGATGACGTTTGAATTATACGATTTTCGATACACCGATCGTGCGGAACCTGATGCGCTGGTTCTCCTTCATTTTTCTGTGGACCAATGGCTGGCGCATCACCGGGCGCTTGCCGGTAGATCCCAAAATGGTGTTGATCGCCGCGCCCCATACCTCCAATTGGGATTTGCCCTACATGCTTTTTGTGGCCTTTGCCCTGCGTGCCAAAGTTTACTGGATGGGCAAGGACGCCATTTTTAGCTGGCCGTTCGGTCGGTTGTTCAAATGGTTGGGCGGCATTCCCATCGACCGGTCCAAAGCGAACAATGTGGTGGCCCAATCCATTGACCATTTCTCGCGCAACGATAATCTGGTTCTCGCCGTGCCCCCAGCCGGCACCCGCAAACGGGTACTCAACTGGAAAACCGGTTTCTACCATATAGCCAACGGCGCCGGGGTTCCTATTGCCCTTGGGTTTCTAGACTACAAGAAAAAGATCGGTGGCATCGGACCAATTCTGCATCCCACCGGCAATATCGAGGCGGACATGGTTGAAATTCGCGCTTTCTACCAGGATATTTCCGGTAAATATCCCCTTAAATCGATTTCTGCTGCGGCTGTCAAACCGACCCCGGCTGCTTAGCTGAGCGCTACCTTTCACCAGGGGCTGAGTGGCAGAAATGGAGCGTTACGCATCTTTTCTCTCTTTTTCTTTCCGTTTCTTTCTGACAACGCAGTAAATGCCGCCTTCTTCCAGCCCCGGGCCGAAACACGCGTTACATGAGATACAGCCTGATGCGTTATGGTCGCCGGCCTGCCAACGGGACGGCAGCGCCGGGTCGTTGATCAGCGGGCGGGACATGGAGACGTAGTCCATCAACTCTTGGGCGATGGTCTTTTCAGCGACGGCATAAGAGCGGTAACCACCAACCACGATAACCGGACAACTGACCGCGCCCTTGACCATCCGGGCCAATTCGAGATTGTAGGCCTCTTTATCCGGATTGATGATTTTTTGGCGCGCCGGATTTCTTTTCCCGGAAGCCGGTGTGCCCGCCGAGACCTCTACCGCATCGATGCCGGCTTCGGAAAGACGGCGGGCGGCAAAATCAGAGTCTCGGGCCGTCAAGCCACCCTTGAGGTTGTCCGATGCATTGAGTTTGATCATCACCGGATAGTTGTCGCCCACCTGCTTGCGGACTGCGCGGTAGACTTCCATGAGAAAGCGGATGCGTTTTTCAATACTGCCGCCGTATTCATCCAGCCGCTGGTTGGTCAGGGGCGATAGGAATTGATTGATCAGGTAACCATGGGCGCCATGGAACTGGACGCCGTCAAATCCCCAGGCCTTGGCCCGTCGGGCGCCTTCACCAAATGCGGCCACGATTTGCTGAATTTGCGTTTGGGTCAGTTCTGCCGGTGTTTCCTGGAACTGATCGACATCAACCGCGGATGGCGCCAGCGGCTTTTGGCCGATGGTCTCGCTCATGGTCTGGCCGCCGGCATGAACGATCTGGGCCACTACTTTGCCGCCGGCCGCATGCACCGCGCTCGTGAGGGCCTTGTACGCATCTGCAAAATCATCCGTGTGAATACCCATCTGACCGACCAGGGCCTTGCCATCCGGTTGCACAAAGGCAAAACCGGTAATGATCAAACCCACCCCGCCGGCGGCCAGTTCACGATAAAAATCAATCATTTTGGGTGTGGGACGGCCATCCGAATCGGCCATCCCTTCCCAGGTGGCCGACCGCACCAATCTGTTCTTCAAGGTCATCCCATTAATCGTCGTCTCTTCAAACAAGGTCGCCATTTAATTATCTCCTTAGGTGGTTTTTAGAAATAAGTAATACATTTATATCTTTTGTATATAGCAAGAAGCTATTTTGAGAAATGGATTTTGGTTCAAGGTCCCGTCTTCGCTCTTTGAGCTTCCCACTTCGCTTTCCAAGCTCCGCAGGACATGTCGCAGAGCAAGCAAGGCTCCCAGCAGAGTTTATCAGCCATAGCTTCAGCGAAGGCTGAAGATTGGGCCAAAAGGCGTTTCTCAAAATAGCTTCTACCGCCAGGCAAACGCCGGCTGCTCAAAGTGCGCCACCCGGGTATGCCTGCCCAGCAGGGCCACTTCCCGAAACTGGTAGAGCAAGGCCGCAGTGGGGGCGGCAATGCAGGTGTCGCCGACCGGCATGAGCAGTAGGGGCGCTTTGCTTTCCGGGCTGTTTTCAATCAGCGGGGCATCTTTGCGCAGGAACTCGGCCAATGGAATCCGATGAATGGAAGCCACTTCGGCCGGGTTGGGGATCAGGTCCACCCGGTCACCGCCCCAGACGACGACGGGCGTGATCACAAAACCGGAACGGGTGGTGAAATCATCCAGGTAACCCATGACCCGGTCCGGTGCCAGATTGAGGCTGACTTCTTCGGACAATTCCCGCAGGGCCGTGTCCGCAGCTCCTTCGCCGTCGTCCCGACGTCCTCCCGGCAGGGCCCACTGGCCCGAGTGGTTCCGCAGGTTGGCACTGCGCCGGGTGAGAATCAGGGCGGCATCCGGCTGCCGCGTCTTGAAACTAGGCAGGCCGAAGTCGTCGGAGCCATGCGCCACATCCACGATGGTCAGGGCCACGGCCGCTTGGGTAACATCTGTTATAGGCCCGGCCCGGGTTTCAAATTGATCCAGGTTTGTCTGAACTTTTTCCCGGAGTTTCTCGTCACAGAGCAATTTTTTTTGGGTTTTTCTTAACACTAAACACCTATAACTTAAAACAAGAGCATTCGTCGCCGACGAATGCTTCAGGACTGATCCTGGAACCAGACAAACAAGGTGATGCCGGTACAGGTTATCAGGATGCCCAGAATCGAAAAAAGATCCGGAAGCGCCGCCCCGATGATCACGGTCTCCCCTAGCAGGGCGAATAATACCTCGCTGGATTGGGTGGCGTCAACCGCAGCCAGTTCCCCGGCCGTTTTTGAAAGGTTGCGAGCTTGCAAAAACAGGCTGGTGGCGGCAACCCCGGAAAACAGGGCTACCAGAGCCGTGTTGAGCAGCTGACCGGCAGAGGGCGGGGCAGGGGTGGTGACGGCCAGCAGGAGGCCCCACAGCGGCAGCGAGCCAAGCGACATAAGCAGTACCCGGGCAAAGGGTGTTTCCAGGGCCGGGCTGCTCACATCCGGCAGTCGCCGGTTGCCGTTGGTGGCCTCCCAGACCATCTGGTTGCCGAGCGGGTAGCAAAAGGCTGCAATCAGGACCGGGACTGCACCGGCGATCAGTTCCGGTACACCGGTATTTTCCGCCTGCCCCAGGTTCACCATGAGCACCCCGCTAAAAACAAGCACGGAAAAGCCCCATGTTCGCATGGGAAAAGAACGCCCGAAAAACAAAAGGACGAGTAGGGTGGCGATAATCGTAAACTGCCAGGTGGCGGCAACTACCCAGCCGGGGGCATGGTCGGCACTGAAACAGATCAGCGCATAAAACAGCCCGAACCCCACACTCCCGGCCAGGGTCCAAAAAATCCAGTTCCGGATAAATACCCGCAGGACCTGAGCCAGGGCGGTCGTGCCCTTGAAGACAATGAACCAGGCGGTCAGAAAGAGAATCATGTAGGCGTAACGCAGGCTGGCACTCCATATCCAGTGCCCACCTTCCAGGCTCATGACCCGGTTCAAAATGAAGGTCGAACTGAAGAACAGGCCGGCCAGCAACCCGATGAATATCAGACGCAGCATGTTTACTTTACTTTTGCCTCCACGGAGCCGTCGCTATTCATAGTCGCATAAACAGTGGCCGCTTTGCCCGGCGCTGATTTTCGTCGGGATTGTATCCGGATTTTTCCGGATGAAAACCGCTTACCAGCCTGGCGCCAGGTAATGATTACCGGGGTGCCCCGGTAGAGGCGGGAAGGAAAAGTGGTTGCGCACTGCCGGCCCGGCAAAATTAGATTACATGTAATAAACCTGCCGGTTTTGGGCACCTGCAGCTGCACATCCTGCAGCGGTTGCAGGGTGTTGTTGTGAAACACCAGCCCACCGACACGAACCGGCGCGGTCGGTGGCACATTGGCGCAGCCGACTGCTATGACAATATAGGCGACGAACAGCGCCGGTAGCCTGATTGGCGTGTTCGGCTTCATGGGCGCAACTCCACATTATTCTCCGCCAGCAGTGCTTTGGTTTTACTGCACAGCGGCGCGGTGGTTCGCAGGTAAACCACGGCGCCGGGCACCACTTCCTTTATCCTGGCCGCTTTGGCCAATATATTCTTGCCATCTTTCATGATGATCCGGCTTTTACGGTCGATGACCAGCGTGAACTGCTTTTTACCGGATTGCTCCAACTGCGTGGTAGGGTGCAGGCCGAAACGTTTGGGATCGATCTTAGGTACCATTAGAACCTCCCGGTTCTTTTCTTAGGGTGGCATACAGGGCGGCGCCCAGGATAACCACACCCCCCGCCAATTCCCTTAGGGCCGGCCATTCGGCCAGTAAGATGGTGGCAGCCAGGATCCCATACACCGGTTCCAGGCTGGCAATAATGCTGGCCGTCTGGGCCTTCACGGTAGATAGGCCTTTTATGAAAAGCGAATGGGCGACCCCCGTGAACACAATCCCCAACAGGGCCAGCAGCAGCATGTCCTGCACGGTGAGGGTCGGACCCGGCAGGAACAGAAATGGAAACAGGAAAAGGGCTGCGGCGGCATCCTGATAGAAAGCCACCACCAGGCTGGAGTACGACCGGGCATATTTCCGATTGAGGATGGACAACAAGGCAAAGGTAAAGCCGGAAGTGATGCCCCACAGCGCCCCCTGGGTCGTGGTGTTGTCCAGGCTGAAGGCGGGGACCACCAGAACGACCCCGCAAAATGTCACCAGGGCCAGGAGCACGTCCGCCAGGTGCAGTTTTTCATTGAAAAAGAGTGGTTCCAGAAACGTTACGAAGATGGGAAAAGTGGAAAAGGTAATCAAACCGACCGCCACCGTGGATATCTGGATCGACTGAAAGAACGTGCCCCAGTGCACAGCCAGGATGAATCCCTGCAGCAGGAGGGCCAGGTAGTCCGCTTTCCGATTCAACTTCAGGCTTTGGTTGCGCAACCACAGGGCCGGCAGCAAGAAGGCCATGGCATAAAACACCCGGCCGAAGACGATGACGGTCGGCGGCTGGCTGACGAGCTTGCCGAAAAGTCCGGCCAGTCCGAAAAAGAGCACAGCGATGTGGATTTCAAACAATTACAGTTCCAATGCAGATTATCGGGATGAAAGAATAGTCTGGTATTTTGCAATCCTATCATTGTAGCGGGCCAGCTTCTCCGCTCCCCGCGGCCCCTTGAGCCCGTTCTTGGCATAACTGTCCACAGCGTTGGCGTAGTACAGCACCGACAAGGATTCCCGGCGGGTGATCTCGCCACGTTTGAACATTTTATATCCGCGCCCCCGAATTTTCTTCACGATATCTTTTTTATCTTTGTTGTCCTGCCCGGCTTTTTCCAGAAATCTGAAAGCCACCGCGTACGATTCGAATAAGGGTTTTAACAGTCCTGAGAAAAACACCAGTTTTTTGTAGCCGGAAGATGTGATGTTGTACGTGTCCGGCAGGGTGGGGTGCGGTATAATGATAGCATCATCGATAAAGGCCTTCACTGTTTTGCGCACCAAAAATGCCGGTGGTCGCTCCGGATCGGGCGTAAACTCATTGATGAACAGATCCTGCAGAAAGTTGTAGTGTTCATGGAGGTTGGCGGCACTGAACTGAAAAGCGTCTTTTTCCCGGATCAGCAAGGCGGTATACGCTGCCGGAACAAAAGCAGTGATGATGGAATTCTTGTAATAATCCAGTTCCGTACGTTTTTTGCTGTTGATGTGATAGTGAACGTGCATGGGTGTGTCCGCCGGGGCCTCGTCCAGTCCATGCGGATCGATGAGCTTGCGTTTGATATAATCCACCAGGGCATTGTTTAGAGCGGCTTCGGGATTCGTTACCAGAGAGTCGGAAAAATGAATCCGGCGCGAAGACAGATGGGTCAGACCGGCTTCCATCTGAAAATCCAGTTCTTCCTGAGTAACCTGGCTGTCGTTATGCAGTATCGCGGCGGCCGCCAATGCATGGGGGGTGGCCACGTTGTCCGCATTGATGGCGGATAGAACACGCTGCCCCAGATAGCGGCAGAAGCGGTTCTGCCGTTTCCCATCCATGCGCTCCAAGGAGATCCCCTGCGTTATCATCAGGTCGCTCAGCAGGAAGGGTTCATGGAAATTGACGTAAATGCGCCCATAGCGTCTTTTTAGAGCCTTGCGTGCTTTGAGCATTTGCTCCAGGTTTTCCGGGGCCTTGCTATGGCCCTCCACTTCGCTGATGTAGGCCTGTTCTTCGGGAACCCGGTCGTAACCGATAAATACCGGCACAAAGGACATATCTTCGCAGGCGCCCTTTTTCAATGCGTTGAGTAAAATAGTCAGCATGCCCAGTTGGGGGGCCGAAAGCTTCCCGCTACGGCTGCGGGTACCTTCGATGAAGACACCGATATTGTGGCCATTGATCAGGATCCGGCGGATGTATTCAGAAAGCACCTTGGCATAAAAAACCGCCTTGAAAGAGCGACGCACAAAAAAGGCCCCCAAGCGGCGGAAAATGGTCCCCATGGGCCAGAAGGCCAGATTGCGCCCGGCAAAAAACAGCGGGGTGGGCAGGTCATGCCGGTACAAAATGTGCGCCACGAGCAAAGAATCAAGGTGACTTTTATGACAGGGGATGAATATCACCGGCCCCTTGCGGGCGGCCCGTTTAATGCTGTTGAGGGCCCGGGTGTTGATGGTGACGCCGTCGAACATCGTATTGAGCAGCCACTGCACCACGGTGGCCCCACCCTTGATGACGGCTGGATGGGGTTTTGCCGCAATTTCGTCGAGGTAAGCCAGAGCTTCGGCTTGGACCCGGTAGCGGGTTTTCTCCCGTCTTTGGGCATACTTGCGCATATAGGCCTGGATCTCATCCCCGGTGAGGATGCTCTGTTTCAGTTCGGTATCCGTGCGTCTGACCGGCCCGGTGATTGCCAGGCGGTGCCGGTTTATCTGGGTGAGCAGGTCTCGTCTTAAAATCCGGGCGGCATGGTTGGTGGAGATGTCACGGCCGGCCAAATCATTTGTAAAATCCTTCAGGTTCACCGGGTCCGTAATTTCTATGAATGTTTTCCCAGGATTATTGAAGAGGGTTACCATGGTTCTCAATTTTCCGGGATCCTGTTCCGGACCAAAGAAGACATCCACCATAGATGGGATGGCGGGTAGCGGCGCCTTACCAAAGAACACCACCTGGGGCACCAGGCAGATCGGCCTGCGGGTCTCACGCTGGAGCTGCAGCAAGAACGCGAAAGAGTCCGTTTCCGATTTTACAAAGCGTCGCCGAAAGTCGCGTTTGCTGACCAGGGATACAAAGGCGGTCTTACCCTTTTTCAATTCACCGGCCAGGTAGCCGTTGTCGAGCGGTGACAGCAGTTCCTTCTTCTTTAGCAGCCGCAAACTGCCGGCCAGCATGATGCGCAGCAACCGCATAACAGGCTGCAGGAAGAATATACCGTAGTAAAATCCCAGGGTCGGGTAGGGCAGGCCCAACTGCCGATAGCGCATATAGTACAACAGATATTGAAAGCGGCTTTTTTGTTTGGCGACATAGACAATGATCGCGTTTTCCGGGAGGTTGTTTAGGACGTGGATCTGCTCTTCTTCTATTCTGACACCCGAAAAAAAACGGTTCAGAAAAAAGCCGGTAAAAAAGCCGGGCTTGTCCGGCAACTCCAGGCTGTAGTGGTTGTAAGTTCCTTGAAGGAACTTTATGATCCAGTTCGTTTTAGCAGGCATGGTTTCTTAGGCTGTTAGGCTGAAGGCTGAAGGTCAAGCCCGGCACCTGATCTGACCGGCCGGTATTATCCAGCGTCTTCCTCACCGTCATGATGCACCAGCATTAGCTTCTCAACGATAATGCGCTTGAGGCTTTCCATGGCGGTCAGGGCGATTTCATATTCCTCAATTTCTACGGCTTTGCGAATGGTCGTCAAGTAGCTTTCCATGGACTTTTTCTCTGTTATGGTCAGAGACGTTTGCTTTTTCATGATTTTTTTCCTACCAGCGACGCCACTCGTCCCGGTGTTTCGTCGCACCCGCTGTCCGTTTCAGCGTAATGCAGGGTCTCCAACGCCGCAAATGCGTCTTGCAACTCATTTGCCTCGAGCAGATATTCTCTTTTGAATCCCCTGTCCAGTGCTTTGTTGGTTGAATGCATGAACGTTTCGAAGATAAGCACGCCGCCCGATTTCAAGGCCTTGATAATTTGAGGGAAAAGCCGTCGATTGAGATAGCGCAGATTGATGATCAGGTTATAGTGATCGACCGGCAGATCGAATTCGTCAAGATCGGCGCAGACAGTCCGGATGCCCGGGTGCTGTTTTGCAAATTTCGCCAGGGCCACGTCCGATATGTCCAAGGCATCTACGCGAAAACCCTTGCCTGCCAGGTAAAGGCTCACTGCCCCGGTCCCGCAGGCAATATCAAGGGCCTGGCCGACGGGTGCCTGACCATAAAACTCACGCACAATATCAGGAATCAGTCTGCCCGGCGCTTTTTCGGCGTGCTTTTTATTCCACTTTATTCGATCTTGTTTCAACCCTTTTACCCAGGTTTTTGGTTGGAAGGTTGCGGCCGTCAATCTTGACTGGCCGAACACCGGCGAGCGAGATAGTTGGATAGAAATTCCCGGGTAGTGGCATTTATATCCAGGCTATCCAGTTTTTTAAAGGGTATCCAGGCCGCCTGAGCGGCATCGTCGCCGGGCATGAGTTCGCCATCCAGGTATTCCGCGGCCAGGTCCACGATAATATAGTGAAATTGAATGGCGCCCTGTCGGTCATGCTCAATAAAATCAAAGGTGTACACCGGCAGGCCGGCCCTGATGCGGATATTGGTTTCTTCGAAAATCTCCCTTTCAGCGGCCTGCTGGAGTGTTTCACCAAGTTCCACACTACCGCCGGGAATGGCCCATTTACCGTCAGAGGGCGCCTTTCCGCGTTTTACCAGCAGGACCGACCGGTCTTTGATAACCACGGCGCCTACGGCGACGCGGGGTACCGGCGGATAACGGGTGTCGGAGGGTGTCATGTTATAACCAGTCTGCTAACGCCGCCGGGCTCACAGCCAGCAGTTTGGCGCCGGCTGCGCTCAGTTCATCGGCGGTCCGCAAACCCCAGAGAGCACCGACCGGATACATTCCGGCGGCCCGGGCCGTTTGTATGTCCACGGGCATATCCCCGAGAAAGATGCACTCCTCCGGCTCCGCACCCATCTCCCCGGCCATTAATTCAGCCCCCAGGGGATCGGGTTTTTTAGGGATATTTGGACGTGCGCCGTGTACGGCGGCAAAGATTTCCGGGAGCAGAAAATGATCGACGGTGGCCTGGGTGGCATCATCCGGTTTGTTGGATAAAATACCCATTTTGAGGCTAATCGCCTTGCAGCGGTTAAGCAGACCGGCAATACCGGGATAGGGGTGGGTTTTGGCGGCCCAGTTCCGGCTGTATACCTTTTGCATGGCAGCCAGGCAGATTCTTAGATTTTCCGGCCGGCGCTGATCTTCCGGAAGCGCTCGTTTCACCAGGATATCCATGCCGTCACCGATAAAATAACGATAGGCTTCAACGGGGTGAGTGGGAAACCCGGCCTTCTCCAGAACCATGTTCATCGAGTCGGCAATATCTTCCATACTGTTCAGGAGGGTGCCGTCCAGATCGAAAATAATCGCTTTGAATCGGCTCATGCATCTTCACATAACGGTAAATGCTCGGTGACTCAACGATTTTTTAGTCCCCGATTTGTGGAAGGTGACGAAAGCGGACGGTTATCGGACCAAACGGTCAGTCCGCAATCCGGTCTTGCAGCCAGGCTGTCAGCGCGGCAATGACGGTTTGGCGCTCCGCTGCGGTCTCGTTGTAGATTTCATGGAAAAGACCTTGAAAAACTGTCAATTGCCGGTCCGGCATCAACAGCTTTTTAAAAAAATCCTCCACTGCCTTGGTGCTTACCAGGCGGTCATCGCCGGCGGCCTGAATCAAGGTGGGTAGTTGCAGTTCGGCGCAATGGTTGAAAACGTGCTCGATGGCGGCCATGAATTGAACGTACCAGCTGGTGGAAATCCGGGCATGGACCAATGGATCGGCCATATAGCGTTTTACCGTATCCGGATCGCGGCTGACATGATTCGGATCGAGTTCATTGTTGATACCCAACCGGGGAGCCAAGCGGGCGAGACAGCGCAAGGCCACATCTTTATAGGTCGGTAAGCGTGCGGCTGCGCCTACGGCTGGTGACGAAAGAACCAGCCCGTCAAGCTGGTCCTGGTATTTCAGGGCCGTCAGAATGGAAATCAGGCCGCCCATGCTATGTCCCAGCAAAAACAGGGGGGTATCCCCCGCGGGTTTCATCCGGGCCTGATCCAGAATGTCTCCGACGTCCCGGGCATAGTCATCGAAAGAATCGACGTGCCCCCGTTTGCCGCCCGACTGGCCGTGTCCTCTTAAATCAAGGATCCAGAGCGAAAAGCCAAGGGCGGCCAGATGATCCGCCAGTTCCAGGTAACGTCCTGAGTGTTCCCCCAGACCGTGGACGATTACCATGCGGGCTTTTTCATCATCAGCCCGATAGTGCCTGAAAAATAGAAGTGGTTGGTGAGTACGCTCCAGTGTGGTCTCAGATAGATCAGCAGCACGCATTGACAGGCTCCCCCTTGTTTGGTCCTCCCCCGATGACAAACGATGGCAGGGGGTATTAACAGCGTCGTTCTGGGCTGTCAACTATATAAAATTAATAGAGATCATGGAGTTGATCGATCCGATGTCTCTTGTGCCCAGATCGGCAGATCATCTGGAAAATCTACGTCTGTCAGTTCCTCCAGCAGGTGCGTTTGCAACCCGGCGGCAGCAGCCATTTTTAGTGTTTCCTCCAGAACTTTGGTAGTCCCCCACGGGAGGCCCTGGAACAAGTTCCGGCCGGCTGCAAATGCTGCGCGGTGCATGCCGACCAGGTAGTATCCTCCGTCCCTGGAAGGGCCGAATACCACATCGGCCTGGTCAAGGCCGGCAAACGCGTATTCAATGGTTGCGGCGGTAATGCCGGGAATGTCGGTACCAATCAGGACGGACTGGTCGACCTCTTCTTTGAAAGCACTGGCGAAGGCCTCAGCCATCCGGTCACCCAGGTTGCCGCTTCCTTGGAGCCGGTAGTCGCAACCCGTGCCCAACCACGCCTGCATCCGGTCACTATCACCACCGGCAAACCAAATTTCAATGTGCATGGCAGGCAACGACTGAACCTGCCTGACCCGCCTGAGAACATGTTCCGTCATTTGACGCTGAAGCCGGGCTGCCCCGGCGGCACCCAATTCAGGGATCAGGCGAGTCTTGGTGACCCCCGCTACTGGAAAACGGGTGAATAAGATTATGCGGCGATTCACGGTATCCTTCCCTGTGGCAATCACGAAACTGGTCTCGATAACTGTCTATATCAATCTGAAATTAAAGTCAAATTGGTCCGCTTGGCTATTTTGGGCCATCACTGCGGACCATCCGCACGATTGCCCCCGGGGTGCTCTCGCACGTGGCCTGCAGGTACAAGTGGCCGGGGGCGGATAGCATTGCGAGGTTTGCCCACACTGGGTGCATTCGGCTTGACACCACCATAGATTTACTTATAATCTTGCCGAAATTTGTAGTATATAAAGACGATTGCCCGGGCTGAGCACCAACTGGCGAGCACCAGGCAATCGGCCCCTGGCAACCCGGCATCAGCGGTGACCGAATTCTCGGGAATCAATCCACGGGACTATCCTGTGCGGCCATAATGTTAAAGGGAGTCAGCATGAAGAGAACATGGTTAACCTGCCTTCTTATCCTGATGGGGGGCATTGTATTGGGGACGCCGCCTGCGGCGGTGGCTGGCCCGGCCACCGATGCGGTCAGGCAGCCGATTAATGACGGGATTGCCCTGCTCAGGGACCAGACAGTTGAAACCGAGGACCAGCGCCGTGAGCAAGCCGATAAAATCTGGGAGATCTTAAGTCAGGCGTTTGACCTGAAACTGATTTCGGCCCTGGCTCTGGGCAGCAAGAACTGGAAACGATTTTCACCCGCTGAGCGCAAGGAGTTTATCGATGTCTTCACCCGGTTGTTGGGCCAGACCTATATTACGAAAATCCAGGGGGAATACAAGGATGAGGAGGTCTTGTTTGTCGGTGAAGAGGTGGTTTCGAAAAAAAAGGCCGTTGTAAAAACCATTATCAAAAGACAGGATATAGAAATTCCGGTAGATTTCAAAGTACGCTTAAAAAAGGGCGCATGGAAAGTATACGACATCAATGTCGAAGGCATTGGCCTGGTATTGAATTATCGCCGCCAGTTCAACACGTTCCTGTCGAAAAAGGAAGGCACGCCGGAAAGCCTGATAGCGGAACTGAAAGGTAAGCTTGAGCGCAAAGCGAGCGAGAATTGAAGCGTCTTAAATGTATAGCAATATTAGCAGCATTGTTGTTATTCGGGCCGGTTTTATTACCGGCCCCTTTGTTTGCGGCAGAGGCGGCTGACAGCGATTCCGAGACGAAACGCGCCTTAGCAGACGAGGAGCTTAGCGATGATGAAGAATTCCTGGAGGATGAGGAATTTTTAGAAGATGAGGAATTTTTAGACGAAGACCTGTTGCCGAGCGACAGTGACGCCGTGGCCGTGTCGGATCCGCTGCGACCCGTCAACCATGCCATTTACCTATTTAACGACAAAGTCTATTTTTGGGTTCTCAAGCCGGTTGCCAACGGGTATAAGGCGGTTGCGCCGGTTGAGATACGTATCTGTACTTTGAATTTTTTCAACAACTTATGGGCACCAGTCCGTTTCACCAACTGCCTGCTGCAGGGCAAATTTAAAAATGCTGCCGGCGAATTCGGCAAATTTTTCATCAACACCACCGTTGGAGGATTGGGCCTGGGGGATGTGGCCCGGCGCTACCCGGAACTCAATCCGCCCGAAGAGGATTTTGGCCAGACCCTGGGCTACTGGGGGATTGGGAACGGCTTTTACCTTGTACTGCCCGTATTGGGGCCCTCCACCGTGCGCGACGCTGTCGGCCGATTGGGCAACTGGGCTGTGGACCCGCTTTCTTATCTCGAACCCTGGGAACTCTCGCTTGGGGTCTGGGCCTACAAGAACGTGAACTCGACCTCGTTTAGGATTGGCGACTACGAGACCATCAAGGATGCGGCCATCGATCCATATGAGGCGTTTCGGGATGGGTATATACAATATCGCAGAACCAAAGTCGGCCAATAGGGGAGACCGGCCACAAGGGGCATCTTTTGGCCCGGGGCTGCGTTCTCGCTTCCTGGCAATCCTCGACGTAGATGGTCTACGCCTCCGGTTGCCAGGAATGCTGCGGCCTTGCCCCGAACCAAAACCTACCCCTTGTGGCCGGTCTCCTCGAGTTTATCAGGGGCATCTTTTGGTGCGGGGCTGCGTTCTCGCTTCCTGTCAATCCTCGACGTCGATGGTCTACGCCTCCGGTTGCCAGGAATGCTGAGGCCTTGCCCCGAACCAAAAGCTACCCCTAGTGGCTGGTCTCCGCGAGATTATCAGGGGCAGCAATAGACCCGGGGCTGCGTTTTCGCTTCCTTTCAATCCTCGACGTAGATGGACTACGCCTCCGGTTGCAAGGAATGCTGCGGCCTTCCGTCTTCGCTCCTTGGTGCTTCGCCGGACACGTGCCCGAACCAAAAGCTACCCCTTGTGGCCGGTCTCCGCGAGATTATCAGGGGCAGCAATAGACCCGGGGCTGCGTTCTCGCCTTTTTCCACCCCTCAACGTAGCGCACTACGCCTCGGGCTGAAAAATGGCTGCGGCCTTCCGTCTTCGCTCCTTGATGCTTCGCCGGACACGTGCCCTGAACCAAAACCTACCCCTTCTGACCGACCTCCATGCTTTTACTAATGGCATCATCATGTCCAGTGACTTGTGTGGCGTAGCCTAAGGCAAAGACTTAAGCCTTCGAGCGAAGACGGGCATGGGCGGCATAGCTTTCAGCGACGACGGCTTGGCTTGGGGCTGCGTTCTATCCGTATATCAGACCTCCATATCGCTTCCTTGTTATTCTGTAATTTTCGCCTTGAATTGGGTCAATTTCTATCTGTGTAAAGATATAAATGCGGCCTTTAAACTTGATTCATTTATTGGGTTTGATTTCGCCTGGCGAGAGAGGTAAACGAGCAAATCGTTTGACAGAAAAATAGCCCGTAACTGCCCGGTTTTATTCTTGACAAACGGTTTGAATTTAATATGTTGAGGGGTCACATTGATATTATAACCCAGAAGCGGTTTCAAAACCTTCAATTGGGTTCAAATCCCCGTCTATGTGCTACGAGCTTCCGTCTTCGCTTTTCAAGCTACTCGGGCTAAGCAAGGCGGCCGAGAGGTTCAGCCCCAGGCAACACGCTCCCGGGGTGAAGATTTGAGCTGAACCTTCATGCCTGAATCAGGCCCGCTGGGATGTTTTGAAACCGCTTCGAATCAGAAGCCGAGGGAGAAATAATGAAAGTTCTGGTAAGCGACATGCTTGGTGAGATCGGGATCGAAATGTTTGCGCAGGAAGAGGGCATCGAGGTGGATGTGAAGACCGGCCTGGCCCCGGAGGAGTTAAAAAGCATCATCGGGGCGTATGACGGCTTGGTGATCAGAAGTGCCACCAAGGTGACCGAGGATCTGCTTTCGGCGGCTGACAACCTGAAAGTCGTGGGACGGGCGGGCATCGGACTGGACAATGTTGATATTCCCGCAGCCACCAAACGCGGTGTCGTCGTAATGAATACACCCGGCGGAAACGTGGTCACCACCGCCGAGCATGCGATTGCCATGATGCTGTCTCTAACCCGCAACATTCCCGAAGGTACGGCCTCGCTCAAGGGTGGCCGCTGGGACAAGAAAAAGCTGCAAGGGCGTGAGGTTTTTAACAAAGTCCTGGGTGTTATTGGTTACGGCAATATCGGGTCCATCGTTGCCGACCGCGCCCGGGGGCTCAAGATGAAGGTCATTGTGTACGATCCCTTTGTGGCGCCTGACCAGATTGAAAAAGCGGGGTTCGAGTTTGCTTCTTTGGATGACCTGTATGCCCAGGCTGATTACATCACCATCCACGTGCCGAAACTGAAGGACACCATCGGGCTTGTTGATAAAGACGCCTTTGCCAAGATGAAAGACGGCGTGATGCTGGTCAACTGTGCCCGTGGCGGGATCGTCAATGAAGCGGATCTTTGCGAAGCCATGCAGTCGGGGAAGGTGGCCGGAGCGGCTCTGGATGTTTTTGAAACCGAGCCGCCGGAAGAATCGCCTCTTTTTGCTTTCGACCGCTTTGTCTGCACCCCTCACCTGGGGGCTTCGACCCGTGAAGCCCAGACCAACGTCGCAGTAGCAGTGGCCGACCAGATTATCGATTACTTGAAGAACGGTACCATCAGAAATGCGGTCAATGTGCCTTCGGTAACGGGCGAACTGCTCGAAAAACTGGGCCCCTTTCTGGACATCGCCGACAAGCTCGGTTGCTTGCAGGCCCAGTTGATCTGTGGGCCTTGCAAAGAGGTGGTTATCGAATATATCGGTGATTTCAAAGAGTTGGACCTTTCTCCGGTTACCACGGCCGCCTTACGGGGACTGCTTTTGCCCGAAGTTAAAGACGACGTCAACTTCGTCAATGCCCGCATCATCGCCAAGGAAAGGGGCATTAAAGTGACCGAAACCGAAACAGCTGATTCCGATGAGTATAACAACATGATCACGGTGAAGGTGGTTTCTACGCAAGCGACCAGCACCGTGTCCGGAACGATTTTTGGAAAACGGGACCCACGTATTGTACGGATCAACACATTCAGGTTGGAAATGGTCCCCAACGGCCACCTGGCCCTGATCTATAACATAGACCGGCCGGGTTCCATTGGTGAGATCGGGACTACCCTGGGCAACCACAACATCAACATTGGCCGGATGCAGGTGGGGCAGGAAGAGGAAGGCGACAACAACATCATCTTTCTGTGTACGGACACCCCCATTCCGGATGATGTGTTTACGGAGCTTAGAAATCTGGGTTCGGTCAAAACAGCCATTCCGCTTGAGTTTTAGGATCGGTAATTTAGCTTTTAGCCGTTAATTATTAGATAAAACGGATAGATAACAGGGCTTTATAGATTCGCTAAATGCTAAGCGTTAAAAGCCAACAGCTCTACCCAGAGGGGAGGGAACGCCATGACAGAGAATCAAGATGAGCAGCAGGGATTTATCATGAAAGAACCACCTGAAGAGGCCGTGGAAGAAGATGCGGGCCAACCGGAAGATCATATACCCCTTCCTGAGATGAATTTTTCCACGTTTGTGGTTTCCCTGAACGCATCTGCGCTCATGCATCTGGGTCTCATGGAAGACCCCATCCAGGGAAAAAAGGTCAAGAACCTGGAACTGGGCAAACAAACCATCGATATTCTGGTTATGCTCGAGGAGAAGACCCGGGGCAACTTAACTTCCGAAGAGGAGAAGCTGCTGCAGACTATTCTGTATGATTTGCGGATAAACTTCGTGAAGCAGAGCCAGTAGTGGCCGGACCTCTCAAACTCTGGTCGCCCGCCAAAATCAACTTGTTTCTCAAGGTGATCGGGAAGCGGCCGGATGGTTACCACGACCTGGTATCGCTCATGTGCGGCATCAGCCTGCGGGATCAGATTGTCCTGACAACGGGAACGGAAGCAATTTCGGTAGCTTGTACCTATCCCGGGGTGCCGGAAAATGAGACCAACCTGGCCGTCCGGGCAGCCGATCTGTTTTACCGGCACCACTCTGTTTCGGAGAGGGTGGCGATTGAAATTGAAAAACGCATTCCGGTGGGCGCAGGCCTGGGCGGCGGCAGCAGCAACGCCGCCACGGTATTAAAAGGTTTGAACGACTGCTACGGTCAGCCGTTGTCCGCGGATCGGTTGCGCACCCTGGGCCTATCGCTCGGGGCGGACGTCCCCTTCTTTCTGTTGGGCCGGCCGGCCCTGGCTGCCGGCATCGGTGAGCGCCTGACGCCCTATCAAGGGCTTGAAGAGCGCAAGATTCTGGTGATCTATCCCGGATTTGGCATAGCGACTGCGGAGGTATACAAAAAACTGAATTTGGGATTGACAAAATGTGAAAATCACCTTAAATCATTTTTTTTAAAACAAAATGGGTTTATTCCGGCCCAGCATTTGTGTAATGATTTGGAAACAGTTGTAATTCCACGATATCCTGAAATTGCGACTGCTAAAAAGAGGTTGTTGGAAAGTGGGGCTGAAGGGGCGTTGATGTCCGGCAGCGGCTCAAGCATTTTTGGGCTTTTTGTCGATCTCAAGAAAGCCCGTGCGGCCGAAAAGGCCCTTGCCCCCCATTACGGTGGCGCGGTTTTCTTGGGGGATCTCCTGGTTTGATGGGCCAGGTGCCATCAAAACGCCCGATTTTTTTTGTTCAGAACCCATCTCAAATAGTGATTTTGGTTCAAAATGACGCGAAGCTAATGCCCAACGTGGTGCAAGGCGGCCGCGAATATCAAACCGGAGGCGCCAGCGAAGCCAGTGCCTTGCGTGGTAAATACTCAAGTATTTCGAGGACCTGATATAAGCGCCCAACGTAGTTTAGCTGCCGTAGCCAAAGCGCAGGCTGAAGTTTGGGCCAATCCGTCGTCGCCAAATGGCTATGCCGGACAAGAAAACTTTCTTGAGATGTGTTCTAATCTCAGGTCTCAAGCATGGGGCGTCGTCAAGTGGCAAGACACAGGGTTTTGGTCCCTGCATTCGTAGGTTCGAATCCTACCGCCCCAGCCAAAAGATATCAAACGGTTGAAGGGCCGTTCAATACATAGCGGCAGCGTTACGCAAAAACCCGAACCAAGGATGCACCATGACTGATTTTGCCATATTTTCAGGAAATTCTAATCCGGTTCTGGCCAAGAAAATATGTGATTACCTGAACGTGCCCATGGGCGGCGCCAAGGTTAAGACTTTCAGCGATGGCGAGATCCAGATCGAAGTTAATGAGAATGTGCGCTTGAAAGATATTTTCGTTATCCAGTCAACCTGCCACCCGGTAAATGACACCCTCGTGGAATTGCTGCTGATGATTGATGCCTTTAATCGATCTTCCGCCAGGCGGATTACAGCGGTGATACCGTATTACGGATATGCCCGGCAGGATAAAAAAGTTGCGCCGCGGGTCCCCATCAGTGCCAAACTGGTTGCAGACCTGATTTCAACCGCCGGGGCTGATCGGGTCATTACGATGGATTTGCATGCGGGACAGATTCAGGGATTTTTCAGTATTCCCGTGGACAACCTGTTTGCTGCCCCGGTTACGCTGAAGCACATCAAAACCAATTTCGACCAGGATAACCTGGTTATCGTCTCGCCCGACGCCGGCGGCGCCGAAAGGGCCCGGGCCTTTGCCAAGCGCCTGGGGGCTGGCCTGGCAATCATCGACAAACGTCGCTCGGCGCCCAATGTGGCCAAGGCGATGTCGGTCGTCGGAGATGTTCAAGATAAGGTGGCCATGATCCTGGATGACATGGCGGATACGGCTGGAACACTGACCCAGGCCGCCACCGCAATCATGGAACATGCAGCCGACGAGGTGCATGCCGTCTGCAGTCATGCCGTTCTGTCGGGACCTGCGGTAGACCGGATTTGCGATTCGCCGCTCAAATCGCTGATCGTCACGGATACCATCCCGCTCAATGACAAGGCGGCCGAATGTGATAAAATTGAAGTGCTTTCCATTGCGGAACTTGTTGGCGAAGCCATTATACGCAGTACAACTGGCGATTCAGTGACATCGCTTTTTGTATAAATACCATTTTAAGGAGGAAATATTTTGGAGTTACTTGAACTTAATGCCGTTACCAGGACCGCCTCAGGCAAAGGCCAGGCCCGGACGTTACGCCGGGAGGGCCGCCTGCCCGGGGTTCTGTACGGTCCCAATACAGATCCGGTGATGCTGTCGATCGACCTCAGCGACCTGGAAGACATTACCAAAGGCGGCTCTGCCGGCCAGGCCCTCTTGAGCATTTCCGTCAAGGGGGAGAAAAAGCCGCGCACAGCCATGATCAAAGAGTTGCAGACGTCACCCCTGAGCCGTGATTATCTCCATGTCGATTTCTACGAAGTGGACATGCAGAAAAAGATCAACGTCATGGTGCCGGTGACCACTACCGGCAAGTGCATCGGCATCGAGATGGGCGGTATGATCCAGCTGATCCGCCGTGAGCTTGAAGTTCTCTGTCTGCCCGGCAACATACCGGAAAACATCGAGATCGATATTACCGAGCTGAGCATCGGTGATTCAATCCACGTGGAAGATGTCCAACTGGAAGGGGATATCGAAATCCCCCATGAAGTCGACTTCACCATCCTCACCATCCTCAGCGCCAAGATGAAGGAAGAGGAAGTGGAAGAGGAAGAGCTCGAAGAAGGCGAAGAGGGCGTTGAAGAAGGCGAAGAGGCGGAAGCGGAAGGCGAAGAAACCGCCGAAAAAGAAGAGTAGTCTTGAAACTGGGCTGACAGGTGAAGGTGGATTCCTTACACAGCGAAGCTCCGCAGATCAAGCTCATTGCGGGCCTTGGCAACCCCGGACCCGACTACCGGAATACCCGGCACAACATAGGTTTTCGGGTGGTGGAGACCCTGGCCCGACGTTTCACTATCAAGTGGGATTTCTCCGAGCCCGGGCTTGAATGTGGCCGGGGAGCAATCAAGGGGCACGCTGTACAGTTGCTCAAGCCTCAGCGCTACATGAATCACAGCGGGCCGCCGATAGACGCCTTTTTAAGAAAATTTTACATTTCACACAGGGAGATACTGGTCATCCACGACGATATCGACCTGGAATTTGGAAGATTAAAAATAAAAAAGAAAGGGGGGGATGGCGGACACAAAGGTATTAGGTCAATGATGGATGCCCTGGAGACCGGAGATTTTGCAAGACTTCGCCTGGGCATCGGACGTTCCGAGGTGGATGCAGATGTGGTGGACCATGTCCTGGGAGAGTTTGATGACCGGGAACCGGAAAACCTGGGAGTTTTCATCGACCACGCTTCGGAAGCAGCAGTTACGGTGCTGGAACACGGTGTGAACACAGCTATGAATCGGTTTAACCGTAAAAGCATCAAGCAATCTTAACATTTTTAACATGGAGGTAAGAATGGAAGTATTGATGAGCAACATCCCGTTGTTGTGCACGCTCGTTGGTGTTGTTGGAATTTTGTATTCCATTATCATCGCAATGGTCGTCAAGGGCGCGCCCGCGGGTAATGAAAGAATGCAGGAAATTGCCGGCGCAATTCAGGAAGGCGCAGTGGCCTACCTGAACCGGCAGATGAAATCCATGGGGATAACCGGTATTATTATCTTTGCCGTTATCTTTGCCAGCCTGGGCGCCAAGACCGCCGTGGGCTTCGCCGTCGGCGCCATCGCGTCTTTTCTGGCGGGCTACATCGGCATGCGCGTTTCGGTTCTCGCCAACGTGCGGACCGCCGAAGCGGCCAAAGACGGCATGGCGGCTGGTCTGTCCATGGCTTTCAAGGGCGGCTCCGTGACCGGTATGATCGTGGCGGGTCTGGCGCTGACCGCCACCGCCGGTTACTACACGGCTACCCATGACATTATCGCTCTGGTTGCCCTCGGTTTCGGCGGCAGCCTGATCTCCATCTTCGCCCGTCTGGGCGGCGGTATCTTCACCAAGGGTGCCGACGTAGGTGCCGACCTGGTAGGCAAGGTCGAGGCCGGCATTCCCGAAGACGATCCGCGCAACCCGGCCACCATCGCCGACAACGTTGGCGACAACGTGGGTGACTGTGCCGGTATGGCTGCGGACCTGTTCGAAACTTACGCGGTAACCGCCGTGGCCGCCATGCTGATCGGCCACCTGTTGTACCCGAAAGTTCCCATGGCCACCGAATTCCCGCTGTTACTCGGCGCCATCTCCATTATCGCTTCCATCATTGCTTCCTTCTTTGTCAGACTGGGCAGCAGTGGCTACGTAATGGGCGCCCTGTACAAAGGCATGTTCGGCTCCGCCATCCTGGCGGGGATCGCTTTCTACTATGTGACCATGAAGTACATGGGCAATGTCGGCGACCTTTCCGCCATTAACATTTTCTACTGCACGCTTATCGGCTTGGCGCTCACGGTGCTTATCGTTATCATCACCGAGTACTACACCGGTATTTACGCACCGGTTAAGAAAATTGCCGACGCGTCCACCACTGGTCACGGCACCAACATTATCGCCGGTCTGGCCGTTTCCATGCAGTCGACGGCTCTGCCACTCTTGTCTATCTGCCTGGCTATCTACATGGCTTACCAGTTCGCCGGCCTTTACGGCATTGCCATGGCAGCCATGTCCATGCTCTCCATGACGGGTATGGTTATCGCCATCGATGCCTACGGCCCGATCACCGATAACGCCGGTGGTATTGCCGAAATGGCTGAAATGGACGAAAGCGTGCGCGCCGTAACGGACCCGCTGGATGCCGTAGGTAACACCACCAAGGCCGTTACCAAGGGTTACGCCATCGGCTCCGCCGGTCTGGCCGCCCTGGTTCTGTTCGCAGCCTATATTCAGGAATTCGCCATTCATGGCGGCTCCGCGGACATTCGTTTCGACCTGTCCGATGTAAACGTCATCCTGGGCCTGTTCATCGGTGGTCTGCTGCCGTACCTGTTCGCTTCCATGTGCATGCAGGCGGTTGGCAATGCCGGTGCCGCGGTTGTGGTTGAAGTACGTCGTCAGTTCGCCGAGATCCCGGGCATCATGGAAGGGACCGCCAAACCGGACTACGCGGCTTGCGTTGACATCGTCACCAAGTTTGCCTTGAAAGAGATGATGGTTCCGGCCCTTATGCCGGTCGCCGCTCCGCTCGTCGTGGGCTTCCTGCTGGGCAAAGTGGCCCTGGGCGGTCTGCTCATCGGTTCCATCGTAACGGGTGTCTTCGTGGCCATCTCCATGACCACCGGTGGTGCTGCATGGGATAACGCGAAAAAATACATCGAGGACGGCAACCTCGGCGGCAAGGGCTCCGACGCTCACAAAGCTGCCGTTACCGGCGACACCGTAGGCGACCCCTACAAGGATACTGCCGGCCCGGCCGTTAACCCGATGATCAAGATTCTGAATGTTGTGGCCCTTCTGATGGTTCCGTTCCTGATGTAACCTGGGCATAGCAGTATTCAAATCTGTTCAACCTGTAAAGGATTGGCGCCCTCGTGGCGCCAATCCTTTTTTATTGTATGAACCCCAAAGGTGTGATATATAGCATATTGTACCGAAATTTGAGGAAATTCCACCTTACTGCACACATTCGCCAGTTGGCTTTCTTCAATTACATCATCCAGCTACAAAGCAATACGTAACCAATATTCACGGGTAAAACCAAATGGATAAAAAAGACAACGGCAATCAGGCCTCCGAACCGCAGGGTGAGGTTAAAAAATTCAAGGTTGGAGACTTGGCCGTGTACCCCGCCCATGGGGTGGGACGCATCGAAGCCATTGAGAGCCGGGATGTCAATGGTGAAACCCACGATTTCTATATCATGAAAGTGCTGGAAAACGGCATGGTTATCATGATTCCCACCTGGAATGTGGCCTCGGTCGGGTTGCGGGATATTATCGACGAGAAAGACGTGCCCAAAGTTTACGATGTCATGAAGGGCAAGCGGAACAGCAACCTGGAGAGCCAGACGTGGAACCGGCGCTACCGTGAATACATGGATAAGATCAAAACCGGCTCCCTCTACGATGTGGCTGAAGTTTTCCGGGATCTTTCACTGCTCAAGTTTACCAAGGATCTGTCCTTCGGGGAACGTAAGCTGTACGATACCGCCCAGATCCTCCTGGTGAAGGAGTTGTCGACCGCTAAAAACACCGATGAAGCTTCCATTGCAGCTGAACTTGATGCCTTGATCGAAGAGCAGCGGCCGGTCGAACCACCGGAGGAACCCGAAGCAGATTCATCCAAGTAAGAGGTGCGCCCCGGCACCGCACAGACATTGAACACCTCACAACCTTCTCAAGACAGCCATTCCTTTTCTTTTGAGATATCTTCGTCCGGCGCCGGTCTGCGTCTGGACGCGGTCGTCAGTGCCCATGTTCCCGAATGTTCCCGATCCCATGCCGCCCGCCTGATCCGCGACGGCCTTGTACGGGTGAATACCGACCTGAAAAAGCCGGGCTACCGGATGAAAACCGGGGATTGTGTGGTGGGTGAACTACCGCCGCCGGAGGTGGTTTCCTTCGAGCCGGAACCAATGGACCTGAATGTTCTCTATGAAGATGAGGACATCATCGTCATTAACAAACCGCCGGGATTGGTGGTCCATCCTGCACCCGGCCATTATTCCGGAACGCTGGTAAACGGTCTGTTGCACCATTGCCCGGACCTGTTGCCGATTGCCGGGGAAATCCGCCCCGGTATCGTGCATCGCCTCGATAAAGACACCTCCGGTTCCATCATTGTGGCCAAAAACCCGGTATCCCTCGAACACCTGGCCGTTCAGTTCAAGGCCCGCACGGTGGCTAAAAAGTACCTGGCTCTCGTTTACGGTGATATCTCCCCTGACCGGGGTGAGATTAACCTGCCCATCGGGCGTCATCCCACAGAACGCAAGAAGATGTCCGCTGCCAGCCGACACCCGCGCCCGGCGCTGTCTCACTGGAAGGTTCGCTTACGCCTGGGGGCTTGCAACCTGCTGGAGATCGAAATCAAGACCGGGCGGACCCATCAAATCCGGGTGCACTGCGCCGCCATCCACCATCCGATCATCGGAGACAGCCTCTATGGCGGTCGTACGGGCAGCCAGTACCATCGGCAGGACCCGCAACTGGACACCCTGTCAAGGGGCGTTAATCGGCAAATGCTGCACGCCTGGCGGTTGTCCGTGGATCATCCCCGGACCGGTCAAAGGATGACGTTTGAGGCGCCTATGGCGGAGGATATGCAGGCTTTTCTGGATGGGCTGGAGCAAAACCAAGATTCCCAATAGACCCATCTATGTCTCCCCACCGAAGAAAAGAATCCCCCTCCCTTACGGGAGGGGTTAGGGGAGGGTGAAGATCAAAGAAGCCCCACCAGCACCCCCACCCAACCTCCCCCTTCAAGGCGGAGGCGTAGATCGGAGTAGTGCGTATCAAGTTTTCGAAATCGGTATCGCTATCGGGATCGAAATCGAAGGTTTTACAGCACGGTTTTCGATCCCGATCCCGATTTCGATGATAAAGATCCAACCCTGATCAAGAAAAATGAAGTATCCTAAGACCTTGGGATAAAAACAGTTTAAAGGCAACTCCGAGTGTAAGCTCAAAAAAAAAACGCCGCAGTCAAAATGACTGCGGCGTTTTCAATTTTTAAAAACCGAATTTAAGCGGCCCGGTCGCTATCCTTGTCGTAGCAGATCCGACAGCAGTTCAGGCAGCGGTTGGATTCGTACTTGGCCTCTTCTTCGGAGATGACCAAGTCGGCCTCTTCGAAGCACTTGATCCGCGCGGCAATTTCCATCTCCGGCATGGGCGTGCGTTTTGTCTTGCCCACACCCGGCACCTCTTCAAATAGGGACTCCGGTATGTGTTTCTTCAATAGTGATTTCGGAACCGGTGGAATTGTGACCTCGACCGGCTCTTCCGCTTCTTCATCCTGTCCCGTCAGGTAGAGGTGAATCGAGCGGGCCGCACGGCGGCCTCCGCCGATGGCTTCCACCACCAGGCTGGCGCCGGTGGCTGAGTCACCGCCCGTAAAGATATAGGGAATGTTGGCCTGCAGGATTTCGGGATCGTTGTCGATGGTGCTCCAACGGGTCAGCTCCAGATCGGCAAGGTCTTCGTCCTTATCCTTGAAGGAAGCATCGGGCCCCTGCCCGATAGCGGTTACCAGCATGTCAATATCCAACAGGGTCTCGGAACCTTCGACCGGCACCGGGCTGCGGCGGCCGCTGGCATCGGGTTCGCCGAGTTCACATTTCAGATACTCGAGCTGTGTGACCCGGCCATTCTCGTCGCCGATGACTCTGGTGGGCGCGGCCAGGAAATGGAAGTTGACGCCTTCATGTTCGGCCGCTTCGATTTCGACCAGGTTGGCGGGCATTTCCGCGCGGGTCCGGCGATAAAGGATGGTGACCTCCTCAGCCCCCAGCCGCACCAGGGTGCGCACACAGTCGATGGCGGTGTTTCCGCCGCCGATGACCACGCACTTTTTCCCAATGGGAAAGCCTTTGGGGTTTTCGGATTGCTGGTCGCTGGAAAAAGCGGTCAGGAAACTGATCCCGGTGTAGCAGCCTTCGAGATCTTCGCCTTCCACCCGCAGCGAGTAGTCCTTCCAGGCGCCAACGCCGAGGAAGATGGCATCGTAGCCGGCTTCCTTCAGGGTGGCCACGGTGAAGTCCTCGCCGAACGTCATGTTCATGCGCGCCTCGATGCCGATGCCCAGGATGCCGTCGCATTCCCATTTCAGGACTTCTTTGGGCAGCCGGTATTCGGGGATGCCGTAGCGGATCATGCCGCCCAGTTCCGGATTATCGTCAAATATGGTCACGTCATGTCCGAGCCGGCGCAGGAAGAACGCGCAGCTCAAGCCGGCCGGACCGCCGCCGACCACGGCCACTTTCTTGCCGGTGGATGGCGCACAGGAAATGGGCAGGCGGCTGCCGGAGTTCATCTCGTAATCGGCCACAAATCGTTTGAGCTGGTTGATCGAGACCGGTTCGTCGTCTTCGATGTCCCGGCGGCAGTACTCCTCGCAGGGATGCGGGCAGACCCGGCCGCAGGAAAGCAGCAGCGGATTCCGTTCACGGATGGTATGGACGGCACGGGCATAATCCCCTTCGCGAATCTGGGAGATATACTTGGGAATATTGATCTCCGCCGGGCAGGTCTGGGCGCAGGGGGCCAGGGCATCATCCTCCTGGTTGAAATGCAGGAGCCTTTCCGACATGGTCCGCACCGTCAGGATATTTTTCGGGCAGGCCTTTTCACAGGCACCACAACCGACGCACAGGGCTTCATCGACCACCGGAAAGCCGTTGGGGCCGATCTCGATGGCGTTGAAAATACACGAACGCACACAGTCACCCATGCCCAGGCAGCCAACCTGGCAAACCCGTTTCCCACCGTAAAGGGTACTCAGGGCCGCGCAGGAGCTAACGCCCATGTAGGCATACTGATTTTCCGCCCGGTCACCACCTTCGCACAGGTTACGCGACAATAATGCTTCGGCCGTCCCGGGATCCATGCCCATGACCTCGGCCACGTTGGCTGCGGTTTCCGGGCCGGCTACCACGCACACCGTGGGCTGCGCCTTACCGTTGACGACGGCCACCGCAGCAGCGGAGCAACCGGCATATCCGCAACCACCGCAGTTGGCTCCGGCCAGGGCCCCCTCGACTTCCGCAATCCGGGGATCTTCCCAGACATAAAATACCTTGGATGCGACACTCAGTATGGTGCCGCACAGGGCACCAACTCCCATCAGAACAAGAACAGCTTCAACCAAAATAACCTCCCTTGGTTATAAGACCGGTTACACCATACCCTTGAATGCATAGAAAGCCAGTGAAAGTACCCCGGCGGTCACAAGGGCGATAGACGTATCCTGCAGCGGTCTGGGAACTCGGGCCAGGAGGATCTTTTCACGCAGCCCGGCAAAGATGATCAGGGCCAGTCCGAACCCAACCGCATAGGCAAAAGAGGCCACCAGGGCCTCCATAAAGGTGAGTTCATAGTCGATATTGAGAACGCAGGCGCCGAACACGGCGCAGTTGGTGGTGATCAGGGGCAGGAAAATACCCAGTCCGGCATACAGGGCCGGAATACTTTTCTTCAGGAACATCTCCACGAACTGCACCAGCGAGGCGACTACCACGATAAAGGCGATGGTCCGCAGGTAGACCAGGTCGGCGGGGACCAGGACCATGTAGTAGGTGATCCAGGAGATCACGCCGGCCATGACCAGCACAAATACAACGGCCATGGCCATGCCGACCGCGGTTTCCATTTTCTTGGAGGTTCCAAGGAAGGGACAGTTGCCCAGGAACTGGGCCAGCAAGATATTGTTGACGAAGATGCAACTCACAATAAGGACGATGTAGTCACCCATGAGGGTCCTCCTATTTCTGGCCTAACATATTCATACCGCACAGCATGACACCCAGGCATACAAAGGCACCGGGTGCCTGGACCATGAAAGTAAACGCCTGAAATCCTGGGAAATAAGTAGCTATGTTAAACAGCGGGTCTCCCCACAGCGTCAGGGTGCCGGCACCCAGTATTTCGCGAAAGGCCCCTAAAGCACCCAGCGATATGGTAAACCCCAGGCCGATCCCCAGTCCGTCCGCCAGCGACAGTACCAGGCCGTTTTTGGACGCAAACGCCTCGGCCCGGCCCAGTACGATGCAGTTCACCACGATCAGCGGGATAAACACCCCCAATTGCAGAAACAGCTCGTAGGTATAGGCCTGCATGAGCATTTCCACCAGGACGACGAACGTGGCGATGATGATGATGAAGCATGGAACACGGACTTTGGGGGGAATCGCGCTGCGCAGGGAGGAAACCAACAGGTTGGAACACACCAGTACAAAGGTGGTGGCCAGCCCCATGCCGAGCCCGAACTGCATCTTGGTGGTGACCCCCAGCACGGGGCACAACCCGAGAACCAGTCGGAAAGGCGCAATTTCTTCCCAGAAACCTTTAAAAAATTCGTGGGTAACAGACTTTGCCATCAGTATCTCCCTATGGGGTAAGTGATTTGAGCTTTTCTTGGATTTCCGGTTTCAGGCTTTTGTACATGTCTCCGGCCTGGGTGGCGGCTACACATACCGCCCGGGATGTAATCGTGGCGCCGGACAGGGCGTTGATCTTGCCGCCATCGCCGGTAACCTGGATCGGCTCCAGGATCGGCTGGCCGGCAAACTGGACGGCAAAGGACGGATCGTCCTTGGCCATGGAACCCAGGCCGGCGGTCTCGGCGTGGGTGGTAACGCCCACGCCGTAGATTTTATCAGTGGCCACGTCTACGGCCACCATCAGGCCGACATCGCCGCCGTAGCCCTTGCCAAAAGCTTCAAATGCGACTGTTTGGGCTTTCCCGTCCAGTTTGGCGACGAAAAAGGTCATGCTCTCCTTGTCGCGTTCAATGGTAAAGCGGTCCGACAGAGGGTCGTTTTCAGCATCTTTGAAAAGGCTTTTTAACGTGGGCCCCTTGACGAACTGGAGCACCTGGTCCTCTATGCGTTGGGCGGTGTTCTCCTTGACATAGGCCAGCAATCCCCCGGAGAGAGAACTGAGAAACGTCAATACCACGACCATTTTAATCATTTCACCCATGTTAGCCTACCTTTCCTATCGCTTGCGGTCTGATTCTATCGATGAGCGGATTGATGGAGTTCATCACCAGGATGGCCAGCAGCACGCCGTCGGCATACATGCCGATATTGCGGATCAGGACAGTCAGGATCCCGCACCCGGCCCCGTAAATCAGCATCGGGATGGGATTGACCGGTGACGAGGCATCCTCGGGTGCCAGGAAGAAGGCCCCGATCAAGGTATAGCCGGTCAGCAGGTGAAAGATCGGATCGGCATACATTGTCGGATCAGACATATTGAACAACAGGGCGGTTACCAGCACGCCGGCCAGAAAACTGCCGACAATTTCCCAGCGGATAAAACCGCGGAGAATCAGATAGAGTCCGCCGACAGCCAATCCCAGGCCGAAGGTGGACCCCAACCCGCCGGCCTGGCGACCCAGGAGCAGGTCTATATAACCAAAGGATTCGATACCGGCGACGCCGAAAGCTTTGTAAGCACCCAGAGGGTAAAGCATGTTGTAGCCGAAATCGTAATGCACCAGGGCCGTGTCGAAATCCAGCAGGGCCGTCCAGGCCACCGACATCATCGCTACGGCCATAACCGCCGGGTTGAAGGGGTTGGCGCCGATGCCGCCGTAAATTTGCTTTCCCATGACGACCGCAAGGAATGTACCGGCCAGGACTACCCACCAGGCGACAGTGGCCGGCAGCAGCATGGCCACCATCAGGCCGATTACGGCGGCGTTGCCGTCCCCGATCGTGGGGGCCTGTTTCATGATGCGGTTGATCAGCCATTCCCATCCCATGGCGCTTCCCACGGAGAAACAGACCACGGCCACGGCCGGTGCCCCGAACTGCAGGATACCAGCTATTACGGCCGGCATGGCAGCGACCAGGATGGCATAACTGCGCTCGGTCACATTACTCCCGTTGTGCCAGAAAGGGGCATGGGAGACGATTAGCTTCTTCGGATTACTCATTAGCGGCCTCCGCTGATTCGAGTCGCGCCAGCTCATATTTAGCCAGCTTGATATATTGGAAAATCGGTATCTTGGCTGGGCACACGAAGGTGCACAGACCGCATTCCACGCAGGATTGTAGGTCGTATAAATCCGCGGCATCCTGGTACTGCCCGGCTTCCAGGAAGCGCACCAGCATGTTGACCTGGATGCGGGCCGGGCAGATGGGAATGCAGTCGCCGCAATTGATGCAGGGGTAATCGGACATCAGCGGGATATCCGGGCCGGCTTGTACGATGATGGCATCGGTGTCCGGCATGATCGGGTACGCATCGCTGTATATGGCCGCTCCAGTCATCGGACCGCCGGAAATAATGCGGTCCCCCTCTTGGAGATCGACCCCCACGGCTGCAAATACGGCGGCCAGCGGGGTTCCGATGGTGGCTTTGTACATGCGAATCGTACCGGCTTTATCAACGACGGTAATCGTTTTTTCAGTTGGTATCATTTTCTGGGTGAAGGCTCGGCCGATAGAAGCGACTGCTTCGGCACTGATAAAAAAGACACCCAGATCCTCGCAGGCCTCGCCGGCCGGGACTTCCATATCCAGGGAGTCTTTCATGATCATCAGGGGCAGGGTGCCGGGATAGTCATTGGTGACCCCTACCGGTTCTGCGCCCAAGTGCCCGACGTTCTGGACGACATCCTGGGTCAGGCAGATGACGATGTCATCTATCCCGGTTGCTTTTCTCAGAATACCGATGCCATGGTGGATATCGTCGGCCTGGTTCTTTACCTGGTATTGGCGCGTAGCCACCAAAAGGTCCGCATCGGACCCGTTCACCACGATCTTGCGGATCGGTTTTTCTGGATTTTGCAGGGCTTCCAGGCCCGGTTTCCCAGGTACGTTGGCCAGATAGCCGGTAAGGGTTTCCAGGTTCGCGCCTTCACCGCAGACAGCTGCAAAGGCGTCATCGGCTTGTTCTTCATCGCCGGCGGTAATGCAGATTTCAACATAATTTCTTCCAAAATCGCCCGCCCGGGTGGTGACCATGGTAACCTGCCCGGTAACCGGGGCGGTGGCATAGGTATCCGCCTGTTCGAACAACATCAGCTTCTGGCCGGTTTTGACTTCTTCGCCCGGCTGTACCAAGGGTGGTCCGGTGGGTACCCCCGGCTTTTCGATCAGGAGTGTTACCGTCCCGGGGACTGCGATGGTCTCAGGAGGACGGTAGATATCACCGATCGTCAGATTTTTTATTCTGGGCTTCGACCAACCTAAAAATGATCTTTTCAGCATAGTTTAGCCTTTTATAAGTTTGCCGCTGTTGGGTAAAAAGCGCAGCTATGAAAGATTTTCCGCCCGGTTAAATCATGTGGCAGGCGGCACATTCAACCGGTCCGGCTTCAAAGTCTTTATGGCACGAGATGCATTGAGTATGATAGGCGTCTGCCCTGTTCGTCATCTCCTCCAGATCGTAATCCTCGGGATCGTGACACGCGTTACACGTCTGGCTCACCCGTTCGGCTTCCTCGGGTTTGGCATGGCAGGCGCCGCAACTCCCGTGCTCTTCAATTTCGTCTTCACCTTCGCCGGGGTGATGGTGGCAGTCATTGCAATTTAAACCGTAACCGGCGGCACTCATGTGCGTGGTATGGTCGAACACTACTTTGCCGGCTTTGGTTTGAAAGGCAATCCTGACGGGTCTGTCCGGGGGGGTAACGGGAAGTGCAGCAAAACAAAACAACCCTACGACCAACAGAATCAATGTTAGTCGGAGGGCCAGTTGCAACTCGCTTTTCGAAGTCATTTGCAGTCCGATCCTTTCAATTCTTGTGGCGTTTGGAAAGAAGGATTTTTGATAAACCAACAGCACGACTAACATAATGAGCAGATGGTTTCAAGTTCTTTTTACAGGCCTTGCGGAGGGGTGCAATTGCAAGGAAATTCCTGAAGTTATTAAGTTTAAGAGATTTTCAGGCAAGTCTATATGAACGGTTGGTACCGGCTAGGGGCCGGGTGGATGATGTCTGTTCGACGCACTCTATATATAAGGTAACCCGGCGCGACCGACAGCTATGGATATTGCAGGTAACCGCCGGATGGATAGATCTACGGAAAGGGTGCAAATGGTCTAACAGATACCGCAAATCTGGCAGTTTCCCAGGACGCAAGCCGGCGTCGTTTTGGCTTCCCGCGCCCGGTGGTATTCGTTCACCAGAAATGCTCTTTTCAATCCGTGGTCGATAAATTCCCAGGGCAGCTGCTCCGACGTTTCCCTTGTCCGGGTGACATAGAAATCAGGATCCTGAGGCGTTTCCTTGAATGTTTGCGCCCAGTTGCCGCCGTTGGCATGCGCAGATTTGAGCAGATCGGCAACCCGGCGATCACCCCGGGCAAACAGGGCCTGGATATAGGACCAGCGCAGATTTTCGGCCTGAACCCGGACATTGGGGATCTTTTGGAGGGCTTTGCGCAGGGTTTTGATTTTACTTTGCAGGGAACGGCGACCCTCCATTGGACACCATTGGAAAGGTGTGAAGGGTTTGGGTACAAAGGCATTGATACTGACGGTAATGGTGCCGATCTTATTGCGTGGCCGGCTGGCTTCCAGAAAGCGGGCCTTGATTTTTTGGGTCAGCCGGACGATGGCGTCCACATCCGCTGCAGTTTCCCAGGGCAAGCCCACCATGAAATAAAGCTTGAGATTGGGTATGCCGCCGGTGACCAGGGCTTCGGTGGCCGTGAGGATTTCGGTTTCGTTGAGCCCCTTGTTAATGACACGGCGCATCCGTTCCGATCCGGCATCCGGCGCGATGGTTGCGGTCTTGACCTTGCTGGCGCGCAGAGCGTTGATCAATTCCGTATCCAGGGCATCGGCCCGCAGGCTGCTGAACGATACCTGCAGGTTCTTTTCGCCGGCCAGGCGACACAGCGCATGCAGGCCGGGCAGGTCGGCGACGGCCGTGCCCACCAGTCCCACTTTAGAGGTCCGTTCGGCCGCTTCCACCAGACACCTGTTCAGCGTTTCCACGGATTGGAAACGCGGCGGGCGATAGACAAAGCCCGCGCTGCAAAAACGGCAGCCGTGGGGGCATCCCCGAGCGACCTCTACCAGATAGGTGTTGTCGAAGGTGGTATCCGCAGTGATGATACTGTTGAAGGCCGGCTCCCCCGCCAGGTCCGGGAGCCGGGGTGGTTTGACGGTCGCGGGGATACCCGGCAGCACCGCCCGATCCTTGAGGGTACCGTCTTCACTGTGAGCCGGCGTATAGAAGGCCGGCACGTAGGCCCCGGGAACGCGACGCGCGATTCGGGTGAGGACTGTTGTCCGGTCGGCCGCGGGATCATAGGTTTCCAGGAAAAGGGGCAGGTTGATTTCCGCCTCACCGAGCAGGAAGCAGTCGATAAAAGGGGCAATCGGTTCGGGATTTAGAAAGCAGGCGACCCCCCCTGCCACGACGAGGGGGTGGGGGGTTGCTCGTGCGCTGGATTCCAGGGGGAGTCCTGCTTTTTCTAGCGCCGTTAGGATGGCCGGGTAATCGTTTTCGAACGACAGGCTGAAGGCCACAATATCAAAGGCGCCGATTGCCTTTCCCGATTCAACCGTCCGAATTTCCCGGCCGACCTCATCATCTCCATCAGGGAGAAATGCACGCTCACAGACGACCCGGTCGAACCGGTTGATCAGGCGGTATACCGTCAGAAAGCCCAGATTGGACATTCCGATGTGATAGGTATTGGGATACACAAGTGCGACCGTAAGCCGGGTGCGGTGATTTTTGATCACGGCTCCCGACTCGCCGTGCAGGCGCTCCCTCTTTTTGGCGGTTTTTCGGCCCATGTTGCATCTGGCGGCTATCACAGGTTGTCGTTAATTGCATAGTAAGTACCCGCTGTACGCCTGCGCAAGTCCTAATCGGCTTTTTTGCGCAGAAACGTCGGCACGTCCAGGTCGTCGTTATCGATCACGAGACCTTTATACCCTGTTCCGCGATAGGTTGCGCCCGATGATTCACCCACGGCTTCCTGTACCCGGATGTAGGTCGGTTCCTCCAAATCCACCGCAGCCTGCAGGTCGGCGCTGGTGATATCGCGCACCACCCCGCGCAAGGGTTGCTTCTCCCCGGCGGGACCGCCGATACCGGTGGCAATCACCGTCACCCGCATTTCATCACCCAGGGTTTCATCGATAGCCTGGCCCCAGATGATTTCGGCATCTTCACCGACTTCGTCATAGATCTTGTCGGATGCTTCGGTCATCTCTTCGAGCGTCAGGTCGCTGGATGAGGTGATGTTCATGAGGACACCCTTGGCGCCCGCAATGGAGATGTCTTCCAGCAGGGGATGGGAAATGGCCCGTTCGGCCGCTTCCACCGCCCGGTTTTCGCCGCTGGCAATACCGATTCCCATGATGGCCAGCCCGGCTTTGGACATGGTGGTTTTTACATCGGCGAAATCCAGATTGACCAAGCCCGGGATCATAATGAGATCGGTAATCCCTTTGACCGAGTGCAGCAGAATCTCATCCGCCTTCTTGAACATGTCCACCATGCGGGCGTTTTTTGAGGCCAGTCCCCGCAGGCGATCATTGGGAATCGTGATAACCGTATCGGCGACTTCCTTCAAGGCATTGATTCCCTCTTCGGCCTGCCGGGCGCGTTTGCGGCCTTCAAAGGAGAACGGCTTGGAAACCACGGCCACGGTCAGAGCCCCCAGGTCTTTGCAGGCCTGGGCAATGACCGGTGCCGCTCCGGTCCCGGTGCCGCCGCCGAAGCCGGCGGTAATGAACACCATGTGGCTGTCGTCCAGGGCAGCCCGAATTTCATCAAGATTTTCGACAGCGGCATCCCGGCCGACCTGCGGGTTGGCTCCGGCCCCCAGCCCCTCGGTGAGCATTTCACCGATCTGGATCTTCTCCTGGGCCTTGGATATGTCAAGGGCCTGGGCATCAGTGTTGGCCGCGATAAACCGAACGCCCCGGAGCTTGGAATCGATCATGTTGTTGACGGCGTTCCCGCCGGCACCGCCAACCCCGATGACCTTGATCTTTGCAGATTTCTCATTCTCTACATACGTAAACGTCATATCCCCACCCTCCTGTACTGTGCGGCCCCCTGGGGCCGCGGTTGTCGGACCGTCGTCCGGTGAAAATAGATTCATCTGTTTATATTCACGATTCACAAATTACCTTTTGGTCCAATGTCGATTTTGATCCGCCACAGGCGGATTGGGCCAATCAGTCTTCGCTCTGTGAGCTTCGCCCAACAAGAAGACATTTTTGAGATAGACTCTAAATGACATCCTTGAACCATCGCTTCATTCTGCTGATCAGCCGGTTGAAAATATTGGCATCCCGAATGCGAAACTTTTTTTCGGACTGATTCTTGGCGCCGTATAAAACCAATCCGACGCCGGTGGCGTACATGGGATTGTTGACGACATCCACCAGGCCGTTGATTCCCCGCGGGGTTCCCAGGCGGGTCGGCAGGTTGAATATCGATTCGGCCACTTCGGTGGCGTCGGCGAGCAGGGCGCTGCCGCCAGTCAGGACAATGCCTGATGTCAAGGCGTTTTCCATGCCTTCGCGGTAGATTTCACGCTTGATCAAGGTGAAGATCTCCTCCATGCGGGGTTCCAGAATCTCACCCAGGATCTGGCGCGGCAGTTGCCGCGGTTCCCGCCCGCCCATACCCGGGACCTCAATGGTTTCATCGCCATTGATCTTTCCGGCAATGCAGGTGCCGTATTTCTTTTTTATCTTTTCCGCTTCGGCAATGGGGGCCCGCAGCCCAACCGCAATATCGTTGGTGATGTTGTTGCCGCCCAATGCCAGTACAAAAGTATGTTTGATGTTGTTGCCGGAGAAGACCGCCAGATCACTGGTGCCGCCACCCAGGTCCAACAGGGCCGTACCCAGCTCCCGCTCCTCGGAAGTGAGGACCGCTTCACCCGAAGCCAGAGATTCGAGCACGATATCACAGACATCGAGCCCGCTGCGGTTGCAGCACTTGACGATATTGTGGGCCGAGGTGACGGCGCCGGTCACGATGTGAATTTTCGCTTCGAGACGCACGCCGGCCATGCCCACCGGGTTCTGGATTCCGGTCTGGTCATCGACGATGAATTCCTGGGGCAGGACATGGATCACTTCACGATCCATGGGAATGGCCACCGCCCGGGCTGCGTCGATAACCCGTTCGACATCGTTATCGGTGATTTCCGGCCCTTTGATCGCCACGATGCCCCGGCTGTTGAAACCGGTGATATGGCCACCCGCAATGCCGGCATAGACCGAGGAAATTTCGCACCCGGCCATCAGTTCGGCCTCTTCCACGGCTTTTTGGATTGATTCCACCGTGGATTCGATATTGACCACCACACCCTTGCGCAGGCCAATGGAGGGATGGGTTCCAATCCCAATGATGTTGATGTCGCTGCCGGATACTTCCCCGACAACCGCGCAGATTTTGGTAGTGCCGACATCCAGACCGACGATTATTTCTTCCTGTGGCTGCATCTTAAACCTCCTTGTTGTTGCCAATGGGCGCATCCGGCACAACTGGACCGAGTACAATCCGGTCGGTGTTGTTCAGGTCAACTGATTCAATACCGTTCAGGCTGGGTGACCGGGCGGTATATTGACTGATCACATTCAACAGGTGAAGCTTTTCGGAATAACGCTCATAACCGATTTTAATGGTGGCTGGTCGACCGGCCAGGGTCAGCGTCAGTCCGGTTTCCCGGTCGGCCTGGATCCGCTGCAGCCGTTTGCCGGGAATGACGGCAGCCGATCCGCGGCTCATGGCGATCAGGTCTACCACGGCGCGCATGAGGGCAGTTTCAGGATCGCGCTCCACCACCAGGTCCGTATAGACCAGTCCACCGACCACCGGCAGTTGCCCGGATTCACCCGGCTCCAGCTTTTTGAATACCCGGCCCCGGGCATCCATGAGAAAGCCGGGGCCGAGATCGATGACCGCTGCCGGCGTATGCTCACGGATCAGAATTCCCAGTCCGTCAGGCAGCTTGCGGTTGACGGCGGCATCAGCAATCCATCCGTGGCTGATCAGTCGTTTACGGGCCTGCCCCAGGTTAACCGATAGGATGTTCTGCCCGCGCTCGATACCCGCCAGCTTCAAGACCTGTGCTTCCGTCAGGTGCCGGTGGCCGCTGATCTGAATCGTTCTGGTGTTAAAATGATCCCACTGGGTAATCAGGTCGTGGGCCAGGGTGAACCCCAGCGCCAGCAGAGGGACGGCAATCGCGATCGCTGTGGTTTTCAACACCAGCGACAATTTCTGCCGCGTACGGGCGCGCTTCGCGGCCTGCCGGGCCTTGGATTTGTTTTTACGCAGCGATTTCTTTTTCTTTACCATCTTACCATTTCACTTTTTGCCGGCGAGAACCTGTTCGCCGATTTTCCAGACATCACCCGCACCGAGGGTCAACACAACGTCTTCCGGTTCCAGCAGCGCTTGCAGCAGCTGAACGGCCTCTTTGGGTCCGCTGACACAATGGACATCTTTGTGGCCGTGGGCCTTGATACCCTCACAGAGCAGGGCGGCATCGACGCCTGCGATCGGTTTTTCACTGGCCGCATAGATGGGCATGACCAGCAGGACATCGGATTGGTAAAAGGCCCGGGTGAACTCGTCGAACAAGGCCTGGGTGCGGGTATAGCGGTGGGGCTGAAAGACCACCACTTTGCGCCGGTCGGGCCAGCACTCCTTGAGGGCTTGCAGCGTGGTTTTCACTTCTGTCGGATGATGGCCGTAATCATCTATTACCGTAGCGCCCTTTATTTCGCCCTTGATCTCCAGGCGCCGCTGAACACCCTGGACGGTTTCCAGGGCCTTTTTAATGGTAGCGAAACGAATTCCCAATTCCAGGCCCACCGCGATGGCCGCCATGGAATTGTAGATATTGTGAATGCCCGGCATGTTCAGGCAGATTTCACCCAGGTCGCGCCCATGGTGGTACAGATCAAAACAACTTTGCAGTCCATCAAAGTGTACATTTTTAGCCTGCAGGTCCGCCTGGCTGCTGAGCCCATAAGTTGTGTACCGGTTTTTAATTCGGGGGATAATATCCTGAACGGCCTCGTTATCCAGGCAGAGTACCGCCAGCCCGTAGAACGGGATGCGGTGGATAAAGTCCAAAAAGACGGACTTGATGTTTTCCAGGTCTTTATAGAAATCGAGGTGTTCTTTGTCGATATTGGTCACGACTGCGATGGCCGGCGAGAACTTCAGGAAACTGCCGTCGCTTTCATCGGCTTCGGCCACGATAAAATCACCCTGGCCCAGCACCGCATTGACACCAATGCTTTTCAGTTTGCCGCCGATGACGACGGTTGGATCAAGCTTGCCCTGGTCCAATATGGCGGCCACCAGGGAAGTGGTGGATGTCTTACCGTGTGCGCCCGCAATGGCGATGGAATACTTCAGGCGCATCAATTCGGCCAGCATCTCCGCCCGCGGAATGACCGGGATGGCGTTTTCTACTGCCAGCGCCACCTCCGGGTTGTCCGGATCGATGGCCGAGGAAGTGACCACCACATCCACCTTCTGAAGGTTGGCCGCCGCATGGTCGCCGTAGATTTTACCACCCAGCTCTTCCAATCGTCGCGTGATCTCCGAGGGTGCAATATCCGATCCGGAAACACGGTAGCCGAGATTCAGCAGCAGTTCGGCGATGCCGCTCATGCCGATGCCGCCAATGCCCACAAAATGGATATGATATTTCTTCTGATACATGGCTACCCCTTGGCGGGTGTCAATAAGTGGTAAATATCATCGACGATCGTGACGGCCGCCTGCGGTTTACCCTGGGAAGCCGCCCGCCTGGCCATCTGTAGCAGTTCACCCGGATTGACCCGCAAATGGTTGATCCATTTGGCCAGGCGCGCACCGCTTAGGTCTTTTTCTTCTATCATCAGGGCTGCCCCGTTGTCGGCCAGTGTCCGGGCGTTCAACACCTGATGGTTGTCTGCCGCATGGGGGAACGGCACGAAAATAACCGCTTTGCCCATAGCGCTGATTTCCGCCACGGTGGTAGCCCCGGCCCGGCAGATGACCAGGTCGGCCCGGTGGTAGCGGGCGGCCATATCGAAAAAGAACGCTTTGACTTCACTGTGAATTCCCGTCTTGGCGTAGGCCCGGGCAACCATGGCCTGATCGGCGGCGCCCGTTTGGTGGATAAAAAACAGCCCCTCCGGATCGGTCAGGTCTGCGAGCGCCGCGCACAGCGCGGCATTGATGCCGTGCGCACCCTGGCTCCCACCGGCGACCAGGACGGTAAAGCCTGGGTCCGTTAAGATTTGCCGGTCTGGTGCCGTCAAAAACTCAGCCCTTACAGGGTTCCCCGTCAGCAACGTCCGGCGGGCGTCTCCCGGCAGGCGCGTCTGTTCGAAAGAGAGATAAATCCGTCGGGCAATCCGGGCCAGCAGCCGGTTGGTAATGCCCGGCAACAGATTTTGTTCATGCAGCACCACCGGGATCCAGCGCAGCCAGGCGGCCAGCGCCACGGGACCCGAACTGTAACCGCCCACCCCCAGCACGACGTGGGGTTTAAACCGCCCCAGGATGCCCATTGCCTGGGCGAGGCCCTTGGGAATGCAGCCCATGGCGCGGATTTTCTTAAACAGGCCCAACCCTTTGATGCCGGCTGCGGTAATGGCCGTATGCATGAACCCGTTTTCGGCCAGGATCTCTTTTTCGAATGGCCGGTCGGTCCCCACGAACAATACCCGACTTTGCGGATGACGCCCCAGCCACTCCCGGGCGATAGCGATCCCCGGAAATAGATGGCCCCCGGTGCCACCGCCGGCAATGGCCAGTCGCAGGGGGCGCCCCCCCAGAGCGGCTTGCTGCGTGGTATGGTTTTCTGCGACCGTCATTAATTCGATTTCCCTATATTCATCAAGATGCCGATTGAGGCCATACTCATCAGCAGGGAACTGCCCCCGTAACTCAAAAACGGGAGGGTCAGTCCCTTGGTCGGCAAAAGGCCCAGCGCGACGCCCATATTGATGCAGATCTGCAGGGCGATGGCTGTGGTGATGCCGACCGCAATGTAGGCCCCGAATTCATCCCGGGCATTACGCGCGATGCTGATGCCCCGGTACAGGATGATGGCGTACAGCAGCAGGATTACCAGCACGCCGACCAGCCCCAACTCTTCGCCGATGACGGAGAAGATAAAATCCGTGTGCGGTTCGGGCAGGTAAAACAGCTTCTGCACCCCTTTTCCGATTCCGGTTCCCCAGATACCCCCGGAACCGAAGGCCATCAAGGAGTGCACGGTTTGATAGCCGGCATCGGTTGAATACTGCCAGGGGTCCATGAAACTTATCAATCTTCTACTCCGGTAGGCGGCATTCACCATGAAAAGGTAGATAAATGGAAACAGGAACAGGAGGACCGAACCCAGATGGAGCACCCGGACGCCGCCAACGAACAGCATGATCCAGGTGATGGCCCCGAGAATGACGATCGCCCCGAAATCAGGCTGGATAATGATCAGGGCGGTGAAAATACCCAGTACAATGAGATGGGGTAGAAAACCGATGTAAAAGTCGTGGATCTCGTCGATTTTGCGGCTCATCGAATAGGCCATGTAGATGACGAGGGCCAGCCGGGCGAATTCAGACGGTTGAAAAGAAAAGCCGAAAAGCCTGATCCAGCGGGTTGCCCCGCCGACGTTTATCCCCAGGCCGGGGATGTGGACAATGCAAAGCAGCCCAAATGCGACCAACAAAATGGGATACGCCAGGGGCTTGAACAGGCGGTATGGAAAATGGCGGCACATCACCAGAGCCACGATTCCCACCAGGGAGAAAATGGCCTGCTTCTTCAAAAAGTAAAAATCCGAACCGAATTTCTTCAGCGCCAGGGCCGAACTCGCGCTGTAGACCATTACGATACCGATGCCCACCAGGAATAGGACCGGAAACAGTAAACCCACGTCGTAGGCCATGGGGTCCGGAGGCGGTATGCTGGTTTTTTTGGCGGTATTCATTTGAGCGCGCCTACCTGTTTGCAAAAATCTTCGCCCCGCTGGGCGTAGTTGGCATACATGTCGAAACTTGAACAGGCCGGGGACAGCAGCACCACATCCCCGGGGTCGGCGGCCGCTGCGGCCAGGCGTACGGCCTGGGCCATATCGGCGGCGTGTTGTACCGGGGCGACCGCCCCTAGCTGGGCCGCGATGGCGGCCGCGGCTTCTCCCATGACAACCAGTCGTTTTACTGTTTTCACGAGTTGCGGCTTGAGCGGGGTATAATCACCGCCCTTGTCGCGGCCGCCCATGATCAGCACCGTCGGCTGGCTGAGCGATTCCAGGGCACGGGACACGGCATCCACATTCGTACCTTTGGAATCGTTTACATAGCGAACCCCGTTTACGGTGGCCACCGTTTCCAGGCGATGCGCCAGACCGTGAAACTGCCCGATTGCGCGCTGGATGCCGCCGGCCGTGCCGCCCGCGGCCAAGGCCGCCAGAGCGGCTGCCGCAATGTTCTCACGGTTGTGCGCCCCGGTGAGCGGCGCCGCCGCCAGGTTCAGTACCAGAGGATCACCGCCGGTGCGCAGGACCACCCGGTCGGGCCCTATCTCGGCACCCTTGGCGGGCAGGTTGCCGTTGCGGCCGGTGTGGAAAAAGGGCCACACCCTGGCCCGGCAGGCGGCGGCCATTTTTTTGATCTGTGGGTCCATCCGGTTGATGACAGCTGTGTCCGCCTCCGCCTGATTTTTGAAGATGCGGCCTTTGGCGCGCACATAAGCATCAAAGTCGTCATAGCGGTCCAAATGGTCGGCACTGATATTCAGCAACACCGCCACGTTGGCGTGAAAGGTACTGGCGGTGTCCAATTGGAAACTGCTCACTTCTAGGACCACCAAATCGGCCCCGCCGCCGCCGTCCACGTAGTCGATCAGGGGGTTGCCGATATTACCACCGACGAATACCTGCTTGCCGGAGTGTTCCAGCATGGCGCCCACCAGCGCGGTGGTGGTGGTTTTGCCGTTGGTCCCGGTAATGGCGACCACCGGATCGTGGACAAAGCGCGCTGCAAATTCCAACTCCCCCAGGATCGACACGCCTGCCTGGCGGGCCTGGGCGAGCGGTGCAATGGTGTGCGGCACGCCCGGGCTGACCACGATTAACTCCGCCTGCTTGAAAATGTCCACCGGATGCGCACCCAGCACCAGGCGAACACCCTGGTCTTCCAGCCCGGGTAGAAAATCCGTGAGGTGTTCGGCCGCATTCAAATCCGTTACGGTCACGCGTGCTTTTTGTCGCGCGGCAAACCGGGCAGCCGCCCGGCCGGATTTTCCCAAGCCCACCACCAGTATATTCTTTTCAGCCAGTTCCACGCGTTGCTACCTGAGTTTAAGGGTGCTCATCGATAATAGTGCCAGGGCAATTGCCACAATCCAGAACCTGACAATGACCTTGGGTTCCGGCCAGCCCTTGAGTTCAAAATGATGATGCAAAGGGGCCATCCTGAAGATGCGTTTGCCACCGGTAACTTTAAAAAAACCCACCTGGAATATAACCGACAACGTTTCTACTACGAAAAGTCCGCCCACCAGCACCAGCAGTATTTCCTGCTTGGTGATAACGGCGACGGTGCCCAGGGCGCCGCCCAGCGAAAGGGATCCGACATCCCCCATGAACACCTGGGCCGGATAGGCATTGAACCATAAAAAACCCAGTCCCGCACCGGCCAGGGCGCCACAGAACACGGTAATCTCGGCGCCCCCGGAGACGTAGTTGAGCTGCAGGTATTCGGCGATTTTGATATGACTGGTCACGTAGGCGAAGACCATATAAGCGGTCGACGCGATTACCAGAGGCCCGATGGCCAGACCGTCCAGACCGTCGGTAAGGTTGACGGCGTTGGAGGCCCCCACGATCACCAGGGCGGCGAAAAGCACATAGCCCCAGCCCAGGTCCGGCGATACCCGCTTGAAAAAAGGAACGGTTACCTGGGTTGAAAAGTCAGGGTGGGCCCACAGCAGCGCCCCGGCTGCCAGAGCCAGAATCGTCTGCAGGACAAATTTGCTGCGGACACCCAGACCCTTGCTTTGCTTCTTGACCTGCATCAGGTAGTCATCGGTAAAACCGATTAAGGCGTACCCCAGGGTAACCAGCAGGGCGATCCAGACATAAAAATTGGTGATATCCGTCCACAGGATGGTGGAAACGGTTACCGCGAAGACAATCAGTGTGCCGCCCATAGTGGGGGTGCCGGCCTTATCCAGATGCGATTCGGGTCCGTCGTCCCGGATATACTGACCAACCTGCATTGCCGTGAGCTTGCGAATGACCCAGGGACCCAACAGAAAGCAGATCAAGAATGCGGTCAAGCTGGCATAAATGGTCCGGAAAGTAATATACCGGAATACATTGAAGGCCGAGATGACTTCATGCAGCGGATATAAAAAATGATAGACCATTCTTTTTCCTAAGTGCCCTCTGACGCGTCGTTATACAAGCCGGCTTCACGCGAGCAGGCCGGCGGTGACCGTTTCCATGTGCATTGAACGGGAGCCTTTAATCAGGACCCAGTCTCCCGGTTGCAAGTGTTGTTTCAGGTCGGCGATGATCTCCGGGTGGTCGCCGGTAAGCACTGCCTCGGGGCTCATCCCACCGGCCTGGGCACCGGCCGCCATAGACGCCGCGTTTTCCCCGGCCAAATAGAGACGGGTCGCACCGGCAGTGGCTGCTTTTTGGCCCAGTTCAAAATGCAGCTGCGGCGCCTGGCTGCCAAGTTCGGCCATGTTGCCCAGGACCAGAAAACGCCGCTGCTGATCGGCGCGCTGCACCAGGGTGTCGATGGCGACCACCATGCTGCCGGGATTTGCATTGTAGGTGTCGTCAATAATGTGGATCCCGTCCCGGGTCTGTTTTACGACCAGCCGGCCGGCCACCGGTGAAAAGGATTCCAGCCCGGCTTTTATCTGTTTTCCGGAAAGGCCCAGGTGCTGGCCGACAACAGCGGCGGCCAGCGCGTTGGCTACCATGAAGCGGCCGGCCACGTTCATCTGGATGGTCTGGCGATCGACTGCCAGGTTGAGGCTGAAGGTCAGCCCCGCGGCCCTGGCTTTGATATCGCCCGCACTGGTATCGGCCGCCGCTGTGAAACCGAAGAATTCAACCGGACAGGGACAGGTCCGGGCCAGTTCCCGGCAGCGGATATCATCCCTGTTCAAGATGGCCCGGCCGTCGGACGGAAGTGCCTCAAGCAATTCACCTTTGGCTTTTTGTACCCCCTCCAGCGAACCGAGAAACTCCAAGTGGGCCGGGCCGATATTGGTGATAACGCCCACCTGGGGGTCACAGAGCCCGGCCAGATAGCGAATTTCACCGGCGTGGTTCATGCCCAGTTCGAGCACCGCCCAGTCATGGTCCGTCTGCAGGCGCAGCAGGGTCAGGGGCAGGCCGATCTCGTTGTTGAAGTTTCCGGCGGTTGTCAGCACGTTAAATTTCTGGGCGAGCACGGCGGCCGTCATGTCGCGGGTCGTGGTTTTCCCGTTTGAACCGGTGATGGCTACAACCGGCACGCCGGTGCGACGCAGATGATAGCGGCCCAGCCGGCCCAGAGCCCGGGTCGTATCGGGCACACTGATCCAGACCGCCTGGGGATTACGATCCCGCAGTTTGGCCAATTCGGCTGCCCGGTCGTCTGCGCAAATGATGCCCCGGACGCCCTTGTCGAGTACCTGTGCCGCAAACCCATGACCATCATGGTGTTCCCCGCGGATGGCGACAAAAACGGCATCGTCGGCAATGGTGCGCGAGTCGATCGCGATATCCGTGAAGACCAGGTCCCGGCTGCCCGCAACAAGGGCACCTCCGGTTGCAGCCAGAAGATCGGGGACGGACCAGCGCCTGCTCGGGCTGTCCGGGTCCACAATAGATAACGCGGCGCTGGCTTCGGCGCGGTCATCGAAATCAAATTTTTCCGTTCCCCGAATCTGGTAGGTCTCGTGTCCTTTTCCGGCGATGAGGACGATATCCTCCGGCCGGGCCAGGCGGACGGCAAGATTTATAGCGCGGCGGCGGTCCGGTTCCACCAGATATCCGGTCTGGTCTGAATTACTGCGCAGGTCTGCGGCGCTGAGCCGCGTTTGACCGGAATGCAAGTCGCCGGCCAGTATTTCGGCGATGATGGTTTCCGGATCTTCGGTGCGCGGGTTGTCCGAAGTGACGATGGTAAGATCGGCCAGGCGCCCGGCAATGGCGCCCATCAGAGGCCGTTTGGTCCGGTCCCGGTCGCCGCCGCAACCGAAGACGCAGATGATCCTGGTCCGGCGCAGCGGCACCAGCGCCTGCAGTACATTTTCGAGGGCGTCCGGCGTGTGAGCATAGTCCACAAAGACAAACAGACCCCGGTCGTTGGCCACCGGTTCCAGGCGGCCCGGAACCGCTGCCAGGGCTTCAAAGCCGTCTTTAATAGCGGCCGGCGACAGGTTCAGATGCAGCCCGACGCCCACGGCGCTCATGACATTTTCGAGATTGTGACGGCCCACCAGTGGCGACCGGATGTCCATTGGTCCACCCGGCGTCGCCAGGGTGACTTCCAGTCCGGCGCCTGTCGCCGTGTACGCGGAAGGCCGGATCACGGCTTCAGGCTTATCACCAGCCGTCAGGATGGTTGCCGGAGAGCCGATCTTCTCAAGGGTTGCCACGAGGTCCGCCGCCATGTTGTCGTTGCTGTTGATGACAACCGCCGGCTTTTCACCGATGGCCAGGTGTTCGGTGAACAGGCGCTTTTTGCAGGCCCAGTAGTGGGACATATCGTCGTGGTAGTCCAGGTGGTCACGGGTCAGGTTGGTGAAGACGGCGACCGCAAAACGGCAGCCGGCGACCCGTTTGAGGTCCAGGGCATGCGAGGAGACTTCCATGACCACATGGGTGACGCCGGCCCCCCGCATGTCGTTGAGAATGCGCTGCAGATCACTGGATTCTGGGGTGGTCATGGGATTGTCGAAGCTTCGGCCGGCATAGCGGTATTCGATGGTGCCGATGACGCCGGTGGCCAGTCCGGCCCGGGTAAGGATACTTTCTATGATATAGGCGGTAGTTGTTTTTCCATTGGTGCCGGTCAGCCCAATCAGGACCAGATCGTCGGCCGGATCTCCGTAAAAGCGGGCAGCCAGGTGGGCCAGGGCTGCCCTGGTATCCGGGACGATGACAACCGGGACCGGTGTAACAGCCGGGCGCTGCGATACGATTGCGGCGGCACCGCCGGCCACCGCCTGGGCAATGAAATCATGTCCGTCGGCTTTCTGGCCGGGCAATGCCACGAAAAGGCCGCCGGGCCGGACATCACCGGTATGGTAGTGGAGCGCAGCGATATCCGGATCATCGCCGCCAGGCCATGTGTCCGGCGCTAGGTCAAGCACGCTTATCAGTTGTGACAGTCTCAACCCCTGGCCTCGCTTTCGCGTGAAACAATCATTTTGCGGCGTCCGTTTTGCGGGGCGATGTTCAAATAGTCCAGAGTGAATTCGGCAATTTTGCGGAAGGCCGGTCCGGCGACCGTTCCGCCGTAATGATTTTTTTCCGGTTCGTCCACGACCACCAGGATCACCAGTTCCGGATGCCGCGATGGTACGAAACCGGTAAAAGAAGCCACGAACTTGCCATTGTCGTAAGTGCGGTTCTCATCGATCTTCTGGGCCGTTCCGGTTTTGCCGCTGACCTCGTACTCATCCAGGGCGGCCAGCGTGCCGGTGCCGCTTTTGACGACCGTACGCATCATGGCGGCCACGGTGGCTGCGGTGCCGGCCGATACAACTCGGCGAACCGGCCGCGGACCAAAGGTTTCGATTGCCCGGCCCCGCGCATCGGTGATTCTCTCTACAATATAAGGCTGCATCAGGATTCCGCCATTGGCAATGGCGGCCGTGGCTGTGGCCAGCTGCAGGGCGGAGACGGCAACCCCCTGCCCAAAGGAGATGGCCCCGGCATCGATCTTGGACCAACGCTTGTAAGGTGATAGGCGGCCGGTTGTTTCACCGGGGCAGCTGATACCGGTCCGGACCCCGAAGCCAAAATCTTTCAAGGTGGTATACAGGCGCTCGGCCCCGATCTTCTCACCCACTTTGACCGCGCCGATGTTACTGGAAAGACGGACAATGTCAGTGACGGTCAACCACTCATGGGGCTTGGTATCGTGAACGGTGTTGGCCCCGATTTTGTAGGCGCCGTTTTCGCAGTACAAAGAACTGTTCGATCTAAACACACCAGACTCGATGGCGGCCGCGATACTGAAAATTTTCATGGTCGAACCGGGTTCGAACCGGTCGGCCACAGTGCGGTTGCGCCAGTGCCAACGGTTGGATTGATTGTAATTGTTGGGGTTGAAGAGGGGGACGTTGGCCATGGCCAGCAGCGCCCCGGTCTGGGGAACCATAACGATCCCCATGGCCGAACGGGCCTCGAAGCGCTTGATGGTCTGCAGCAAAATTTTCTCCACGTTGTACTGGATGGTCCGGTCGATCGACAGGTACAGATTGTGCCCCCGGATGCTGCGGCCGTTTCCAGTCGGATCGTCGAAGCGCCGCCCCAGGGCATCTTTGAAAACCTTGTATTTGCCCAAGTCTCCTTTCAGCCGGCGATTGAACAGATATTCGACACCCTCCAGGCCCCGGCCGTCGATGCCGGCAAATCCAATGACCTGAGCGGCCACGGACCGGTTGGGGTAGACCCGGCTGTGTTCCGGGATAAAGTCAATTCCGGAAAGCTTAAGTTTGCGGACCGCCTGCGCTTCCTTTGGGGTTACATGGCGCTTAAGCCAGGTAAATGAGCGGTCCGTACGGGTGAGTTTGGCTGCCAGTTTTTGGCGGTCCAGGTTTAGGATCCCGGCCAGTACGGCGGCTGTGGCCCGCCCATCCGTTATCTGGGCCGGGTAGGCTGCAATCGAGGTCAGGTCGATGCTGACAGCCAATTCACGCCCCTGGGCATCGAAGATGGTACCGCGCTTGCCGACCGCCTTCAGCGACTTCTGGTACTGGCGCAGGGCTTTATCGGAAAGCCAGGTGCCGCGTACGATTTGAACATGAACCGCCTTGGCCCCGATGCCGACCAGCAGCAATCCGAAAACGAGACCGATCAGTGCGGCCCGGACCCGGATTCTATGATGGCTAGCGGCTTTCATTGAAACCTCAGCATCTGTTCAGGAGTTGGCATCATCAAGCCGAGGGCCAGGGCTTTGGCCTCTATCCGCTTGGGTGATTTCAGCCGTTCCAGCTCGATCTTCAGGTCGCGCCGGGCGGTATGCAGTTCACGATTTTCCGTCGTCGCCGTTGTCAGCTCATACCCCGTGCGGGTAAACTGGACCCGGCACCAGGCGAAAAAGAACAATTCCGCGATAAGGGCCCCCATTACCAGAACCCATAAACCGATTACGAGCGAATTTCTGGTTGGTGTATCCTTTTTTGTGGCCAACTTTCGGTTCATAAGCAGTCCCCCCGGGAGCGTGTTCCGGTCACAAACGCACTGCGGCCCTCAACCGGGTGCTCCGCGCCTTGGGGTTCTGGTTCACTTCATCCTCGGACGGCCGGGCAACTTTGCGGGTAAGCAGCCGTAGCATCGGCTTTTTACCGCAGGTACAGACCGGCAGCTTCGGTGGACAGGTACATGGGTCTGCGTGTGCCCGGAGCTGTTGCTTTACGATCCGGTCTTCCAGCGAATGAAACGACAAGATACAAATCCGGCCACCGGGATTCAGCATTTCGGGAACCCTGGCCATAAACGATTGCAGGTGATCCAGCTCCCGGTTTACCGCGATTCGCAAGGCCATGAAAACGCGGGTCGCCGGATGAATCCGCCGCGAGGCCTGCGCGGTTGGCACTGCGGCAGCGATGATTTCCGCCAGTTGGTCGGCTCTCTCAATCGGCTCCCTGGCCCGGGCGGCCACAATCTTTTTCGCGATGGGGCCTGCCAGGCGTTCTTCGCCCAGGGTCAGAAATAGCTTTTTCAGGGCTTTTTCCGAGTGCGTGTTTATAATGTCACGGGCCGTGACCCGTGTGTCCGGGTTCATGCGCATATCCAGGGGTTCGGGTTTGCGAAAACTGAATCCCCGGCCGCTGCCTTCAAGGTGGTGGAGGGATAGGCCCAGATCCACTAGGATGGCGTCGACCCCGCCGATACCCAATTTACGCAGGATGTCCGGCAGGCTGGAGAAATTTGCGTGGACCAGGTGCCGGTGGATATTCCGGGTCGGCAGCTTCTTTTCGGCGTTGCGGATGGCAGCGGTATCCTGGTCAATGCCGATAAAGGTACCGCCCGGTTGAATCCTGCGGCAAATGTCCGCCGCATGGCCGGCGCCCCCCAGAGTGCAGTCCACCACGCACTGCCCCGGACGACAGTCGAGATACCGGGCCACTTCGTCCGGCATTGCGGATATGTGGTGATAAGACATGGATTTATAGCCCCAGTCTGGCTATTTCGTTGCGTACCTCCTCTGTTTGCATATCGGCTTCCATGTCCATATTTTCCTGTTCCCAGTTCTGGCGGGACCAGATTTCAAAATGATCCAGGACCCCGACCATGACGATTTCTTTTTCAAGCTCAGCATACTGCCTGAGCGTCGGCGGGATCAGGATGCGCTCCTGGCGATCACCGGGGCATTCAAAGGCACCGCCCACAAAGACGCGCCGGAACCGGCGCATACTGTCGCTTTTTTCGGCCAGGGAAAGGATACGGGTTTCGATGTTACGCCATTCATCCAGCGGGTAAGCAACGAGGCAGCTGTCCATGCGGGATACCATGACCGATCCGGAACCACCGGCTTTAATGGCATCTCGAAACCGGGTCGGAACGATAATGCGACCCTTGGCATCAATCGTATGGAAGCTGCTTCCTCGGAACATAAATCACCATTCAACTCCACTTTAATCCACTATAATGGAGTAAAAGTACAAAACACTATAAATGTCAAGGAAAAAAGTTTCATTTTATTAATGTTTTTCTTAATAATTTTGTTTAGTTAATTCAAATTTAGCCTTTTCTACCAGTGGTGGTGTAATGTGGGGTATACAACCACAATTGCATCTATCTAACTATTTCAGTCGATCCGATGGTGCGCCTATATAAAACCGGGCGGTGATATTTAGCGGTACTGGTGAAATCTCGTCACTCGGCTGAACGGCATCCTGTGTGTTCACGGCGATCCTTTAGATCGAATATCTAAATGATTTCAAATAGTTATTAAATTGCAGGAAGGACTGAGGAGGCCTGGCACATAATTTGCGGTGTAAATAGGTGCGAAGGAATCTGTCTCATCGGGCGAGCCATGTGGATGTGAGTGGGGGTGACACCGATGCAGGCAAACGCAGCGATCAAACGGCAAAATCTGGAACAGGGTCTGTATTTGCAGGAAATCTGTACCCGGATTGACAGGGCCCGGAATCTCCAGGAAACTTTGGGGACCATGATTCCGGAAATGGCCGCCTGCATGAATGCTGAACGGTTGAGTATTTTTTCATACAACGGGCGGCAGCGTGAGCTGATCACCCTGGTCAAAACCGGTGAAGACCTCTCCGAAATTCGACTCCCCGTCTCTCCCAACAGTATCGTCGGATACGCGGTCGGCAAACAGAAGACCTTGCGGGTGGCCGATGCCTACGACAATCTGGAACTGGCCGGTATAGACCCCGGGTTGAAATTCGACGGTCGCTGGGATGCCCGCTCGGGTTACGCGACCCACCAGATTCTCGTAGTCCCCATTGCCTACAAGTCCTTTACCCTGGGCGCTATTCAGGCCATCAACCGCAAAGACGGCCGCCCGTTTTCCGCGCGTGAAGAACAAACTGCCGCGACCCTGGCCCGCCATCTGGGAACGGCCCTCTACAATCAAAAACGCAATGCCCAGGTCCGCATCGAAAAATTCGATTATCTCCTGAAGCAGTTTCTGATCGGGCGCAAGGATCTGCACAAGGCCATGATCAGCGCCCAGAAAAGAGAAGAGCCGGTCGAGGAGACCCTGTTGCGCTACTACGGCATCTCCAAGGATGACATGGGCAAATCTCTGTCCGCCTACTACCGGGTGCCGTTTGTTTCATTCAAAGACGGCACCCCCGTGGATGTCAATCTATTCAAAAACCTGAAGACCTCCTTTCTGCGCAACAACAGCTGGGTGCCGCTTTGTGTCGAAAAGGGGCGCATCATGGTGGCCATCGACGATCCCAACAGTCTGCAGCGGGTCGATGAGATCAAGTCGATCTATTCCGATCAACAGGTCGGATTTTGCGTCGCTTTGAAAAAAGAGATCCAGCAGTATATCGATTGCTGTGAAAAGGCTCTGAAAATGCGGTCTGCGGCCCTTGTGAAACCGGCCAAACGCATCGATGGCAAAAAGGGTGCGCCCCGCGAAGATGATGGAGATGCGCCGGACGGCAGCCGGGATATTCCGACCGTGGCCGAGATCGCCGCCTCCGAAGAAACCGCGGTGATCGAAGAGGTCCAGTTCCAGGAGGGCAGTGAAGCGGCCAAACTGGTCAATGATATCATCGTATCCGCCTACGAGCGGGGAACTTCGGATATCCACATCGAACCACAGCCGGACAGAAAGGACAGCCAGGTCCGCTTTCGGGTCGACGGGATGTGCAACGAATATAAGACCTTCCCCCGCAAACACCAGCTGGCCGTGGTATCACGGCTGAAGATTATGGCCGATCTCGACATTGCCGAGCGGCGCATTCCCCAGGATGGAAAGATCAAGTTCAAGAAATTCGGGGGTCTCGATGTGGAGTTGCGGGTTGCTACCGTTCCGACCCATGGAACCGGTGAGACGGTCGCCATCCGCATCCTGGCCAACAGCAAACCCATGCCGTTGGAAAACCTGGGATTTTCCAAATACAACTATGAGAATTTCAAAGCGTCGATTTCCAATCCCTACGGCATCGTTTTCGTCTGCGGCCCCACCGGCAGCGGTAAGACCACCACCCTGCATTCTGCCCTGGGGCATATCAACAAGCCCGAACGAAAAATATGGACAGCCGAGGACCCGATCGAGATCACCCAGGCCGGCCTCAGCCAGGTCCAGGTGAAACCCAAAATCGGGTTTGATTTCGCGGCCGCCCTGCGGGCCTTTTTGCGGGCCGACCCGGATGTCATCATGGTGGGGGAGATGCGGGACCGCGAAACAGCCCAGATAGGCATCGAGGCCTCCTTGACCGGCCACCTGGTCTTCTCGACCCTGCACACCAACAGTGCGCCCGAGAGCATTACCCGCCTGTTGAACATGGGCATGGAACCGTTCAGTTTTGCGGATGCGATTCTATCCATCCTGGCCCAGCGCCTGGCGCCCACCCTCTGCGAAACCTGTAAGCAGACGTTTCACCCGACGGCGAGGCAATTTAAACAGATGGTTGCGGAGTATGGCGGTGAGCGGCTTTACAAAGAGCAGAAACTGCCACCCTACCGCGAAAATATGACCCTTTACCGGGCCAATGGCTGCGATGGCTGCAACTACACCGGATATCGCGGCCGCATGGGCCTGCACGAACTGCTCATGGGGACGGATCCCATCAAGAAGTTAATTGAAACCCGGGCTCTGGTTGAAAATATTCGTACCCAGGCGATTCAAGACGGTATGACGACCCTCAAGCAGGACGGGATTGATAAAGTGCTCCAGGGTAAGACGGATCTGCAGCAGATACGTCGGGTGTGTATGGCCTAGTGAGGTGAGCGGGCTGTGAAGGCTGAAGCTTGCCGGTGAAAGGCCTTGGCCGGTCACGTAAATGCATTCGGCTGTGGTGCAACGGACCTAGCGCTGCCAGAAACAGCGACTGCTGAACAGCAGGGCGACACCCACCGAAAGCTCGAGAATCGCCAGAAATATGAGCAGCCAATAATCTCCTTGAACCATCCTTGAAGCAGTGACACCCAAGGTTATCATCAAGCCCAGAAACAAGAAAAATCGGACCCGATAACACTCCCAGATCATTGGATTATCAAGGGTCTCGATCCGTTTCAAATTCTTGGTGCAAACACCTACAAAAAGATATTCAGATTTGATCAATCCAATGCCGATTCCGAACAGGATAGCCAGCAGAACCCAGGACGCGGCAGCCCCGCTTTTATTTGCAGCCACAAACAGTCCGGAACTTTTAAAAATGAGAACCACTACACCGCTGTACCAGACCAGGGCAGCTGTGATTTTCAGGGTGTGATTTGAGGCCTTGAGCATAACATTGCAAATTTTCAAGCGGATAATTTGTACCTTTTGCGTAAGCGTTTACTCTGAAAAAACAGGGCAGAGCCCCCGGAAAACAGCGCCACGGCCCCGATGATAAGGGCCAGGCGCGTCCAAGGCTGTCCCAGGGCGCGGCGCATGTCAACCAGAATCCACAACGTCCGAACCCATTCGATCATTCCCAGTACAAGCACAACCTGCGTCAGGCGTGCCACCCAGGCCTTTTTGTATAAAAGCAGAAAGGGCAATAGAGCCGCAATTACAACCAGGGCCATCGTTTCCGATCTATAAAAATGGGTGCCTAGTAACAGCACGCTACAGATGGCAGGAACCAGCAGGAGAAAAGTCAATAGCGTCTACCTTGTAATGTCTCTTGGAAGATCACAGAAAACCGGAAACTGCGTTTAGAATTAATCCGTAAGTTCTCAATCCCGGCTGATCTTGTTGTATATCCACCTCTCTGCAGCTTCGCGATTCCGAAAGACCTCTGTGGTAAAACCGTCCTCAACTATTTGGGATTCATACATCCGCGACATACCATATTGAAAATCGGACTCAGCGACTAAAGCCATAATCAAGTGCGGGTTTATTAGAGCGGCTTGATTATCAATCGCCGCGATTTCGGCAATTTCCTCAGTAGTTACAACATATTCAGTACATCTCGACCTATCCACAATCCAATATCGCAAACTGGCAAATTCTTCACTCCGATAGACATCTTTTTGGTTATCTATGATTTCCTTCCCGGTAACCTTCCCAACGGCGCTGAATACAATGCCCAGATTATCTTCAGTATATTCAATTTCAATCGGCATAGGATTTGATTTGAGTCAATTTTAGTTAAAAAATCGATCTTTGTAATTAATTGAACCAGGCGATTCGACAGGAAGCGCTTTGTGGTTTGCCGCAACAGCTATCCAAGCGTCCAGAAATATAGTACCTGGAGTTTTTAAAACATTCCGGTAATTGAACGCATTGCATGCTAAGATAAGCACCTTGACTCCTTTTTCCACCCCTTTTTATTCGGCGTTGAACCACAGTTCTGTGCGCACCCCTCGGGACCTGTAACCATTTGCGCCCCATAAACTTGCGATATAAAGCCATCCGTCCCCGGCCCGGCAGCCGATCCGGCAACCATGGAATCTGGATTGTCCATATATCTGAAACAAAAAGGACGCGTACCCACGATTTTGAACATGGGTTGTATGTTATTTAAACCGTTCGTTATCATGAGGTGTCTGGTCTTGCGCACGCGGAGTCGGATTGTAGCTTAACTGCATATATGCTCAGGGGTTCTTTTTGATATCGGTAGGTTTCATTGAGCCAGGCTGTTAAAGGCTGGATCTAGCGATAGGTTCTTGTTTCAATCAACTCATAGTGCGTTGCTTCCTGGTCCCAGCGCTTTAATACTTTCCGCGCTGCGGTGGGAATAAAGCTCTTTTGATAATCTTCACCTTGGAAATCAATTACAGCCTGCAAGGAATCAAACGTCATAATGGTGACAAACTCGACTTCAGTTCCCAGTTCAAATCGCAAAACTTCAATTTTGCGGTACCCGGGAATCTTCTTCGCCTCAATGACTGGTAGGACTATCTGACGTAAAATTTCCTGATAGCGATCGGCATTATCTTTGGTTGTCCATCCGTGTCATACTCTTTTTAAGGTCATGTTTATTTTCCTTTGAGTACATAAATATGGGTCTTCACAACTGAGCCGTCCGCGCGTCTGGCCGCCGTGGCAACGCGCGCATAACCATCACCTTCGAACGCGTCCAGCCGGGCCCACTGTTCCGCAAGCGCTGCGGAGCTGAAAAGGAACCCGTGTACTTCATCCCCGGCGTCATCCAGAACAATTCCGGGGTAGCCAGCCGCAGCCCCCCAGCCTTCGGGGTGCAGGGTGCCCCTGACACTGGCGGGTTCCCACGTTCCGGGAACGTTAGCCAGGATATGCTCGTTCGGCCGGCCGGGGGCAAGTGTTCCGTAAACGAATAGTCGGTCGATCATGGTCTTCCCAAAGGCATTCAAGGTTGCGTCAAGCAGCGCGTATGAAAATCATTTTCTCCTTTATGAAAGGTTCCTCCAAACATTCATTTCAAGGTAATGATTTTCCACTTTAGGTGTGCAGTACGGAGGCGTTCAGGGGCCGCCGAGCAGAAGCGAGGGATTTGGAAAAAGGCCGAGGGCCGGCCCAGCGCGGTCTCCTGCAACGACATGTTCTGTATCAGCACTTCGGTCTCATTCTTTAATAAGGCTAAAAGGGATTACTGAGCACCCTGTTGCAATGCCTGGATTCTCTTGGCCTCTTCTTGAATCATCAACCTTAGCTCAGAGATATTTTCTTGAACTCTTTGCTCTCCAATCTTTGCGCCCTTTGCCACCATCGCGGGGGTCTCTTTGAGTGCCTTTTGCCCTGTTGGCGTAGTGTAAAAAGCGTTCAGTTCATTCAGTTCTTTTTCAGTAAAAGTCTCCACGTAAATGTCAATGAAGGCCTCCCTCAAACTGTCACCACTCATATATTTATTGAAAAAGGCCCGCATGGTTTTTTCATAAGGCTGCAAAGCAGGGTTTTGAGAGAGCTGCATCTGCAGCATGCTTTCAATAGTTCCAGCCAATACTGTGTTAATGTCCATCGTATCGAGTAATCGATTGGCTGCCTTGCGGTGACTTTCCGAAAAAGCATGTGCATTTAAACTTAACAACGCAATGGTGGTAAAAGCTACAAATAAAACACGAAAATCAGACCGCATGATTTAATCCTTTCTTGATGATACCTATCGGTTGAGCGCAGACGCACGCGGATTTGCGCGTCGGTTTTTCCAGTGAATTTTTATGTTTATTTCTTTCGATAAGCTTTCACCACTTTGTATAAGACCCAAACGGAAATCAAAGCGGCTGCAGTTAAAGGTCCTATAATTTCAGTATATGTTGTGGGGTTAGTCCCGAAAATCTTGAGCATTATCTCAGCTTCGTATTGCAGCCATGCTTTTTGATAAAGAATTCTGATAAGAAGTAACAATAGAATTAAAACGATTGCAAAAACCAATTCTATCTCAATCAGACTCGGTAGTCTTTTCTTTACCGAAATGCTGGTTTCGGAAAACTCAAAATCTTCTAAGTCTTTCCCGTCCGTCATCACCACTGTACCACACCTACAAAGGTGCCTACCTTTCGGTATCCATTTTAACTCTTTTCCGCAATTGGGGCATTTGGGGATAGTTTTCTCTTGCATGATTTCTAAAACTTTACGTTTGAGTTCAGTGGCGCCGATGGGCGTCCACAGCAATGGCTTGTTATGCCTATTCTAGTATGCGACTCACATTATTTAAATCGTCAGCAGAAAGCTCAAAGTCAAAGATGTTGAGATCTTCCCTCATGTGCTGCCCAGTACATGTTCCGGTAAGCGGAACAATACCAATTTGACTGAGATATCGGAAGAAAATTTGCGGTGCGGTTTTATTATACTTCTGAGCAATTGTTCGAACGGTATTGCTGGTTAGAATGTGCGGATTGGCTGTGAGGGTCCAAAAACTCTGATAGATAATCCCATGATTAGAGCACCAGACACGCAAGTCTGCATCATACCCCGTTTCCCTATAAAACCGGTTTTGCACAATAGCTGGCTTTACGGTGGCATCGGCATAGAGTTGCCTCATCACTTCAGTATTGTAACAGTTGCTGATTCCCAGTTGCAGAGCTCCGCCAGTCTTTTGAATTGTTTCCATTGCATCCCACACCTTCATCAAAAGTCCGTGGGGTTCCAATGGCGAATGAAGCACGAGGGAATCTATATATTGTGTTTGGAGGTTTTTCATCGATGCCTCAAAAGATTGGGTGACCTGCGACTCAATTGGGGAATTCTTATCGTATGGCACCTGTCTCGGATCCTGGCCGGCAAGCGGGGTGAATTTAGTTTGCAGGAACAAGGTATCACGTTCGACGCCTTGGTCTTTCAACCTACGAAGAGCCTCTCCAACAAGGGGTTCGTCATAGTGCTTCGGCTGGCAGGCGGTGTCAATCCCTTTGAATCCTGCTTGGATAGCTTTCACAACCAGGTCTGCCGTGCGCTCTTTTTTCCAGGCTGTGCCGTAAATAAGCCTTGGCATTTTAACGCCGGAAGCAGTTACTAACCATTCTTGATCTTCCATATTTAAGTACCCTTTATTTTGTCATAACGCCCGGCATCAGGGGTTACTGGAGCGCGGCGGAAGCAATACCTGAATGCAATTGTTGGACGGACCCTTCGGCACCGGCTACCGTGTCCAGCGTCCCGAAGGTTGAATGACATTGTTGCCTCTTTCTTAGCCGTAGATGATGACCTGGGCTTCTCGGGTGATGTCAAAACGGTCCTTTCCTTCGATGTCTATCTCGAGGTCGTATTTCTTTTTTAGATAGCGCTTGATGCGTTTAGTCCCCATGCAGTGGATGTTGAAGTCCAGGCCGAGTTCTTTACAGCGCTTCGCATCACCGGCATATTTACGCTTATTGAAGCCACAACCAAAGGTTTCGTTAGATTTCTCTTCACGTATCATTTTTGAGCCAAAATTGCGGTTCTAAAGTCAATTTTCAGATTCTTTTTTCAGATATATATTTAATTTTTATAGTTGAAACGACCCGTTTGTGGTCGCGACAATTTGTATATTCATTTGTATATGGTTCAAAATTTCTTTCGTCCAACGGTTAAGCTAAGCGGTCGCCTAAGCGAGCTTGCGAGCGTAAGGGGCCCGCTTGAGCGATGGTTCGATGCTAAGTTATTCTATATACCCATTGGCTCTAAACCACTCAGGGTTAGAGAACAAACCCATCCCCGTTTTTAAATTGATAAACCCAGATTTGCGATAGAAATTCTCTTTACCCGGCGCGGCAAATATCAGTATTATTGAATTTTTTGGTAATTTTTTAAGTAAAGCATTCATAATGATTTTGCCGATTCCCTGATTTTGGAATTCCGGCAATACAACGACATCATAAATTGCTGACTGGTATTGGCCATCCGAAATGGCTCGACCAAAGCCTATCATTTTGCCATCAACAAAAACTGAGCAAACCACAAAGCTATTTTTAGATGCTATTTCCAGTTTGTCGGGTTCACGTGTTCCTAGCGGTGCAAGCCTAATGATCTCACACAATGCTATCCAATCGATATCTTCAGTTCCGTATTTTATAGAAAGGTTCATAGGTTTCTTTTACATCGAACGGTTGAGCTGAGACGCGCGTGGTTTTTGCGCGGCGTTACTCCAGCGATTTGTTATGTGTTTCTTTTATTGAGTTGCGCTTCTTAAACTCTTTCCATAACTGGTAATAAGTTAAAGCTGCA
>Ga0056121_1000026_pt1 | contig 103933 bp, 99 predicted proteins | sample WorMetHEROISLAND_FD_83872 | JGI IMG/M metagenome (GOLD analysis project Ga0056121, IMG submission 83872) | Marine gutless worms symbiont microbial communities from Max Planck institute for Marine Microbiology, Germany - Olavius sp. 1 HERON ISLAND ...
CCGTCGCCGTGAACAGACTGCAGCGTTACATCCTGCGCCAGCTGCTGGGCCCGTTTCTGTTTTTCCTGCTGGTCCTGACCGCGGTCATCTGGCTGACGCAGTCGCTCCGGTTCGTCGACCTGATCGTCAACCAGGGACTGTCGGCCGGCTACTTCCTCTATTTGACACTGCTGCTGCTGCCGGGCCTGCTGGCCATCATCCTGCCGATTTCCTCGTTTGCCGCCGTCATGTACGGCTACCAGCGGCTGGCCAGCGACAGCGAGGTAGTGGTGATGCGCTCGGCCGGGCTCAGCACTTTCGCCGTCGCGTGGCCGGCAATCCTGCTCTCCCTGTTGATCGCCGCGGCCGGCTATCCGTTGACCCTCTACCTCATGCCGGCCGGACAGCGGGCGTTCAAGGACATGCGCACATCGCTCAGCACGGACCTTTCCTACGTGCTGCTGCAGGAGGGCCGCTTCAACACCATCGGCAAGAACCTGACGGTCTATGTCCGCGCCCGCAGCGGCTCGGGCGAGCTCTTCGGGATCCTGGTGCACGACAGCCGCGACCCGAGCCAGCCCGTCTCGATGATGGCCGAGAGCGGTGTCCTGGTCCGCACCGAGGAAGGCCCGCGGTTCGTGCTGGTGAAAGGCAACCGCCAGCAGGTGGATCACGCCGAGGGACAGCTGTCGTTGCTCCAGTTCGACAAGTACACCCTGGATCTGAGCCAGTTCATCAGCCAGAAGGACAGGCGCTGGCTAAAGCCCGGCGAACGTTATCTGCACGAGCTCCTGTGGCCGGAAGGCACCGCCGACGACATTGCCAACCGCGGCGCCCTGCTGGCCGAGGCGCACGACCGGCTGACGGCGCCGTTGTATGGCATTGCCTTTGTGCTCATCGCCCTCGCCTTCACCTTGTCGGGCGAGCATGCCCGGCGCAGCCGCGGACGCAGGGTGGTCGCGGCCGTTGCCTGCGTCGTCCTGCTGCGGGCCCTGGGACTCGGATTCGTCGGCCTGTCCGCCAAGCTGCCGGCGTTGAGCGTGCTGCTCTACCTCAACGTCGGCCTGGCGATCACGATCTGTGCCGTCCTGCTGGTCCGCGCACCCAGACGGTTGTCGCTGCCGTCACTGGCGCGCGAGGAGGGCTGATGTATCTCTCGCCAACGCTGTCGATCTACCTGGGCCGCCAGTTCCTGTCGGGATTCGCGTTCGTCTTCGCGGTGCTGCTGTCGCTGGTGTTCCTGTTCGATTTCATCGAGCACCTGCGCCGTGCGTCCGGGCGGGAAGCGGCAAGTCTGGCGACGGTGCTGGAGCTGGCGTTGCTGCAGCTGCCGAGCCTGGCGCAGAAGCTGCTGCCGTTCGCCGCGCTGTTCGGGGCGATTTTCACCTTTGCCCGGCTGACCCGGTCGCACGAGCTCGTGGTCGCCCGCGCCGCCGGCGTCTCGGTCTGGCAGTTCATTGCCCCGCTGCTGCTGATCGCCCTGCTGATCGGCGCCTTCCTGGTCACGGTGTTCAACCCGTTCGCAGCGGTGATGATCTCCCGCTACGAGCAGCTCGAGAGCCGCTACCTGAAGGGCCAGTCGAGCCTGCTCGACGTTTCCTCGACTGGCCTGTGGTTGCGCCAGGCCGACGATACGGGCCAGTCGGTGGTGCATTCCCGGGCGGTCTCGGCCGCCGGCACCGAGCTCGAGGACGTGATCATCTTCCTCTACCGCGGCGCCGACCAGTTCGTCGGCCGGATCGACGCCACGTCGGCGCGGCTGCAGAAGGGCTACTGGCAACTGGACGATGCCCTGCTGACCCGGCCCGACAAGCCGGCCGCGCGGTACGAACGCTATGACTTGCCGACGACGCTGGACCGCGAGCAGATCCTCGACAGCTTCGCCTCGCCGGAGACAATGTCGTTCTGGGCCCTGCCGGCCTTCGTCAGGACCCTGGAGGAAGCGGGCTTTTCCGCGACCCGCCATCGCCTGCATTGGCACAGCGTGCTGGCCACGCCGCTCCTGCTCTGCGCCATGGTGTTGCTGGCCGCGACCTTCACCCTGCGCCTGACCCGGCACGGGCATACCGGCCTGCTGATCGCCGTCGGCGTCAGCGTCGCCTTCCTGCTCTACTTCATCTCCGACCTGGTGCTCGCGCTCGGCATCGCCGGGAGCCTGCCGGCCGCGCTTGCCGCATGGACTCCGGCCGGGGTGACCGCGCTGCTCGGCGCGGCGCTGCTGTTGCACCTGGAAGACGGCTGACGCCCATGCGGACCGGGCTCGTTGTCGCCCTGTTGGTCGTCGCGCTTCTGCTTCCCGCCGGAACCGCCCGCAGTCAGGAGCAGTTCCGGTCGCTGGCCGAGGGCCCGTTCCTGCTCTCCGCCGACGAGGTGATCTACGACGATGAGCTGGGCACGGTGACGGCGGCCGGCAACGTCGAGATCAGCAGCAACGAGCGCATCCTGCTGGCCGACAACATCAGCTACAACATGCGCGACGGCATCGTCACCGCTTCGGGCAACATCTCGCTGCTGGAACCGACCGGCGAAGTGGTGTTCGCCGACTTCCTGCAGCTCGACCGCGAGTTCACCGAAGGCGTGATCAAGAGCGTACGGCTGCTGCTCACTGACGACTCGCGCCTGGCCGCCAATGCCGCGCGCCGCTTCAGCGAAGACCATACCGAGCTTGCCCGCGCCGTGTACTCGCCGTGCGACGTCTGCGAGGAGGACCCCGACCGGGCGCCGTTGTGGCAGATCCGCGCCTCGCGGGTGACGCACAAGCGCAGCACGCAACGGATCGAGTATCGCGACGCGGTGATGCAGGTGGCCGGCAGGTCGGTCTTCTACCTGCCCTACTTCAGCCATCCCGACCCGACGGTGAAGCGCAAGACCGGCTTCCTCACCCCGGCCTTCGGCACCGACTCGCAGCTCGGTGTCCGCCTCGACGTGCCGTTCTTCTGGGCCATCAACGAGTCGCGCGACATGACGCTCGCGCCCTTCTTCACCAGCAATGAAGGACCGGTGTTCGTGGGAGAGTACCGGGCAGCCACCCAGCGCGGCGGCTACGAGGGTGTGGTCAGCGTAACGCGACCGGATCGGCGCGGCGAAAACAACGAGCGCCTGCCCGGCCAGGTCACCCGCGGCCACGTCGACGCCCATGGCCGCTTCGATCTGGGTTCCGTCTGGCGCTGGGGCTTCGATCTGCAGCGGGCGACCGACGACACCTATCTCAAGCGCTACCGCTTCAGCGACGTCAACGAGCTGGTCTCAGCGCTCTACATCGAGGGCTTTCACGACCGCGACTACGCCGCCGCCAGCACTGTCGCCTTCCAGGGCCTGAAGGCGCAGGACGACCCGGGCACCCAGCCGGTGGTCGCGCCCTTGCTCGACTACACCTGGATCGCCGGTCCGTTCAGCAAATCGACCATCCAGATCGATGGCAACGCCGTCGGGCTGTACAAGTCGGAAAGCAACGACACCCGGCGCATCACCATGGACGGCAACTGGCGACGGCCCTTCGTCGGTGGCATCGGCGACGTTTTCACCCTGACCGGCCAGCTGCGCGGCGACTTCTACTGGGTACATGATTTCGTCGACCCGGCGAACCCGTCGGCCGGCCCCGACAGCGGCATGGAGACGCGGATCTTTCCTCTTGCCGCGGCCGAATGGCGCTATCCATGGATGAGCCGGACCAACGGCGTCCGCAACACCATCGAGCCGGTAGCCCAGCTCATCGTCACGCCCTACGGCCTGAACCCTTCGAGCATCCCCAACGAGGACAGCCAGACGGTCGAGTTCGACGATACCAACCTGTTCAGCCTCAATCGATTTCCCGGCTATGACCGGGTCGAGAGCGGGCCGCGGGCCAACCTCGGCGTCAGGTTCGGCACCTACGGCCCGGCCGGCAGCTACGGTACCGCCACCATCGGCCAGGTGTTCCGGGCCAAGGACGACGACACCTTCAGCAAGGAAACCGGGCTGGACGAGAACCGCTCCGACTTCGTCGCCGGTATGACGGTGGTGCCGTCGGACTTCTTCGACCTTACGTTTCGCGCCCGCATCGACCCCAAGGACTATTCGCTCAAGCGCAACGAGATCTACTTTGCGGTCGGACCCAAGGAGTTCCGCTTCACCAACAACTACGTGCGCCTGGACCGGGAACTCTCGGTCGACGGCGAGACCGAACGCGAGGAACTGTTCAATGCGGTGCGCTGGCAGATCGCCCGATTCTGGTCGGCGACCGCCCACAGCCGGCGCGACCTGACCGGCGGCGGCCGGCAGATCCGCGCCGGCGCCGGCATCGAATACCTTGACGAATGCATCGGATTCCGGCTGACCTACGACCGCGACTTCACCCGCGACCGCGATGTTGAACCCAGTACCTCGATCAACTTCCGGGTCGTGCTCAAACAGCTCGGCTGAGGACGGGTCGGCGCCGCGGGGAAAGCCGATTGATTGCCGTTAAAGTGTTGATATTGAATAGAAAATCCAAACTCCTCAAGGCCGGCGTCGGCATTGGCCTGGTCCTCGCCGCGAGCCTTGCCGGAGCGCCTGACGGCTGGGCCCAGAACGTCCAGCGGATCGCCGCCATCGTCAACGACGAGGTGATCTCCGGTTACGACATCGAGCAACGCATCGCCCTGGTGATCGCCACCACCAACCTGCGCGACGGCCCCGAGGTGCGCCGGCGGCTGCGCAACGAGGTACTGCGCACCCTGGTCGACGAGCGTCTGCAGGTACAAGAGGCCAAGCGCTTCGACATCCGGGTGACGGACGCCGACCTGCAGCGCGCCTACCAGTTCATCGCCACCCAGAACAACGTGCCGCCCAACCAGATCGACCGTCTGTTCGCGTCGCTGGCGATTCCGCGCAAGGCGCTGGAAGCGCAGCTGGAAGCGGAGATCGCCTGGTCCAAGCTGGTCCGCCGCCGGGTCGCGCCGAACGTGCGGATCGGCGAAGACGAGGTCAGCGAGGTGCTGGCGCGGCTCAACAGCAACGCCGGCCAGCCGGAGTTCCGGGTCTCGGAGATTTTCCTCCCGGTCGACTCCCCGGAACAGGCGGACCAGGTGCGGCAGACGGCCTATCGCCTGCTCGAACAGATCCGCAGTGGCGCGTCGTTCTCCGCCATGGCCCGGCAGTTCAGCCGCGGCTCAACCGCGGGCCGCGACGGTGCCGTCGGCTGGCTGCAACCGGGGCAGATAAGCCGGGAGTTCGCCGCGGCCCTCGGAGGGATGAGCAACGGCGAGGTCTCCGAACCGGTGCGTGGCGCCGGCGGCTACTATCTGCTGCAACTGCACGAACGCCGGCAGATCATGGGCAGCGATCCGATGCAGATTCAGCTTGCCCTGATGCGGCTGCTGATCCCGGTGCCACCCGGCAGCGACGCCGGGGCCAAGCAGAACCAGCGCGAACTGGCGCAGACCGTGCGCGACAGCGTGCGCGGGTGCGATGAAGTGATGCCGATCGCCAAGGAACTGCAGGTCGAACAGGCCGGCGACCTTGGCGTCCTGCGCCTGGGGGAGATGCCGGACAAGATCCGCGGTGCCGTCGAGGAGCTCGAGATAGGCGTGTTCTCCGAACCGATCGACCTGGACGAAGGCTACATGCTGCTGATGGTGTGCGAGCGCGTCGAACCGGAATCCAACATGCCAACGCGCGAGGACATCGAGGAGAGCTTGCTGCGCAGCCGCGTAACCATGCTGGCCCAGCGCTATCTGCGCGACCTGCGCCGGGACGCCATTGTGGAGCTGCGCTGATGCAGCCGCCGGCAGTCACCCCGATCGCCGTGACGATGGGCGAGCCGGCCGGCATCGGCATCGAAATTGCGATCAAGGCCTGGGCCCGCCGCGAGGCCCGGGAACTGCCGCCGTTCTTCCTTCTGGCCGACCCGGCGCCGGTACGCGAGGCCGCCGCCCGGCTCTCGGACGCGGTCGGCGTTGTCGAGATCGACCGGCCCGGACAAGCGGCCGGCATCTTTGCGGACGCCCTGCCGGTGCTGCCGGTACCGCTCGCCGTACCGGTGCAGCCGGGCACCCCGGATCCGGCCAACGCCGACGCCGTGCTGTCGGCGATCCGGCAGGCCGTCGATTTCTGCCGGCGGGGCGAAGCCAGTGCCGTCGTCACCAACCCGATCCAGAAGGCGACGCTCTACGAAGCCGGCTTCAACCATCCAGGCCACACCGAGTTTCTCGCCGAGCTGTGCGAGAGTCGGCGCGCGCCGGTGATGATGCTGGCCTGCCCCGGCCTGCGCACGGTGCCGGTGACGGTGCATGTCCCGCTCACTCAGGCAATAGCCAGCCTCAGCACCGATTTGATCGTCGATCGGGCGACGACCACGGCCGAGGCCCTGCGCCGGGACTTCGGCATCGCCGAGCCCGTGCTGGCGATTGCCGGGCTCAACCCGCACGCCGGCGAAGCCGGCACCATCGGGCATGAGGACCGCGACATCATCGTTCCTGCCGTCGAGCAACTGCGCGCCGCCGGGCTCGAGGTGCGTGGACCGATGGCGGCCGATGCCATGTTCGCCAGCGAGCAGCGGCGCGGCTATGACGCCGCGATCTGCATGTACCACGACCAGGCGCTGATCCCGATCAAGACGTTGCAGTTCGACGCCGGCGTCAACCTCACGCTGGGCCTGCCCGTGGTGCGCACGTCGCCCGATCACGGCACTGCCCTGGGCATTGCCGGCCAGGGCGTCGCCGATGCAGGCAGCCTGCTCGCGGCGATCGTCCATGCCGGTTTGATGGCCAGGCGACGCGCCCAAGGTGGCTGATCACCGCGAGGCCCTCGCCGGCCTGCCACCGCTGCGCGAGGTGATTGCCCGCCACGGTCTGGATGCGGCAAAGTCGCTGGGCCAGCATTTCCTCCTCGACATGAACCTGACGGGCAAGATCGCCCGCGCCGCCGGCGACCTGGACGGGGCGTTGATCTACGAGGTCGGCCCTGGTCCGGGCGGGCTGACCCGGGCATTGCTTGCCAGCGGGGCGGAACGCGTGGTCGCGGTCGAACGCGACCGGCGTTGCCTGGCAGCCCTGCACGAGCTTGCCGATGCCGCGAACGGGCGCCTGCAGCCGGTCGAGGGCGATGCCCTGGCCGTCGACGAGGCGGCACTGTTGCCGCGGCCGGCCGTGGTGGTCGCAAACCTGCCATACAACATCGCCACGGCACTGCTGATGAAGTGGCTCGACCGGCTGTCCTGCTTCGACCGCTTCGTCCTCATGTTCCAGAAGGAAGTAGCCGACCGGCTGGTCGCCGAGCCGCGCAGCAAGGCCTACGGCCGGCTGGCGGTGATGACGCAATGGCGCTGTGCCACACGGCGGCTGTTCGATCTGCCGCCCGCCGCCTTCACCCCGCCGCCGAAGGTGACGTCGACGGTGGTGGCGATCACGCCCCGGCCGCAGCCGCTGGCCGATGCCGACCCCGGGCGCCTGGCAGCCGTCGTCGCAGCCGCCTTCGGGCAGCGGCGGAAAATGCTGCGCAGCAGCCTGCGGCCGCTGCTCGGCGATCCCTTGCCGGTCCTTGCCAAGGCCGGGGTGTCACCGACGGCACGGGCGGAGGAACTCAGCGTGGTCGATTTCTGCCGCCTGGCGCAGGCGATGTGAGCTCGCCGCCAGGTCGCGGCGGCCGGTCTACTGGCCCTCGCGCAGCAGCTTGACGAAATCGAGCAGACCGGTCTGCCGCTCGCGGCGCAGGCGTTCGGCGGCCAGGATGCTGCGCACCTGGGACAGCGCCGTGTCGACGTCGTGGTTGACGATGACATAGTCGTACTCGGCCCAGTGGCTGATCTCATCTGCCGCCTTGGCCATGCGCTGGGCAACGACTTCGTCGCTGTCCTGGGCCCGGCGCTTCAACCGGCGCTCGAGCTCGGCCGTCGACGGCGGCAGGATGAACACGCTGACAAGATCGTCGCGGGCGCGCTGGGCCAGTTGCTGGGTGCCCTGCCAGTCGATGTCGAACAGCACGTCGCGACCGGCCTGCAGCGCCGCCTCCACCGGCTTCGCCGGTGTGCCGTAGTAGTGATCGAACACCTTGGCGTGCTCCAGCAACTCCTGCCGGTTGACCATGAGTTGAAACTCGATCTTCTCGATGAACCGGTAGTCTATGCGTTCCTGTTCGCCGGGCCGCCGAGGCCGGGTGGTCACCGAGACCGACATCTCCAGCAGCGGATCCTCCGCCAGCAGGGCCCGCGAGAGCGTGGTCTTGCCGGCCCCGGACGGCGACGACAGCACGAACATGAGGCCGCGACGGGCTATCTGCATCGGCATGACCCTGCGAGTTACTCGATGTTCTGCGCCTGCTCGCGCAGCTGGTCGATCACGCTCTTGAGCTCGATGCCGATCCGCGTCAACTCGACGTCCTGCGACTTGGCACACAGCGTGTTGGCTTCGCGATTGAATTCCTGCGCCAGGAAGTCGAGGCGACGGCCGAGCGGCCCGCCGGCTTTGATCAACTCCTGTGCCGCAGCCGCGTGCGCCAGCAACCGGTCGAGCTCTTCCTGGACGTCGATCTTGCTGGCGAGCAGGGCGACTTCCTGGGCCAACCGCTCCTCGGACACGGCGACACCGTCCAGCAGGGCGGCGAGCTGAACTTCCAGGCGCTGGCGAAAAGCTTCGGGCCGGGCGCCCGCACACTGCGCCGCCTGGGCGGTCAGGGTGCGAATCCGCTCCAGTTGCCCGGTCACGGTCTGCGCCAGGCGCGCGCCTTCGGCCTGCCGGTTCGCCGCCAGGTCCGCCAACGCCCGGTCGACACTGGTCAACAAGACCTCGTCGCGTTCGGCCCGCGCCTGCTCGGAGGGCTGTTCCGGCGCCGTATCGAGGACGCCGCGAAGGCCGAGCATGCCGTCCGCCGTCGCCTGGGCCACGCCATGCTCGCTTTGCAGCCGCTGCGCCGCCTGCAGCAATTGCGTCAGGACCGGCCAGTTGACCTGGACTACCGCCATCTCCGGGGTCTGCGACATCGCCAGGTTGAGGGCAAAGCTGCCGCGCTGGAATCGCTCAGACACGGCCTTGCGGGCGCCCGCCTCGACCGCCTCGAACCCGGACGGCACGCGGCACCGGATCTCCAGGCCACGGCTGTTGACGCTCTTGACTTCCCAGGCCCAGGCATAGCCCAGCTGCTCGTCGGCAGCCCGGGCAAATCCCGTCATGCTGTACACGCTCACGTTGGCCCGACCCCCAGGACTTGGGACAGGAACTGGCCCGAGGCACTATAGGTGCGCCATTCGCCGGCAACAACCATGCAAACCCGCGGATCGGTGCCGCCGCCCGCGCGGTTCAGGGAGACCGCCCATGCAACGCCCGCGCTCGATCCTGATCACCGGCGCCAGCAGCGGCATCGGCGCGGCCCTGGCCCGCGCCTACGCGGCCCCCGACGTCGCCCTCGCCCTGACCGGTCGCGCCGCCGACCGCCTCGCCGCCGTCGCCGACGACTGCCGCAGGCGTGGGGCACGGGTCACGACCGGGCAGGTCGACGTCACCGACTGCGCCGCGCTGGCCGGATTCATCGCCGCAGCCGACCGGGAGGCGCCGCTGGATCTGGTGATCGCCAATGCCGGCATTGACGGCTCCGAGGAGAGCGGCCACGCCCGCTACTACCGGACCATGGAGGTGAATGTCACCGGTGTGCTCAACACCGTTCTGCCGGCGATCGATCTGATGCGGCCGCGCGGCCGCGGCCAGATCGCCCTGATGAGCTCCCTGGCCGGACTGCGGGGGCTGCCGCCGGCACCGGCCTACAGCGCCAGCAAGGCGGCGGTGCGCACTCTCGGCGAAGCGCTGCGGGGCCGGCTGCGCCCGGCCGGGCTGGAAGTCTGCGTCCTCGTCCCGGGCTTCGTCGTCAGCGCGCTGACCGCCGGCAGCAAGCTGCCGATGCCGTTCATGTGGTCGGCGGAGAAGGCCGCGGCGCACATCGTCCGCCGGCTCGCCCGCAACCAGGGGCGGATCGCTTTTCCCTGGCAGCTCTATACCGTCACCTGGCTGCTTGCCGCCATGCCGCAGGCCTGGGCCGACCGGCTGCTCGGCGCCGGGGGACGCGGCAAGCGCTGATCATCGCCGCCCGTTCGAGAACGCGAAGGTTCAGTCCGATTTCGCACGCTCGTCGCGCTGCAGCCGGCGCCAGCGCCGGACATTGCGGCGATGCTCGTCGTAGGTCCTGGCAAAGGCATGGCCGCCGCTGCCGTCGGCGACGAAATAGAGGTCGTCGGTCGCCAGCGGGTTGAGCACCGCCGCGATCGACGCCCGGCCGGGATTGGCGATCGCGCCCGGCGGCAGGCCGGACCGGCGATAGGTGTTGTAGGGCGAGTCGACCTCGAGGTCGGCCCGCGTCAGCGGCCGATCGAGATCGCCGTCGTCGGGACTGAGCGCATAGACCACGGTCGGATCCGACTGCAGACGCATGCCACGGCGCAACCGGTTGATGAACACCCCGGCGATATGCGCCCTTTCGGCGGCGACCGCCGTCTCCCGCTCGACGATCGATGCCAGGACCAGCGCCTCGTGCCGGGAATTGAGCGGCAGGCCGTCCTGCCGCCGCGGCCAGAGCTCGTCCAGCACCGCGGTCATCGCCGCCTGCATCCGCTGCACCATCTCGCGCCGCGGGTCTCCGTACGAGTAGTGGTAGGTCTCGGGCAGCAGCGACCCCTCCGCCGGCAGGTCGCCGAGACCGCCGGCGAGGCCGTCGGCGGCGCCCACCATGTCCGCGACCATCGCCACGGTCCGGCCTTCGGGGATCGTCAACCGGCGCACCACCGTCTCGCCCGACCGCAGCAGGGCCATGACGCCGGCCATGCTGATGCCGGGCGCGAAGCGATACTCACCGGCCTTGAGGCTGCCTTGCTGGCCGCGCAGCCGGACGCCGATGGCGAACAGCCTGGCATCGCCGATCACGCCTTCGGCCTGGAGCTGCCGGCCGATCGCCAACACCCCGGCGCCGCGCGCCAGCACCACCGTGCGTTCACCCTCGGCGGGGCCCGGTGCGGCAAACCGCATGTTCAACCAGGCCAAGGTGCCGGCCGCGCCAACGACGGCCAGCAACAGGACGGAGAGAAAACCGATGAGGACGCGCCTGAGCATGGCGCGCCGGAACTAGGGGGCCTGTCCCAGCACCAGGGAGGCGTTGGTGCCGCCGAAGCCGAACGAGTTCGACAGGGCGGCGCGGATCCGCCGCTCCTTGGGCTCATGTGGCACCAGGTCGATGTCGCAGCCGTCCGACGGGTCGTCGAGGTTGATGGTCGGCGGTGCCACGCCGTCGCGCATCGCCAGAATGGAGAACACCGCCTCGACCGCGCCGGCGGCACCGAGCAGGTGACCGATCGACGACTTGGTCGACGACATGCACAGCTCGTAGACGGCGTCGCCGAACAGGCGCTTGACCGCGCCGACCTCGATCTCGTCACCGAGCGGCGTCGACGTGCCATGGGCGTTGATGTAATCGATGTCGCCCGGCCCCAGGCCCGCACGCTTCAGCGCCGCCTGCATGGAGCGATAGCCACCGTCGCCATCATCGGCCGGCGCGGTAATGTGATGGGCATCGCCGGAGAGGCCGTAGCCGAGCACTTCGGCATAGATCTTCGCCCCGCGGGCACGCGCGTGCTCCAGCTCCTCGAGCACCAGCACGCCCGAGCCTTCGCCCATGACAAAGCCGTCACGCTGCTTGTCGTAGGGCCTGGATGCCTTGGTCGGCTCGTCGTTGAAGTGGGTCGACAGCGCCTTGCAGGCCGCAAAACCGGCGATACCCAGCCGGGAAATCGCCGCTTCGGCACCACCGCACACCATCACGTCGGCGTCATCGAACATGATCAGCCTGGCCGCATCGCCGATCGCGTGGGCACCCGTCGAGCAGGCCGTGACGACGGCATGGTTCGGGCCCTTGAAGCCGTACTTGATGGAAACATGGCCCGACAGCAGGTTGATCAGAGAGCCGGGAATGAAGAACGGACTGACCCGGCGCGGACCCTTTTCGTGCAGCGTGATCGAGGTCTGCTCGATCCCCGGCAGGCCGCCGATGCCGGAGCCGATCAGCACCCCGGTGCGCAGACGATCCGCTTCGCCCTCCGGCTTCCAGCCGGCATCTTCCAGCGCCTGTTCAGCGGCACAGAGACCGAAGACGATGAATTCGTCGACCCGGCGCTGTTCGCGCGGCGACACCCAGTCGTCGGCATTGAACGCCGGCAGCTCGCCGCCGAGCGGCACCTGGCAGGCAATCTTGGCGGCAAGATCGGACGTGTCGAACTTCTGGATGGCGCCGGCGCCCGACTCGCCGCGCAGCAGCTTCTGCCAAACCGCTTCGACGCCAACGCCCAGCGGCGTGATCACGCCCAAGCCGGTGACGACAACCCGTCGATCCGTATTCATGCTGTCTCGCCGCAACGTGACGGCGCCGGCAACGCGTCCGGCGTCAGGCCCCGTTCTCTTTGATGAATTCGATCGCGTCCTTGACGGTCAGGATTTTTTCCGCCGCGTCGTCCGGGATTTCGATGCCGAACTCCTCTTCGAACGCCATCACCAGTTCGACGGTGTCGAGGCTGTCCGCCCCCAGATCGTCGATGAAACTGGCGCCCTCGCTGACCTTGTCCTCGTCAACGCCCAGATGTTCGACGACGATCTTCTTGACGCGTCCAGCAATGTCCTCGCTCATCTTTATTCCTCGTCGCACTGTCGTTTGTGTGAATGGATGACCCTGTTGTTCGACCGAAACGCCGCAGCGGGGGCCGAAATGGCGTGGCTTGGTAGCATAGAAAAATAGCCCTGACTAGCGCCGCCGTCACCACGCGCGAACACTACGAGAGCATCGCCATACCGCCGTTGACATGCAACGACTGGCCGGTGACGTAGGCCGCCTCTTCGCTCGACAAGTACAGCACGGCGGCGGCGATGTCCTCGGGCGTGCCCATGCGCCCCGTCGGGATCGCCGACAGGATGCGCTCCTGCTGCCCTTCGTCCAACGCGTCGGTCATTGCCGTGGCGATGAAACCCGGCGCGACGCAGTTCACGGTGATCCCGCGGCTGGCGACTTCCTGCGCCAGCGACTTGGTCATGCCGACCAGGCCGGCCTTGGATGCCGCGTAGTTGGCCTGGCCCGGATTGCCGGTGGCACCGACCACGGAAGTGATGGTGACGATGCGACCCCAACGCCGGCGCATCATCCCGCGCAGCGCGGCGCGGGCAAGCCGGAACGAGGCTGTCAGGTTCACGGCCAGCACGTCGTCCCATTCCTCGTCCTTCATCCGCATCGCCAGGTTGTCGCGCGTCAGGCCGGCGTTGTTGACCAGGATGTCGACCTGACCAACCGCCTCTTCGGCGCCCTTGATCAGGCCGGCAACATCATCGGCATCGGCCAGGTTGGCTGGCACCGGCACGGCGCGCTCGCCGAGTTCACCCGCCAGCGCCGCCAGGGCCTCCTGGCGTGTGCCCGATACCGCCACCGCGGCCCCCGCGCCGTGCAGCATGCGGGCGATGGCCCCACCGATCCCGCCCGACGCGCCGGTGACGAGGGCAGCCTTCCCGGACAGTTCAAACATGCTTTCTCTCCCGCCGCGGCCGTGGCCGCTAAATCTCTTTCAGATAGCTCTCGATCTCGTCCGGGGCGCCGACCGCAAGGCCGCGCATGTCCCGGTCGATCCGCTTGAGCATGGTGGTGAGCACGCGCCCCGCCCCCAGCTCGACAAGAGTGTCGACGTCCTGATCGCGCATGAACAGGACGCTCTCGCGCCAGCGCACCATGGCCGTGACCTGCTCGACCAGCAGGCGGCGGACTTCTTCCGCTTCGGTGACCGGCGCGGCGGTCACGTTGGCTATCAGCGGCACTACGGGCGGGTCCAGCGGCGCGTCGTTCAGCGCCTGCTCCATGACGTCCGCCGCCGGCTGCATCAGCGCGCAATGAAACGGCGCGCTGACCGGCAGCAGCATCGGCCGCCGGGCGCCGCGTTCACGGGCGAGCTCGACCGCGCGCTCTACGGCGCTGCGATCGCCGCTGACCACCACCTGGCCGGGGGCATTGTCGTTCGCCGTATCGCAGACCTCGCCCTGGGCGGCGTCGGCGGCAACCTGCCGGGCGGCATCGAAGTCCAGCCCCAGCAACGCGGCCATCGCCCCCTGGCCCACCGGCACCGCCTGCTGCATCGCCTGGCCACGTCGCTTCAGCAGGCGCGCCGTCAGGCCCAGCGGCAGCGTGCCGGCCGCACACAACGCCGAGTATTCGCCCAGCGAATGGCCAGCCACGAAGCGGCAGTACCCGGCGAGGTCGATTCCGCCGTCCTGCTCGAGCACCCGCAGCACCGCCATGCTCATCGCCATCAAGGCGGGCTGGGCGTTCTCGGTCAGGGTGAGTTCGTCCTCGGGCCCCTCGAACATGAGCCGCGAAAGATGCTGGCTCAGGGCCTCGTCGACCTCTTCGAACACGTGCCGGGCCACCGGGAGGGCCGCGGCCAGCTCCTTGCCCATGCCGACGCTCTGACTGCCCTGTCCCGGAAACACAAAGGCTCGCGCCATGCCTGCCCTCCCTGACGGCGCATCCGGCCCCTGCCGGAGCGCCCGTTCGCTGCCAGTGATAGAGCCTGGCAAGGGGCTGTCAAGGTCACTTGCGTGGTCCAGGCGAATGTGTATATATGCCGCGCCGCGGACGCGTTGATGCCGCTGCGGGCCCCCGGGCCCGCTGTCGGTGACGCCAGCGCCGCAAGCGCCGTTGTCGAGCCCGGGACGGGCTGGCGCGGCTGTATTTCTTTAGGAGCGAGCCAACGATATGCCGCTTTACGAAAGCGTGTTCATAGCGCGCCAGGACATCTCGGCGCAGCAGGTGGACGGCCTGACCGAGAGCCTCTCGACGCTGGTTAACGAGAACGGCGGACAGGTCGGCAAGACCGAGTATTGGGGCCTGCGCAACCTGGCCTACAAAATCAAGAAGAATCGCAAGGGCCACTACGTCCTGATGAACATCGAGGCACCGGCCGAGACGGTCGAGGAGCTCGAGCGGAACATGCGCATCAACGAGGACGTGGTGCGCTATCTCACCATTCGTGTCGACGCCCTGGAGGAAGAGCCTTCGGCGATGATGCAGGCGCGGTCCTCGCGCGGCGGCCGTGGCCGCGACCGCGGCGGCCGGGGCGGCGATCGCGGCGGGCCGCGGTCGGGTGACCGTGGCGGCGATCGCGGAGGCGACCGTGGCGGCGATCGCGGCGGCGACAGGTCGGGAGACAGGTAATGGCCCACGACGTCAAGATCAGCCAGCTGCCGCTGCGCCGGCCGTTCCATCGCCGGCGCAAGACCTGCCCCTTCTCCGGGGCCAACGCGCCGCGTATCGACTACAAGGACAGGCGGCTGCTGCAGCGCTACCTGTCGGAGCGCGGCAAGATCGTGCCGAGCCGGATCACCGCCGTCTCGGCCAAGAAGCAGCGCGAGCTGGCGCGGGCGATCAAGCGCGCCCGGGTGCTGGCGCTGCTGCCGTTCGTGGTGCAGTAAGCGAGCGCTTGCCAACACGCGGAGGGCCGACGTCACCGCGACGGAGGTCGTCTTGAACAGAAATTCTCTGCTTGCAGCCGCCGCCGGGCTCCTCGGCGGCGGCTTGTTGCTTGCAACCCTCTATGGCGGACCGGGTGCGCTTATCCTCGGCTACCTGGCGCCGCTGCCGCTGTTCCTGGCCGGCCTGAGCCTGGGCGCCACGGGCGCGATCATCGCCGGTGTCGTTGCCGCCGTGCTCGCCGGCTTCGCCGTCGGCCCGGTCGCGGCCGCCCTTTATTTCGTGAGCTTCGGCCTGCCGGCGATCCTGCTGTGCCGCCAGGCTCTGCTGTCGCGGCAGCTGCCGGATGGCGGCACCGAATGGTATCCGCTGGGCCTGCTCGCGGTCTGGCTGGCGGGGCTGGCCGCGGCAGCGTTTACCCTGGCCCTGCTGGGCTTTGGCCTGACCGGCGAGGGCCTGCTTGCCGCCATGCGGCAGCTGCTGGCCGACGCCGGCCGCTACCTGCCGATGGAGATCGACGCGGCCGCTGCGGACCAGCTGTCCCAGTACCTGCCTGGGGTGATGGCGATTTCCTGGCAGGTCCAGGTGGTCATCAACGGCGCCCTGGCACAGGGCCTGCTGCTGCGCTTCGGCCGCAATCTTCGCCCCGAAGCCGACATCGCCCGCATGTCCCTGCCGCCCCTCATGCTTCTGGCCTTTGCCGCGGCGATGGCGCTGGCCCTGACCGACGGCACCTTGGGGATGGTCGGCAAAACGCTTGCAGCAATCGCCCTGGTGCCTTATTTCCTCGTCGGCCTCGGCTTCATTCACCGCCAGGTGCGGTCCTGGCAGGCGCGCGGCGTCGTGCTGGTGGTGTTTTACGGGTTGATTTTGCCGCTTTTCTGGCCGGTCCCGCTGCTGGTGATCGGCCTGGGACTGTTCGAACACGCAGGCCAATGGCGCCGGCGCCGGGGTGGCGGCGGCGGCGGCCGGAAGGAGGAATGATGCAGATCGTTCTGCTGGAACGGATCGAGAAACTGGGCCAGATGGGCGACGTGGTCTCGGTCAAGGACGGCTATGCCCGCAACTACCTGTTGCCCCAGGGCCGCGCCCTGCGCGCCACCGAGGGCAACATGAAGCGGTTCGAGAGCCAGCGCGCCGAGCTCGAGGCCCGAAACCTGGCCCGCCGGGGCGAAGCCGAGAGCGTGGCCGAGCGCATGGAAGGCGCCAGCTTCGTGCTGCTGCGACAGGCCGGCGAGTCGGGCCAGCTCTATGGTTCGGTGTCGGCCCGGGACGTCGCTCAGGGCCTCGACGGGATCGGCTACAAGGTGGAACGCCAGCAGGTCGTGCTCGACCGGCCGATCAAGGAGCTGGGGATCCATGCCGTCCGCGTGAACCTGCATCCCGAGGTTCAGGTATCGGTGGCGGTTAACGTGGCCCGCTCGGAAGCGGAAGCCGAACAGCAGGCCGCCGGGGAAACGCCGGGCGAAGAGCTCGAGGATTTCTTCGAGAACGCCGAGCTCGCGGCGGAGGCGGCCGAAGCGGCCGACGAGGCAACGGAAGCGGCCGACGAGGCCCCTGCTCCCGCCGGCGACAGGGACGGCGAGGACCGCAGCGCCTGAGCCCAATCGACAGTCTGCAAGACGCCTGACGGCGCGGCCCTGGGCCGCGCCGTTTTTGCGTCTGGAGGGCATCGCACGGCTTTGATTCCACTGGCAGTTTTGTCTACCATTTTGCCGAGCAACCGGCTCGCCAGCCGCGCGGCAAGGCGGCCAGAACATGGCATGGAAGGGAGCAGGTAGGGCCATGCTACTAGCAAGAGTGCTGAAACGAATGGTCCGCAACGGCCAGCTCACGGTGATCGACGCCCGCGGGCACAGCCATGTTTTCAGCGGCACGGAGCCCGGTCCGGTGGTGACGATCCGGCTGCACGACCCGGCGCTGCACTGGAAACTGTTCTTCTCACCCATGCTCGCCACCGGCGAGGCCTACATGGATGGCACCCTCACCGTTGAGGAAGGTGACATCTACGACCTGGTCGAGCTGGGCAGCATGAGCATGGGCTGGGACATCCCCGACCACTGGCTGCAACGCCTCGTTTCGCGCATCCGCCAGATGCTGCGCCGCGTCGCCCAGTACAACCCGGCGCACCGGTCGAAAGCCAACGTCGCGCACCACTACGACCTGTCGGGTCAACTCTACGAACTGTTCCTGGACTCCGACCGGCAGTACTCGTGCGCCTATTTCGCCGATCCGGACGACGACCTGGAAACCGCGCAGCGGCAGAAGAAGGAGCACCTGGCCGGCAAGCTGTGCCTGCAGCCGGGGCAGAAGGTGCTGGACATCGGCTCCGGCTGGGGCGGCCTCGCCCTGCATCTGGCGCAGGCCACGGACGTCGAGGTTACGGGCGTGACCCTGTCGGAAGAGCAGCACAAAGTCTCCAACGAACGCGCCGCGACGGCCGAGGTCGACGATCGGGTGCGGTTCGACCTGCGCGATTACCGCCACGTCGACGGCCGCTTCGACCGGATCGTCTCGGTCGGCATGTTCGAACATGTCGGCGTCGGCCACTACGACGAGTTCTTCGGCAAGGTGAAGGAGCTGCTCGCCGACGACGGCGTCGCCGTGCTGCACACGATCGGCCGCGCCGACGGTCCCGGTGCGACCGATCCGTGGATCCGCAAGTACATCTTCCCGGGCGGCTACAGCCCGGCCCTGTCGGAGATTGCACCGGCGGTCGAGCGGGCCGGGCTTTACATCACCGACGTCGAGGTGCTGCGCATGCACTATGCGTACACCCTGCGTGCCTGGCGCGAGCGCTTCCTGGCCAACCGCAAACGCGTGCGCGAGCTCTATGACGAGCGTTTCTGCCGGATGTGGGAGCTCTATCTCTGCGGCGCCGAATGTGCCTTCCGCTATGCCGGACACGTGGTGTTCCAGGTGCAGATGGCGAAGAACAACACGGCCGTGCCCGATACCCGCGACTACATCACCGACCACGACCGCGCCGCCGCCCAGCGTCGGCGACGGGCGAGCCAGAAGTCGGGCGATTCGAGAGCGGCCTGAGCCCGACCGGCAAGCCCGCGACGACCGCCGCGGTTGCCGGTGGCAGGCCGGCGGCAATGCCGTCACCAGGGATGCCGTGACCGGCGACTGCGGAATTCGGGGGTTGATGCCCGTGATTATCCCCCTGGGGACAACACCTGTTCACAGCTTTCTCCGCCGCCGTCCAACGTGATCGTCCTATCGCCCGCCGCGTCGTGATAGGTTCGTCGGCCTTATGAGTACCGATACCAATAACAGTGTGTCGCTTGCTGCGGTCGGCGACCACGAAGAGGGCACGCCGTACCGCACCCCGCCGCACAACGTCGAGGCCGAGCAGGCGCTGCTCGGGGCGCTCCTTGTCAACAACGAGGCCGTGGCGAAAGTCAGCGAGTTCCTGGCGGCGGAGCATTTCTTCGAGCCGGTGCACCAGCGCATCTTCGCCGCGGCGCAAAAACTGATCGAACGCGGGCAGATCGCCAACCCGGTGACGCTGAAGCACTACTTCGACCGCGACGACGCGCTCGCGGAGGTCGGCGGCACGCAATACCTGGCCCGCCTGGCCGGCGCCGCCGTCAGCATCATCAATGCCGAGCACTATGGCCGGGCGATTTTCGACCTGGCGGTGCGCCGCGAGCTGATCACGATCGGCGAAGACGTGGTCAATGACGCCTACGAGGGCGACATCGAGGTCCCGGCCAAGGATCAGATCGAGATCGCCGAGCAGCGCCTGTTCGGGCTCGCCGAAACAGGCCAGGGCGACCGCGGCTTCCTCGACTTCGGCCAGGCCCTGACCCAGGCGATCGACCTCGCCGAGGCGGCCTTTCATCGCGACGGCCAGCTCACCGGTGTCGCCACCGGGCTGATCGATCTGGACAGCAAGCTGGGCGGCCTGCACCCGTCCGACCTGGTGATCCTGGCCGGTCGGCCGGCCATGGGCAAATCGGCGCTGGCGACCAACATCGCCTTTCATGCCGCCAGCCACTTCCGCCGCGAAACCGGCGACGACGGCGTCGAGCGCACCACGGACGGCGCGGTCGTCGCCCTGTTCAGCCTGGAGATGTCGGCCGAGCAGCTGGCGACGCGGATCCTGGCCGAGCAGTCCGAGATTTCATCGGAGAAGATCCGCCGCGGCGACATCAGCGGCGACGATTTCAGCCGGCTGGTCACCGCCAGCCAGCAGCTCTCGGCGATGCCGCTGTATATCGACGATACCCCGGCGCTGACCATCTCCGCGCTGCGCACGCGGGCACGGCGCCTCAAGCGCACCAACGACCTCGGCCTGGTGGTGGTCGACTACCTGCAGCTGCTGCGGCCGTCGAGCCGGCGCACGGACAACCGGGTGCAGGAGATCTCCGAGATCACCCAGGGTCTGAAGGCCCTGGCGAAGGACCTGAACGTGCCGGTGCTGGCGCTGTCGCAGCTGTCGCGCCAGGTCGAACAGCGCGAAGACAAGCGCCCGCAGCTTGCGGACCTGCGCGAGTCCGGGTCGATCGAGCAGGACGCGGACGTGGTCATGTTCATCTTTCGCGAGGAGTACTACCACGAACGCCGCGAACCGGAGATGGACACCCAGCAACACATCGAGTGGCAGGAGAAGATGAACCGCATCCACGGCGTCGCCGAAGTGATCATCGGCAAGCAGCGCCATGGCCCGACCGGCACGGTGCGGCTCATGTTCGAGCGCGAGTTCACCAAGTTCCGCAATCTCGACATCATCGACCACATGCCCGACGGGGTGCCCTGAGCCGGCTCAGGTTCGGCGCGAACGGGCCCGGGCGCGCTCAGGGAAGTGCCCCGGTATTTAGTCAAGCTACTGATTTATAATGTATAAATCGAGCCGACAGGAAATTGACAGAGTCCAGGTCGTTGGCTAGTTTGCCGGCTGTCGGGCGCCCGGACGTCGTGCAACTCCCGCCTACCCGTCGGCCATCCCGGCGGGTACTTGCGTTCATCCGGACGGCCCGCGCGAGCGGCGGCAAGGCGCGGTGTCGATGAGCCAGAAGATCCACGAGGCGAGCATTGCGGCCGGTCCTGTGCCGCCCGAGGTGACGGCATGAACAACCCGCTGGCGGTCATCGGCCGCTTCTTTCTCGGCTTCCTGGCCGCGGCCGGGCGGCTGACCCGGTTCACGGCCAAGGCGGTCACGCATTGCGTGACGCCACCGTTCTATCCGCGCCTGATCCTGCAGCAGATGATTGCCATCGGCTACTACTCGCTGCCGGTGGTCGGTCTGACGGCGCTGTTCACCGGCGCCGTCCTGGCCCTGCAGATCTATGTCGGCTCCAGCCGCTTCAATGCCGAGAGCGCCGTCGCCACCATTGTCGTGATCGGCATTACGCGCGAACTGGGACCGGTGCTGGCCGGTCTCATGGTCGGCGGCCGGGTCGGCGCGGCAATGGCGGCCGAGCTCGGCACGATGCGGGTCACCGAGCAGATCGACGCCCTGATCACGCTGCAGACCAATCCGTTCAAGTACCTGGTGGCGCCGCGGCTGATCGCCGCCACGCTGACCATGCCCCTGCTGGTGCTGATCGCCGACATCATCGGCGTGTTCGGCGGCTACCTGATCGGCATTCACCGCCTCGACTTCAATGCCGTGACCTACCTGAAGAACACCTTCGAGTTCCTGGAGACGCTCGACGTCGTCTCCGGCCTGGTCAAGGCCGCCGCCTTCGGCTTCCTGATCGCGCTGATGGGGTGCTATCACGGCTTCAATTCCCGCGGCGGCGCGCAGGGCGTGGGCCGCGCGACGACCGACGCGGTGGTGTCGTCGCTGATCCTGATTCTGGTCGCCAACTACTTCATCACAGAGGCGTTCTTCGCCCAATGAGCGCCCCACCCCGGCTGCAGCTGAGCGGCGTGCACAAGTCCTTCGGGCCGAAGCAGGTGCTGGCCGGCGTGGACCTGGAGATCGGCCGCGGCGAGTCGGTGGTGGTGATCGGCGGCTCCGGCACCGGCAAGTCGGTGCTGCTGAAGTGCGTCCTCGGCCTGCTCACCCCGGAACGGGGCAGCATCCGCATGGACGGCGAAGAGGTCACCGGCTTGAGCGGCGCCCGGCGCGAGCAGATGCTGCTGAAGATCGGCATGCTGTTCCAGTCGGCGGCGCTGTTCGATTCCATGTCCGTCTGGCAGAACGTCGCCTTCGGGCTGATCCAGGGGGCCGGCATGGCGCGCGAGCAGGCGCGGCAGATCGCCATCGACAAACTGGCGCTGGTCGGCCTGGACGCGGCCGCTGCGGAACAGATGCCGGCGGCCCTGTCGGGCGGCATGCGCAAGCGGGTCGGCCTCGCGCGGGCGATCGCCACCGACCCGAACCTGATCTTCTTCGATGAACCGACTACCGGCCTGGACCCGCTGATGGGCGACACCATCAACGAGCTGATCGTCGACTGCGTACGCTACAGCGGCGCCTCGACGCTGACGATCACCCATGACATGGCGAGCGCGCGCACCATCGCCGACCGGGTCGCCATGCTCCATGGCGGCCGCATCATCTGGGCCGGACCGGTGGACGAGATCGACGATTGCGGCAACCCCTATGTCGACCAGTTCGTTCATGGCCGCGAAGACGGCCCGGTCCAGGTCGCTCTGAACTAGCGCCGCCGGTCGCGCGGGCCGTCGGCGGGACAGCGAGAGGTCAAGCAGTTGGCAAAGACCGCCGAGCGATATGTCTGCCAGAGTTGCGGCGCCGTCGCCTCGAAATGGTCGGGACGCTGCGCCGCCTGCGGCGAATGGAACAGCCTGAGCGAGGAACCGCTCAGCGCCGGTCCGCCGCGTGGCCTCGACGCCGGCAAGGGCCGCGAGATCCCGCTGCAGAGCCTGCGCGCCCGGGCCGGCGAGGCGGAACCTCGCAGCGCCAGCGGTATCGCCGAGTTCGACCGTGTCTGCGGCGGCGGCCTGGTGCCCGGCTCGGCCGTGCTGATCGGCGGCGACCCCGGGATCGGCAAGTCGACGCTGCTGCTGCAGGCGGTGGCGGCGCTGGCCAAGCTTGGCCGCCGCTGCGCCTACATCTCGGGCGAGGAAGCCCCCCAGCAGGTCCGCATGCGGGCCAACCGGCTCGGCCTCGCCGATGCCGATGTCGAGCTGGCGGCGGCGACCAGCGTCCGCGATATCATCGCCACTCTCGACCGGAGCGATGCGCCGCACGTGGTGGTGATCGATTCCGTGCAGACCATGTATCTCGACAACCTGGAATCGGCGCCCGGCACGGTCAGCCAGGTCCGCGGCAGCGCCCAGGAGCTGATCCGCCTGGCCAAGCGGCGCGACATGTGCCTGCTGCTGGTGGGGCACGTCACCAAGGAAGGCCAGATCGCCGGCCCGCGGGTGCTGGAGCACATGGTCGATACGGTGCTCTACTTCGAGGGCGAACGCGGCCATCAGTTCCGCATTCTCCGCGCCGTGAAGAACCGTTTCGGCGCCACCGACGAGATCGGCGTGTTCGAGATGACCGATGCCGGACTGATGGAAGTGTCCAATCCGTCGGCCCTGTTCCTGGCCAACCGCAGCGGCGACGTCAGCGGCAGCGCGGTGTTCGCGGGCCTCGAGGGCACCCGTCCGGTGCTGGTGGAGATCCAGGCCCTGGTCGCGCCCTCGCCGCCGGGCACCCCGCGTCGCACCGTGGTCGGTTGGGACAGCGGTCGCCTGGCCATGGTGCTCGCCGTGCTCGACGCCCGCTGCGGGCTGGCACTCGCCGGCCACGACGTCTATCTCAACGTCGCCGGCGGCCTGAGGATCGGCGAGCCGGCCGCCGACCTCGCCGTTGCCGCGGCCCTGGTCTCGTCGTTGACCGACGTCCCCCTGCCGGCGGAGACGGTGCTGTTCGGCGAAGTCAGCCTGTCGGGCGAAGTGCGCCCGGTCAACCAGGCCGATCAGCGCCTGAAGGAGGCGGCCAAGCTCGGCTTCACCCGCGCCTTCACGCCGCCGAGCCCCAAGCGCCGCAAGCCGCCGCTGGCGGTGGACGAAGTCCGCCAGTTGCGGGAGATGGTGGCGCACTTTACAAGCCGCGCAGCGCAAGAGCGGCGGGCGGGCTGAATGGAGCAATGGCCCATCCACATCACCGACCTGGTCCTGCTGGCGGTCCTGCTGATTTCCGGTCTGTTGGCGTTTTCGCGCGGCCTGGTGCGCGAGGTGCTGTCGATTGCCGGCTGGGTCGGCGCCGCCATCATCACCCTGGAGCTCTATCCCCGCGCGCGCCCGTTCGTGGCCCCCTATGTCGGCGATCCGCTGCTGGCCGACCTGATCGCCGCCGGGGTGATCTTCGTGATCAGCCTGGTGATGCTGTGGCTGCTCTCCAGCGCGATATCGCGTCGGGTGCAGGAAAGCGACATCGGTGCCCTCGACCGGTCGCTGGGCTTCCTGTTCGGACTGCTGCGCGGCGGCGTGGTGATCTCTCTGGCCTATCTGATCCTGATCCAGTTCGTGCCGCCGGCCGAGCATCCTTCCTGGCTGCGCGAGGCCCGGGCGATGCCGGTGGTCCGCTACGGTGCCCGGGTCATCGTCCGCCTGACGCCCGAGCAGGTCCGCGAGGGGCTGGCGACGGTGGAAGATGTCGGCCGCGCGGCCGGCCGCAAGGTCGACAAGGCGGTCGAGGCGGGCCGCGCCGCCGAGAGCCTGCGCCGCGAACTCGAGGCCCCTGACACGGGCGCCAACACCGGCTATACATCCGAGGAGCGCAGACAGATGGAACGACTGGAACGCGTGACGCGAGAGGGCTCGAACAACTGATGTCACGCACAGGCGCCACCCACCCGTTCGATGACGACAAGCTGCACGAGGAGTGCGGCGTCTTCTCGATCTACGGCAACGACGACGCCGCCGCCAACTGCACCCTCGGCCTGCACGCCCTGCAGCATCGCGGCCAGGAAGCCGCCGGCATCGTCAGCTTCGACGGCCGGCAGTTCCATTCCCACCGCAGCCTTGGCCACGTCGGCGACAGCTTCAACTCGGAAGACGTGATCAGCCGCCTGCCCGGCTTTGCCTCGATCGGCCACAACCGCTACTCGACCACGGGCGAAACCGTGCTGCGCAACGTCCAGCCGTTGTTCGCCGAGCTCGAGATCGGCGGTTTCGCCATCGCCCACAACGGCAACCTGACCAACGCCCGCACCCTGCGCCAGCAACTGGTCCGGCGCGGCTGCATCTTCCAGTCGACCATGGACACCGAGGTGATCATCCACCTGATCGCCACCAGCACCTTTAGCACCCTGCTCGACAGGCTGATCGACGCCCTGCGCTCGGTGGTCGGCGCCTACAGCCTGGTCGCCATGAGCAGCGAAGCGATGATCGGCGTGCGCGATCCCATGGGCGTGCGACCGCTGGTCCTGGGGATGCTCGAGGGCGCGCCGATCGTCACCTCGGAGACCTGCGCCCTGGATATCATCGGCGCCGACTATATCCGCGACGTCGAGCCCGGCGAGATCGTCGTCTGCAACCGCGAGGGGGTGAAGAGCCTGAAGCCGTTCCCGCCGGCGGCGCATCGCCCCTGCATCTTCGAGTACATCTATTTCTCGCGGCCCGACTCGATCGCCAACGGCAAGTCCGTCTACAGCGTGCGCAAGGCGATCGGCGCCGAACTGGCGCGGGAAAGCCACGTACCCACCGACCTGGTGATCCCGGTGCCGGACTCCGGCACGCCGGCGGCGATCGGCTATGCCGCCGAGGCCGGCATCCCCTTCGAACTGGGCATCATCCGCAACCACTATGTCGGCCGCACCTTCATCGAGCCCTCGCAGCACATTCGCAACTTCGGGGTAAAGCTGAAGCACAACGCCAACCGGGCGGAGATCGCCGGCAAGCGCGTGGTGCTGGTCGACGATTCCATCGTCCGCGGCACGACCTCGCGGAAGATCGTGCAGATGGTGCGCGACGCCGGCGCCAGCGAAGTGCACATGCGCATCGCCAGCCCGCCGACCAACAGCTCGTGCTTCTACGGCATCGACACGCCGAGCCGCGAAGAACTGCTGGCAGCGAACATGGACGTGGAGACCATGCGCGGGCACATCGGCGTCGACAGCCTGTCCTACATCAGCATCGACGGGCTGTACCGCGCCGTCGCCGGGGCATCGCGCGACGGCGACGCGCCGCAGTTCTGCGATGCCTGCTTTACCGCCGACTATCCGATCACCCTCGTCGACCTGCTCGACGGAGAACAGCCGCAGCAGCTCTCCCTGCTGGCCGAACAGGCCTGATCCGGCGGCGCGCGTGGCACGGCGACTGCAAGACCGCCTGGCCCTCGTCACCGGCGCGTCGCGCGGGATCGGCGCCGCGGTAGCGCGGGCCTATGCCGCCGAGGGCGCCCATGTCGTCCTGATCGCGCGCACCCAGGGCGGACTGGAGGAGGTTGACGACGAGATCCGTGCCGCCGGCGGCAGCGCCACCCTGGTGCCTATGGACCTGCGCCAGTTCGACGCCATCGACGACCTGGGCCGCCAACTGTTCGAACGCTGGGGCCGGCTGGACATCCTGGTCGGCAATGCCGCCATGCTGGGCGAGCTGTCGCCCGTCGGCCACCTGCAGCCGGACAACTGGGACGAGGCCTTCGCCCTCAACGTCACCGCCAACTGGCGCCTGCTGCGGTCGATGGATCCGCTGCTGCGGCAATCGGCCGCCGGCCGGGCGATCTTCATGACCTCGGGCGCGGCCCGCGTGCTGCCACCCTATTGGGCACTCTACAGCGCCACCAAGGCGGCGTTGGAAGCGCTGGTGCTGACCTATGCCCGCGAGATCGAAAAGACCGCGGTGCGGGCGAACCTGGTCAATCCGGGACCGACCCGGACCAGGATGCGCGCGGCCGCCTTTCCCGGCGAGGACCCACAGCAGGTGCCGCAGCCCGAGCATGTGGCCGAAAGCATGATCTGCCTGGCCGAAGCCGGCTTCACCGGCAATGGCCTGTGGGTCGCCGCCGATGCCGACAGCACCGCCCCCGGCAGCGGCGACGCCGTTCACTGAGCATCGGGTCCGGGGCCGGAGACGGCCCGGCTAACGCGGTTCCAGGGTCATCTGCAGGCCATGCTGCGGACGCAGGGTGACGCGGCCCTGCGGCACGACGGGATGGCCTGGGACTAGCCGCGGCGCGAACGCCTGCGCCAGCGTGGCCAGCGCCAGCTGACCCTCCATGATCGCGAAGCTGTTGCCGATGCAGACCCGCGGGCCGCCGCCGAAGGGGAAGTAGGCGTAGCGATGGCGCGCGCGCACCGTCTCGGGGGCGAAACGGTCCGGATCGAAGCGCAAGGGCTCGGGCCAGAGCCGCGGATTGCGATGCGTCACCCAGGGGGAAATGTTGACGAAGGCGCCTTTCGGGATCAACTCGTCGCCGATGCGGTCGTCCGCCAGGGCGACGCGACTGATCGAGAAGGCCGGCGGATACAACCGCATGGCTTCTTCCAGCACCATGCGGGCATAGCCGAGCCGGGCCAGGTCCTCGTGGCGCGCCGCCCGGCCGGCGAGGACCTCGTCCAGTTCGCGGAGCAGCCGGGCTTCGACGTCCGGATGCAGTGCCAGCAGATACCAGGTCCAGGTCAGCGCCAGCGCCGTGGTTTCGTGACCGGCGATGAACATGGTGACGAGTTCGTCGCGCAACTCGCGATCGTTCAAGGCCGCGCCGCTGTCCTCGTCGCGGGCCGCCAGCAACAGATCCAGCAAGTCGGTGCCGCTGGCCCCGGCGCGCCGCTCGGCGATGACGCCGAAGATCGTCGCGTCGATCTCGCTCAGGGCCCGGCGCGCCGCGGCGTTGCGGCCAAGCGGCAGCCACTCGGGCAGGCCGAGCAGGTCGGGCACGCTCGGCCGGCCAAAGCTGTCGATCAGCACGGTGATGGCGGCACCCAGGCGGTCGGCCGCCTCGCCGACGTCGTGCGAGAACAGGGTGCGTGCGGCAATCCGCATGGTCAGCGTCATCATCTCGTGCATCATGTCGCACGGCCCGTCAGGGCGTTGCTGCCATTGCCGGCACAGGCGTTCGCTCTCCGCCGCCATCGCCGGCGCCAGGCTGGCCAGGTTGCGGCTGCTGAAGGCCGGCGCGATGGTGCGCCGGCGGCGTCGCCAGGCGTCGCCTTCCGCCGTCAACAGACCGTCGCCGAGCACCGGCCCGAGCAGGCGCCGGTTCAGCCGCCCCTTGGGGTAGTTCTCGTGACGGCGGACCAGGACATGCTGGATGTAGTCCGGCTCGTTCAGCAGGAAGAACCTCTGCAGGCCCACCTTGCGGCTGCTGATCGGCCGATCGAAGCCGGCGGCGGGATATATGGCGATGCCGTTCTCGCGCAGCCGCCGCATGAAGGCGATCAGGCCGAGGCGTTCGGACGACGGTTCCGGCGCCGCCAGGACGGGCGGGCCGCCGACCTCCGCGCCGCTCACTTGCGCCGCCCGCTCTTGTTGCGCCGGCGCCCGGCGTAGGGGTTGTCCTGCTTGCGCAGATGGATGCGGATCGGCACCCCGGGCAGAGCGAAGCGCTCGCGCAGACCGTTCTGCAGGTAACGCACATAGGCCTCCGGCAGCTCGTCGGGCAGGTTGGTGAAGATCACGAACGTCGGCGGCCGCGTCTTCGCCTGGGTGGCATAGCGCAACCGCAGGCGCCGTCCGGTATGTCCCAGCGGCGGCGGGTGGCGCTCGATCATCTGCGCCAGCCAGTCGTTCAGCTCCGGCGTCGCTACCCGCGCCTGCCAGTGCTGGTAGAGCGCGAACACCGCCGGCATCAGCCGGTCGACGCCGCTGCCGGTGAGCGCCGACAGCGTCACCAGGGGCACGCCCTTGACCTGCGGCAGCGTGAGCTCGAGCCGCGAGACGATCTCGCGCCGCGCCTTCTGCGGATCTTCGACCAGGTCCCACTTGTTGGCGGCCACGACCAGGCCGCGTCCCTCGTCGATCACCTTGCGGGCAATGGTCAGGTCCTGGCGCTCGAGCGGCGCCAGCGCGTCCAGCAGCAGCACCACCACCTGGGCATAGGCCACGGCATGCAGGGCATCGCCGACGGCCAGCTTCTCCAGCTTGCCGTCGATGCGCGCGCGCCGGCGCAGCCCCGCGGTATCGATAAGCCGCACCGGATGGCCCTCCCAGGTCCACTCGGTGCCAATGGCGTCGCGGGTGAGCCCCGGCTCCGGCCCGGTGATCTGGCGCTCTTCGCCGAGCAGCCGGTTGACCAGGGTCGACTTACCGGCGTTCGGCCGGCCGACGATGGCAAGCTGCAGGACGCCCCCCTCGCCGCCCGCCGCGTCGCCCTCGCCCTCGCCGCGGGCCGCCATCGCGGCGGCGATCTCGTCATAGAGCTCCGCCAGGCCTTCGCCATGGGCTGCGGACAAGGCCAGGGGTTCGCCCAGACCCAGGCCGAAGGCTTCGTTGCGGCCGGTCTCCCCTGCCGCGCCCTCGCACTTGTTGGCGATCAGCACCGTCGGCACCGGCCAGCGTCGCAGCCAGCGGGCGAAATGCTCGTCCAGGGGCGTGACCCCGGCACGGGCGTCGATCATCATCAGCGCCAGGTCGGCATCGGCCAGCGCGGTCTCGGTCTGCTGGCGCATGCGCGCCTCGATGGAGCCCGGCTCGGCATCCTCGAGGCCGGCGGTGTCGGTGACGCGGAAGCGCAGGTCGCCCAGCCGCCCCTCGCCTTCCCGGCGATCGCGGGTTACGCCCGGGGTGTCGTCGACCAGCGCCTGGCGGCGCCCGACCAGGCGATTGAACAGGGTCGACTTGCCTACGTTCGGGCGACCGATGATGACGACACTGAACACGCGGTATCCACCTATCGTGCTAGCGATACGCGACCAGGTCGGCGTCCTTGGTCAGGACATAGACGCTGCCATCGGCGACCACCGGCGGCAACGCCACGTCTTCGGGCAGCTTGATCTGGCCCAGCAACTGTCCGGTATAAGGCGATATGGCGACGGCCCGGCCGTGGCTGCTGGTCAGCACCAGCCGGTCCGATACCAGCACCGGGCCGGACCAGTGGATCGGCCCGTCGCGGTCGTCGGGATCTTCGAACCGCTGCAGCGGCGTCACCCAGCGGATGCGGCCGCCGCTGCGGGACAGGCAGACCACCTCCGCCTGCATGGTCACCAGATAGATGAAGTCTCCGGCCACCCAGGGCGTCTCGATACCCTCGATGTCGCGGTCCCAGCTGCGTTGTCCGGTGCGCAGGTCGACCGCCGCGAGCCGGCCGGAATGGCTGATGGCGATGACCAGCCCGCGGTCGATCACCGGGCCGCCACGGATCTCGCTCAGCGCCGACAGCGGCGTCAGCCGGGCCGAGCGGATCAGCTGGTCCGACCACAGTACCCGGCCGTTCTCCACCCGCAGGGCGAACAGCTCGCCCGAGGTATAGGGCACGACGACGACGTCGTCGGCCACGGCGGGGCTGGGCGAGCCGATCAGGCCGGTCTCTTCCGGCAGGCCGGCATGGCTCCACAACCGGTCGCCGTTCGCCGTCGACAGCACATGCATCTGGTTGTCGTAGGTGATGGCGAACAGGCGGCCGCCGGATACCGTCGGGGCGCCGCGGATCGGCACGCCGATCCGCTCCCGCCACAGCTCGACCCCGCTGTCGGCCGCCAGGGCATGGACGTAGCCGTAGCCGGTGGTGACGTAGAGAACGCCACCGTCGAAGGCGATGCCGCCACCGATGGCCCCCTTCTCCTCGCCCCATATGGTGAGATCCCGATCCCACAGCTTCTTACCGTCGCCGACCTGGTGCGCCCGCACTTCGTTGACCGCATCCAGGGTGTAGATCCGGCCCGCCGCCACCACCGGCCGCGACAGCAGCCGGTGCTCGCCGTCGGAGCCCTTGCCGATATCGCGCGACCAGACCTTGTCCAGGCGCTCGCCGACCTCCAGGTGGTGCATGGCATGGGAGGGAAAGCCGCCGGACTGCGGCCATTCCAGGTTGCGCCAGGGCGCCGGCAGGCGCACGGCAAGGTCGGAGATCCCGGGATCCGGTTCCAGCGTCGCCTCGAGGCTGAGCACGGAGATCCGATCGCCCGGCAGCGGTGGCGCTTCGGACTCGCCCAGCCACGAGGGCATCTCGCAGCCGGCGGCGAGCACTGCCGCCGCCAGCACCGCCGCGCCGGTGCGGCAGCGCTGGACTTGACGGGAAACGGCCATCAACCCTGAGCGCCCAGCGCCGCTTGCATTTCCTGTGCCCGCGCCCGGATGCCCTGCGGGACGCCGGGATCCTGGGACAGCTCTTCGAAGATCGACAAGGCCGCCTGGCGGTCGCCTTCGCGCAGCCGCAGCACGGCGGTCAGCTCACGGGCCGAAGCCCGCCACGGGCCGCCATCGGCAAGCAGCGGCGCCAGGCGCTGTTCCAGGGCTTCGACGGGGGCGGTGTCGATTTCCAGCATGACGGCATAGAGCCGAGCCAGATCGCGCAGTTCGTCGCCGGCGCTGCCGTCGTCGGCGATCCGCTGGTAGACCGCCACGGCGCCGGTCTTGTCGCCGCTGTCGGCCCGCAACCGCGCCTCCTGAAAGCCCGCCAGCACCGCGTAGCCGGTCGAGGCGTCGCCGGCCAGGCTTTCGAAGTCGTGCAGGGCGGCGGTGGCGTCGCTCTCGGCGGTCTGGATGGCGGCGACGAAGCGCTGCGATTCCGCCAGCCGGTTGCTCTCCTGGTACTCCCGCCAGGCGACCCGGCCGCCGGTGCCGAGGACCACGGCGACGCAGGCGATCACGACATAGCTGCCGTACTTCTTCCACAGCTCAACGGCCTTGTCCTTGCGGACTTCCTCATCGACTTCGCGAAAGATGTCGGACACCGGCTGCTACTCCTCGATCGCGTGCCGTTCCTGGCGGTCATTGCGTCGGCCGCACCGCAGGGCCGCGCAGGGCCGGCGGGGGCCCTTGGTATACGCTTCCGCCCCCGCCGCGGCAAGGCGCTCAAGACGCCAGCCAGAGGCTGCAACCGACGGCCGGAAGGGCTATTTTCCGCCCATGCGATTGTCCTGGCGAGACCCCCGGCAGTGGCAGGTGGCGGGCGTGATTGGCACCGTGATCTGGCTCACCCACGTCGCCCTCAAGACCGGATTCGATCCCGGCCACCCGCTGTTCGACTACATCTTCATCGTCCCGCTGGCGGGCTGGCTGATCATCGTGGCGATCTGCAGCCGGCTGCGCCGGCGTCAACCGCCGCCGCCCGACGAGGACAGGAGCTAGCGTCCGGCGCGGCTGCCGCCCGTCATTCCCATTCGATGGTGCCGGGCGGCTTCGAGGTGACGTCATAGACCACCCGGTTGACGCCCCGCACCTCGTTGACGATCCGGGTCGCCGTGCGGCTCAGGAAATCGTGGTCGAAGTGGAAATAGTCCGCCGTCATGCCGTCGCTGGAGGTCACGGCACGCAGGGCGCAGACATAGTCGTAGGTGCGGGCGTCGCCCATTACGCCGACGGTACGCACCGGCAGCAGCACGGCGAAGGCCTGCCAGATGGCGTCGTACAGCCCGGCGGTGCGGATCTCCTCGAGGTAGATCGCATCGGCCTGGCGCAGGATCTCCAGCTTCTCCGCGGTGATCGCGCCGGGGATGCGGATCGCCAGCCCGGGCCCGGGAAACGGATGCCGGCCGACCAGGCTCTCCGGCATCTCCAGCTCGCGCCCGAGTTCGCGCACCTCGTCCTTGAACAGCTCGCGCAGCGGCTCGACCAGGGCCAGGTTCATCCGCTCCGGCAGGCCGCCGACATTGTGGTGCGACTTGATGGTGGCGCTGGGGCCGCCCAGCGGCGAAACCGACTCGATGACGTCCGGATAGAGCGTGCCCTGGGCCAGGAAGTCGGCGCCGCCGGCCTTGCCGGCCTCGGCCTCGAACACGTCGATAAAGGTGTTGCCGATGATCTTGCGTTTCTCTTCCGGGTCGGTGACGCCCTCGAGCTTGCCGAGGAACAGCGCCGCTGCGTCGGCATGCACCAGGGGAATGTTGTAGTGGCCGCGGAACAGCTCGACGACCTCTTCCGCCTCGCCCTGGCGCAGCAGGCCGTGATCGACGAACACGCAGGTCAGCTGGTCGCCGATCGCCTCGTGCAGCAGCACCGCGACCACCGAGGAATCGACCCCGCCCGAGAGGCCGCAGATCACCCGGCCGTCGCCGACCTGCGCCCGCACCCGCTCGATCGCCTGCGCGCGGAAGGCCGCCATCGACCAGTCCCCGCCGCAGCCGGCGATGTTGTGGGTGAAGGCCTTCAGCAGGGCGCCACCGTCGGGGGTATGCACCACCTCGGGATGGAACTGCACGCCATAGAGACCGCGCGCATCGTCGGCGATCGCCGCGAAAGGCGCGCCGTCGCTGGTGGCGACGACGTCGAAGCCGGCCGGCAGCTCGACCACCCGGTCGCCGTGGCTCATCCACACCTGGTGGCGCTGGCCGGTGCCCCAGACGCCGTCGAACAGGGCGCAGTCGCGGCCGATGTCGACGAAGGCGCGGCCGAACTCCTGGTGGCTGGACGGCTCCACCTGGCCGCCGAGCTGCGCGCACATGGCCTGCTGGCCATAGCAGATGCCGAGCACGGGCAGGCCGGCCTCGAACACCGCCTGCGGCGCGCGCGGGGTCTCCGCCTCGGTCACCGAAGCCGGGCCGCCGGAAAGGATGATGCCCCGGGGCCGCAACCGTTCCAGCGCCTCGGCGCCTTTGAAGTAGGGCACGATCTCGCTGTAGACGCCGCTTTCGCGCACCCGGCGGGCGATCAGCTGCGTCACCTGGGAACCGAAGTCGAGGATCAGGATGGTATCCGTCATGCGCGCGAACCTATGGAGCCGCCGGAGTTGAGTCCAGCGGCATCGTCTGCCGCTGCAGGATCGCGACGAAAAAGCCGTCGCAGCCGTGCCTGGCCGGGCTCAAGCGCAGGTAGGGACCATCGCCGGGCGGCGCGTCCGGCAGCCATTCGGCCCAGATTCGTGCCACCGGCAGCAGCGTGAAGTCGGTGCGCGCCGCCAGGAACGCGCCGACCTGGTCCTCGTTCTCCTCGCACAACAGCGAACAGGTGGCGTAGATCAGCCGGCCGCCGGGACGCACCAGGCCGGCAGCCTGCCGCAGGATCGCCTGTTGCTGCCGGCACACCGCCGCCAGACCGGCAGGATCGAGCCGCCAGCGTGCCTCCGGCTGACGCCGCCAGGCGCCGAGGCCGCTGCACGGGGCATCGACCAGGACGCAGTCCGCCGTCGCGGCCTTGTCCGCGAGCCAGGGATCATCGTCGCCATCGAGCGCGTGACTGCGCACGTTGTCGACCCCGGCACGGTCGAGCCGCGGCGTCAGCCGGCGCAGCCGGGCTGCGGCCGCGTCGAGCGCCAGCACCGTGCCCGTGCCGGCCATGGCCGCCGCCAGGGCCAGCGACTTGCCGCCGGCACCGGCACAGAAATCGACCACCGTGCCGCCGGGCGGTGGCTGGCTGAGCCAGGCGACCACCTGCGAGCCCTCGTCCTGCACCTCAACCAGGCCGTCGCGGTAGAGCGGGTGGCGGCGCAGATCGGGCCGCCCCGGCAGGCGCAGGCCGAACGGCGCGAGTGGCGTCGGCGTCGCCTCGATGCCTTCACGCAAGAGCATCGCGGCGACGGTCTGCCGCGTCGCCAGCATGCCGTTGACCCGCAGATCGAGCGGCGCCCGACGGTTGAGCGCCGCCACCTCGTCGCCCTTGCGGGCGGCGAAGGCCCGCGTCAGCGCGGTGTCGAGCCAGGCCGGATAGTTGCCGTGCACCCAGTCCGGCGCCGTCGCAAGATCTCCGGCCGGTGCCGACAGGGCGCGCCGCTCCGCCGGGCTCAGCGGCGCGGGCGCGTGGTCGCGGCCGCTGCACAGGGCGTCGATCTCATCCAGGCTCTCGCCCTCGCGCCACCGCAGGACGCCGAGCAGTTGCAGGCGCGGCGTCGCGGCGTCGCCGCAACGCCAGAGAAGTTCTCCGCGATGGCGCAGGACGTCATGCACAGTTGCGCCGATCGCGGCACGGTCGCCCGAACCGGCATAGCGGCGGCGGCGGAAATAGCCGCGCAGCAGCCGGTCGAGCGGCGCCGCTTCACCGTCGAGCGCCTCGAGCACCTCGATTGCCGCCTGCAGGCGAGCGGCCGGCCGCATGCGCCGGATCCGTCAGGTTGAGCTGATCGGGTAGTTCGGCGCTTCGCGGGTCAGGGCGACGTCGTGCACGTGGCTTTCGCGGATGCCGGCATGGGTCACCCGGACGAAGCGGCAACGCCGCTGCATGTCCGCGACCGAGCCGTTGCCGGTGTAGCCCATGGCCGAGCGCATGCCGCCGATCAGCTGATGGATGACGTTGGCGACCGGGCCCTTGTAGGGCACCCGGCCTTCGACCCCTTCCGGCACCAGCTTGAAGTTTTCCTTGATCTCTTCCTGGAAGTAGCGGTCCGCCGAACCCCGCGCCATCGCCCCCTGCGAGCCCATCCCGCGATAGGCCTTGTAGGAGCGGCCCTGGTACAGGAAGACCTCGCCCGGCGCCTCGTCGGTGCCGGCCAGCAGCGATCCGACCATGGCACAGTCGGCGCCGGCGGCGATCGCCTTGGCGAGGTCGCCGGAGAAGCGGATGCCGCCGTCGGCGATCACCGAGGCGCCGCGGTCGCGGCTGGCACCGACCACGTTCATCAGCGCCGTCAGCTGCGGCATGCCGACGCCGGCGACGATGCGGGTAGTGCAGATCGAGCCCGGGCCGATGCCGACCTTGATGGCATCGGCGCCGGCGGCGATCAGCGCCTCGGCGCCCTCGGCGGTGGCGACGTTGCCGGCCAGCACCTGGGTGTAGTTGCTGCGCTGCTTGATCGTCCGGACCGTGTCGATCACCCGGCTCGAGTGACCGTGCGCGGTATCGACGACGACCAGATCGACGCCGGCGTCGATCAGGGCTTCGGTCCGTTCCAGGCCCTCGGCGCCGACGCCCGTGGCGGCGGCCACGCGCAGGCGGCCCTGCTCGTCCTTGGCCGCGGACGGATAGGCCTGCTGCTTTTCGATGTCCTTTACCGTGATCAGGCCGATGCAGCGGTAGTCGTCGTCGACCACCAGCAGCTTCTCGATCCGGTGCTTGTGCAGCAGCCGCCGCGCCTCGGAGCTGTCGACGCCTTCGCGCACCGTGACCAGGTTTTCCTTGGTCATCAGCTCGGCCACCGGCTGCTGCGGGTCGGTGGCGAAACGCACGTCGCGGTTGGTGAGGATGCCGACCAGCTTGCCGTTGCCGGGCTCGACCACGGGGATGCCGGAGATCTTGTGCTGATCGATCAGCTGCAGGGCGTCAGCCAGCGGCCGCCCGGGGTTGATGGTGACCGGATTGACCACCATGCCGGCCTCGAAGCGCTTGACCCGGCGCACCTCCTCGGCCTGCTCGGCGATGCCCATATTCTTGTGGATCACGCCGATGCCCCCCAGCTGTGCCATGGTGATGGCCAGGCGGTGTTCGGTCACCGTGTCCATCGCCGCCGACATCAGCGGGATACCGAGCTCGATGGCGCGGGTCAGCCGGGTTCGGGTGTCGACGTCGGTCGGCACGACCTCGGAAGCCGCCGGGCTGAGCAGCACGTCATCGAAGGTCAGGGCCTCGGGGATCTCCATATCGCCTCCAGTTCGCCAATGGGACGGTCGCAATATGGCACCGCGTTATCCCACCGCAAGGCGGCGAACGCCAGAGAATTCGTGCCACGGCCGGCGACCGGCCGGACCGGTGTCAGGTCTTGCCGGCTTCGGCCGCCGCCTCGCGCTCCATATCGCCTTCCCAGGCCAGCGCTTCGTCGCCGTCGTACATATCAGAGTATGCCTCTTGGAAGGCGGCGCGGATGTCGGCCACCGGAACGTCGGCACTGCTGCCGCGGTCGCGCAGGTACTCCATGTGCTGCTGTCCGGTCTTGTCGAAGGGGTGAAAGACCGAATCGTGGCGGCCGTCGAACTCGAGCGGCAGGACGCCGAACTTCTCGCACAGCGACAGGTTGAAGGCCGGCGTCGCCTTGACCCAGCGCCCCTCGAGAAAGAGCTCGGCGAAGCCGTGGTAGACGAACACGTCGGTGCCCATGCGTTCGCGCATCTTCGCCGTCGCCAGGTGGTTGCGCACGTCGGCGAAGCCGAGCCGCGCGGGAATGCCGATCGCCCGGCAGGCCGCCGCCAGCAGCGCCGCCTTGGTGATGCAGAAACCGCTGTTGCGGGCCAGCACGGTGCTGGCCTTCATGCCGTGCTCGCTCAGCTCGACGCCATAGGGATCGTAGCGGAAGTCGTCGCGCACGGCGTAGTAGAGCCGCACCGCGCGCTCCAGGTCGCTGCCGCTGCCGGCATGGGCGCTGGCATAGGCCTTGACCGCGGCGTCCTCGCTGTCGACGCAGATCGTCGGCTGCAGATAGGCGGACGGCTCATCGCTGGCGGCAGTGGCCGCCGACGGCTCGCTGGGCATGGCGTTCTCCTTGGTTTTTCGTTCTATAGCGCAAACCCGGCGGCAGCGCTAATCGTGCCCGGCCGGACGGTATCCCTGGGCGACAAGGTAGATCTCCGCCGAGTCGGCGCGGCTGGCCTTGGGCTTGGCGTGACGGACGGTGGTGAAGTCGCGCTTGATCTCGGCCAGCAGCTCGCCCTCGGTCCCGCCCTGCCAGACCTTGGCAATGAAGCAGCCGCCCGGCTTCAGGATCGCCCGGGCCAGATCGAGGGCCGCTTCCACCAGGCCGATGATGCGCAGGTGATCGGTCGCCCGATGGCCGGTCGCGGCCGGCGCCATGTCGGACAGCACGACATCGACCGGACCGCCGGTCGCGGCGACGATCGCCGCCTCGGTCTCCGGCAGGAAGACGTCGCCCTGCAGCACCGAGATCTCCGGCAGGGGATCGATTTCGGCGATGTCGACCGCCAGCACCAGGCCGCGCGGGCCGACCCGCTGCGATGCCACCTGGCTCCAGCCGCCCGGCGCCGCGCCGAGGTCGACCACCGTCGCGCCGGGGCGGAGAAAGCCGAAGCGGTCGTCCAGCTCGCTCAGCTTGTAGGCCGCGCGCGAGCGGTAGCCGTCGCGCTGGGCGGCGGCGACATAGGGGTCGTTGAGCTGGCGCTTCAGCCAGCGGGTGGACGAGGTCTTGCGCCGACGCGCCGTCTTTACCCGGGTCGTCAGGCCGCGCGCGCCCGAGCCCTTGCCGCCGGCCGCTTTGCCGCCGCGGCCACCGGCGCCCGGCTTGCCGCCCGATTTGCCACCCGCCATGCGTCAGACGGCCGCCGTCGCGCCGGCCCGTCGCTGGCGGTCGGCCTGCATCATCGACATCAGCATGCCTTCGCGCAGGCCACGGTCGCCGACCCGCAGACGACCGATCGGCCAGGTGCGGCAGATCGCCTCGAGAATGGCGCAACCGACAACCACGAGGTCGGCCCGCTCGCGGCCGATGCAGGGATGGCTGGCGCGGCCGGCGCAGTCCAGCTCGCGCAGGCGGCGGGCCACCGCCGTGGCCTGATCGAAGGTCAGCCAGGTGCCGTCGACCTGGCGGCGGTCGTAGCGCGGCAGGTCCAGGTGGACCCCCGCCAGGGTGGTCACGGTGCCCGAGGTGCCGAGCATCTGGATCGCGTCGTGGCGCACGAAACGGCGCAGCCGGTGATGCTGCTCGAACGGGCGCAGGTGCGCCTCCACGGCGGCCACCATGGCTTCGTAGGCATTGTCGTCGGCGTCCTCGCCGAAGCGTTCGGCCAGCGTCACCACGCCCAGCGGGATCGATACCCAGTCGCCGACGCCGGCACCGCCGCCGGTCTCGTCGAGGCACAGCCAGGTGAGCTCGGTGCTGCCGCCGCCGATATCGAACACCAGGGCATGGTCGGCATCGTCGACGATCAGCGGCCGGCAGCCCGCCGCGGCCAGGCTGGCCTCCTCGCCGCTGGAAATGATGTCGAGCGAGAGCCCGGTCTCGCGCAGCACCAGATCGAGGAATTCGTCGCAGTTGGTGGCGTCGCGGCAGGCCGCCGTGGCGACCTGGCGCGCCCGGGTGACGCCGCGCCGTCGCATCTTGCCCGCACAGACGCGCAAGGCATCGATGGTCCGTTCCATGGCCTCGGCCGACAGCTGGCCGGTGCGGCTGACGCCCTCGCCGAGCCGGACGATGCGGGAGAAGGCGTCGACGACGCGAAAGCCGTCGCGCGTGGGATGGGCGACCAGCAGACGGCAGTTGTTGGTGCCGAGGTCGAGGGCGGCATAGAGCGGCCGCCGCCGGCGGCCACGCCGGCGTTGCTGGCGCGCCAATGCGCCGCCCGATACCCCCGTCGACGTCACCTGCAAGTCTCCTGTCCTGCCGCCGTCGCCGGGACGAATGTTAACATCTGTCGTCGATGCGTGAAGCCACCAGGAGTCGCGGCCGCGCGGCGGCGGCGAGCGCCGCGCCGGGGCGGTTGACTTCGACCATCGCCGTCCATAGGTTGGCGGCGCCTGACCGGCGACGACCCGTCTGCTGGGGGATCGTCTAATGGTAGGACTGCGGACTCTGACTCCGCCAGTGCAGGTTCGAATCCTGCTCCCCCAGCCAATCCCTTCTCGCCCGGGCCACCCCCCTCCTCCTGCAGCGTGCAGCGCCGGGCGACAGCCGGCGCCGGGCCGCAAGGTCGGCTGGGCAGGGCCCGGGGAAAGGCGTAAAGTCACCGCCGATGACAACAGCGGCGCGCGGCCGCGGCAGACAGGGAGACACGCATCATGCGCATCGCCACGATCGACAGAAACGGTAAACCCACGGTGGTCGTGCGCCGCGGCGATGACTATGTCGACCTGTCCGAAGCGGCACCGGGCCTGCCCCAGGACATGAAGGGCCTGCTGGAGGCGAACGCCCTGGCCGCAGCCGCTGCGGCGGCCGAGGAGGCCAGCGGCAGCGCCGTTTTTCCGGCCGCCGGGGCGCGCTATCTGCCGCCGATCGGCGATCCGTCCAAGGTCCTGTGCTGCGGCCTGAACTACCGCGACCATGCGATCGAAACCGGGGCCGAGATCCCCGACTACCCGATCATCTTCACCCGCGCCACCACCACCCTGGTCGGCCATGGCCAGCCGATGGTGCGGCCCAAGGCATCGGTGCAGTACGACTACGAAGCGGAACTGGCGGTCATCATCGGCCAGGCCGGACGGCATGTCTCGGCCGCCAACGCGCTCGACATCGTCGCCGGCTACAGCTGCTTCAACGACGGCTCGCTGCGCGACTACCAGTTCAAGAGCCCGCAATGGACGATGGGCAAGAACTTCGACGACACCGGCGGCTTCGGCCCTGAGATCGTCACCACGGACGAGCTGCCGCCCGGCGCCGGCGGCCTGGGCATCCGCTGCCGCCTGAACGGCGAGACCCTGCAGGATTCCAACACCGACCAGCACATCTTCGACACGGCGACGGTGATCGCCACGGTCACCGAGGTGATGACCCTGGTGCCCGGCGACGTGATCATCATGGGGACCCCGCCCGGCGTCGGCGCCGCCCGCGACCCCCAGGTGTGGATGAAAGGCGGCGATACCTGCGAGATCGAGATCGACGGGATCGGCACGCTCAGCAACCCGATCGTCGACGAATAGCCCCCACGGGCATCGCCGGCCACGAGGCCGGCTTCGTTGTTTCCGGCCGTGCCGCCCCGGCGGCGCGGCCGGTTTGCGTTCGCCCGGGCAAGTACGGATTCCAGCCACTGGACTTGCCGTCGGCATCCGGGGCACTATTTACAACAAGACGGGGCCAAAAGATATTTTTACATAGAGAAATTGGAAAATATCATGGCTCACATCCATGTCATCCACGAGAACCCGGACTGGAGCGCGCCGCTGTTTGCCCGCCTGGCGGCGCGCAGCCTGCCCTACCGCGACTGGGACCTGAGCGCCGGCCACGTCGACCTGAGCACGCCGCCGCCGCCCGGCGTCTTCTACAACCGCATGAGCGCCTCGGCGCACACGCGCGGCCATCGCCACGCGCCGGAGTTCGCCACCGCCATCCTGCACTGGCTGGAAGCGCACGACCGCCGCGTGATCAACGGCAGCCGGGCGATCCAACTCGAGCTCTCCAAGGTGGCGCAGTATGCGGCCCTCGAGGCGGCCGGCATCCGCACCCCGCGGACCGTGTCGGCCCTCGGCCGCGAGGCCGTGCTGGCGGCCGCGCGCAGCTTCGACGGCGCCTTCATCGGCAAGCACAACCGTGGCGGCAAGGGCCTGGGCGTGCGGCTGTTCCAGCACCGCGACGACCTGGCGGCCTGGCTCGACAGCGCCGACTATGAGGCCCCGGTCGACGGTGTGCTGCTGATGCAGGAGTACATCCGCGCCCCCGAACCGTTCATCACCAGGGTCGAGTTCGTCGGCGGCGAGCTGCTCTATGCCGTCCGCGTCGACACCGGCAACGGCTTCGAGCTCTGCCCGGCCGAAGCCTGCGGCACCGATCCGGCACGGCCGATGTTCGAGATCCTGCCCGATTTCACCAACCCGCTGGTCGGGCGATATGCGACCTTCCTGCGGCGCAACCGCATTCAGGTCGCCGGCATCGAGTTCATCGTCGATGCCGCCGGCACGGCCTTCACCTACGACATCAATACCAACACCAACTACAACCCGGTCGCCGAGGCCCGGGACGGCCGCTCCGGGATGGATGCCCTGGCGGGCTATCTCGGCCGCGAGCTCTCCGGCCGCCTGTACGCCGGCGAGGTCGGCGTCGCCGCCTGAGCCCCTGCCCCCGCGCTGCGCCACGACCGCCGCCGCCGGTGGCCGGTTCCCGCTCGCGCATAAATGAACACGCTGCCGGCGTGTTCCGCTGGCCAAGCCCTTTCCCCGGCGCGACCATGTTCCACATCTCTAAACCAGGGGACGGGGCGGAGACGGAACATGGAGGACGAGACGGAGCGCCAGCGTCAGGGCGCGCGCGCATTGTGGGAGAGCCGGGCTGGCGCCTGGGACAAGTGGGCCGACAAGCTGGCGGAAATGGCAGCGCGCATGAACGCGCCGCTGCTCGACGCGGCGCAACTGGCGCCGGGCCTGCGCGTCCTCGACCTGGCCTCCGGCACCGGCCAGCCGGCGCTGACGGTGGCCGAACGCGTGGGCGACAGCGGCGAGGTGGTGGCCACGGATGTGGTCGCGGCGATGCTCGATGCGGTGAGCCGCCGGGCCGACCGCGACGGCCGGCGCAACATGCGTTTCGAGCAGGCCGACATGGAGGACCTGCCGTTTGCCGATGCCAGCTTCGATCGGGTGACCTGCCGCTTCGGCCTGATGTTCACGCCTGACGCCGTCGCCGCGCTGCAGGAGAGCCGGCGCGTGCTCAAGGCGGGCGGCGTTGCTGCCTTCATGGTCTGGGGCCCGGAGGACGATGTCACCATGTTCCGCGTCATCAACGAGGTGGTGCGCCGGGAACTTGGCGAGTCGCCGCACGAACGCCACGAGTTCACGCCGTTCCGGTTCGGCGAACCGGGCACGCTGGGGCGAATGTTCCGCGCCGCCGGCTACCGGGAGGTGAGCGAGCGCGAGGTCCGGTTCTCGCCCCGCATCGAGGTCGGCGCACCGTTCTGGCAGGCCAACCTGGAAATGAGCCTGGGCACGCGGTTCGCCGAGCTCGACGAGGCGCAGATCGCCGACCTGAACGACCGCCTGACGACGGCGTTTGCCGCCTATGCCACGGACGGACGCTACGAACTGGAAAGCCACGTGCGGATCGGCATCGGCACCGTGTGAGCCACCGCCCCGGTCACAGCGCCGCGGCCTTTTTCGCAGTTTTCTAGCAATCCGACCCTGATGTGGGACGGTTCCCCGCGATGGGGTGAAGAATCTCCTTGTCATTATATATCGGTTAAATATATGTCGGTATGAAGCAAGCAGGCGTCGGTCCGGTCGGGCCGATCGTTGCTTGCCCGTCGGCCTGGCACGGAGTTGCGTGATGGACGTGAAGACCCTTTGCCTCGGTGTGCTCAGCATGGGCGAGGCGTCCGGCTACGAAATCAAGAAACGCCTGGAAGACGGCTTCAGTCACTTCTACGACGCCAGCTTCGGCTCGATCTATCCGGCCCTGAACCGCCTGCAGCAGGAAGGGCTGGTGACCTGCGCCTTCGAGGCGCAGAGCAAACGTCCCGACAAGAAGGTCTATGCCCTCACCGCGGACGGCAAGCTGGCGCTGGTGCGCGAGCTGGCCACGCCGCCGGTGGAAGATCGCATTCGCAGCGAGTTCCTGGTCACCATGCTGTTCGCCGATCTGCTGCCGGCCGGCTATGTCGGCGAGCTGATCGACCAGCGCATCGCCGAACATGGCCGTGTCCTTGCGGCGCTGACGGACAAGAGCTGCGACGGCACGCCGGCGCAACGTTTCGTCGCCGGCTATGGCGAGGCGATGTATGCCGCCGCCATCAAGTACCTGCAGGACAACCGCCATCTCGTCGAGAGCGAAGCGCTGCTCGCGCAGGTTGGCCGCGACCGCGAGGAGAACGGCCTGACGCCGCGCGGGACGCGCACACGGGAGGCCAGCGGATGAGAAAGTCCTACGTCCTTGCCGCCGCCATCGCCGTCGCGGCCGGCGCCTGGATCGGCTCCGGCTACTTCGGCGTCGAGCTGCCCGGCAGCACGGCCCCTGGCGTGGTCGATGCCGGTGAAGCCGGCCTCGTTACCGAGCAACGCCCGGAGCTGCGGCTGCCTGCCGTACGCGTGCGACAGTCGGTCGCCCGTGAGCACGAGCGCCAGGTGATCGCCCGCGGCCGCACCCAGGCCCTGCGTCGCGTCACCGTCCGCGCCGAGGTCAACGGCAAGATCGCCAATCTCGAGGTGCGCAAGGGTGCCCGGGTCGCGCGCGGCGACGTCCTGGCGCAGATCGAGTTCAAGGACCGCCAGGCCCGCCTGCAGGAAACCCAGGCGCTGGTGCGCCAGCGCGAGCTCGAGTTCGACGCGGCCGAACGGCTGCGCGAAAAGGGCTTTCGTGCCGCCACCCAGCATGCCGCCGCCGCCGCGCAGCTCGATGCCGCGCGGGCGGCGGTCAAGCGGATGGAGATCGAGATCGGCCTGACGTCGATCCGCGCCCCGTTCGACGGCGTCGTCGACGGCCTGCCGATTGAGGAAGGCGACTACGTCGATCCCGGCAAGGCGGTGGCCGAAGTGGTCGACGAGGATCCGTTCCTGATGGTCGCCCAGGTGTCCGAGAACGACGTCGGCCGGCTGCGGGTCGGCAGCCGCGGCTTTGCCAGGCTGGTCAACGGTCTGCGCGTCGAAGGCGCGATCCGCTACATCGCCACCACGGCGGACGAGAACACCCGCACCTTCCGGGTCGAGCTCGAGGTTCCCAACCGCGACCGCCAGCTGCGTGACGGCGTCACCGCCGAACTGCACGTGCCGACCGAACTGGTGCTGGCGCACCGGGTGTCGGCCGCGGTGCTGACGCTGGACGACCAGGGCACCATCGGCGTGCGCTGCGTCGACGCCGACGACCGGGTCGAGTTCTTTCCCGTCCGCATCGTCGCCAGCGAAGCGACCGGGGTCTGGATCACCGGGCTGCCGGACGCCGTCGACCTGATCGTCGTCGGCCAGGAATTCGTTCGTGCCGGCGACCAGGTCCGGCCGAGCCGCGTCGACAACGCCATGGCCGAATCATGAATGCGATCATCGACGCCGCGGTCCATCACGCGCGTACGGTGTTGTCCCTGCTGGTTCTGGTGCTGATCGCCGGCGCCGTCGCCTATGCCTCCATCCCCAAGGAGGCCAACCCGGACATCCCGATCCCGATCATCTTCGTGCAGATCAGCCATGACGGTATATCCCCGGAGGATGGCGAGCGTCTGCTGGTGCGGCCGATGGAGCAGGAGCTGCGCTCGATCGAAGGCCTCAAGGAGATGCGCTCGACGGCCTACGAGGGCGTCGCCTATGTCGTGCTGGAATTCGAAGCCGGCTTCGACGTCGACCAGGCGATGACCGACGTGCGCGAGAAGATCGACCTGGTGAAACCGGACCTGCCGGACGACACCGACGAGCCGAGCGCCAACGAGGTCAACGTTGGCCTGTTTCCGGTGATCGTCGTCACCCTGTCGGGCGACGTGCCGGAGCGGACCCTGGTCAACATGGCGCGCGAGCTGCAGGACGAGCTCGAGGCCCTGCCCGGCGTGCTCGAGGCCGACATCGCCGGCGACCGCGAAGAATTGCTCGAGGTGCTGGTCGATCCGGTCCGCCTGGAGAGCTACAACATCTCCCAGGAAGAACTGATCGTCGCGGTCACCCGCAACAACCAGCTGGTCGCCGCCGGCGCCCTCGACACCGGCGCCGGGCGATTTTCGATCAAGGTGCCCGGCCTGTTCGAGACCGCCGAGGATGTCCTCAGCCTGCCGGTGAAGACCAGCGGCGACGGCGTCGTCACCCTGGCCGACATCACCACGGTCCGGCGCGGCTTCAAGGACGCGGTCAGTTTCGCCCGCATCAACGGCCAGCCCGGCGTCGCCCTGGAGATCAAGAAGCGCCTGGGCGAGAACATCATCGATACCATCGCCGACGTCCGCCGCGTCGTCGCCGAGCGCCAGCAGGAGTGGCCGGCCAACGTCGAGGTCGGTTTCATTCAGGACGAGTCCGAGCAGATCCGGACGATGCTGACCGACCTGCAGAACAACGTGCTGTCCGCCGTGCTGCTGGTGATGATCGTCGTCGTCGCCGCGCTCGGCCTGCGCACGGCGGCCCTGGTTGGCCTTGCCGTCCCGGCCTCGTTCCTGTTCGGCATACTGATGCTGTCGACCATGGGCCTGACGGTGAACATCGTCGTCCTGTTCGCCCTGATCCTCGCCGTCGGCATGCTGGTCGACGGCGCCATCGTCGTCACCGAGTACGCCGACCGCAAGATGTCGGAGGGGATGCACCGGCGCGAGGCCTACGCGCTGGCGGCCAAGCGCATGGCCTGGCCGATCACCGCCTCGACCGCAACCACGCTGGCCGCGTTCATGCCGCTGATCTTCTGGCCGGGGGTGGTCGGCGAGTTCATGAAGTACCTGCCCATCACCCTGGTGATGACGCTGACCGGCTCGCTGCTGATGGCGCTGATCTTCGTGCCGACCCTGGGCGGCAAGGTCGGTCGCCCCGGCAGCATGGATGCCGGCAACCTGCGCGCCCTGGCGGCCAGCGAGAGCGGCAGCCTGCGCGACCTGCCGGGCATCACCGGGGCCTACGCCCGCCTGCTCGGCTGGCTGATCCACGGCGCCGTGCGACCGGTCCTGGTCGTCGTCGTGACCCTTGCCGTGCTGGTCGGCACCTGGACCTGGTACGGCTCGCTCGGCCGCGGCCAGGAGTTCTTCCCCGACGTCGAGCCGGAGCAGGCGCTGATCCACGTGCACGCCCGGGGCAACCTGTCGACAGACGAAAAAGACGCCCTGGTGCGCGAGGTCGAGCGTGAGATCCTGCAGGTCAGCGGTCTCGAGACGGTCTATGCCCGCACCGGCGAGGCCGGCGGTGGCGACGACGTCGCCGAGGACGTCATCGGCACGGTGTTCATCGAGTTCGCGGAATGGGACCAGCGCCGCCCGGCGGCCGAAATCCTGGACGACATCCGTCTGCGCACGGCCGATCTGGCCGGCATCCGCGTCGAGCCGCGCAAACCCGACGTCGGCCCACCCACCGGTAAGGACATCCAGATCGAGCTGCGCTCGCGCTTTCCCGACAAGCTCGATCCGGTGGTCCGCATGGTGCGGCGCCAGCTGGAGCAGACCGACGGGCTGATCGACGTCGAGGACGAACGGCCGTTGCCGGGCATCCAGTGGGAACTTGCCGTCGACCGCGCCCAGGCGGGCCGCTTCGGCACCGATATCCTCACCGTCGGCAAGCTGGTGCAGTTGATCACCAACGGCATCAAGGTCGACGAGTACCGGCCCGACGATGCCGACGAGGAAATCGACATCCGCATCCGCTATCCGATCGACCAGCGCAACCTGGAGCAGCTCGACAAGCTCAGGGTGCAGACCGCCTATGGCCTGGTGCCGATCAGCAACTTCGTCAGCCGCGAGCCCAGCGCCAAGACCGGCACGGTGCGCCGGGTCGACGGCGAACGGGCGATCAAGGTGCAGGCAAACGTGGTCGAAGGGGTGCTGGCGGACGACAAGGTCAACGAGCTCAAAGCCTGGCTGAAGACCGTCGAGATCGATCCGGCGGTGAGCATCCGCTTCAAGGGCGCAGACCAGGAACAGAAGGAGGCCCAGGCCTTCCTGGGCAAGGCCTTCGGCGTCGCCCTGTTCATCATGGCGATCATCCTGGTAACCCAGTTCAACAGCTTCTACCACGCCTTCCTGATCCTGGCGGCGGTGGTGCTGTCGACGGTCGGGGTGATCTTCGGCCTGATCGTCACCGGGCAGACGTTCGGCATCGTCATGACCGGGATCGGCATCATCGCCCTGGCGGGAATTGTCGTGAACAACAACATCGTGCTCATCGACACCTTCCAGCGGCTGCGCTCGGACGGCATGCCGCCGATGGAAGCGGTGGTGCGCACGGGGGCACAGCGCCTGCGGCCGGTGATGCTGACCACCATCACCACCATCTGCGGCCTGCTGCCGATGATGTTTCAGGTCAATATCGACTTCATCACCCGCACCGTCGCCACCGGCGCGCCCTCGACGCAGTGGTGGGTGCAGCTGGCAACCGCGGTGGTGTTCGGCCTCGGCTTCGCGACCCTGCTGACCCTCGTGGTCACGCCCGCCCTGCTGGCGCTGGGCGAGAAGACCAGCGGCGCCCTGCGCCGGCGCGCCACACGGCGCCAGGCGCCGCCCGCACCGCCGGTCACGCCCGAGCCGTCGCTGCCGCAGGCCGCCGAATAGCCGCGCTTGTGCCCTACTCGGGCTCGCGCTGGTCGGCCGTATCGGCCTGGTCCGGCGTTTCGGCGCGGTCCGACGTGTCGGCCTGTCGGCTCGCCTTGATCTCCCGCCGACCGGCGGCGAACTGGCGCTGGCTGCGGAAGCTGAACGGCACCGACAACAGATAGATGCAGCCGACGGCGGTGAGCACCACCCACGGAAAGCTCACCATCACCGCCGCCAGCAGACCGACCACCACCAGGGTCGGCAGCACGTGCTCGCGTCGCACCCTGATGCGCTTGAGCGAATAGGTCGGCACCCGGCTGATCATCAGCAGGCCGACGAACAGCATCCAGGCCGACACCAGCAGCGGCTGGCGAAGGAAGTTGTCGCCAAACAGGAAGCTGCCCATCACCGGCAGCAAAGCGATGCCGGCACCGGCCGGGGCCGCCAAGCCCGTGAAGTAGTACCCCGTCCAGACCGGCCGGTCGGGTTCCTCCGTGGCGGTGTTGAAGCGGGCCAGGCGCAGCGCGCAGCAGGTGCTGAAGGCAAGTGCGGCGATCCAGCCGATGCCCTTGATGTCGTGCGTGCTCCAGAGGAACACGACGAACGCCGGGGCGACGCCGAAGGCGATGAAGTCGGACAGGGAATCGAGTTCGGCGCCGAACTTGGTCGCCCCCTTCAGCAACCGCGCCATGCGGCCGTCGAGGCCGTCGAACACGCCGGCGATGGCGACTGCGGCGACGGCGGCCTGCCAGTTGTCCTGCAGCGCGAAGCGGATCGCCGACATCCCCGCACACAGCGCCAGCACGGTCAGGATGTTCGGGATCAGGCTGTTGATCGGCAGCGCCCTCAGGCGCCGGCGCCGGGTCCGCTTTATCACCGCTGTCCCCCCTGGCGTGCGGGCTCGTTGGCGCGCGCATCGGCCAGCACGGTCTCGCCGGCGATCGCCCGCTGCCCGACCAGCACCATCGGCACCATGCCCTCGTCGAGATAGACGTCGACGCGGCTACCGAAGCGGATCATGCCGAAGCGTTCGCCGGCCAGTACCTTCTGGCCTTCGAACAGGTCGCAGACGATCCGCCGGGCGACCAGCCCGGCGATCTGCACGAAGGCGATATCGCCGCCATCGGCCGTAGTCATGCGCACCGACTGGCGTTCGTTGTGCTCGCTGGCCTTGTCGAGCGAGGCGTCGAAGAACCGTCCGGGCCGGTAGTGCAGCGCGGTGATCTCGCCGTCGGCCGGAATCCGGTTCACGTGCACGTCGAACACGTTCATGAACACGCTGACACGCAGTCTGGGCTCCTCGCCCATCGCCAGTTCCTGCGGCGGCGCGGCGCGTTCGATCGCCTGTACCACGCCATCCGCCGGGGAAACCACGAGCCCCTCGCGCAATGGCGTCTGCCGCGGCGGGTCGCGAAAGAAATAGGCACACCACGCCGTCGCCAGCACACCGAGCCAGCCCAGCGGATCGGCGATCCAGAACAGGATCAGGGCGCCTACGGCGAACAGGGCAACGAAGCGGTAGCCTTCCTTGTGGATAGGCACCAGTACGGAACGGATTGCGTCCATGTCCTCGGCTTTCCTGGCGGGGTCGGTGCAGTCTACTCGCCGGCCGGCACGGCGTTAAGCTCGCCCGATTCCGGCGGCGCCACGCGTTCGCCGCGGTCGACCAGCTCCTCGAGCCGCTCGCGCACCGCCGCCTGCTCCTGCTGCCGGCGCCACATCGCGGCATAGGTGCCGTCGCGGGCCAGCAGCTCCGCGTGCTGACCGCGCTCGACGATGCGGCCTTCCTCCAGGACGACGATTTCGTCGGCGTCGACCACGGTCGACAGGCGGTGGGCGATGACCAGCGTGGTGCGGTCGCGCGAGACCCGGCGCAGGGCTTCCTGGATCTCCTGCTCGGTATGGCTGTCGAGCGCCGAGGTGGCTTCGTCGAACAGCAGGATCGGCGGCTGCTTGAGGATCGTCCGGGCGATCGCCACCCGCTGCTTCTCGCCGCCCGACAGCTTCAGGCCGCGTTCGCCCACCGGCGTGGCATAGCCGTCCGGCAGGGCGGTGACGAAATCGTGGATCTGCGCCAGCCGCGCGGCCGCCTCCACTTCCTGCTCGCCGGCGTTGGGCCGGCCGTAGCAGATGTTGTAGCCGATGGTGTCGTTGAACAGCACGGTATCCTGGGGAACGATGCCGATCGCCGCGCGCAGCGAGGCCTGGGTGACGTCGCGGATATCCTGGCCGTCGATCAGCACCCGTCCCGACTGCACGTCGTAGAAGCGGAACAGGATGCGCGAGATCGTCGACTTGCCCGCCCCGGACGGGCCGACGATCGCCACCGTCTTGCCCGGCGGCACGCGCAGGCTGACGTCTTTGAGGATCGGCCGGTCGGGGCGATAGGCGAAGTCGACGTTCTCGAACACCACCTCGCCGTCCGTCACCGCCAGCGCCGTGGCGTCGGGCCGGTCGTCGACGTCGTTGTTCACGTAGAGCAGTTCGAACATCTTCTCCATGTCGACCAGGCTCTGCTTGATCTCGCGATAGACGAAGCCGAGGAAGCCAAGCGGCTGATAGAGCTGCAGCATGAAGGTATTGACCAGCACGAAGTCGCCCAGCGTCATCGTGCCCTTGCGGATACCGTCGGCGGCCATCAGCATCACCGTGCACATGCCGAAGGCGATGATCACGCCCTGGCCGATGTTGAGCAGGCTGAGCGAGGTCTGGTTGCTCACGGCGGCATCTTCGTAGCGCCGCATGGCCTGGTCGAAGCGCTCGGCCTCGTGGCTCTCGTTGCCGAAATACTTCACCGTCTCGAAGTTCAGCAGGCTGTCGATCGCCCGGGTGTTGGCTTCGCCGTCGGTGCGGTTCATCTCCCGGCGATACTTGATGCGCCACTCGGTCACCCACATCGTGAACAGCACGTAGGCGGCCACGGCGACGAAGGTGACCCCGGCAAAGCGCCAGCCGTAGTTGACGAGCAGCACGCCGCAGACCAGGGAGATCTCCAGCAGCGTCGGCAGGATGTTGAACAGGGTGAAACGCAGCAGGAAGTCGATGCCCTTGGTGCCGCGCTCGATGACGCGGCTCAGCCCGCCGGTGCGGCGGTCGAGGTGGAAGGACAGCGACAGGGCGTGCAGGTGGCGGAACACCTCCAGGGCAACGGTACGCAGGGCGCGCTGGCCGACCCGGGCGAACACGGCGTCGCGCAATTCCCCGAAGGCCTGGCTGGCGACCCTGACGGCTCCATAGGCGACGATCACGCCGATCGGCAGTGCGACCAGCGACGGCTCGTCGACGTCCAGCGCGTCGATCGCCGCCTTGTACAGAAAGGGCACATAGACGATGGCGATCTTGGCCGACGCGAGCAGGATCAGGGCCAGCACGACCCGGAACTTCAGGTCGACCCGGCCCTCGGGCCACAGGTAGGGCAGCAGCGTGGCCAGCGTGCGCCAGTGGCTGCGGCTCGTGGCATCCGCGTTGGGATCGAAGGCCGACGCCATCAGCCCCTCCCCCGCGCCGTCGTCCGGCGACGCTGAGGTCCGTCGACGGCCCGGCCGGCCCTGCCGGCGGCGCTCATTGCTGGCCCACCCCGATCTCTCGCATTACTGCAAAATGTAAGGTTCACTGCGGGTTTTGCCACGGGTTTTACCGATCCTTAAGGCAGATGAATTCTCATCGCCCTGCGACGTATTGGGGGTTCGGGGGAGCCGGCCAGTCGAACCACGAGCGCAGGCGAGCGATGGGGACAACTATGGCCTTGCAAGCCACCACGACAGACGACCAGGGCGCGACCGGCACGCTGGATCTGGCCCAGGCACGGACCCAATCGGCACTGGCAGACCTTCGCCCTGCGCTGCCGATGCAGTTCACCTTCCGCTGGCGGAACCGGCACATCATTGCCCGTATCGTCGAACGCGACGAGCGGCCGATGCTGCGCCTGGTCACCGATCTCGGCGTAGTCCCGTTCAGCGCCGAGGATGCCGACCGGCGCCATAGCCTGTTGTCTCTTACCAGGCCCAGCAACACCCCACCTCTGGGACACTACGCCGTCACCGACCGACAGCGCCTGATGTACTGCGCCGAGAAGGCCCTGCCGGACCAGGTCACGGGGAGCGTCGTTGTGGCCAATGTCGCCACCACCCTGCTGGCCGCCCGGCCCTACCTCAGCCCGACCGCTGCGCTCTGAACGCGGCAGACCGCGCGCCCTTCTGCCTCGAAACGCCGAGATCGGAATTTATTCCGTTTCCGGGAGATCGAATACCTGGCCTGGGTAGATCAGGTTCGCATTGCGGATCTGTGCCTGGTTGGCCTGGTAAATGACCGTGAAGTGGATGCCGGCGCCATAGACCCGCCGGGCGATCCGCCACAGGCTGTTGCCCGGCTGCACGATGACCCGATGCGTCGTCGGGGCGTCGAGCAGTCGCCGTGCGGCGACGCGGGTGAACGGCAGCTCGATCCGCGCCGTGACCGCGCCCGCCGCGCCGACCTGATCGGCCCGCAGGCGGTGGTCGCCTTCGGTGATGGGGCTGTCCGGCCGCACGGTCCAGGCGCCGGCCGCATCGGTCTGTCCCATGCCGACCGCCTGGTTGTCGACGTACAGGCGCACGGCGCTGCCGGGCTCGGCGGTCCCCGAAATCACCACGTTGCCCTGTTCGTCGTAGTCGACCTTGTCGAGGTTCAGGCCTTCGCGCTCGCCCCGGCGGGGTTCGGGCAGCTGCAGGATCTTGGTCTCGCGCGAGGCCTGCTTGGGCAACAGCACGGCCAGGGCGGTATCGCCGGGTGCCGGCTTGTCCGGCGCCGCGTCCGCGGCTTCGGACTTGGCGCCAGCGACGGCCGGCGCCGTCTCGGCGACGGCAATGTCACGCTCGGGCACAACCACGGCCAGGGCGTCGTTGGCCGCCAGTTCGCTGCCGTCGGGCAATCGGGCGAGCAGCTCCAGCTGGGTCGGCCCTGCAGGCAGCGGGCGGCTCAGCACCAGCACCCACTCGCCGTTGTCGTCGGCCTGGACCTCGGCAATGACGGTACCTTCGCGCTGCAGCAGGACCCGCGACTGGGCCGGCGCCCGTCCGGCGATCACCGCGCCGCCGTCACGGTCGATACGGACGACATCGAACGAGGGTGGCGTCAGGGCGGCCTCGAGGGGCTGCGCGTCGGCCGCCCCGTCGTCGCTGGCCGCGGATGTCTCCGGTTGCGACGGCGGCACCGCGGCCGTGTCCCGACGCGATGTACCCGGGTCGTCGCGGGCCGCCGTCTGGGTCTCGTCCGCCGTCTGGGTCTCGTCCGCCGTCTGGGTCTCGTCCGAAGCCGCCGGGGCCCGTGCCGGCGCCGCGGGCTGCGGCGCGGTCCGGGCGGCGCTGTCGCTCGTCGCCGGCGGTCGCGGTTGCTCGCGGCTGTCGGTGCGGTGCGCTGGCGCCGGCGTCTCTTCGACCGTTTCGTAGTAGAGCCAGACAGCGGGCGGGGTCAGCGCCGCCGCCACAATGCCAGCGATGACGATGGTGCGCACACGTCCTCCGGAATCGTTCGACGCTCACCCTAGCCCGGATTCGGGACCCTGGCCATGACCTCCATCGGCCCGCCGGGGCCCTGGATTCAGCGCCGCTTTCGCTCGATCCGGTTGCTGATCGCCGGCACGCTGGCGATGTAGCGCGCGATCGCCTCCAGGTCGCCGGCGTCGAGATACGCCAGGCCGTCCTCGATCGCTTCCGCCATGCTGCCCTGGACGTCGTCGAAGTCGGGCTTCAGCCCGTCGCGCAGCAGGGTGGCGATGTCGCCCGTGCTCCAGTCGCCGATGCCGGTTGCCGCATCCGGTGTGATGTTGGGAACCAGTTCGCCGTCGGGGCCCTCGGTGGTACCGGCCAGGAACAGCGAGCTGCGCATGGCGCCGAAGACGTTGCGCGGCGTGTGGCACTCGCCGCAATGGGCCAGGGCGTTGACCAGGTAGGCGCCGCGGTTCCAGGTCTCGTCGCGGTCCGGCTCCGGCTCGAAGGCGCCGGGCTCGAAGAACAGGAGCTTCCAGAACCACATCGTCCAGCGCCAGGAAAACGGCGGCGGCACGTCGTGCGGCCGGCGCGGCTGACGCACCGCCGGCTGGCTGAACAGCCAGGCCTTGACCGCCAGGATGTCGCCGTCGCGCATGCGGGTGTAGGAGGTGAAGGGGAACACCGGGAAGTAATGCCCGCCATCCGGGCCGACGCCGTCGCGCAGGGCACGCAAGAAATCGGCATCGCTCCAGCGGCCGATCCCGGTCTCGGGATCGGGCGTGATGTTGGGGCTGTAGTAGGTGCCAAACGGGGTCGCCAGCGCCCGGCCCCCGGCCAAGGGGGCACCGCCCTGGGGCACGGTGTGGCAGGCAATGCAACCGGCCGCGCGGACCAGGTAGGCGCCGCGCGTGACCCGGTCGTCGTCCTGCGCCGCCGCCGGGCCGGCAAGCGCAACGGCCGCGGCAACGACGGGTGCGGCGAGCCATCGCCCGACCGCGCCCGCGTATGCAGCCATGGCGCTCTCGCGCCGGCTATTGCTTGGGTTTGCGGAAGGGCTTGTGGCAGCCACCGCAGGTCTTGCCGACCTCGCCCAGGGCGGCACCGATCTGTGCCCGGTCACCCGTCTTGGCCGCCGCCGCCAACTTGGGCGCCGCGTGCTTGAACGCGTCGTTGGCCGCCATGAACTTGTCCCACTGCTGCCAGATCTCATCCTTCGCCCTGGTGTTGGCGCCACCGCTGCCTTCCGGCCACAGGAAACGCACCGTCAGCGACAGTTCCTGGATCGCCTGGCCGTGCACGGGCGTGCCCGCATCCGCCTGAGCCTCGCCCTTGGCCACGGCGGCCAGTGCCTTCATGTGACCGGCGATACCTTTCATCACCATGACACGCTGTTCGGCCACGGTATGTCCACCGGCGAATGCGGCACCGGCTGCAAGTCCGACCGTCACCACCCCTGCGGCGGCGGCGATAATGAGCTGTCGTAAACGCATGGTCTCCCCCGTTTGCGGTTGCTGTACTGCTGTTGCGACACCGGCGGTGTCGGTTACAGTTACGCCACGCCCTGCCGGGCTATTCCCGGCCGGACTACTCTGGGAGCGCGACATCGATCTCCGCGCCCCCGGTTCCATGTACCGAATCGCCGGCGCGCACGCGCACCGTTCTGATCTCCGCCGGCACCCGCACGCCGCCCAGGCTGCGGGTGAACGGCTGCTCCTCGACGTGCGGATGCGCCAGCACCCTGGTGCCCAGCACTTCGCCGTCGGGCGACAGCACCTCCCAGCGGTCGGCATAGTGCTGCCAGCCCGTATCGGCGTGACGCACGGTGACATCAAAGCGGTAGACGCCGTCCCCGGTTTTCGACACTTTCACCGCGGTCACGTCCGCCTCTCCGGCCGCAGCCGGGCCCGCGGCCAGCAGCGGCACCAGCACCAGCGCCAACAACAGAGACCCGGCACGTTCCATGGAGCACATCACCTCGATCTGCGTTTATTGCGGTTCACGCACGGGCCACGACCCGGCGCACGGCGCGCTTGCCGCGGCCCTGGGGCGCAGCCTGGCCGAGCGCGGGATCCGGCTGATCTACGGCGGTGGCCATGTCGGCCTGATGGGGGTGGTCGCTGACGCCGCGCTGGCGCATGGCGGTGCCGTCACCGGCATCATCCCCGAACACCTGTTCCGTCAGGAGGTGGGGCACGAGGGTCTGAGCGAACTGGTGCTGACCGATTCCATGCATGCCCGCAAGCAACGCATGTTCGAGCTGGCCGATGCGTTCGTGGTATTGCCCGGCGGCATCGGCACGCTGGACGAGGCTTTCGAGATCCTGACCTGGCGGCAGCTGGGTCTGCATGATCAACCGGTTGTCATCCTGGACACGCTCGGATATTGGCAGCCCTTCCAGGCGCTGATCGATCACATTATCGCTAGCGGCTTCGCCGACCAGAGTATTGCCCGCCTGTATGCCGTCGCCGACAGCGTCGAAGCGCTGTTCGGGATTCTGCAGCGCGCGCCCCGCCCGCTCCGGCCGCCGCGACCCGAACGGCTCTGACGGCGCCGGCCGGGCCCGGCGCAAAGCCGGCCGGCACAACCGGATGAGGCGGAAATCAGCCCGTTTGCAGGCCTCTGCGGCCGGTGCTATCTTCCGCCCGCCATCGCTCCGGCAGGCCCGGTCGAAAGAGGAATTTCATGAGCAAGATCAAGGTGAAGAACCCCGTCGTCGAGCTCGACGGCGACGAGATGACCCGCATCATCTGGGCCTTTATCAAAGACAAGCTGATCCTGCCGTACCTGGACATCGACCTGAAGTACTACGACCTGGGCATCATGGCCCGGGACGACACCGACGATCAGATCACCGTCGATGCGGCTGAAGCGATCAAGCAGTACGGCGTCGGCGTGAAGTGCGCCACCATCACGCCGGACGAAGCCCGGGTCGAGGAGTTCGGCCTGAAGAAGATGTGGCGCTCGCCGAACGGGACGATCCGCAACATCCTCGGCGGCACCGTGTTCCGCGAGCCGATCATCTGCCGCAACATCCCGCGGCTGGTGCCGGGCTGGACCCAGCCGATCGTGATCGGCCGCCATGCCTTCGGCGACCAGTATCGGGCGACCGATTTCCTGATCCCCGGCAAGGGCAAGCTGACGGTGCGGTTCGAGCCCGAAGGCGGCGGCGAGACGATCGAGCACGAGATCTTCGACTTCCCGGGCAGCGGCATCGCCATGGGCATGTACAACCTGGACGAGTCGATCCGCGACTTCGCCCGGGCAAGCTTCAACTACGGCATCCAGCGCGGCTGGCCGGTCTATCTGTCGACCAAGAACACGATCCTCAAGGCCTACGACGGCCGCTTCAAGGACCTGTTCCAGGAAGTGTTCGACGCCGAGTTCAAGGACAAGGCCGAGGCCGCCGGGGTGACCTACGAGCACCGGCTGATCGACGACATGGTGGCCTGCGCGCTGAAGTGGGACGGCGGCTTCATCTGGGCCTGCAAGAACTACGACGGCGACGTGCAGTCCGATACCGTCGCCCAGGGCTTCGGCTCGCTTGGGCTGATGACTTCGGTGCTGATGACGCCGGACGGTGCGACGGTGGAATCCGAGGCCGCGCACGGCACCGTCACCCGCCATTTCCGCCTGCACCAGGAAGGCAAGGAAACCTCGACCAACCCGATCGCCTCGATCTTCGCCTGGACGGGCGGCCTTAAGCACCGCGGCCGCATGGACGGTTCGGCGGACGTGGTGAGCTTCGCCGAGACCCTGGAGCGGGTCTGCGTGGAAACCGTCGAGGCCGGCGCGATGACCAAGGACCTGGCGATCCTGATCGGTCCCGAGCAGGAGTGGCTCACCACCAACCAGTTCCTCGACAAGCTCGACCAGAACCTGCAGGCGGCGGTGGGCTGACCGAGCCGACGGTCGGCGCGCTCAGTCGCCGTCGCCCGAACGCGGTCCCGCCTCCCCCGACACGCCGTCGGACAGTTCCTCGGCGACGATGTCGCCGTTGTCCCAGCCTTGCGAGCGGGTGCGCTCGGCCACCACCGCTTCGATCTCGCGGCGCAGCGTCGGCTCGGTCCGCAGCAGGGCGTTGAAGTCGCGTTTTTCCAAGACCATCAGGCGGCACTCGGTGACGGTCACAATGTGCCCCATGCGCCGGGTGTCGCGCAGCAGGGCGATCTCACCGACGAAATCGCCTTCGCCCAGCGGGACCTGCCGCTCGCCGGTGTCGACCATCAGTTCGCCGCTGACGACGAAGTACATGCAGTCGGCCGGTTCGCCCCGGTGGGCGATCTCGTAGCCGGCCGGATAGCGGCGGGCGCGCAGGATGCCGGCGATCTTCGATACCGATACCGGATCGAGCTGGGCGAACAGCGGCACCCGCGAGACCATGCCCCAGGTGATGACGAAATCCCGCCGGGTCTGCTGGTTGAGAAAGCCGGAAGCGACGATGGCGATCGGCAGGGCATACATCGCCACCCCGAGCATGGTGACGAGGGCGCCGAAGGCCTTGCCCAGCGGGGTAATCGGCACGACATCGCCATAGCCGACCGTGGTCAGCGTCGCCATCGCCCACCACATGGCGGCTGGAATGGTCCCGAACTGCTCCGGCTGAACGTTGCGCTCGATCAGGCTCATGATGCTGGCCGAGAACATCAGCAGCGCGAACATGATCACCAGCACCGCGCCCAGCGCGCGGCGTTCCTCGTAGAGCGCGTTGCCCAGGGAGATCAGTGCCGGCGAATAGCGCGCCAGCTTCAGCAGCCACAGCAGCCGGAAGATCCGCAGCAGCCGCAGGTCCAATCCCGTGAAGTTCGCCAGGACCCCGCCGACGACCGCCACCAGGTCGATCACCATGAACGGCGACAGGGCGAAGCGCCAGCGCGCCTCCAGCGGCGACAGCCGCGACAGCGGCAGATGCAGCGTGCTCGCCCACAGACGGCAGCCGTACTCGGCGATGAACACCAGCAGCGAAAACGTCTCGAACCAGTAGAGCAGCGGGCCATAGGCGGCGGCGATGCGGGGCACCGACTCCAGGGCGATGGCGACGACGTTGGCGACGATCAGCAGCGTCAGCAAGCCGTCGACGAGACGCTGTGCGGGTTCGCTGCGGTTGCCGCCTTCGAGGAGATCGTAGAGCCGTTGCTGCAGGGTCATCGGTGCGCCGGGGCAGCGTCGGGCCGCCGGATCAGGCCGCCTTGCCGATGTCGTCGACCGCCTGCTCGATGGCGGCCAGCGCCTGATCGGCGGCGGCGCCGTCGGGACCGCCGGCCTGGGCCATGTCGGCACGCCCGCCACCGCCGCGGCCGCCGACCGCGGCTGCGCCGGCACGCACCAGGGCGACGGCATCGAACCGGTCGGCGAGATCGTCGGTCACACCGACCGTCAGCGCCGCCTTGCCTTCGTTGACGGCAATGAAGGCGATGACGCCGGAACCCAGCTTGCGCTTGGCCGCATCGACCATGCCGCGCAGCTCCTTGGCCGGCACGTTGTCGAGCCGGCGGGCGGTAAAGCGCACGCCGTTGACCTCGCGCACCGCCTCGTCGGCCGCCTCGCCGCCGGCCGCCAGGGCCTGACGGGCCTGAGCCAGCTCGCGCTCCAGCTTGCGCCGCTCGTCGAGCAGCGCGGCGAGCCGATCGGCCAGCTCCCCCGGCGTCGTCTTCAGCAACGCCGCGGACTTCTTGAGCGCCCGTTCCTCGTCGTTGAGATAGGCCAGCGCCGCCTCGCCGGTCAGCGCCTCGACGCGGCGCACGCCGGCGCCGACCGCGCCTTCGCCGACGATCTTGAACAGACCGATGTCACCGGTGCGGCGCACGTGGGTGCCGCCGCACAGCTCGGTCGAGTAATGCGCCTCGTCCGCGGCGCCCATCGACACCACCCGCACCTCGTCGCCGTACTTTTCGCCGAACAGCGCCAGCGCACCGGCTTCGACCGCCGCCTCCGGCGCCATGAGATGGGTCTCGACAGCGCTGTTGGCACGGATCTGCCGGTTCACCGCGGCCTCCACGTCGGCCAGCTCGGCATCGTCGATCGCCTTGGGATGGCTGATGTCAAAGCGCAGGCGGTCGGGCGCCACCAGCGAGCCCTTCTGGGTCACGTGCTCGCCCAAGCGCTCGCGCAGCGCCTGGTGCAGCAGGTGGGTGGCCGAATGGTTGGCCCGCAGGCCGGTGCGCCGGGCGTCGTCGACGCTCAGCTCGACATGGTCGCCGGCCTTGAGCTCGCCCTCGGCGACCCTGGCCACATGCACGTGCAGCTCGCCCAGCCGCTTCTGGGTATCGGCCACCTCGAGGCGGACGCCGGCACCGGCGATCGTGCCGCTATCGCCCATCTGGCCACCGGATTCGCCATAGAACGGGGTCTGGTTGGTGAGCACCTGAACCTCGTCGCCGGCCGCCGCACTGTCGACGCGGGCGCCGTCGCGAACCAGCGCCAGCACCTCGGCCTCGGCCCGCACCGCCTCGTAGCCGAGGAACTCGGTGGCGCCGAATTCGTCGTGGGCATCGAACCAGACCTGCTCGGTCGCCGCCTCGCCGGACCCGGCCCAACTCGCGCGGGCTTCGGCGCGCTGACGCTCCATCGCCGCCTCGAACCCGGCGACGTCGACGCCGCGGCCGTGGCCGCGCAGCACGTCTTCGGTCAGGTCGAGCGGGAAGCCATAAGTGTCGTAGAGCTTGAAGGCGACCTCGCCCGGCAGGGCCTCGCCGCCGCCCAGTCTGCCGAGCTCCTGCTCCAGCAGGTGCAGCCCCCGGTCCAGGGTCTGCTTGAACCGGGTCTCTTCCAGCCGCAGGGTTTCGGTGATCAGCGCCTCGGCCCGGTTCAGCTCGCCGAAGGCCGGTCCCATCATCCGCACGAGCACCGGCACCAGGCGCCACATCAGCGGTTCGCCATAGCCCATCATGTGCACGTGGCGCATGGCCCGGCGCATGATCCGGCGCAGCACGTAGCCGCGGCCCTCGTTGGACGGCAGGACGCCGTCGGCAATCAGGAACGACGCCGCCCGCAGATGGTCGGCGATGACCTTGTGCGCGGCGCGATGGGCGCCCTCGACCGCCACCCCGGTCAGCTCGGCCGACGCGTCCATGATCGAGCGCAGCAGGTCCACGTCGTAGTTGTCATGCAGTCCCTGCATCACCGCGGCAATCCGCTCCAGCCCCATGCCGGTGTCGATCGAAGGTCGCGGCAGCTCGATGCGGTCGCCCGGGCCACGCTGCTCGAACTGCATGAACACCAGGTTCCAGATCTCGATGAAGCGGTCGCCGTCCTCGTCGGGGCTGCCGGGCGGTCCGCCCGGCACGTCGGGACCATGGTCGAAGAAGATCTCCGAGCAGGGCCCGCACGGCCCGGTGTCGCCCATCGCCCAGAAGTTGTCCGAGGTGGCGATGCGGATGATCCGGTCTTCCGGCAGGCCGGCGATCTTGCGCCACAGCTCGAAGGCGTCGTCGTCCTCGTGATAGACGGTGACCAGCAGGCGCCCGGCGTCGAGGCCAAACTCCTTCGTCATCAGGTTCCAGGCGAGTTCGATCGCCCGGTCCTTGAAGTAGTCGCCGAAGGAGAAGTTCCCCAGCATCTCGAAGAAGGTGTGATGGCGCGCGGTGTAGCCGACGTTGTCGAGGTCGTTGTGCTTGCCGCCCGCGCGCACGCACTTCTGCGACGTCGCCGCGCGCTGGTAGGGGCGGCTCTCGGCGCCGGTGAACACGTTCTTGAACTGCACCATGCCGGCATTGACGAACAGCAACGTCGGATCGTTGTGCGGCACCAGCGGGCTGGAGGCCACGACCTCATGGCCATGCTTGGCGAAATAGTCCAGGAAGGCCGTGCGAATGTCGTTCGCGCTCAGCATGTCGTCGTTCCAGTCCTCGCACGTTGCCGCCATGCCGGGGCCGGTCGCCGGCGGCGCTTAGCGGTACCGCCAATGGATCTCGGGCGGCCCTGCCGGTGGCGCCGAAAGTGCCGGAAACTAGCGCCCGTCCGGGCCACTGTCCAGCCGCCAAAGGGGGCCGCACACGCCGGTCCCGCTGTCCGCCCGGCCGCATCGCAAACAGGCCGCACAACAAACCGGGCGCCGCCGCAAATAGCGGTGACGCCCGGCCCTTCCGGCAGTCGGCGCCGCGGCGATCCGGCGCCGTGCCGTCCGCCCGCGCAAGCTGCGCGGTGGCGGCTGGATCGCGCCGGCCGGGCAATTCACGCCGGCCGGCGCCGAACGGTTAAGACAGGGCCTGCTCCGGGCCCCCGGCATCCTCGCCGGCATCCTCGCTGCCATCGTCCTCGGTCGACGGCACCGGCTCGTCGATGATCGCCTCGGCGATCAGCCCGGCGCTGGCCCGGATCTGCCGCTCGATGCGGTCGGCGATCTCGGCGTTCTCGGCCAGGAAGCCTTTGGCGTTCTCCCGGCCCTGGCCGATCCGCTGATCGTCGTAGGAAAACCAGGAGCCGGACTTCTCGACCACGCCGGCCTTGACGCCGAGGTCGAGCAGCTCGCCGGTCTTGGAAATGCCCTCGCCGTACATGATGTCGAACTCGACCACCTTGAACGGCGGCGCCACCTTGTTCTTCACCACCTTGACCCGGGTCTGGTTGCCGACGATCTCGTCGCGGTCCTTGATCGCGCCGATGCGGCGGATCTCCAGGCGCACGGAGGAATAGAACTTCAGCGCATTGCCGCCGGTGGTGGTTTCCGGATTGCCGAACATCACGCCGATCTTCATGCGGATCTGATTGATGAAGATCACCATGCAGTGCGACTTGGAGATCGAAGCGGTCAGCTTGCGCAGGGCCTGGCTCATGAGCCGCGCCTGCAGGCCGACGTGGGTGTCGCCCATCTCGCCCTCGAGCTCGGCCCGCGGCGTCAGCGCCGCTACGCTGTCAATCACCAGCACGTCGACGGCGCCCGAGCGGACCAGGGTGTCGGCGATCTCGAGCGCCTGCTCGCCGGTGTCCGGCTGCGAGATCAGCAACTCGTCGACGTCCACGCCCAGCTTGCGGGCATAGGCCGGATCGAGCGCATGCTCGGCGTCGACGAAGGCACAGATGCCGCCGCCGCGCTGGGCCTCGGAGACCACATGCAGGGCCAGCGTGGTCTTGCCCGAGCTCTCCGGCCCGTAGATCTCGACCACCCGCCCCTTCGGCAGGCCGCCGATGCCCAGGGCGATGTCGAGCCCGAGCGAGCCGGTCGAAATCGCCTCGATGTCGATCGCCGTGTCGCGCTGGCCCAGCTTCATCACCGAGCCCTTGCCGAAGGCCCGCTCGATCTGCGACAGGGCCTGATCCAATGCTTTCTGCCTGTCCATGTGCTCCTGTCCCACCAGCCGCAGCGCGCTTGCCGACATATCCGCTCTCCTTATCCCATATGCCCCGCCCCGGGGACAACGTGGATAGAATGTACCATTTTTGTTCTCATTCGCCAAGCCCCCGCCAAGTTGCTGGAGTGATTGATATTTCGGTCTGGTGTTCGGATTTCGTTCAGGGCCGGCCGGGTGAGTTCGGATATCCCTGCGCCCGGCGCCCCGAGACGGAGCGGAATCGCCACTGCCCGGTCCGCGAGCGGGTCCGGCCGCGGCCGGGTGTCATGGCGAAGCGATGGCGCGCCCGCGCCGTTCAGCCCAGGACTTCCTTCACCTTGGCGGCGAGCTGCTTGAGGCTGAACGGCTTGGGCAGCAGTTCGAAGGCGCTGTCGGGATCGAGGTTCTTGCGGAAGGCGTCCTCGGCGTAGCCGGAGATGAAGATCACCCGCAGGTCGGGCAGCTCCTTGCGCACCTCGCGCAGCAGCGTCGGCCCGTCCATGTTGGGCATCACCACGTCGGAGACCAGCAGGTCGATCTTGCCCTGGTGCTGTTCGAGCACTTCCAGCGCGGTCTCGCCGCTGTCGGCCTCGAGCACGGTGTAGCCCTTGTTCTTCAGCGCCCGGGCGGCAAAGGTGCGCACCGCGTCCTCGTCTTCGGCGAGCAGGATGGTGCCGTGCCCGGTGAGGTCGCGCGGCTTGTCCGCCTCCTCCTGGCTGGCGACCGCTTCGGCCTCCTGCCGATAGCGCGGCAGATAGATGGTGAAGGTGGTGCCGACGCCAAGATGGCTGTCGACGAAGATGTAACCGCCGGTCTGCTTGACGATGCCGAACACCGTCGACAGACCCAGGCCGGTGCCGGAGCCGGTGTTGGTGCCGGGCAGCTTGGTCGTATAGAACGGCTCGAAGATGCGGCCGAAGTCCTCGCGCGGGATGCCCTTGCCGGTATCGCTGACCTCGACCAGCACGTAGTCGCCCGGGTGCATCACCTCGTGCTCGGTCTGCATCGATTCCTCGCGGCTGACGTTGCGGGTCTCGATGGTCACGGTGCCGCCGTCGGCCATGGCGTCGCGGGCGTTGACCGCCAGATTGATGATCACCTGCTCGAACTGACCCTGGTCGACCTTGACCAGGCCCAGATCGCGGCCGTGCGACATCTTCAGCTCGATGTTCTCGCCGATCAGCCGGCGCACCAGGTGGTTGAGCTCGGCCAGCACGTCCGTCAGCGACAGCACTTTCGGCCGCAGCGTCTGCTGGCGCGAAAAGGCCAGCAGCTGACGCACCAGGTTGGCCGCCCGGTTGGCGTTCTGCTTGACCTGCATGATGTCGGGAAAGGCCTCGTCGCCGGGCCGCGCCTTGAGCAGCAGCAGGTCGCAGTGGCCGATGATCGCCGTCAGCAGGTTGTTGAAGTCGTGCGCGACACCGCCGGCAAGCTGGCCGACCGCCTGCATCTTCTGCGACTGCGCGAACTGCATTTCCAGATTGCGCTGCTGCGTGGTGTCGATCATGTGCAGCAGCAGCCCCGAGGCACCCTCGCCGCCGTCGAGCAGGCCGCTGGCGAACAGCTCGACCTGGCGGTCGACGTCGCCGGCCGACAGCTGCACCTCCAACGGCGCCTCGGCGCTGTTCTCGTCCCATACCCGCGCCAGCAGGTCGCTCACCGCCTGACGGTCGTCCGGCTCGACGAAGTCGGTGACGCGGCGCCCGTCGACCGCCGCGTCATGCGGCAGCAGACCGCGAAAGGCGGCGTTGCTTTCGGCGATCACGCCGTCGCGGTCGGTGACCAGCACCGCCACCGGCGCGTGCTCGAATATGGAGAGGAAGCGCGAGCGGTCCTGCTCCTGGGCCCGCTCGGCGGACAGGTTCCGCACCACCGAATGGGTCGCCAGACGTTCGCTCGCCGGGTCGCGGACCACGGCCTGCACCACCTGGGCCAGGATCTCCGTGCCATCGCGTCGCTTCAGGACGACGCGACCGCTCTGCGGCTGTTCCCCGAGCAGCGCTTCGCAGGGCAGCATTTCGTCGACCGCGCCGTGGACGATGTCGGTCAATGCGACGCCGACGGCCAGCTCGGTGGGACGATAGTCGAGCCAGCGTGCCAGGGTGTTGTTGCTCAGCAGCAGGTAGCCGTCTTCGTCGACCGAGAAGAACCCGACCGGCGCGTTGTCCAGGAAGTCGGCCAGCCGCGCCTGTTCTTCGCGCACCCGGTCCTGAAATTCCCGCTGGGGCGTGATGTCGGCCGCGTACCAGCCGATCCGCACCGTCGGCACGCCGATCGGATGCGACCGCAGGGCCAGCCAGCGCACGCCGCCGCCATCCAGGCGCAGCGACACTTCCGCCTCCGCCTCCTCGCCGCCGAGCGCGGCGCTGCGCAGCGACTGCAACGCGCGCATCCCCTCGCCCGGCTGCGCCAGTCGCGCTTCCAGTTCGCCCAGCGTCTCCGGCAGTCCGCCCAGCAGCGCCTGGCTGGCGCGGTTGGCGAAAATCAGACCGCCGTCGAGGTCGGTGATCAGGCGTCCTTCCGGGCTCTGCCGCACCAACTCCGCCAGCAGGGTCGCCTCGCCTGCCCGGGCGATCGTACGGCGCCGGGCCAGCAGGGCCACGCCCGCGGCGGCGGCCAGCGGCGCCGTCACCAGCAGCACCCAGGACAGCGGCCCGCTGGTTCCGGCCAGCACCGCGCCGGCGGCACCGCCGGCCAGCAGCAATGCCAGCAGGGCCGTCGCCGTCGGCCACGACCGCAGCAGCGCCGATCCGCCGGCCGGTTGATCCGACCGCCAGATCGCCTCGTCCGCCCCGGCCAGGGCGTCGTGATCGGTCTGCGTGTGCGCGCTCATCGTCCAGGTCTCAGGGTCGTCGCGGGCCTTCCCCCCGAAAGCGCCGGCGCGATCATACTGTGCCCGTGCTGCCGCGTACACCATGGCGATGCGGCGGCATCTTGCGCTTCAGGCGCATCACGTAGCTGATCACCTCGGCCACCGCCTTGTAGAACTGCGGCGGCACTTCGCGGTCGAGCTCGACGCTGTGGTAGAGGCCGCGCGCCAGCGGCGGATTCTCCACCAGCGGCACCTCGTGCTCCTCCGCCAGCTCGCGGATGCGCAGGGCCAGGTGGTCCTGGCCCTTGGCCACCACGGTCGGCGCCGACATGGTCTCGGCGTCGTACTTCAGGGCCACCGCAAAGTGGGTCGGGTTGGTGACCACGGCGTCGGCCGTCGGCACCGCAGCGGCAATGCGATGGCGGGCGCGTTCGGAGCGGATCTGGCGGATCCGCGACTTCACGTGCGGATCGCCCTCCGCCTGCTTGTGCTCGTCCTTCACGTCCTGGCGCGACATCTTCAGGCCCTGGAACCAGTCGTAGCGCTGGTAGGCCAGGTCGAGGCCGGCGATCAGCGTGAGCACGCCGACCACGGCCAGCAGCATCAACAGCGAATTGCGCTGGACCACGTGAACGATATCGATCAGCTCCATCTGCACGAACAGCGGCAGATCGCCGAGACTGGGCAGCACCACCAGCGCGGCCGCGGCCCCGGTGATCAGGATCTTCGCCACCGCCTTGCCCAGATCGACCGCGCCGCGGCTGCCGAACATGCGCTTGAGGCCGTTCTTGGGCGAGACCTTGTTCAGCTGCGGCTTGATCTTCTCCAGCGAGACGACCGGCTTGTGCTGGATCATGTTGCCGAGGACGGCGGCGATCAGCAGGATCAGCACCGGCAGCACCAGCAGCTTGATCAACGTCCAGCCGATCTCGCCGAACATCAAGGAAAGGTGGCCGACGTCGGTCGGGATGTCGTGCGGCAGCTGCAGGAACTGGATCACGCCGGGTCGCAGGCCGCTGGCGATGCTGCCGGCAAACAGCGCCACCACGAGGCCGGACGCTGCCAGCATGAACCAGTTGTTGATCTCCTGGCTCTTGGGGACATTGCCCTTCTTGAAGGCTTCCGACAGCTTCTTCGCTGTCGGGTCTTCGGTTTTTTGCGACTTGTCCTGGTCTTCGGCCATGGCTCAAACGTCCCCCGCGCGCCTCAGACCGGGCGCAGCAGAAGCGAGGCGCTGGTCTCGAACTGGTCCAGGAAGACCATGAGCACGGCGCTGAGGACCACGGCGAGAACCAGGAAGGCCAGCATCAGCTGTGCCGGCATGGCGATGAAGAACAGCTGGATCTGCGGGGTCAGGCGCTGCAGCAGGCCGAGACCGACATAGAACACCAGGCCGTAGACGATAAAGGGCGCGGCCATCTTTATGCCCAGGGCAAAGGCCGCGGCGACGATCCGCGTGACCAGCGCGGCGAAGTCGTCCGCCGGCGGCAGTTCGCCGACCGGAAACAGCGCGTAACTGTCATAGAGCGCCGCAATCAGCACCGTGTGCAGACCCGTGACGAAGATCAGCACGACGCCCAGCAAGGTCAGCAGGCTGGCCACCAGCACCCCCTGGGAACCCTGATTGGGGTCGACGGTCTGGGCATAGGCCAGGCTGCTCTGGAAGGCGATCACGGTCCCGGCGACATGCAATGACGACAGCAGCAGCCGCGTTGCCAGGCCGATGAACACGCCATGGATGACCTCGGTGCCGATCAGCCCGATCAGCTGCAGCGGCTGCCCCGGCAGCGCCGGCATGATCTCGCGCACCAGCGGAAACAACACCAGCGACAGGCTCACGGCGAGGGCAAGGCGCACGCGCACCGAGACATAGGTCTCGCCGATCCCCGGCAGCAGCATGACGCCGGCACCGATGCGCGCGATCACCAGCAGGAAGGCAAAGATCTCGTTGGGCAGCATCTGCGCCAGCATGCCCCGCGCCCTCCCGACGTCGAGTTACGGTAGCGCGGTGATGCGTTGCGCGATGCGGTCCATGAAACCGGTCAGGTTTCCGATCATGAACGGCATAAACAGCAGCAGAGACAGGAACACCGTGAGGATCTTGGGCACGAACACCAGGGTCATTTCCTGGATCTGCGTCAACGCCTGAAACAGGGCGATGATCAGGCCGACGGTCAGGCCAATGCCCATCACCGGCGCAATCGTGATCAGCAGCACGTAGATGCCGTCACGGGCAACGTCCAGGACTTCAGGTACCCCCATCTCGCCGCCAGCCCTAGATCGGCATCCGCATGATGTCCTGGTAGGCCTGCACGACCCGGTCGCGCACCGCCACCACGGATTCAAGCGCGACCTCGGCATTGGTCACGGCCGTGATCACGTCGACCAGCTCGACCTGCTTGGCCGCCGCCCGCACCCCCATCAGCTCCGACTGCTTGGTGGCGTCGACCACGTTCTCGGCGATGTCAGACAGCAGCTCGGCAAAGCTCGGCCCGGCCTGGCCGGCGCTGCCGACGTTGTCGCCGCCCTCCACGCCGGGGCCGGCAGAGCGTTTGAGCGCCTGCACGTAGGCCAGCGAGGCGTTCAGGGTCTTGCCGTCCATATCTTGGCTCCTTGCAACTGCGGTCGACCGGTCCGGGGCGCAGGCGCGTGCGGCGCTAGCGGATCAGGTCGATGGTGCGCATCATCATGCGCTTGGCAGCCTCGATTACGTTGACGTTGGCGGAGTAGCTGCGCTGGGCCTCGCGCAGATCCATCATCTCGATCAGACTGTTCACGTTCGGGATCTTCACGTAGCCGTCGCCGTCGGCGCCGGGATGGCCTGGATCGAAACGCTTGCGGAATTCGGTCTGGTCGGTCGAGATGCGGGCGACCTCGACCTTGCGCACGCCGATCTCGCGGTCGAGCACGTTCTTGAACGAGATCAGCTTGCGCCGGTAGGGATCCTCGCCCGGCCCCAACGGCATCGAGCTGGCATTCGCCAGGTTCTCCGCAATCACCCGCATGCGCGTGCTCTGCGCGCGGATGCCGGACGCGGAGATCTTCATGGTCTTGCCGAACTCAACCATCGCTCTGCTCCCGGTCAGCCTCGGCCAGGCTTGCTGATGGCCAGGCGCAGCAGGCCGACGCCCTTGCGGTAGAGATTGGTCATCATGGTGTAGTCGCTGGCGATCTCGGTGACCTTGAGCATCTCTTCCTCGAGGACCACGTTGTTGCCGGTCGGCGTCGAGCCGAACGACTGCTTCTCGCCAAGGACACCTTCGCCGACAATTCCGCTACCCTTGCCGGCGTGATGGCCCTGATGCGTCGAGGCCAGCTGCATCCGCTGCTGGTCACGCAGGATCGCCTTGAAGTCGATCGGCGCCATGTCGCGCGCCGCATAGTTGGGCGTATCCGCGTTGGCGACGTTCTGCGCGACGATGCGCTGGCGCTCGTTAAGCCAGTGCATCCGCGTGTTCACCGCCTTGAACAGCTTGAGATTTGTGAGATCCATCCGCCCCTTCCGGTGCGTGTCTGGGTGCCATCGAGTGTCCCACGCGCCGGTTTAACAAAGACCTAACCAGTGGCCGCGCACGGCCCGCAGGCGGCAAGGCGTGTCGGCTTGTCGCAGGCCGGCCGTGGCAACGTGGCGGGCAATGCCGGCGGCCGGCTTAACGGGCCTTAACCATCGCCGCCGGGCGGCCAGGGTTAACGGTTTTCTAAGCATAACGGTGCGACAGTGCGCCGGCGGCCGGGCGCACCGCGAGGCGGGTGCCGGGACTGCCGCCTGGGGATGCGCAAGATGCAGCAACGGCCCGATCCGGACAGCCTGATCCGCCTCATCCGCGCCAGCATGGAGGACCTGCAGGTCCGCGCCCGACAGGGCGACCGGATCGACATGTCTGCCCTCTCACACGACATCGGCGCACTGTGCGAGCAGCTGGCGGTGCTGCCGTCGGAGACGGCCGAGCCCTATGCCGGGGAACTCGAGGACCTGGTCGCGGCGCTCGACGGGCTGGAGGCCCAGCTCAAGGAGACCCATGGCGAGCTGACGCGGCGTCTGGAGGCGCTGGCGCAGCCGGAGGGCGAACCGGGCTAGGCGATGGAGTGGACCGAGTATCTGCGCTTCCTGCTGGCCCTGGCCTTCGTCCTTGGCCTGATCGGCCTCGCCGCCTGGCTGATCCGCCGCACCGGCCTCGCCGGACCCGCGGTCGCCCGGCGATCCAGCCCTTCCAGCCGCCTGGCAGTGCAGGAAATGCTGGTGGTCGACGCCCGCCGCCGCCTGCTGCTGGTGCGTCGCGACGATCGCGAGCACCTGGTGTTGCTGGGGCCCGAACGCGACTGCGTTTTGGAAACCGGCATCGCCCTCGATCCGGCGGATCGCGCCGGGGAGGATGGTCCGAGATGAGGCATGCATTCGCCGTCGTCACTGCCGCGGTTGTCGGCAGCGTGCTGCTGGCGAGCCCGGCGGCGGCCCAGTCGCTGGTCCTCGATCTGGGCGAGACCGGTCAATTGACCGGCCGCGTGGTGCAGTTCCTGGCGCTGCTGACGGTGCTCAGCCTGGCGCCGTCGATCCTGGTGATGGTGACCTCGTTCACCCGCATCGTCGTCGTGCTGTCGCTCCTGCGCAGCGCGCTCGGCGTGCAGCAGACGCCGCCGAACACGGTGCTGGTCAGCCTGGCGCTGTTTCTGACCTTCTTCATCATGGCGCCGACCCTGCAGCAGTCCTACCAGGCCGGCATCCTGCCGCTGATGAACGAGGAAATCGACGAGTTCGAGGCCTTCGACAAGGCGATGCAGCCGGTGCGCACCTTCATGGTGCAGCACGTGCGCGAGAAGGACCTGGCGCTGTTCATCGACTTGGCCGGCGGGGCCCGTCCCGCCAGCCTGGAAGAGACGGACCTGCATGTGCTGATCCCGGCCTTCATCGTCAGCGAGCTGCGCCGGGCCTTCGAGATCGGCTTCCTGATCTTCGTGCCGTTCATCGTCATCGACATGGTGATCGCCAGCGTGCTGATGTCGATGGGCATGATGATGCTGCCGCCGATCATGATCTCGCTGCCGTTCAAGCTGATCTTCTTCGTGCTGGTGGACGGCTGGAACCTGATCGCCGGCAGCCTGGTGCAAAGCTTCGGCTGAGCCCGGCACGGCAGCCCGATCGGGCCGCCCGGCCCGACGCCCCGGCGCGTGTCCGCTCTGGCTGAAGATGCGACCCGCCGACCCCCGGCATTCGCCTGGGCTTCCGCAAACTCTGGATGAATCGCCGGCGAAAGCCGGCGTCCATGCGTGTCGCAGCGCCGACCGTCGCGATCGGACAGCGGGCGCTACGCGTCAATCCGAAGCGAACGCGATCTAGTTGAGGGCACTCAGGCCGCCGCGCTTCATGCGGTCGCGATAGCTGGACATAAAGGATTCCAGGTCGGCGACGGCGGCGATTTCCTTGGCCAGCTTGCGGAACTCGATGCTGGCGGGGTCGACGCGATGGGTGAGCACCCGGAAGGTGTCGGCCATCGGCCCGTCGGTGATCTTGCCGGCATACTGTTGGCGCACGCGGTCGAGGCTGTCGTCGTCGCCCGCCATGTAGAACGACACCGTGAGCTGGATCACCTGGGCCTGCTCGACCTCGTTGAGCGGCGCCTCTTCCTGCCAGCGTTCGCCGAGCAGCGCTTCGTTGGCGCCGGCAGCGTCGGCCCAGCGCTGGCTGCGCCAGAAGATGTCGGCCTTGAGCTGATCGGCGGCGCCGCTGTCGTCGTCGGCCAGCAGTTCCAGCGCTTCGTCGACCCGGTCGAGCTCGGCCAGCGCGCGCGCCCGCAAATGCCGGCGCTGGTCGGCGATGCCATCGCTGAGGCCTGCCACTTCGGTCGCGTCGAGCGCCTGCAGGGCTTCGCGGGCCTTGCCGTCGAGCAAATGGATGACCGCCAGGCGCGTCCCTACCCGGACCTTCTCCTGACCCTTCAAGCGATACTGCACCTGATGCGTTAGCAGGCCCGCCGCACGATCGAGCAGATCGACATCGACCAGGCGGTCGGCCAGCCGCTGGATCATCTTGTCGCCATCCTTGCCCAGCGGAGTCAGCTCCTGGAATTCATAGTAGAGCGCCAGCGCGGTCACCGGGTGCAGGTCGTCCGCCGCGCCGTCGAGGAACAGTGTGGCGAACACCTCGTTCATCTGCTGCGCCATGGCCTGCGTGGTGGCACTCTCGGGGAAGTTCGAAACCGCCGTGCGCAGCAGCATCAGCGCGGCGCCATAAGCATCCTGGTCCAGCTGCAGATCGACCATGGCCGCGATGACGTCCAGCTCGTACTGATCGCCGCGCCAGGCAAAGCGCAGGCGTTCCAGCGTGTCTAGCGCTTCGGCCGCTTCCAGCCGTCCCTGTTTCAGCTCCAGGTCCGTCTTTTGCAGCGCGGCCAGGGCCCGGATCGGCCGGTAGTGGGTATCGATCGCCGCCTGATATGACTCCAGCGCATCGTCAATCTGTTCGAGATCCTGCGCCCGCAGTCCGTTGAGATAGGCCAGCGTCGCTTCGCTCTTGGGCGTCGACGGCATGGTCGCGAGCTGATCGGCGGCCGTGCGGAATTCGCCGTCGGCGCCACCGCGCGCCGTCGCCACCGCCCAGTCGAGCGTCAGCCGGTCGCGGTAGGGCGCGTCCAACAGCGACAGAGTGCCGACACCGAGGGCAAAGCGTCGGCTCGCCTCTTCGTAGCGGCCCAGCTTGGTCAGCAACGACCCCTGCCACAGGGCGATGTCCGGGAAGAGCTTCAGGCGGTGGTAGCTCAGATCCGCCTGCGCCGCCTCGAGCCGGTGCAGCTGCAGATTGGCGACGCCGCGCATGGCGCGAAACAGTGGATCTTCGGTGACCCCGCCGTCGTCCTCTTCGATCAGCCGCAGCAGCGCCAGGGCCTCGGGTGCGAGGCCATTGGCGAGGTAGAACTTCGCCAGCTCGAGGCGGGCGACGTTGCGACCGGCCCGGGGCGCCCGGGCGAGAGCCAGCTGCAGGGCATGGCGGCGGTCGTCGAAGCTCTCGCCCTCGCCGCGCCAGTCCTTGAACAGCAGCAGCGGCGGTTTCAACGAGGCCTTGTATTTCACCCCCGCCGGATCGCCGCCGGCACGGGCCCGGCTTTCCGACGACGACAGCGCCAGCCCCTTGGACGCGGCGATCTCGACGCCATTGCGCAGCGCCTTGACCTGCAGGTCGTCGGTGTTCGGCCGCACGAGGATGCCTTGCGCCGTCGGCAGCAGACGGAAGTCGACGAAGTCGCGCTGCGCCACCACGCCGGCGCCCGATCCCAGCAGCGGCACCAGGACGATCTCGTCGCCCACTTCCGGGTCGTAGATGATCTGCTTGGCGCCGGTGTCGACCACCGGCAAGAACACCCGGCCGCTGCCGTCGTCGCTCTGCTGGATCGCCGCTGCAAGCGCCTGCTGCGGCTGCCCGCTGCCCGGGAGCAGGCGGACCGACCAGCGCGCCTCGTCGCGCTGCACCTGGGGATAGAGGCCGTCGCGCAGCGCCAGACGCAGAATCGTGGCGTCGCGGTTGGCGATCTGATGCGCCTGCAGGATGCCGCTGCTGCTCTCCAGGCCATCGAACCGCAGCGTTGCCGGCCGCTCGAAGGTGACCCAGAGGAACCCGGCCCGCAGGAACACCGCCGCCGCGACCGGCTCCGGCCAGGTGAAGTTCAACACCAGGCCGTCGTCGTAGATCGCCGCCTCGGCCTTCAGGTCGGGGCCGCCACCGAGGGCGAGGGTCCGCGTCGGCTGGCGATAGCGCAACGGGTCCGGCGCGGCCTGGGCCGCCGGCGACCCGGCACCGGCAGGTGTCGGCGCGGCGCTGCCGGCCGCGGTCTCAGCGGCGCCGTTGTCCGCCTTCGGCAGCAGGCTGACCGGCGGCTCGGGGGCTTCGCCCGGCTTGGCCTCCGGCGCTTTGTCCGCCTCGGCGCTGTCCGCCTGCGCCGCCTGCCGCGCCGCCTCTTCCTTGCGCCGGCGTTCCTGCCGGCGCAGCACGCTGGCCGGCGGATCGAGCAGATCCAGCACCACTCCGGTGCCGGAGCGGAAATGCCGGTAGCGGGCATGCGGCATGGTCGTCAGGCGCAGCACCGTCTTGGCATCCGCGACCGCGCTGCTGACGCCGCGCAGATGGCGCGGCGGGTCGGCCGTCAACGCCTGCACTTCAAGTTCGGCCGGACGGTCGAAGGTGATCGTCACCGCGTCGCCGTCACGGCGCACGCGGTAGGTGACGTCGCGCTGCCACTCGACCACGAAGCGGCTGTAGGTGGCATGCTCGCCAGCCCGCACCCGTACCTTCTCCGCCGGCTTGGCCGGTGTCGGCTTGGCCTCGGCCGGCTTAGCCGCCGGCACCGGCGTCGCCGCGGCCTCGGTCTTCTCCGCCCTGGCGGCATCTTTTTTATCCGCAGCTTTGTCTGCCGGGGCGGCTGTATCCGGCTTCGCCGCGACAGCCTTCGCCGACTTCGCTTCGCCTTCGTCGCCGGCCGCGGTCGAGGCCACCAGATCGACCGCGAGGACCTTGCCGATGGTCTTCACCCGCACCTCGACGGGCTGCAGCAGCGTCAGTTCCAGGGTGCGCTGGTCGGGGGATGCCTCGACTTTCGAGATGTAGCGGAACAGGTGGCGAAGCACCGCGTCGTAATCGCTGACGAACGGTTCCGCGAACTGCAGATGCAGCTTGCCGTCGGCGACTTCCACCTTTTCGACCTTGGCCTGGGGCCAGTCGAAGACAATACGGCCGAAGCCCTCGTGCGCCCCGGCGCGCGTGCGCACCTGCTGCTGCGCGTAGCCGGCGGTGACGCCGGCAAACAGCGCCAGCAGGGTCAGTGCGGCGGCAAGCGCCGTCCTTGCCCGGCGCGTCATCGTCACCGCTCGGCCGCCTTGTCCTGATGCAGCATCAGGTCGACCCGACGTGCCAGCCGGTGACGTTCGGCCCGGCTGCGCGATCGGGAAATGTCGTAGTAGCGCCCGTCGGCCGCACCATAGGCCTGCAGCGCATAGGGATAGCCGGCGGCATACATGGCGTTGGCCAGTCCGGTCGCGCGTGCCAGCGACAACTCCCAGTTGGAGGGATAGACGGCGTTGTCGTGCAGCGGGCGCGGATCGGTATGGCCGACAATGGCGATCCGGTTGGCAATGCGGTTGAGGGCACCGGCCAGGGCCGTCGCGACGCGTTGTCCGTCCGTCGCCAGGTTGGCGTCGGCCGGCCGGAACAGCAGTGCGGCCGGCAGCGAGATCACTACCCGATCGTCCAGCCGCTGCACCACCGCGCTGGCCAACAGGCCCTGGTCGTCGAACTTCTCGCGCAGCAGGCCGGCAAGGTAGTCGAGGTCGACCGCACCGGCAGTGAACGCGCGCGGCATCTGCCGTTCGCGCTGCAGCATCGGTTCCGACCAGCGCAGCACCGGATTGAGCTGTTCCTTGAGCGCGATGACCAGGGCATCCCAGGCCTCGCGCTTGACCGTGGACATCGAGAACAGCAGCACGAACAGGGCCAGCAGCAGCGCCAGCAGATCGGCAAAGGTGATCATCCAGCCGTTGGCGTCGACCGGTTCGTCCGATGTCGGCCGGCGGCCGATCATTGCACCCTCGCCGGGCGATCGAACGTGAGGCGGGCGCGCTCCGGGTCACGCGCGTAGAAGCTGAGCCGCAGCGTGCCGGGTTCGCCCTCGCCCAGGCCCGCCAGTACGGCCGTCGCCGGTGCGCCAAGAGCGCGCAGGTCGCGCGCGTAGTGCCCGGCCCGGTGCAACGCCAGCGTCGTCTCGCGCGCCTGGTGCGGTGGCAGGACGCGACCCGATGCGATCAGCAATTCGCTCTCGAACCGCACGCCAGGCCGCGTCGCGGCGAGACTGTCGGCAATACCGTTCATCAGCGCTGCGGCGGAGCTTCGCACTACCGCCTGGCCGGGCACGAACAGCGCTTCGCTGGGGAACGTCGCGCGCAGCGCACCGGCGCGGTCGTCCCATGCCAGCACCGCCGTCGGCAGGGTCTCGGCGAACAGCGCGCGCAGGCGGCGGTAAAAACTGTCGGCACCGGCGAAACGGCTGTCATGCAGCGCATTGCTCTGCTCGACAGTGTCGAGCGGAAGCTGCCGGTTGAATGTCGAGTTGACGCTGCCCATGGCGTCTTCGGCCCGGGTCGCCACCTGTTGGGAGATCGAGTTCAGAAGCACGAAGAACGCCAGCAGCAGCAGGTACAGCGACAGGAACACCACCACCGTCGGGTCGTGGCGGGAACCGGTGCCGTAGTGCCGCGGATGCTCCATTGGCCTCAGTCGAAGCTGGCGAGCAGGGCGTCAATCTCGTCCTGGCTGTTGGCCTGCTGCGGCAGGGCCGGACCGTTCAGCAGGTCGGCCTCTTCGTCGTCCGACGAATCGCCCTGAACCGCCGCCTCATCGCCGGCGACGACCTGGCTCAGCCGTTCGATCTTGCTCTCGATGAGGCGCAAGGTATTGACCACCTTGGTGATCCGCTGGCCCGTGATGTCCTGGAAGTTGGAGGCCTCATAGATGCCCGTGGCGATGTCGCGCAGATTGTCGCCGTCTTCGCCCTCGAGGACCTCGGCCAGGTTCTCCAGCCGCTCCGCCGCATCGAGGTAGACGCTGGTCGCCGCCTCGGTCGCCGACACCACGGCGTCCAGCTCGTCCGCCGCCGCCGGGATCTCGCGGTTGCTGAGGTCCTCCGGCCGCAATGCCGCCAGTTCGCTCTTGGTCCGGTTGATGTACTCGAGGATCTCCTGGAACTCCTGCTGGAGCTGCAGGTCCGACGCCGACAGATCGCCTTCCATCGTCGTCATCAAGCTGTGGACGACTTCCGCTACGTCGTCGATTGGCACCATGTCGCCCTGCTCAAGCTTGATCTTCTCGACCTCGGCTTCGTAGGTCTCGTGCATGCCAGCGGTCCCCGTCTCTTGCTTGCTATGCTGTAATGCCGATGTCCGGCCGGGCCTCCGCCAAAGCACCCCGGAGGCAGCCAACTCGTTGAATTTACTGACGAATAGTTAATCGCCCATTAAGTATTCCGGGCCTTCCCGCGATCAGCCGCCGATCACGCCGAGGGGCACGCTGACCACCTTGGCGTCGCTCAGCAGGCGCTCGAGTTCGGTCAGGCGTCCCTTGAGCTCATCGCGCTTCTTCACCCCGTCGAGATAGTCGTCGAGGAAGCTGGGCATGCTCAGGTAACGCATGGCGTAGGCCTTCGCCTGATCCGCTGCCTCGCCTTCGGTGAAGGTCCCGGCGGCGCACATCTTGAGCACGGCAAGGCAGGCCTCGACCGGACCTGTCGCACTCGAGGACAGCCGATCGAGCAGCCGCTCGCGCTTCATGATCCCGGCGCAGACTTCGTCGAGAATACGGCCCGCCTTGGCGCGCTGTTCGCGGTCCAGTTTCGACGCGTTGATGCGTCGCTGCAGCTGCGCCAGTTTGCGCATGCGCGCCGTCGGCGTCTCATCGCCTTCGCTGAGTTCCGTCTTGTTGGCGGGCTGGTCGAGCACGGCCAGCAGGAACTCGCCCAAGCGCTTCTTGTTGGGCGCGCCGAAGACGCCGGCTTCCAGGTCCATCATCAGCTCGACCCGGGCCATGGCCTTGGATTTGCCTTCGGTAAGGCGGCCGATCGCGTCCGGCGTCACCAGCCGCTCCGAACGGGCGATCAGGGCGGATTTCATCTCCTCGCCGCCCAGGTAGCCGCCGTCGTCCTTGCGCAGCGCCTGGCGCACGGCCTGGTTCATCTTGCATTCCGACAGCGGTCCGCCGTTCCCCAGCGACTTGGTGCTGGCCACGGTGACGATGACCCGGCGCATCAGCACCTGCCGGCACTTGGACAGCTCGCCGGCCTGCAGACGGCTGACGAAGTGGTTTTCCGCCGCCGACAAGCCGTCATCCTGCCAATCGCGGCCGGTGATCAGGGCGATGCTCTTGAGCACCGCATCGCCCAGCCTCATGTCCTCCCCGAGCAGCAGGCGCGAGCAGGCCGGATCGGCGAGGAAATCGATCAGGTAGTCGTCCAGCATCGTGATCGCGCGGGCCTCTGTGGCGCCACGCAGCAGATCCAGCAGGGCCAGCATCTTGTCGGTGACCTTGGTCTGCTGTTGCAGCCATTCGGTCACCGCGGCGTTGAACTGAAGCGCGCCCATCTCGCCCTTGGCGGTGAGCCGGGCCAGGCTGTCGATGTCGAGGCCCTGCAGGTGCGGACGGCGGTCGTTGCGCCACATCCGGCGCAGGTTGACGATGGCTTCGTCAATCAGGTTGAAGAGCTTGCGCTGGCATTGCTGGACATCGCCGCCGCCACGCCGCGCCTGCGCCATGGAGGACCGCTGCACTGCGCTCTGCATTGCTGAGCCGGCATTGTCCAGGCGGTTGATGTACTCGGGATGGTGCAGCAGCTCGATCGGTGTCAGGCCGAAGCTCTCCAGCCATTGCCGCAGGTGCCGTCGCATCGCCCGCCGGGCCGGTGGCTTGTAGAGATCTTCGGTACGCTGGCACACCGGCTCGTTCTCGTTGCCATCGGTGGCGGCCTGCGTGAGCGGGCGGCGCTCGCCCAGATACAGCACGCGGCGCTCGACGAACTCGCCGGCGTTCTCGTCGTAGGTGCAGCGGATGACCTTGACGGCAAGGGTACGGCGGTCCTCGTTGGCTTCGCGCGCCTGGGCCTCGGCATCGTCCTGGCGGCTGACGACACCCAGCAGCGACCAGCCGTTGCCGTTGTCCGCGTGGATCTCGAATTGGCTGTCTTCGTGCACGCCGGAGCCGTTCCAATTGCTGCCGCGGACCGGGCAGCATTGCGCTGGTCCGCCCCCCCTAAGGGAAAACAAAAAGAGTGAAAAAGTTGTTTATGCGAAGGCGCTAAAGCGGTGAAAACGCCCGGCTAACCGCCGGTTTCGGGCAGCACCCTGCGACGCGCCAGCTCGACCGTCAGGGCCTTCGCCTTCTCCGCGTTCATTGCCGCCAGAACCGGCGCCATCTTGGCTTCGCGCATGCGCTGCGTGACGTCGAGCAGGATATCCATCTCCAACTGCTCGAAAATCCGCGCCGCGTCCTTCGGCTTCATCGCCTCGTAGACCTTGACCAGGCTCTTCAGCTGGCGCTCGCTCTCTGCGTCATGCTGCTTCAGCAGCTTCTCGATGCGGGCCTCGAGCTCCTTCAGGCTGGCGATTTTTTCGTCGATGCGCTTCTCGGTCGCGCCGAGCACGCGCTCGCGCATTTCCAGGCGGGCCACCCAGGCGTCCAGTTCCTCGCGCCGCTCCGACAGATGCTCGAGGACCTCCAGCTCCGAGGGGGTGAATTCGCGTTCGCCGGCGGCGAGCCGGGTGCGCCCCCGCGGGGCGCCCGCGCCTGCTGCATCCCCGGCCTCGTCCCCGGCCTCGTCCCCGGCCTCGTCCCCGGCATCGGCCGTGGCCGCCGTGGCCGGGCTCGCGTCTTTGTCTGCCGCGGCATTGTCTTTCGCCACCGCACTCTGCACGCCCCAGGCCATGACTCCGGCGACGATGTGTTCCGCCTTGAAGCCGAACAGAGCCAGGGCGCCGACAATGACGATCGGGAGCAGTCGCGGTCTCAACAACATGAGCGATCCCTTCGCTGGGCGGTCGCGGCGCGATCAGCGCGGCCGGCGCATCGCTTCCGCCAATTCACGCTCGGATACCGATGTCGGCGTCGCCCCGCCGCCGGCGGCCGCCTCGTGCTGCGGCGGCGACGCCGCGCCGCCGCCCAGCAATCCCTGCTCGATACGGTCGGCGAGGCCGCTGCCGCTATCGACCATGATGTTCAGTTCGTCCAGCAGGCCCCGCGCTTCGCCGATCCTGTCGTCGAGCTCGCCACCAAGCTCGCGGCCGAGCGCCCGCAGCTCCACCAGCCCCTCCTCGGCCTGCTGCATGGCACTCGTGAAGTCGCGCATGAGGCCGGCCATGTCGGACTGGGCACTGCGCAGCTCCTGCAGGCGCCGGTTGAGCACGAAGCAGTAGGCGATGGTTGCGAGCAACAGCACCGCGACAGCGACTTCGAGCCAGAAGGCGGCGCTCATGGCTGCAGCCGCCGCAGACTGTCGAGGACACTGACGGCGATATGCTGGCCGACCCGGCCGACCTTGCCGGACAGCAGCCGCACGCCGCCACAGCGCAGCTGCACCGGCGACTCGGCGCCGCTGTTGAGCATCAAGGTGGTGCCGATTTCCAGGTCCATGATCTCACCGATGGTCAGGGTCTGCTCTTCCAGCACCGCTTCGATCTCGATGTCCGTCGACCACAGCTCGGTCGCCAGGTGGCTCTCCCAGATCGAGTCGCGGCCGAACTTCTCGCCCATGAACATCTGCAACAGCAGTTCGCGGATCGGCTCCAGCGTCGCATACGGCAGCAGCAGCTCGAGCCGGCCGCCGCGGTCCTCCATGTCGATGCGCAGGCGGACCAGGACGGCGGCGTTGGCGGGCCGGGCGATGGTGGCAAAGCGCGGATTGGTTTCCAGGCGGTCGAAGCCGAACACGACGGGGCTCAGCGGCTCGAAGGCGTTGGAGAGGTCCTGCAGCACCACATGCACCATCTCCTCGACCAGGGAGATCTCGATGGTGGTGTAGGGCCGGCCTTCGATACGCATCGCCGCGGTGCCGCGCCGGCCGCCCAGCAGAACGTCGACGACGGAATAGATCAGCGAGGAGTCGACCGTCATCAGGCCGAAGTTGTCCCATTCCTCGGCCCGGAACACGGTCAGCATCGCCGGCAGCGGGATCGAGTTGAGATAATCGCCGAAACGGATCGATGAGATGTTGTCGAGCGAGACCTCGACGTTGTCCGAGGTGAAATTGCGCAGCGAGGTCGACATCATGCGCACCAGCCGGTCGAATACGACCTCAAGCATCGGCAGGCGCTCGTAGGACACCAGCGCGCTGTTGATGATGGCGCGAATGCCGGTCTTCTGGGCATCTTCGTCATCGTCGCTATCGAAGCCCAGCAGGCTGTCGATCTCATCCTGATTGAGGACGCGTCCGGAGCCGCCGCCGGCGTTCAGGTCGTCTTCGCCATCCTCTTCGAGCAGACTCTCCCATTCCGCCGCGGCCGCGTCGTCGGCGTCGGTTTCCCCCTCGCCGCCTTCGCCCGCGGCGGCTGCCTCGCCGCCGTCGTCGCCGGACTCCTCGTCGTCCTCGCCGCCCATCATCTGGGCCCATTCTTCGGCGAGGGCGTCGTCGTCCTGGCCTTCTTGAATTTCGCCGTCTTCAGCCATGGGTCGCGCACCGATACGCTGATGTTGCGACTACTGCACCAACATTTCCTTAAACAGCACGTCCCGGATCGGGACGTCGCCGGCGGCCACGTTGACGCGGATCAGCAGCTCTTCCTTCAGCCGCACCAGCCCGGCCGAACCGCTCAAGTCCTCCAGGCGCAACTCGCGCAGATACACTTGAAAATTGTCGACTACCCTTGGCAAAACTGCCTCCAGTTGAGGAATGTGTTTGGCTGATTCCAGCTCCAGCGAAACGCTGATCTTCAGGTAACTCGCCCGCTTGTTGCCGGTGTTGAGGTTCACCAGCATCTCCGGCAGGTCATAGAACACGGTCTCCTTGGCGGCTTCCTGGCCCGCCCCCTCGCCGGCCGCCTCTTCGGCCTCCTCGCCGCCGGACAGCATGAAGACGGCGCCGACGCCGCCGAGGATCAGCAGCAGCAGCGCAGGCAGGATGACGAAGAGCACCAGCTTCTTGCCGGCGAGCTTCTTCTTCTTGCCTGACGAGTCTTCGCCTTCCGCTTCGGCGTCCACCGCCTCGTCGTCGGCGGCGGCCGTGGTCTCGGACATGCTGTGCCTTCGGCTTTCCAGGGAACCGCTACGGCGACATCTTGGCCGGCCGTAGTTAAGAAGCGGTTGCCGTGGTTAAGGCGCGGTTGAGCATAGCCGGCGGCAAGAACTGCCCGGTAGGAACTGCCGAAATTCGGCGTACTCTCAAGCATTACATCGGGAATACCACATAACTTGTTGATTTTTTTAAAGCTCGCTCTTGGCACGTGCGCTGCACCATGAGGCGTGACGACATGGGACGGCCAGCCGGCCGGGGAAGAGCAATGACCGAGAATGCCGCACTTATCGTGCTGTCGCGCCAGATGGCGATCCGTCGCCAGATGGACGTGATCGCCAACAACATCGCCAACATGAACACGACGTCGTTCAAGACCCAGCGGGTCCTGTTCGAGGAGTACATGATGGAGGCCGAGGACGGCGGCAAGATGGCCTACGTCCGCGACTTCGGTTCGGTCCGCGATACCGAGCAGGGGGAACTGCGCAGCACGCTCAATCCGCTGGATCTGGCGGTCAGCGGCGAAGGCTACTTCCGGGTCGAGACCCAGGAAGGCGAGCGCTACACCCGCAATGGCCATTTCCGCACCGACCCGGAGGGGTATCTGGTCACCGGCGAGGGCCACAAGCTGCTGGACGACCGCAATCGTGCCATCAAGCTGAACCCTGCCGATCCCAAGTTTGACGTCTCGCGCGACGGCACCGTCTCCAACAGCGAGGGGGCGATCGGCAGGCTGGCGGTGGTGACGTTCGACAACGAGCAGAAGATGACGCCGGTGGGCGGCGGTCTCTACAAGACCGATGAAGAGCCCATCGAGGTCGAAGAGATCACCGTCGTGCAGGGCATGATCGAGGGCTCCAATGTCGAGCCGATCATGGAAATGACCCGAATGATCCAGGCCTCGCGGGCCTACGAGTCGACCCGCTCGATGGTCAAGAAGGACGACGACGTCCGCCAGCAGGCAATTTCGCGACTGGGCCGCGTCGAGTAGCGGCCGAGAGCAACCGGAGAGAAACCATGCGTAGTTTGAGCACCGCCGCCACCGGCATGTTGGCCCAGCAACTGAACGTGGAGGTCATCTCCAACAACATCGCCAACATGAACACCAGCGCCTTCAAGCGGCAACGGGCGGAATTCCAGGATCTCCTGTACGACAACCTGCGCCGCTCGGGCAGCCAGTCGTCCGACGCCGGCACCGTGGTGCCGTCGGGCGTCCAGGTCGGCATCGGCGTCAAGACGGCGGCGGTCTATCGCATCAGCGAGCAGGGCAGTCTGCTCAGCACCGACAACAACTTCGACCTGGCGATCCAGGGCGCGGGCTACTTCAAGGTGCAGCTGCCGACCGGCGAGGACGCCTATACCCGCGCCGGCTCGTTCCAGCTCAGCGCCGAGGGTCAGATGGTCACCGCCGACGGCTATGTGGTGCAGCCGGGCATCACCATTCCCAACGACGCGGTCGACGTCACGATCAACTCCAACGGCGAGGTCCAGGTGAAGCTGGACGGCCAGGTGGAGCCGCAGATCGCCGGTCAGCTCGACCTGGCGATCTTCTTCAACGAGGCTGGCTTGGAAGCCCTGGGCGACAACCTGTTGATGGAAACGCCGGCGTCGGGTGAAGCGACTCTGGGCGTGCCGGGCGACCCGGGCTTCGGCACCGTGCTGCAAGGCTTCCTGGAGGCCTCGAACGTGAACGCCGTGCAGGAGATCACCGCCCTGATCACGGCCCAGCGCGCCTACGAGATGAACTCCCGGGTGATCACCACCTCGGACGAGATGCTGCAGGCCACGACAACCCTGCGCTAATGCGCCATCAGGGGCTTGAGAGCCATGCTTAGAGTACTGTTGATGACGACCCTGCTGCTGGCCCTGTTCCCGGGGCCGGCGCTGGCGGAGCCGACCCTGAAACCCGCTGCCGCGGTGGACGGCGAGGTCATTACCGTCGGCGACCTGTTCGATGGCGCCGGCGCCGTCGCCGGACGCGAAATCGCCCCGGCCCCCAACCCGGGCGGCAGCGCCACCTACCGCGCCCAGCACCTGGCCGCGATCGCCCGCGCCTATGGTCTCGACTGGCGGCCGCACGCCGATGCCGTCATCGTCGTCACCCGGCAGGCCCGGTTTCTCAGCGAGGATGCCGTGATCGCGGCGCTGAGCCGCCATCTGGGCGATGCCGTCGGCGATGGCCTGCGGGTCGAACTGACCCAGCGCAGCAGCCGCATTCCGGCACCGGCCGAGCCGGGGCTGGAGATCGAAGTGCTGAACCTCGACCTCGACCGCGACTCGGGGCGCCTGAGCGCCGAGCTCTCGGTGCCCGGCTCGGCCGTGCGCCATACCATCTACGGCCGCGCCGTCACCGTTCGCGAACTGCCGGTCCCGCTACGTACCGTGCCGCGCGGCAGGACCATCGGCGCCGACGACATCGAGTGGCGGCAGATCCGGGCGACCGGGCTGCCGGCTGATCTGGCGGAACTGGAGGAAGAGGTCGTCGGCATGGCCGCGCGCCGCTCGCTTCGGGCCGGCCGGCCGATCCGTACCGCCGATCTGGCGGCGCCGATCATCGTCGAGAAGGGCAGTCTGGTGACCATGTCGCTGGAATCGCCCGGCCTGATGCTGAGCAGCGTCGGCCGGGCCCTGGAGGACGGCGCCAAGGGCGACGTCATCCGGATCGTCAACACCCGCAGCAAGCTCACGATCGAGGGCACCGTGGTCGGTCCCGACATCGTGCGCATCCTGCCACGCCGGCAGATCGCCGCGACCACGGACCAGTAGAAAGGACGAGACATGCGCAAGCTTATCCGCACTACCGGTCCGACCCGTGTCGTCACCACCCTGGTCGCGGTGATCCTGCTGGCGGGCTGCAATGCCTTCGACCGGATCAACGACATCGGCGCGGCACCGGAGATGACCAAGATCGAGAACCCGGTGAAGAAGGAGGACTACCGGCCGGTGGTCCTGCCGATGCCGCGCGAGCGGCCGGTCGCGCACCAGCCGAACTCGCTGTGGCGCCCGGGCGCCCGGGCCTTCTTCAAGGACCAGCGTGCGGCGCAGATCGGCGACATCCTGACCGTGAACATCACCATCGCCGACGAGGCGAGCCTCGAGAACACCACCAAGCGCAGCCGCAGCACGGCGGAGGACAGCGATCTGACCCGCTTCTTCGGCTACGAGAACGAGCTCGACAAGGTCTTCCCGGGCAGCGTCTCCGCCGGCAACCTGATCAGCTTGGGCACAGAAGCCAAGACCGACGGCAAGGGCAGCGTCGACCGCAAGGAAACCGTGAAGCTGACCGTGGCGGCGATCGTCACGCAGGTCCTGCCCAACGGCAACTTCGTCATCACCGGCACCCAGGAGGTGCGGGTGAACTACGAAAAGCGGATCCTCAATGTCTCCGGCGTGGTCCGGCCCGAGGACATCGACAACGACAACACCATCAAGCACAGCCAGATCGCCGAAGCGCGGATCGCCTACGGCGGCGTCGGCCAGATCACCGACGTGCAGCAGGGGCGCTACGGCCAGCAGCTGTTCGACGTGATCTTCCCGTTCTGATCATCATTGCCGCACCGGCGTGCATCACGGCAATCATCCCGCGTGTCGAAAACACGCGGGATAATTGTGTTTTATTTGGCTTTATTTCCGATTATTGCACATTGTTCACTGCCTACTTTAACTATTATCTTATGCAGACACGCGGCACGGGCGCGCAATTGCGGCGTCACGGCAATGGTCGCGGGAAGCCGGAGTGTGCACCCATGTCGGACCCCCTCCGCGACATTGTGGAGGTGATCGAGGCAGAAACTCTGCCCCACGCGTACATGCGTGCCTTGTTCGCCTACTGGCAGGCCGCCCGCGGCGACGCGGCCGCACCGTTGGTGACGGCGCTCGATCCGCTGAAACTGCCGCGCGAAGCCCTGCCCTATCTCGGAATCCTCGACGTCGAAGGCGATCCGCCGAAGTTCCGCACCCGCCTCATGGGGACGCGGTTCGTCGAGGCCAGCGGCGAGGATCTGACCGGACGCCTGGTCGACGAATTGCCCGGGATCGAACCGCAGCTGGTGCGCTTCCGCTGGGCGGTCGAGCACAGGCGACCCTACTTCGTTTCCAGCCCGCTGACCTGGTCGGACAAGGATTTCATTCGCTACGACGCGCTCGGCCTGCCGTTCGTCGACCACCGGGGCGCCGTCGCCCGTCTGGTGTTCGTGTTCGGCTTCAGCTGAGCCGCCGACCGGCCCGAACCGACCAACTAGTCGTCGCGATAGATGCGTTCCCGGCGCTCGTGCCGTTCCTGCGCCTCGATCGACAAGGTGGCAATCGGCCGGGCCTCGAGGCGCTTGAGGCTGATCGGATCGCCCGTCTCCTCGCAATAGCCGTAGCTGCCGTCCTCGATCCGCCGCAACGCGGCATCGATCTTGGCAATCAGCTTGCGCTGGCGGTCGCGCGTGCGCAGCTCGATGGAACGCTCGGATTCGGTTGACGCCCTGTCGGCGATGTCCGGTTCGTGCCGGTTATCCTCTTGCAGGTTCGACAGCGTCTCCTGCGCATCGCGCAGGATCTCTTCCTTCCACGCAACCAGTTTGCGCCGGAAGTACTCGCGCTGACGCGCGTTCATGAACTTCTCTTTCGCTGTGGGCTTGTAGCCCGGCGGCAACGCTATGTCGTCCATAACCCCTACCTGACCCAACAGACCTCGTAACTCGCGCCGGGAATATAGCCACGCCCAGTGATGGCATCAAGAAACCCTGCGACACGGGACGCACAACGCAAAACCCGGCAGAAAATCGGCACGAACCGATGTCAGGGTCCGTTCGCGCCCGACTTCTCGAACTTCGCCAGCTCGACCGCGGCGCGAACCTCGATCTCGCGCAGGATGGCGACCAGCCGCGGATCCTAGAACTGCTGCGCGCGCTGCCGGGTCAACCGCAGCAGGTGTTCGAGGCGCGAGCGCGGGATCCGTCCGAGCAGCAGGCCGAGCCGGATCTTCTCCAGTTCGTCGAGCAGATCGCGCCCGTGCTTCAGGCCGCGGCTGCGCTCCTCGGTGGCGTCGGGAACTTCCTGCAGGCTCAACAGCGCACCGACGCCCTGCACGGCGCCGCCACCCGTGACCGCCGGCGTGGCGGTCTCGGCCTCATCGGCGTCGACCCGGAAACCGCGGTCGCCGCTGGGCTTGGCACTGGTGCGGCGGGTAGCGTTGCCGCGTACTGTGCCGAGGCCGGAAACCTTCATCGCGATCGCTTCCTGGACGAGGGTGTCGATGTCATGCCGTGTGTCCGAGCATCGCGGCTTTCAGTTAACGGAGCATGAAGTGGCGGATGCGGCGGCAGATCTTGCCTCGGAGCCCGCGGCAGAACCTGCCCGGAGCCTGGAAAAGCTCCAGGACAGTGAGATAACATGCTGAATTCGTTAAACTTTTTTCCAATGCCTTTGGCACGAAACTGGCAACGTACAGGGTTGAGTCTCAGTGGAGTCCGAACATGAATTTTGTCCTATTCCGGGTCGGCAAGCGATCCAAGGCAGCGGCAATGCCACCTCGGTGGCGCCCCCGGCAGTGGGCCGCGGCCATGTTGATCGCCCTTTCGGGGCTGCTGTTGGGCGGCACCGTCGAGGCCGCCTCGCGGATCAAGGACATCGCCGACTTCCAGGGGATCCGTGACAACTTGCTGGTCGGCTACGGCCTCGTGGTCGGCCTGAACGGCACCGGCGACACCCTGCGCAACAGTCCGTTCACCAAGCAGAGCCTGGTTGCCATGCTGGAACGGCTTGGCGTCAACACCAAGTCGACCAACCTGTCCACGCGCAACGTCGCCGCGGTGATGGTGACCTCCAGCCTGCCGGCCTTCGCCAAGCAGGGCATCCGCATCGACGTGACCGTCAGCGCCCTGGGCGATGCCCAGAATCTGCGGGGCGGCACCTTGCTGGTCACGCCGCTGATGGGCGCCGACGGCGAGGTCTACGCCGTTGCCCAGGGACCCGTCGCGGTCGCCGGCTTCACCGCCGCGGGCCAGGGCGGGTCGGTGACGAAGGGCATCCCGACCACCGGCCGCATCGCCAATGGCGCAATCGTCGAGCGCGAGCTCGCCTTCGACCTGGCCAGCCTGGAGACCGTGCAGATTTCGCTGCGCAACCCCGATTTCACCACCGCGCGGCGCATCGCCGGCGTGATCAACGACCGCTTTGCCGGCGCCGTCGCCCGGGCCACCGATCCGGCCACGGTGACGCTGGCGCCCGAAGCCGTCGGCGGCGACATGGTCGACCTGCTGACCGAGATCGAGCAGCTGCAGGTCGAACCCGACCAGGTCGCCCGCGTGGTGATCGACGAGCTTTCCGGCGTCATCGTCATCGGCCGCGACGTGCGCGTCGACGACGTCGCCATCGCCCAGGGCAACCTGACCGTACGGGTCACGGAAACGCCCCAGGTCTCGCAGCCCAACGCCTTCGCCACCCAGGGCGAGACGGTCACCGTGCCGCGCACCGACATCGAGATCGACGAAGGCGAGGACAACAAGATGATCATGCTGAAATCCGGCGTCAGTCTGCAGGATCTGGTCGACGGTCTGAACGCGCTCGGCGTCGGCCCGCGCGATCTGATCTCGATCCTGCAGACCATCAAGGCGGCCGGCGCCCTGCAAGCGGAGATCGTCCTGCAATGAACCCGCTAGCGAACACCACCCTGCAGCCGGCCCTGCCCTTTGCCGGTCCCGGCAGCCACCTCGAACTGCTGGCCCGGGGCGGCGATCGCGAGGCAGCGGCACGGCGGGTCGCGGACGAGTTCGAGTCGTTCTTCCTCGCCCGCTTCATCGACGAGATGCAGGCCGGCATCGCCACCGACGGACCGTTCAGCGGCGGCCCCGGCGAAGCGATGTTCCGCGGCCTGCTGAGTGACGAATACGGCAAGCACGTGACCAAGTCCGGCGGCGTCGGGATCGCCGATGCCGTCTACCGCGAGATCCTCAAGCTTCAGGAGGCAAGCGAAGCATGAGTGCGACCAACCGCATCAGCCAGCTCGTCCAGACCACCGAACGGCTGGGCAGCATCGTCGCCGGTGAGAACGAGGCCCTGAACAACCGGCGACCACAGGCCCTGGTCAACACCCAGGAGGAAAAGGACCGCCTGACCGCCGCCTACGAGCGCGACATGTCGGCGCTGCAACGCAACCCCGCGGCATTGAAGCGGGCCGACCCGGCCGAGGTGACCCGCCTGCGGGCGACGGTGAAGAAGTTCCAGGAAGTGCTGGATGAGCATCGTCGCCTGGTGCAGACCGCGAAGTCGATCACCGACCGCATGATCAAGAGCATCACCGACGAGGTCGCGAGCCGCGAGCGGCCGTTCAGCGGCTACGATGCCCAGGCGACCATGCGCAGCCATTTCGACCGGCAGAACAAGCCGGTGTCGCTGGCCCTCGATCAGGTGGTGTAGCGGAAGTCGGCGGCCGGTTCCGGTATTGCCCACATGCGGGTGGCGGGTTGGTGACGATGGTGCACGCCGTTGTCACCAACCCGCCGCCGCAGGCTCTCCGGCTATCTAAACTCGGGCGGTCTGCTGAGACCGACCGGCCTAGAACTTTCTGTCGAACGCGATGCCAGCGATCTCTCGGATGGTGGCAATTCGTTCGACGACCTCTTCGGGCGGATACTCCTTCACGACTTCGCCTGTCTCGCGATCGATTCCCCGGTAGATAAAGCGTCCAACATCCTTGTTGAAGCTGATCGACAGGCGCAGGTCGTCCTTTGCGAAGGCCTCATCCGCGAGGCGCTGCAGTTCCTGAGTGCGTTGCGGCTTGGCGCTCTTGTCCGTTGCCGGACCGGCTGCCGCCTCGCTACCGGCGACGGCTTCCTCGAGCGCCAACGCAAAGCCCTCGTTCTTCCCCTTCTCCCGCTGCACCGACTTCGATTGCAGCGTTGTCGGGGGTGGGTGTGACATGGCGACTTTGTCCATATCTTTGCTCCCACTTCTCCCCTTGCCCCGGCGCGGTTACGCCTGCTCGGCGACGGCCGCTGCGGGGACATCGGCGATGTCGCCCGGCGCCTGCGCCAAGCCTTCCATGATGGTGCGGTTGACGTTGACCAGCGGCCCGGTCTCCGCCTCGCGGCGCAGCACCTTGCGCGAGTGCTTGTCCACCCAGATGGCGAGCGAGATGATCCCGGCCCGCACCTGTTCGGGCAGCTGGTTGTCGTCCGAAGCGCAGTCGTCCTGCAGGGTCAACCATAGGCGGCGGTTCCAGTGAACCGCCCGCGCCAGCGCGTTGTAGTCCTGCTCGTGGGCCTCCATCAGTGCACGGGTCACCTGGGCGAACAGCCGGTACTCGGTCTGTCGCGGCGACTCGGTGACGTTCTGGGCCAGCTGATAGGCCATCTGCTGCTGTTGCGGCGACATCCTTTTCTCCGCCGAGTTGCTTTCACGTCCTCATCGGACCGAACACCACGCCACGCGCTGATCATCGTGACGGGCGCCGCCGGACCTGTCGGTCCGGCGCCGGGACGGCGACAAACGCGCCGTCCCGGACGACCGAAACCGCTTACCCGAACAGGCCGAGGATGGCAGACGGGCCCGAGTTGGCGATCGACAGCGACTGCACGCCCAACTGCTGCTTGATCTGCAGGGCCTGCAACTGCGCGCTCTCTTCCGCCAGGTCGGCATCGACCAGGTTGCCCACGCCAGCCTTCAGGATGTCCTGAAGCTTGGTCGTGAAGCCCGCCTGGACCTCGATGCGCTTGGCCACCGAACCCAGCGAGGCCAGCTTGTCCGACACGCTGGTGATCGCGGAATCGATCGCCGTGAGTGCCGTGGCCGCGTTGGCGCTGGTTGCCAGGCTCGAGGTGTTGATGCCCAGCGTCGTGGTGTCCATCTTCTGCGCGCTCACGGCAATCGTGCTGCCGTCAACCGTCGACAGGACGGACGTCGCCGAGGCGCTGACACCGATCAGGTTGGTGCCGTTGAACTCCGCGGTGGCGACGATCGTCGCAACCTGGTCACGCAGCGCCGTGAAGTCATTGTGCAGCGACGACCGCGAGGCGGAGTCCAGACCAGCCTGGTTGGCCTGCACGACCTTGGCCTTCATCTCGGTGAGCATATCCGCGATGGACTGACCCGCCTCGATGGCCACGTTGATGGTGGCCTCACCGTTGGCCAGCGCGGTCTTGACCGCACCGAGACCGGCAATATCGCCACGCATGTTCTGCGCGATGGCGAAGGTCGAAGCGTCATCCTTCGGACCGGAGACCTTCAGGCCGGTGGTGATGGAGAGCTGGGTCTTCTCGAGGGACTTGTTGGTCTTGTTGAGGTTCTGCAGCGCCACCATGGCGCCGATGTTTGTGTTAACTGACAAGGCCATTTTGCCTGTCTCCCTTCTGGTGTGCTGATCCACGTACTGTGGGCAGGCGCATTGTGCGCCTGGTCAGGAAGCAGCAACCGCCATGCCAACCCGAGCGGTGCGGCCCGAGAATCCGGTCGCCGGAGCGGCGAGAACGGCTTAGGTGGTTAAGATCCGTTCACGATGAACGCCTGTTAACGGCAGTTCTTGCCCAACCGGCAGAATCTGCCCGCCTGATCCGGCAAGAACTGCCGGGCCGGCTAGGCAACATCTGCCGCCAAGGGTCTGCGAGGCGCCACGCGGCGGTCTCACTGCCAGCCTTGGGGCGGGCCGGGACGCGGCCTTTGCCTCCGAAGCGGAAGATAACTTTATATATTTAATTCAACGCGTTATAGGGATTTCTTAACTACTTCCATCAATCCAGTCCGCCAATCGCTTTTCGGCCCCCGACGGCAGCGGAGCGGCCGCGTCCAGGACCCAGGCTTCGACGTCGCGCCAGACCACTTCTGCCTGACGGTCGGACAACAGCATGTGCCAGCCGTCCGGATAGACGGCCAGGCGATGCGGCGCGGCGAGCTGGCCGAGCATGGCCTGCACCGGCGCCGCCGGCACGATCTCGTCGCGGCCGCCGTAAAGCACCAACAGCGGTGGCTGCTCGAACGTCCCGGAGGCCGCGAAGGCCGATCCCATGAGCCGGGTCACGCCATAGACCGCATCCATGCGGGTATGCTTGATGACCAGCGGATCCTCGCCCAACTCGCGCAGCAGGTCATCGTTGTCGGAGGCCCGTCGGCGCAGGCCGTTACCGGTGGCCCGGTTCCACGGCATGGTATGCGCCGCGAACCACAGGCTGTTGCGCAGAACCGGGCTCATCGCCTGCCCGCCCCAGACCGCCGGCGCCAGCAGGACGGCGCCGGCGACCGCCGGGTCGCCGTCCGCCGGCGCCCTTGCCAGTTCGGCCAGGGTCAGCAGGACCACCGCACCGCCCATGCTCTCGCCCATCAGGAACACCGGCACCCCCGGGTGACGGTCCGCCGCCAGGCGCAACAGATCCACGGCGTCGCTGACGAACGCCTCTTCGCCGCCCCAGATGCCGGGTCGCGGTGCCGCCCCGAAGCCGCGTTGGTCGTAGGCATAGACGGCGATGTCCCGTGCCGCCCACCAGGGCCCGGCGTCGTCGAAAATGCGGTGGTACATGTTGAAGCCGTGCAGGGCGACGATCACTGCCCGCGGTTTTTCGGCCGCGGGCCAGACCTGCAGCGGCAATTGCGTGCCGTCGCGGGCGACGAACGCCGCGTCGACCAGGGCCGGTGGCCGGCGTTCCGGGCCCAGGCCCTGTACCTGCGGCGCGCAGGCGGCCAGCATCGCGGTGGCGGCCAGCAGCAGCGCGATCACCGCCCGCACGGTCATGCGGGCGCTGCAGACGGCGTGTTCAGAGGCCCTTGAGGCCCGCCAGCGCCGCCAGCAGGTCGGCGCTGGCCGGGTTCGAAACCTCGCGGGTGACGAGGATCTCGATGGGACGCACCGACCGTCCGTAGTAGGCCGAGTTCCAGTCATTGCGCAGGGCGATCACCGCTCCCTCGAGATTGATGCCGCCATAGGCGCCCTTGGCGCGCGAGAAGGCGATCACGTCGGCGGTCTGCGCTTTCGCCCCCGCCCCGACCGGTCCGGCGGCGACGCTGACGTCACCGCCCAGCTTGAAGCTGTTGGAGAGCAGCGCGTCCATCCCCTTCTGGGTCATGACGATCAGCACCAGCTCCGACACCTCACCGCCGATCTGCAGGCCAAAGGTGACCGAACCGACGGTGTAGAACGCGGGATCGCTCCATCCTTCCGGCGCTTTGCCACGGGCCACCAGCACGCCACTGCCGCCCGAACCGCCGAGAATGAAGCCGCCCTTGATCATGCTGGGCACGATCAGCAACCCCATGGCCTTGTGCGCATTGGCTTGGAACCAGGTCATGTCTGGATCGCGTATGAAGTTGCGAACGGTGATGGTCGACTTGTCGACCAGCGCAATTGCGTCCGCCCGGTCATCGGCCTGGGCCGGCGCCGTCACGCCGAAGACCAACCCGGCCGCGAGTGTGACCCCGGCCAGCAAGGCGCTCATTCCGCCTCTCATGTCGACCTCTCCTCTATACGAGTCGAACGCGGGCATCTTAGCGTTCGCGGCGCCGTGCCTCCACTTGCATGAACGCCGCCGGCAAAAAACGCTATCGCCCGATGCGCCCGCAACTGGACCTTAACGCGCGTGTGGTGTACTGCCGCTACCGCCGCCGTCGACGCACGGCTTGTTCAAGACGTCAAACAACAGCGTTCCCGTCATGCACAACTTCTATCGCGACATCAGGCTGCACGCCGAAGGCCGGATCTGGCTCTTGCTGGCCGTGCTCGCCGCGGGCGCCGCGCTGCTCACCTACCTCTGACAGCGACGCCTGCGACCCGAACGAAAAGCCCCGGACCTTACGGTCCGGGGCTTTTGCGTTTGTCGACGCGCGGGCAATCGCTTGTAGAGCCCCATCAACGACGCTTTCTCCAGTGTCGCAAAGTGCAGGTTGAAGCCGACCACCGCCGGCATGGTGTCGGCCTCGACCGGCAGCTGCTCGGCACCCACCGCGAACAGCGTGAAGACGTAACGGTGCGGGTGGTCGCCTTCGGGCGGACAGGGCCCGCCGTACCCCGGCGCCCCGAAGTCGGTGCGGGTCTGCAGGGCGCCTGCCGGCAGGGCACCGCCGGCCGGGTTGCCGGCGTCGAGCGCCAGTTCCTGCACGTCGGCGGGAATGTTCGCGACCAGCCAGTGCCAGAAGCCACTGCCCGTCGGCGCGTCCGGATCGAAACAGGTGAGGGCGAAGCTCTTGGTGCCAGCCGGCGCGCCGCTCCAGCTCAGGTGCGGCGAGGTGTTGCCGCCGGCACAGCCGAAGCCGTAGTTCTCCGACAGAATATGCTGCTGCGCCAGGTAGTCGCCGTCGTTGAAACTACTGCTGCTCAGTGTCAGGGCCATGACCGCCTCCGCCTTTTTTTCGCTTCTGACGACACAGTCGCCACGAGGCGGCAGGTTCGGCCGGGCCGGCAGAAAAGGCAAGCCCCGGTCCTAAGGACCGGGGCTGCGGGTCGTCATTGCCCGGCGGGTGCTGCTCAGGCGGCCTCGACCAGCCGGTCGTTGATCAGCAGGCCGCCGTCGCCGGCCGACACCTGCACGGTGTCGCCATCGCGGATCGCCCCTTCCAGGATCATCCCGGCCAGCGGGTTCTGCAACTGGCGCTGCAGCACCCGCTTGAGCGGCCGGGCGCCGTACACCGGGTCGTAGCCGGCCTGCGCCAGCCATTCCTGCGCACTGGCATCGAGCGAGAGGCCGATCTTGCGGCTCGCCAGCAACGCCTCCAGCTGCTTCAGCTGGATCGCGACGATCCCGGTCATGTGCTCGCGGCCGAGGCGGTGGAACAGGATGATCTCGTCGAGCCGGTTCAGGAACTCGGGCCGGAAGTGGCCCTGCACAACGGCCATCACCTGCTCGCGCGCGTTCTCGGAATCCTCGTCCTCGCCCAAGGCGGCCAGGAACTCCGAGCCCAGGTTGGAGGTCATGACGATGATGGTGTTCTTGAAGTCCACCGTGCGGCCCTGGCCGTCGGTCATGCGGCCGTCGTCGAGCACCTGCAACAGCACGTTGAAGACGTCATGGTGGGCCTTCTCGACCTCGTCGAACAGGATGACCTGGTAGGGCCGGCGGCGGACCGCCTCGGTCAGGGCGCCGCCTTCTTCATAGCCGACATAGCCCGGCGGCGCGCCCAGCAGGCGCGCGACCGCGTGCTTCTCCATATACTCGGACATGTCGATGCGGGTCATCGCGTTCTCGTCGTCGAACAGGAACGCCGCAAGTGACTTGCACAGCTCGGTCTTGCCGACGCCGGTGGGCCCGAGGAACAGGAACGAGCCGATCGGTCGCGACGGATCCTGGAGTCCGGCACGGGCCCGGCGCACGGCGTTGGAGACGGCCGCGACCGCCTCCTCCTGGCCGACCACGCGTTTGGCCAGCTCGGTCTCCATGTGCAGCAGCTTCTCGCGCTCGCCTTCCAGCATCTTTTCCACCGGAATGCCGGTCCAGCGGGCAACCACGGCAGCGATGTCCTCGTCGGTCACCGCTTCGCGCACCAGCTGCGGCGCCGGCGCACAGGCCCCCTCGGCGCCGGCGAGCTGCTTCTCCAGCTCCGGGATGACGCCGTAGGTGAGCTCGCTGGCCCGGGTCAGGTCGCCCGTGCGCTGTGCCATCTCGACCTCGGAGCGGGCCTGGTCGAGCTTCTCCTTGACGGTCTGCGCCTCGCTCAGCTTCTCCTTCTCGCCCTGCCAGGCGGCGGACAGCTCGCCGGACCGGTTCTCGAGCTCGGCCAGCTCCACTTCCAGGCTCTCCAGCCGCTCGCGCGACGCCTCGTCATCCTCTTTCTTCAGCGCCTCGCGCTCGATCTTCAGCTGGATGATGCGGCGGTCGAGCTCGTCCAGCTCCTCCGGCTTGGAATCGACTTCCATGCGGATGCGGCTGGCCGCCTCGTCGACCAGGTCGATCGCCTTGTCGGGCAGGAAGCGGTCGGTAATGTAGCGGTTGGACAGCGTCGCCGCCGCCACCAGCGCGGCATCGGCGATGCGCACGCCGTGATGGACCTCGTACTTCTCCTTCAGGCCGCGCAGGATCGAGATGGTGTCCTCGACTGTCGGCTCGGAGACCATCACCGGCTGGAAGCGCCGGGCCAGGGCGGCATCCTTCTCGATGTGCTTGCGGTACTCGTCCAGCGTCGTCGCGCCGATGCAGTGCAGCTCGCCGCGGGCCAGCGCTGGCTTCAGCATGTTGGAGGCATCCATCGAGCCCTCGGCGGCGCCGGCGCCGACCAGGGTGTGCAGCTCGTCGATGAACAGGATGATGTCGGCCGAGGCCTCGATCTCCTTCAGCACCGCCTTCAGCCGCTCCTCGAACTCGCCGCGGAACTTCGAGCCGGCCACCAGGGCGCCCAGGTCGAGCACCATCAGCCGCTTGCCCTGCAGGCTCTCTGGCACGTCGCCGTTGACGATGCGGTGCGACAGGCCCTCGGCGATGGCGGTCTTGCCGACGCCGGGCTCGCCGATCAGCACCGGATTGTTCTTGGTCCGCCGCGACAGCACCTGCACGGTGCGGCGGATCTCCTCGTCGCGGCCGATGACCGGATCGAGCTTGCCTTCGCGGGCGGCTTCGGTCAGGTCGCGGGCGTACTTCTTCAGGGCGTCGTAGCCGTCTTCGGCCGTGGCGCTGTCGGCGGTGCGGCCCTTGCGCAGATCGTTGATCGCCTGGTTCAGGCCCTGCGGCGTGACGCCGGCGTCCTTGATGACTTCGGCCGACGGTGTCCCCGCCGCCATCGCCAGCGCCAGCAGCAGCCGTTCGGCGCTGACGTAGCTGTCGCCGGCCTTGTCGCCGAGTTCCTCGGCGGCCTCGAACAGCTTGGCCGTTTGTGGCGCCAGATAGAGTTGGCCAGCGCCCGAACCCTCGACCTTGGGCAGCTGCGCCAGCGCCTCCTCGGCGGCGGCACGCGCCCGGCGGGCATCGCCGCCGGCGGCCTGGATCAACCCGGCAGCGAGGCCTTCCTCGTCGTCGAGCAGAACCTTGAACAGATGTTCCGGGGTGAATTGCTGGTGCCCGGACCGCATGGCGAGGGTCTGGGCGCTCTGAACGAAGCCTTTGCTGCGCTCAGTGTACTTCTCGAAGTCCATTCATACTCCTCTCCCGAGGTCGTTGCCGGCAGCCGTCCGGCCTGCCGTCTGCGCCTCGAATAAGCTCTTGCTACAAGCAGCTCATCGGGACCCTTCTTCGGAAGCAATCCCGCAATGGTCATATGGGTTCTGCAGCAAAGCGGCACAAGCCTTTCTGTGCGTTGCATTAACCGCCACTGCAAGGCTATATCGCGGGGCCCGCCTGCCGGGCGACATGATCGGACCTGACAATGGCCAAGATCGCACAGATCTTTCGCTACCCCGTTAAGGGATTGAGCGCGGAACCGCTCGACGCCGTCGAGCTGGTCCCGGAACGCAGCCTGCCCGGCGACCGCCGCTATGCGCTGGCCCACGGCACCACCGAGTTCGACCCGGCAGCACCGCATTACCTGCCGCCAGCCAAGTTCCTGATGCTAAAGCGCAACGAAAAGCTGGCAACGCTGCGCACGCGCTACAACGCCGAAAGCGAGGAACTGGTGATCGAACGGGACGGCAAGCCGGTCGCCCGCGGTCGCCTCGACCAGCCGGTCGGACGGAAGATGCTGGAGCAGTTCTTCGCCGCCTACCTGGCCGGCGAGGTGCGCGGAAGCCCCAAGATCCTGCGCGCCCGCGGCCACAGTTTTTCCGACATGCCGACGCAGTACCTGTCGCTGATCAACATCTCCGGCATCCGCGAACTGGAGCGGGTGATGGGCCGGGCGATCGACCCCCTGCGCTTCCGTGGCAACCTCTACTTCGATACCGGCATGCCCTGGGACGAGTTCGACTGGTGCGGGCGGCGCATCGTCGTCACCGGCCGCGACGGCGAGGTGGTGCTGCGCGGACAGGCGCGGATCGAACGCTGCGCCGCCACCAATGTCGATCCCGACAGCGGGGTCCGCGACATGAATATCCCCGCGGCCCTGCAGCAGGCTTTCGGCCACGTCGACATGGGCCTGTACGCGACGGTGGAGGAAGGCGGCCGGATCGCCGTCGGCGACCGCTTTACGATCGACTGAGCACCGCTTTCGCCTGCTGCCGGCGCGCGGCAAGCGGCTGCACCGGCCGCTTGGGGGCCGGCGCCGTCAGCGCCTGCGTTGGCGGCAGGGCCGGGACGTCAGATTTCCGACGGTGCCTCGCTCGGCGTCTCGGGCTGCTCGCCGCTGTCGGCGGCCTTCGGCGGCCGGCGACGGCGCCGCGGTGCCCGCCGGGGCGCGTCCTCGCCATTGCCGTCGTCGCCCGCGGCAGACTGATCGGCGCCATTGCCGCCGCGCCCGCCTTCGTTGGCGGCCACTTCCGCCACCAGCGCGGCCGGGCTCATCGGCGCCCGCAGCGGGGCCTCGGCGGGCTGCTCTTCGCTCGGCTCCGGTGCCGGTGCCGGTGGCGCCGCCGCCGGCGGAGGCGCTGCCGGCTCGCGCGCCTCGCCGCCCGCCGCCGCGGGGGCGTCGTCTTCGCGCTGCGTCTCGCCGGACTCGCCCCGGTTGTCGCGGGGCCCGTTGTTCTGCGCCTGATTCTGACCCGGCTGCTGAGCCTGGTTCGCGGTCTTCGCAGCCTGCATCAGCCGGTAATAGTGCTCGGCATGCTGGAGATAGTTCTCCGCGGCGATACGGTCGCCGCTCGCCGACGCATCGCGCGCCAATACTTGATACTTTTCGTAGATGGTCATCGCCGTACCGCGGACCTTCACGTCGGGTCCGCTGCTGTCGTACGTCCTGTTAAGGGGATTTCCGTGACCTCTACGACCGCCGGGGCGGCCCCGGCCCCGCTTCTGGGGCGCACCTTGTCTCATGGTACCGTCTGATTTGTTGTCACAAAGCGAAGGAAATCTGCGGTTCCGACCGGGTTGGGGAAATCCCCTCTAGACGCCGGCCTTTTTCAGACACGCGTCCGTACACCGGTGTGCGTCTCTTCTGAAACCGCTGTCCGACGCCGCCAGCAGACCCCATTGGCCACCGCGACCGTCGTCCTTCGGACAGCCAGCAACGTAACGCGCGAAGCCATAATTTCCAACTAATTTTTGCCCTTTTTGCGCACTTGCCGCGGTTCAGCCCCGCGCCAGCACGCAGCGCGGTATCCCCGCCAGGTCGGCCCGCACCCGGACCTCGGCGAAACCGGCTTGCGTGAACATCGCCGCGACCGCGGCGGCCTGCCCGGCACCGACCTCGAACGCCGCCAGACCGCCGGACACGAGCCGCGCCGCCAGTCCCGGGATCAGGGCGCGATAGGCGTCCAGCCCATCGACCCCGCCGTCGAGCGCGGCGACCGGCTCGTGTTCGCGTACTTCCCGCGCCAGCGCCGCAATGGCATCGCGGCGCACGTAGGGCGGATTGCAGACGATGACATCCATCTCCGCGTCGATCGCCGACAGCCAGTCGCCGGCCAGGAACCCCGCCCGCGCCGCCAGTCCCAGGCGACGGGCATTGCATTGCGCCAGCGCCACGGCCGCCGGATCGCGATCGACGCCCAGGCCGCGGGCCGCCGGCAGCTCGGACAGCAGGGCCAGCAGCAGACAGCCGCTGCCCGTGCCCAGGTCGAGCAGACGCAGCGCCGCATCGCGCCCGGGCACCTGCTCCAGGACCGCGGCGACCAGGGCTTCGCTGTCGGGTCGCGGATCCAGCACCGCCGGACCGATCTCCAGCTCCAGGCTCCAGAACTCCCGGCGCCGGCGGATCCGCGACAACGGTTCCCCGCCCCGGCGGCGGCGCAGCAGGTCGTCGTAGTCGCGCGCGCGGTCGGCGGCGATCGGCTCCGCCGACTGGCGCAACAGCGCCAGCCGGTCGCAGCCGTAGACCTCGGCCAGCAGCGCGCTGGCCTCGTGCCGTGCGCCGGCGATCCCGGCCGCCGCCAGCGAGGCGGTCGCGGTGTTCAGCGCCTCGGCTATGGTGGTCGCCGGCATCGCCTCAGGGGCTACCCTGCATGGCCGCGAGCTGACGCGACTGATCGTCGGCGATCAGGGCGTCGACGATCTCGTTGACCGCTTCGCCGGCCAGCATCTTGTCCAGCTTGTAGAGGGTCAGGTTGACGCGGTGATCGGTCACTCGCCCTTGCGGGAAGTTGTAGGTGCGCACGCGCTCGGAGCGGTCGCCGGACCCGACCTGCTCGCGCCGCGATTCCGCCCGCTCGTCGATCGCCTTCTGACGTTCGTGCTCATACAACCGGGCTCTCAGCACCTTCATCGCCTTGGCCCGGTTCTTGTGCTGCGACTTCTCGTCCTGCTGCTGGACGACGATGCCGGTCGGCAGATGGGTGATGCGTACCGCCGAGTCCGTCGTGTTGACGTGCTGGCCGCCGGCCCCCTGGGCGCGATAGGTATCGACGCGGAGGTCCTTCTCCTCGACGGCGATGTCGATCTCCTCCGGTTCGGGCAGCACCGCGACCGTCGCCGCGCTGGTGTGGATGCGACCGCCGGATTCCGTCTCGGGCACGCGCTGGACCCGGTGCACGCCGGATTCGTACTTCAGCCGGGCGAACACGCCGCGGCCGGTGATCGCGACGCCGACCTCCTTGATCCCGCCGAGATCGGTCTCGGCCAGGTTCAGCAGCTCGAAGCGCCAGCCCATCACCTCGGCATAGCGCTGGTACATGCGCAGCAGATCGGCCGCGAACAGGGCCGCCTCTTCGCCGCCGGTGCCGGCGCGGATCTCCAGGATCGCGCTCTTCTCATCGGCGGCGTCCTTGGGCAGCAGGGCGAGCTGCAGCGACCGCTCCAGCTCCGGCAACTTCTCGCGCAGCTCGTCGAGCTCGGCCGCGGCCAGCTCGCGCATTTCCGCATCGGTCTCCGGGTCGGCCAGAAGCTGTTCCAGGTCGCCCGCCTCGTCGCGCGCCTGGCGCAGCGTCTCGGCCGTGGCCGCGACCGGTGACAGCTCGGCATACTCGCGCGAGAGCTGGGCGAAATCGCCGCGCTCGCCGCCTTCGGCCATCTGCGCCTCGAGCTCGGCCCGGCGCTTGAGAATCCGCTCTATCTGCTCGTCGCCGATCACGATACCGGGTCGGGGTTGCCGAGCAGCTGGCGAAGGTGGTGCTCGATGCCGTCGAGGGCGACCTCGGACTGCTCGCCGCTGTCGAGGTCGCGCACCGTGGCCACGCCCTTGGCGAGTTCGTCTTCACCCAGCAGCAGTGCCGCCCGCGCGCCGAGGCGGTCGGCCCGCTTCATCCGCCGGCCGACGTTACCGCGGTAGCCCTGGTCGACGTGAAAGCCGGCCCGGCGCAGGCGGAACGCCAGCGTCAACGCCGTAGCCTGCGCTGCGTCACCGATCGGCACCACGGCGATCGGCCGCGGCCCCGGCGGCGGCGCGTCGATCAGCATGGCCAGCCGCTCGACGCCGGCGGCCCAGCCAATGCCGGGCGTGGGCGGCCCGCCCAGGGTCTCGATCAGGCCGTCGTAGCGGCCGCCGGCCAGCACCGCGCCCTGGGCGCCGAGCGCCTCGGTGATGAACTCGAACGCGGTGTGGGTGTAGTAGTCCAGGCCACGCACCAGGCGCTGGTTCACCGAGAAGTCCACGCCCAGTGCCGCCAGGCCATCGCACACGGTGGCGAAGAACGCGCGCGAATGGGCGTTCAGGTAATCCTGCATCAATGGCGCGTCGGCCAGCAGGGCGCGGTCGCCCTCGTCCTTTGAATCGAGGATCCGCAGCGGATTGCGCTCGAGCCGGTCCCGGCTGTCTTCCGACAGTCGCGCGCGGTGACCGGCAAAATAGTCGACCAGCGCCGCGCGATAGGCCTGCCGGCTCTCTGCGTCGCCGAGGGTGTTGATCTCGAGCCGGCATTTGTCGCCGACCTCAAGCGCGGCCAGGATCTCGGCCCCCAGTGCCACCACCTCGATATCGGCCTGCGGCCCCTCGACGCCGATGATCTCGACGTCGATCTGCGAGAACTGCCGCTGCCGGCCCTTCTGCGGACGCTCGTAGCGAAATGCCGGACCGGTGGCGAAGAACTTCACCGGCAGGTCCTGGCGCATGCCGCCGGAAAGCACCGCGCGGCAGATCCCGGCGGTGAATTCGGGCCGCAGGGTCACCTCGTCGCCGCCGCGGTCGACGAAGGTATACATCTCCTTGCGCACCACGTCGGAGCCCTCGCCCATGGTGCGCGCGAACACCGGCGTGAACTCGAAGATCGGCGGTTCGATCTCGCGGTGGCCATAGCGCGCGGCAACGGCCCGGGCGGTCTCGACGACGTGGCGGTGACGCGCCGCGACATCGCCGACGATGTCGTGCGTGCCGCGGACCGGCTGCAGTTTCGACACGATAACTCCCGTCGCTTCAGGCCGCCGGCGGTGCCGCCTGCCGGCCGTTCTCGTCGCCACGCGCGGCTTCGATCTCCGCCGCTTTCTGCTCCACCAGCGCGACCACATGATCGACGAAACCGTCGTCGTCCAGCCGGTGGTCGGCGATGCCGTTGAGGTAGACCATGTGATGACCGTTACCGCCGCCGGTGACGCCGATATCGGTTTCCCGCGCCTCGCCGGGTCCGTTGACGACGCAGCCGATGATCGACAACGTCAGCGGAGTCGAGATGTGCGCCAGCCGTTCCTCCAGGAGGGCGACGGTGCGGATCACCGGAAACGCCTGCCGGGCGCAGGACGGGCAGGAAATGATCGTCACGCCACGATGGCGCAGGCCCAGCGCCTTCAGGATCTCGAAGCCGGCGTGGATCTCCTCCACCGGATCGGCCGACAACGACACGCGGATGGTGTCGCCGATCCCCGCCCACAATAGCGAGCCGATGCCGATCGCCGACTTCACGGTGCCGCCACGCAGGCCGCCGGCCTCGGTCACGCCAAGGTGGAGCGGATAGTCGCAGGCCTCCGCCAGCCCCTGGTAGGCGGCGACGGCCAGGAACACGTCCGATGCCTTCACCGAAATCTTGAAGTCGAAGAAATCGTTGTCTTCCAGCAGCCGGGCATGGTTGAGGGCGCTCTCGACCATGGCCTCGGGACAGGGCTCGCCGTAGCGCTCGAGCAGCTCGCGCTCGAGGCTGCCGGCGTTGACGCCGATCCGCATCGAGCAGCCATGATCCTTGGCGGCCTGCACCACCTCGCGCACGCGCTCGGACGAGCCGATGTTGCCGGGATTGATCCGCAGGCAGGCCGCGCCGCTCTCCGCCGCTTCGATGGCCCGGCGATAGTGGAAGTGGATGTCGGCGACGATCGGCACCCGGACCTCGCGGACGATCTCGCGCAGGGCCCGCGAGGACGCCTCGTCCGGGCAGGAAATCCGGACAATATCCGCCCCCGCCTCTTCCAGCGCCCTGACCTGGGCAACCGTCGCCTTGACGTCATGGGTCAGGGTGTTGGTCATCGACTGCACCGAGATCGGCGCACCGCCGCCGACCGGGACGGCGCCGACCATGACCTGCCGGCTGTGCCGGCGCTTTATGTCTCGATACGGGCGCACGCTCATGTGGGGCTCGCAGGGTCGTTCCGATCCCGCCGCAAAGCTGCCGCGGGCGGGCGTAAAGTGTTGCCGTTGGACGGAAAGATCAAGCCCGCAGCGCCACCGGGGCGGCGAAACGGCAAGCCTGGGGTCGCGCGCTTAGGGCCTGCCCCGCCGGAGCTGGGTGCGCAGGCCGTCGGCCTGCAGGGCGATACCGCGCCGGACCTCGCCTTCCGGGCCCAGCGGCCCGAGCGACTGGCCGTCGACGATCACCTCGATGGCCCCGGCATTGCCGGTCATCAGCACCAGATCGCCGCGGTCCGGGGCGTGATAGACGTCGCCGGCGCGCAGGATGCGTGTCAGCAACAGCTCGTTGTTCGGCCCCTGCACCTGCACCCAGGAATCGTTGCGGGCGCGGATCACGACCCTGGCGCCCTCGTTGACGGCGCCAAAGGCCTGTGGCCGATAGCCCTGCGGTCCGCTGCTGCTTGCCGCGCCGCCGTTGCTGGCCGACTGCACCGGTGCCGGCGGCGGCGGCGGCCCGGTATCGCGCCGGGCGACGATGCTGCTGGGCGGCGGCGCGGCCGCCGGCGGTGTCGGGCGCGCCGCGGTCTGCGGCACCAGTGGCGGCGGGGCCGGCAGCACCAGGATGGCGTTGCCGTTCGCCGCCGCCGGGGCGTCGTCGTCGGGCAATGCGGGCGCCGGCTCGCGTACCGCCGGTGTATCGGCTGGCGCCGCGGTCTCGACCGGTGCCCGTGGCTCGGCCGCATCCTCGCGCACGGCCGGCGCCGGGGTATCGTCCGCCGGGGTCCGTGCCGGCAGCGCCGCAGCCGCGGCCGGAGCCGCGGCCACCGTGGTTTCCGGGGTGGCGCTGGTCGTGGCCGGCTCGGCCTGGCTGTCGCCGCTGCCGCCGTTGCCACCATTGCCGCCGGCCAGGGCCGAGGCATCCGCCTCGGCCGCCTGCTCGCCCTCGCGCGAGGCCGTGGCCAGGGCGGGGGCCGGCTCGGACGCCGGCTCACTGCTCGGCACCTCGACCCGCGTCGGTTCCACGTGGGTGACCTGCGGCACCACCGCCCGGCCGCTGTCGGCCGTGTTCTGAGCGTCCGGGCCGTCGTCGCCCGCCGCGCTCGCGTCGTCGTCGCCCGCCGCGACCGTTGTCTCGGATTCGCCGGCCGTCACCGGCCCGGTCGCCGACGTCTCCTCGGCGTCGGCCGGCGGCGCGGCGGTCGCCTCCGTCGGCCGCGGCGCCACGCTGGCAACCGGCGCCGCACTGCCGTTGTCGTCCGCGGCCGGCGCCACCGGCTGCCCCGCTGGCAATGTCGCCGGGCTCCCCGGCGGCGGCGTGCTGACCATGGCCGTCATGCGCTCTGGCGGCGAGCTCACGGTCTCGAATTCGGGCAGTCCCTGGCGCTCGATGTAGACCCAGACGCCGTAGGCGGCGACAAGCACGGCCAGGGAGGTCAGCGCCAGGCGCCAGCCCGGCCGCCGGGCCGCCTCGAGGGGCTCGGGAAACACCAAGCGGGTCGGGTCGGCGCGGATCGCCTCTTCTTCCTTGAAGCGGGCGACCGCGGCTTCGGCATCGAAGCCGACGAAGTCCGCATAGCTGCGCAGGAAGCCGATGGCATAGGTCGCGCCCGGCAGGGCGTGGACGTTGCCCGTCTCCAGCGCTTCGATATGACTGGCCTGAATGCGCAGCTGCTGGGCGACCTGGGTCACGCTCAGGCCGCGCTGCCGGCGGGCCGCCTGCAGATCGGTGCCGATACCCTGGTAGGGTTCGGAGGGGTCGAGGCGCGGCGGCATCTGGCGGAAGTGGATCCGTCCACCCGCCGCGTTCTGGCCGCTGCTCAGCGGCTGCTTCTGATCGCCCTCAACATCCATCGCTTCAGACCGAACTGGTGCAGATCGACGCCGACACCGGCCCTTTGCGGTCCTGCTGTTCCGGTTTCGGCACAGGCTTCGGCATGGCCTTTTCCGGCGTTGTGGATAAGTTCAACAAAGTTCGTTAACAAAACACAAATCATCTTGCAACGGCAGCAACTTAAATGGCGACACCGTGGTCGCGCGCGAATTGCGCCAGTTGCGGCCGCAGGCTGTGCTCGGCCGAGCCGAACAGCGGCGCCATGTGCGCCTCCAGGGCGGGCAGGTCGAGACTGCGCACCATCATCTTGACCGCGCCGATCGAGCCGGCCGC